>Ga0308160_10008371_pt1 | contig 10085 bp, 9 predicted proteins | sample PhyFR1_FD_201036 | JGI IMG/M metagenome (GOLD analysis project Ga0308160, IMG submission 201036) | Phyllosphere microbial communities from UC Gill Tract Community Farm, Albany, California, United States - DLSLF.R1 | ecosystem: Host-associated > Plants > Phyllosphere > Unclassified | place: USA...
CCCCGCCTGTGCTAAACTTTCACGGTTTAAGCAGCGCCGCATGAGCGGTTGTTGCCGCAGAAGCTGCGGTGACGTGCGAATCAAGCACACCGGCTGCATACATTTACCGCCGCCCTGTCGGCATTGTTTTTTCTATGCCCTTGTCTTCTCCCGCTTCGCGCCAGCTCCGGCACACGCGCGCCATTACCGTCGAGGCGTACGCGCGCGACGATGGCTTGTGGGATCTTGACGCGCGCATCCGCGACATCAAGGCGCAAGACATCGTGCTCGCATCCGGCAAGCGTCCCGCCGGCAGCGCCGTGCACGACCTCAGCCTGCGCATCACCATCAACCGCGACCTCGAGATCGTCGACGCCGAAGCCGCGTCCGACTCGGTACCCTACCCGGGCTATTGCGACACCATCGGTCCTGCTTATAAAAAGCTGATCGGCATGTCGCTGGCCAAGCATTTCCGGCTGCACCTGAAAGACCGCCTTTCCGGCGTGCTCGGCTGCACCCACCTGACTGAACTGGCGCAGGTCTTGCCCACAGCGGCAATCCAGGCCTTCGCCGATGATGCGTTCGAGACGCGCAACGCCGCCAACGACGGCGACGCTGAGCGTCCTTACGAAATCGACCGCTGCCACGCGTTGCGGGCCGATGGACCCGCTGTGGCACAGTATTACCCTCGCTGGGCGATCAAGGCCGTACCGGAGTAGACTTCGCTGTCGAAGTTTTCCACGAAGTTTCTAATTAACTATCCAAATCAGTAACAGAGAAGAAGGGAAGCCAGCATGAAAATCCATGAGTATCAGGGCAAAGAAATCCTCCGGAAGTTCGGGGTGACGGTACCGCGCGGCATTCCGTGCATGTCGGTGGAAGAAGCCGTCAAGGCCGCTGAAGAGCTGGGCGGACCGGTCTGGGTCGTCAAGGCCCAGATCCATGCTGGCGGCCGTGGTAAAGGCGGCGGCGTGAAGGTTGCCAAGTCGCTGGAGCAAGTCAAGGAATACGCAGAACAGATCATGGGCATGCAGCTCATCACGCACCAGACCGGCCCTGAAGGCCAGAAAGTGCGCCGCCTGCTGATCGAAGAAGGCGCGGACATCAAGAAAGAACTGTACGTGTCGATGGTCACCGACCGCGTCACCCAGAAAGTCGTGCTGATGGCCTCGTCGGAAGGCGGCATGGACATCGAAGAAGTCGCGCACAGCAACCCGGAAAAAATCCACTCGATCGCGATCGACCCATCCGTCGGCCTGACCGACGCCGAAGCGGACGACATCTCGACCAAGATCGGCATTCCTGCCGAGTCGCTGGCCGAAGCCCGCCAGAACCTGAAAGGCCTGTACCAGGCTTACTGGGAAACCGATTCGTCGCTGGCCGAAATCAACCCGCTGATCCTGACCGGCAACGGTAAAGTCATCGCCCTGGACGCGAAATTCAACTTCGACGCCAACGCCCTGTTCCGTCAGCCAGAAATCCTGGCCTACCGCGACATCGACGAAGAAGATCCAGCCGAAGTCGAAGCATCGAAGTTCGACCTGGCCTACATCTCGCTCGACGGCAACATCGGCTGCCTGGTGAACGGCGCCGGCCTGGCCATGGCCACCATGGACACCATCAAGCTGTTCGGCGGCGAGCCGGCCAACTTCCTGGACGTGGGCGGCGGTGCGACGGCTGAGAAAGTCACCGAAGCATTCAAGATCATGCTGAAGAACCCAGGCCTGAAAGCCATCCTGGTCAACATCTTCGGCGGCATCATGCGTTGCGACGTCATCGCCGAAGGCGTGATCACCGCATCGAAAGCCGTCTCGCTGAAAGTGCCGCTGGTCGTGCGCATGAAGGGCACCAACGAAGACCTGGGCAAGAAGATGCTGGCCGACTCCGGTCTGCCGATCATCGCCGCCGATACGATGGAAGATGCAGCCAAGGCCGTGGTCGCCGCTGCAGCTGGTAACGCCTAATTCGAAGGAATAAACAAATGTCGATCCTGATCAACAAAGATACTAAAGTCATCACCCAGGGTATCACCGGCAAGACCGGTCAGTTCCATACCCGCATGTGCCGCGACTACGCGAACGGCAAGGCTGCCTTCGTTGCTGGCGTGAACCCAAAGAAAGCCGGCGAAGATTTCGAAGGCATTCCAATTTTCGCCAACGTGTCGGAAGCCAAAGCTGCCACCGGCGCCACCGTGTCGGTCATCTACGTGCCGCCAGCAGGCGCCGCAGCTGCCATCTGGGAAGCCGTTGAGGCCGACCTCGACCTGGCCATCTGCATCACCGAAGGCATTCCAGTCCGCGACATGATGGCCCTGAAGGACCGCATGGCCAAAGCCGGCTCGAAGACCCTGCTGCTGGGCCCGAACTGCCCAGGCCTGATCACCCCGGACGAAATCAAGATCGGCATCATGCCAGGTCACATCCACCGCAAGGGCCGCATCGGCGTCGTTTCGCGTTCGGGCACCCTGACCTATGAAGCAGTCGGCCAGCTGACCGCACTGGGCCTGGGCCAATCGTCGGCAGTCGGCATCGGCGGCGACCCGATCAACGGCCTGAAGCACATCGACATCATGAAGATGTTCAACGACGATCCTGATACCGACGCGGTCATCATGATCGGCGAAATCGGTGGTCCGGACGAAGCCAATGCCGCGCATTGGGTCAAGGACAACATGAAGAAACCAGTCGTCGGCTTCATCGCCGGTGTCACCGCTCCTCCGGGCAAGCGCATGGGCCACGCCGGCGCGCTGATCTCGGGCGGCGCCGATACCGCGCAAGCCAAGCTGGACATCATGGAAGAGTGCGGCATCAAAGCCACCAAGAACCCATCGGAAATGGCACGCCTGCTGAAGGCCATGCTGTAATACCGGACAGTTCTTGTCACGAGAAGGGAGCCTGCGGGCTCCCTTTTTTATTTTGACAACGGCTGAGCTGGCATGGAGGGCGACAAATTTTGCGCATACAGAAATTGCCCGACAGAAATTGCGCACTGACTGACAAAATTTGTCATGCCAGAAGCGGACTCTGCCGTAATTTGTCAGTTTTGTTTCAGAGAAACTAATGATTTTGTGGGGAAATGACCTGGCACGGCGCTTGCAATAGGTAGAACGTGGCACCAAGCAAAGCATCACCAACCGAATTCACTTACCCCTCTGGAGATTCACCATGAAACAAATGAAAATCGTCAAGAAAGCACAAGCCGGCTTCACCCTGATCGAACTGATGATCGTTGTTGCCATCATCGGCATCCTGGCTGCTGTCGCAATTCCTGCATACCAGGACTACATCGCCAAGTCGAAGGCAGCTGCTGCCTACGCTGACGTGACCGGCGGCAAAACCGGCTACGAAATGGCTGTTGTCGAAGGCAAGACCTCCACTCCAGCTGAATACAAGACCGCCAGCGGTCTGGCTGAAAAAACCGGTAACTGCACGAGCTTCACCGTTGTGGCCCCACCGGCAGGCGGCGGCGCTGTCATGACCTGCGCAATCGACAATCCAGGCCGTCTGGGTGCCGCTTCGACCATCGCCCTGCACCGCTCGGCTGCCGGCGCCTACACCTGCGTCGCTACCGGCTTCTCGGATGCAAAATTCCTGCCAACCGGCTGCACCCAAGCTGGTGCTGCTGACGAAGATGGCGAAGAAAACGCCGGCTAATACACCAGCCGCATAAACGAAAGCCGCCCTCGGGCGGCTTTTTTCATTGGCGCCACGGTTTGCACCGCCAGCGCCAGTACCCTTCCGGCTAATTAAACAATCTTCTGCCGATCCGCCAGCAAGGCCTCATACGTCATGTTCTGCAACAGCGTGTAATGCCCCGCCTCCAGCGCGGTGAACTGCAGCCCGTAGGTGAACAATTCCCCATCCCCCGCCTGCACCACGTTCACGTTGCGAATCGCCGCCCTGGTGGCAACCTGCACCTCCTGGTTGTCCGGCGGCGCGTTCAGCGTGAACTGCAAGGTCAACGCCTCGTCGTCCTGCGGCACACGGCTCTTCGATTCGACCAACGCCCCGCTCACAGACAGGTTCACGATCGTGCATGCCTGCTGCCCCGCGTGATCTGCGCCGCCCAGCCGGGCCGGCAAGTCCACCTTCACCCGCATCGCCGTGCGCAAGCTGGTGCCCTGTACCGATTTCGGGAACGACACGTGTACGTAGAACAAGGGCCGCATGAACACGCGCTCGACGGTGCAGGCGAACGAGCACACCTTGATCCCCGAGAACACGCGGATCGTCAGGCGCTCGCCTTCGGCCAGTGCGATCGGCGCGCCGTTTTCCATCGGAATCTTGAGGATGATATACTCGTCCTTCAGGTAGCCGATCAGGCTCGAGAAATGCTGGACCGGCTTGATGCGGCGGTGGGTGATGAGCTGCAGGCGCGTACCGACCTGCAAATTCATGGACTCGAAATCGATCTCTTCGGGTTTGAGCTCGTGCGCCTGGCCGACATGCATGGTGGGTGTCCGGAGGGCTGGTTATCAACCCAGCAAAGGGCAATATGATACCAGCCGTTACCTGAATGAAAAAACGTCGATTGTCACATGCCGCAAAAAAAAGCCCGCTACAGGAGCGGGCTTGGAAAGCAGGGCGCGAACGGCTCAGCGCTTCAGGTAATGGTCGAGCCAGTCGATCACGGTATGGTGCCAGAGCACCGAATTTGCCGGCTTCAGCACCCAGTGGTTCTCGTCCGGGAACATCAGGAACTTGCTTTCGATGCCTTTGCGCTGCAGCGCCGTGAAAGTCGACAAACCCTGCGCGGTCGGGATGCGGAAGTCGAGGTCGCCCTGGACCACCAGCATCGGCGTCTTCCACTTGTTCACGTGGTGCACTGGGTTGAAGCGCTCATGGTTGTCGGGCACCGTGAAGTAAGGGCCGCCGCTTTCCCAGTCGGTGAACCATTGTTCCTCGGTCGAGTAGGCCATGCCGCGGGTGTCGAACACGCCGTCGTGGTTGACGATGCACTTGAAGCCGTCCGGCCAGTTGCCCTCGATCCAGTTCATCATGTAGCCGCCGTAGGAGGCGCCCAGTGCGCAGCTGCGCTCGCGGTCCAGCCACGGGAATTTTTCGACAGCCGCAGCCAGGCCCTTTTGCAGGTCTTCGAGCGGCTTGCCGCCCCAGTCGCCGCTGATGGCGTCGGTGAATTTCTGGCCGTAGCCGGTCGAACCGTGGAAGTCGATGAACACGGCGGCATAGCCGGCGCCGGCGTAGATCTGCGGATTCCAGCGGTAGCTCCAGGCATTGCCGAAGCTGCCTTGCGGGCCGCCGTGCACCAGGAAGGCGACAGGATACTTCGCGCCCGGCGTGGCGTTCCACGGTTTCATCACGTAGCCATGGACCGTGTCGCCGCCCGCGCCCTTGAACGAGAACTGCTCGAACTCGCCGAAGCGCACGTCGGCCAGCTTGTCAGTGTTATTCGTCGTCAGTTGCTGCGGTTTGCCGCCAGCCAGTTTCACCGAGTAAAGCTGCGCCGGCGAATTCAGGGTGGCCAGCGAGTAGGCGACGGTGTTGCCGCGTACGTCGAAACCGCCGATCGACCCCTTGTCGGTCAGTGGCGTGATCTTGCCGTTGGCAAGCTCGATGCGGAACAGGCGGTGCTGGCCGATGTCTTCGGCATCGACCACGACCGACTTGCCGTCGGCGCTCCATTGCAGGCCGCCTGCCGAACGGTCCCAGTCGGCGGCCAGCTTGCGCTTGGCGCCGGTGGCCACGTCCATCAGCATGATCTGGTAGCGGTCGGCCTCGAAGCCGGGGCGCGCCATCGCCAGGTAGGCCATGGTGCGGCCGTCCGGGGAGAACACGGCCTTGGCGTCCCAGGCCGGATTCTCGGCGGTCAGGTTGCGCGGTGCGGCGCCGCCGGCGGCCGGCATGCTATACAGGTCGAAGTTGGTCGACCAGGCTTCGGTCTTGCCGGCGATGCGCGCCGAGAACACGACGGTCTTGCCGTCCGGGCTGAAACGGTATTCCTCGCGGTCGCCGAAGGGTTTCGAGGGCACGTCGCCGTCGAGCGAACCCGACAGGCTGACCGGCGCGCCGCTCACCACGCCCTTGCCATCGAGCGCAGCCGAGAACAGCACGGCGTTGCGGCCATCGTTCCAGGTATCCCAGTGGCGCACGAACAGGCGGTCGTAGACTTTGCCGCTGGCCTTGTTCTTGGCTTGTTCCTTCAGGCGCGCCTCCGTGCAGGCCAGGTCCGGGCAGTCGCGGAACACGGCCATGCCGAGGGCGATGCGGTCGCCGGCAGGGGAGACGCGGAAGTTGTCGACGTCCAGCGGCAGGTTCGTTACCTGCACCGGCGCGCCACCGGCGGCCGGCTGGCGCCATACCTGCGAACTGCCCGATCGGCTTGAGAGGAAGTAGACGGCGTCGCCCTTCGGCGACCATTCCGGATCGGTGCTGCTGCTCGTGTCGCTGACGAAGACCGCCGGCGCCGGCTTGGCGCCGCGCAGATCGACCATCCACAACTTGGTATGGCCGCGGTTCTTGTCCATGTCCGTGCTGCGCACGGTATAGACGGCGCGGCTGGCGTCCGGCGACAGCACCGGAGCGCCGACGCGCTCCAGGGTCACCAGGTCTTCCACGGTCAGGCCGCGCGGCGCGGCAACGGCGCTGGAGGCGGCCACGGCCGCACCCAGCATCAGCAAGCGTAATGTCATTCGATCCTCTTCAAACGTGTCTCGGTGTTGTTGTGTTTCGCGCGCATGGTTGTGCCGCGGGCAAACCAGCAATTTAACATGCCACGCGTGATCCGTCTGACTGCCTAAGGCACGCATGATAGAAACAAACAGGACGGGATCGCTCGTGCCGAAGTTGTACCTTGTGAAGGATTGCGTAACACAGTATTTGCCAGATATAAACTCGTTAAGCTGAGGGTGACGATGCACTCTCAGCTGTGAGATAACGACCTGTTATTCACTAAAACAGAGGAAAACCAGATGACTCCAGGAGATTTTGGCTTAGGTGTTCTTGCCAGCTGGCTTGCCAATAAGCTGGATGCCTTTCTGCAGAAGCCCACATCCGAACAGGCAGCGCCTGTTTCCGCTCAACCGGCAAACGCTGTTTTCGATACGAAAACGAGTCGTGACCAGGAAGAGACGCGTGTGGCACGTTTCAGGACATTCGACTCTACCCAGGATTTGGAAGCCCTCCTGCATGCAGTTTCCGAGCCAGTCATTTCTATCTTGATCGAAGATACGCCATCGACGTTCTATCGCCTGCCTAGCATGGTTCTCGAATCGCGCGTCACCGGTGAGTGGTTCGTTTTTCCGAGAATGAGGATGAGTTTCGAGGGAAATGGTGGCGGTGTCAGGAACGCGCAGGATACGTTCGATCTCATCAAGCGGATGGACGCGAAAGTCGGGGCTTGGGTGGTACCACAGCAAGTCCTTGATGATCTTGATAATGCCTACATCGCCTGGTCAGACGCGCGTTCGGCTGCTGTTCCTCTTCTGGCAGTATTAAAGGGCGAGCACTCTTGGTACGAGATAGAGCAAAACGTCAAGCGGTTCCTCGCGCCTGCACCCGAAAAAAAACAGTAAGGTAAAGGCAACGCGGTTTTACCAGCATGGCGTCTGTATGTGTATGAGGCCGACAAGCTTCAGAGCTGCGCCGTCCAATCTCCACTCTTGCCGCCGTGCTTTTCCAGCACCCGCACATTCGTCATGACCATGCCGCGGTCGGCCGCCTTGCACATGTCGTAAATCGTCAGCAAGCCGACCTGCACGGCAGTCAGCGCTTCCATCTCGACCCCGGTCTTGCCCACGGTTTCCACCTGCGCACGGCAATGCACGCTGTTGTTGCTTGCATCGACCTCGAAATCCACCGTCACGCGCGTGATCGGCAACGGATGGCACAAGGGCACCAGGTCGCTGGTGCGTTTCGCCCCCATGATGGCGGCGATGCGGGCGATGCCGAGCACGTCGCCTTTCCTGGCGCTGCCCGACTGGATCAGGTCGAGGGTGGCCGGCTGCATGCGGATGGTGCCGGCGGCCACCGCGATGCGGTGGGTTTCCTGCTTGGCGCCGACGTCGACCATGTGGGCCTGGCCGCTGGCGTCGAAATGGGTGAGCGGGCTGGTACGGGTGGTCGGGTTGGAACTGGTCATGGTCGTGTTGGTATGCTCGAGTAAGAAAGTGTTTCCGCTTGCGGCAAGCCATGCGCGGATGCGGTTATCATAGCACCGTGAAATCGCTGACCTATTCCGCGTTCCTGCCCACGTTCCGGTTCGCCCCCCGGCCCTGGCGCCGTTCCCTAGCCGTCCTGCTCGTGACGGCCGCAACCGGTTTTGCCTGGGCGCCAGTGTCCGCGCAATCCCCGAATGCCGCCGCCGGGCCGCGCCTGCCGACCCTGGGCGACACCGCGCGCGAAGACCTGTCGCCGATCACCGAGCGCAAGCTGGGCGAGGAAATCATGCGCCAGATCCGGCGCGACCGCGATTACCTCGACGACGACCAGATCCTCGATTACCTGAACCATTTCGGCGGCGCCCTGGTCGATGTGGCGCCCGGCGCACGCGGCGAAACCGGCTCCGATTTCGGCTTCTTTGCCGTGCGCGATCCGGTGCTGAACGCCTTTGCCCTGCCTGGCGGCTATATCGGCATCCATTCGGGCCTCTTGATCGCGGCGCAGACCGAGTCGGAACTGGCCTCGGTGATGTCGCACGAGATCGGCCACGTGTCGCAGCGCCACATCGCGCGCATGCTCGGCCAGCAAAAGCAGGATGCGCTGTTGCCGATCGCGGCCATGATCCTGGCGGCGCTGGCCGCACGCGCCAGTCCGGATGCGGCGATGGGCGTGCTGATGGGCGGACAGGGCCTGGCGATCGACCGCCAGCTCAGCTTCAGCCGCGACGCCGAGCGCGAGGCCGACCGTGTCGGCTTCCAGATCATGGGCGCTGGCGGCTACGACACTACGGGCATGGTCGCCTTCTTCAAGCGCCTGCAAAGCGCGAACAAGGTGTATGGCGAAATGCCGGCCTTCCTCAGCAGCCACCCGCTGACCGGCGAGCGCATTGCCGACATCCAGGCTCGCATCCGCGAAACGCCGCAGCGCCAGCGCGCCGACGCCATCGAATTCTACCTGGCCAAGGCGCGCGCCCGCGTGCTGCAGGACGGCAGCACGACCGGCCTGCGCGACACCCGCACCACCTTCGAAACGCAGCTGGCCCAGCCGCAACGCCAGCAGCAGGTGGCGGCCCAGTACGGCCTGGCCTACCTGTCGCTGAAGCAGGGCGACCTGGCGGCGGCGCGCAGTTGGCTCGAGAAATCGCGCGCCAGCATGAAGCCGAAAGAGGGCGTGCTGTCGGCCGCGCCCGCCAGCGATGGCGGCGCCATGTTTGCCGGGCTCGACCTGGAAATCAAGCTGGCGGCTGGCCAGCCGAAAGAGGTGGTGCAAAGCGCGGTGAAGGAAGCCGAGCAGGCCGCTCACGCCTATCCGCTGTCGCGCGCGCTGGCACGCCAGTATGCCGAAGCGATGATTGCGGCCGGCAAGTTCGAGGACGCCACGCGCTACCTGCGCGACCAGGTACGCATGTACCGCGAAGACCCGAAGCTTTACGACCTGATGGCGAAAGCTTATTCCAGCCAGGGCAAGATCGCGCTGCAGCATATGGCGCTGGCCGAATCCTACGTGCTGGCTGGCGCCATGCCGGCGGCGGTGGACCAGCTGAATTTTGCGCGCAAGGCGGGCGACGCCAGCTTCTATGAACAGTCGGTGATCGACGCCCGCGAACGCGAAATCAAGGAACGCCAGCGCGAGCTGAAGGATCTCGAAGAAAAGGTGAAGTAAACGCCAGGCTCAAGAGCCTGGGTCAGGCTTGTGGCGTTGGCACGAAGCCGAAGCGCTGTGGCAGGGCATCGCGCTCTATCCGTTCAACCGGCACCTGGGCGCCACGGTAATGCAGCACCAGCGTGCCCGCGCCACCATCCAGCCAGGCCAGCAAGGCCTCGTCGCCGGCCGGCTTGCCGTCCAGTTCCAGGCTTTCGAACAATTGCGCCACGTCGCGGTCGTCGACCTGGGCGACGATCTCGCCCGACTGCACGATGGCCGCGCCGGACTCGGTCAGGAATAGGCGTTCGATGGACGGCAGTGCTGCGCCGGTCTGCACCGTCATGC
>Ga0308160_10008372_pt1 | contig 10085 bp, 11 predicted proteins | sample PhyFR1_FD_201036 | JGI IMG/M metagenome (GOLD analysis project Ga0308160, IMG submission 201036) | Phyllosphere microbial communities from UC Gill Tract Community Farm, Albany, California, United States - DLSLF.R1 | ecosystem: Host-associated > Plants > Phyllosphere > Unclassified | place: USA...
CTGGAGGGGGGGGGAGATCGCGGGGGGGGGGGAGGGGGTCAGCTCGGAGGAAGGCGGCGGGGAGCTCCGATGGCTGCGAGGGCACTAGACGCACGGCCATCCTGGGTGAGTCTAGCTGAAAGGTCGCGGAGGATGGAGAGCGAGCGAAAAACGCAGGAAAGGCTGTAAGGTGGGGCGATGGGGGAAGATAGGTAGGGAGGAGATGGCGGATGAGGGGGAATAGGCTCGACCGCAGCGGCCCATCTCCGAGCAAGAGCGAGCTGGGCATGGCCTGTCGACGGCCTCGACGGCAGCCCGCCCGCCCCGCACCGACGTCGTTAACTGTCACAGCGCAGCGCTCAGGCAGCTAAGCTGCATGCCGACACGCACAAGAAGGTCTGATTGCATGTCATCAACGTCCTTCCTCTTCAGCCCCGCCCGGTTCTCCACTAAGTCCGCCTTGAACCTCGATCTCGTCTCTATCCCGGTCGCCCCCTTCTGAGGGGTTGATGGGGGGCACACGACCCGCGCTAGTCGCCTATACGTATCTCTCGCCTGAGAACGATTAGAAGCTCATCGAGCTGGAATAGGAGGGGAAAGGAGCAGTGGGACGGGTCAGCGTGCGAAGCAGCAAGAGGGGCGTCAGGGCGGAGGCGAGGCGCACCTCATGTCGGCGCGGATACGCATGCTGCAGGAGGCGTGAGAGGGAGGAGGGAGGGGGTCAGCACGGGTTCCGGCCACGTACGCCGAGAAAGGCGCAAGCGGTCGACGCACTAGTCGAACAGGCCCTCGGTGCGGCCCATGGCGGCGAGCGCGATGTCCTGGTCCCAGAGCTTCTCGTTGGCGACGCGGCGGATGTCGTCAACGGTGACGGCGTCGATGGCCTCCTCGACCTGCTTGGGCGTGAGCCGGGTGCCGTAGGTGAAGATGTTGCGGGCAATGTCCTCGACGATCGACTTGGTGCCGTCGTCCGAGAGCGAGAGAAGAGTCGCCGCCTTGAGCTGCGACTTGGCGCGCTCCGTCTCGGCCTCGGTGGGCGAGGTCGACATGCGCTGCCACTCCTTCAGGGTCCAGTGGACGGTCTCGTCGAGGTTGGTGAGCTGCCGCCGGAGTAGAGGGAAGGATGTCAGCTGTGTGTTGCGGCCGCTCGGACGAGGAGGAGCACAACGGCGGCGGGCGACGCACGTTCTCCGAGACGAGGTGGACACCCCACAGACCGGTGTCGGCGTACGACAGGTTGAAGTGGCGGAACGAGTTGGCGTAGTTGCCGGCCGACATGATGTGCGTCAGCTTGGACGACAGCAGGGGGGCGGCGCCCAGCGAGCGGTCCCAGTTGCCCATGATCGAGGCGAGGACGTTCATGGTCCAGTAGTCGGGGTGCTTGTTCGAGACGCCCTCGACGGCGATCGCGACGTGGCAGTCCTCCCAGGTGTCGTCACGGATGCGGACCTCGGAGCCGACGAACGTCGCCTTCTGCCGGGGCTTGCCGCCGAACGGCTGGCCGGAGGTCGGGAACTTGGCAAAGTGCTTTTGGGCGAGCTCGACGAGCTGGTCGTGGTCGATCGCGCCGGCGCCGGCAAAGACCATCTTGTCGGCGTGCAGGTTCTGGGCCCGGTACTGGAGGAGGTCGTCCCGGTTAATGGTCTCGATGTTCTGGTTGGAGCCGAGGATGTCGTAACCGAGGGGCTGGCCTGCAAGCGTTGGAGACAGGGGGGCGAGCGTCAGCGGTCGACTCCTCGCTCGCTGGGTCCAACGATCCGTCCCGCATCAACTGCAAGGCACTGACCCTGGAAGGCGACGGCGTGGAGCTGGTCGAAGATGGCTTCCTGCTTTTCCTTGCCGACCTCCTCAGCCTCGCGGAGGATCGTCGAGCGCTCGGCCTCGATCGCCGACGGCTCAAACTTGGGGTTCGAGAGCATGTCGCCGATGATCTCGGTCATCTTGGGCACGCCGTCGGCGAGCGAGCGGCCGGTGTACGACGTGATCTCGCGCGCGGTGTAGGCGTCGAGCCGGCCGCCGATGTTCTCGACCTCGGTCTCGAGCTGCTTGAGCGAGCGCGAAGGGGTGCCTGAACACGCGATCGAGCTCGTCAGTGGACTTGGATCGCAGAGATGCTGGCAAGCAAGCGGCGAGTGAGAGAGGACGCACCCTTGAAGTACTATTGTTTCGACCAATCAGGAGGGTTGGGGATGAGCGATCAGGGCCCTCTCAGGACGGCACCAACGGGCGAGCCGGGAGGGGACGTACGAGGTGCTCGGCAAAGTGGGCGACACCGGCCTTGTGGTCGTGGCGCGAGCCGACGTCAAAGTAGACGCCGACGGTCGCCGTCTGGGCGTGCGGCTGGTACTCCTGTGAGGGGGTCGACCCAGCCCGCGGCAACACCGAAAGCCCCGCCGTCATTTCGAGACAGACGCCACACGCCATCCAGTCCCGACCAGGTAGAGCACACCAACCAGTCACACAGGCCAGCAGAGAATGACGCCGATCGGTTCGAAAAGAAGGAGGAGGGCGTCAGCGGCGGGCCTTTGGAGGCGAAGGGGGCGCGGCGGTCAGGAGCCGAGGGGCGGACGAACCGAGGCGACGACGAGGCCGGTCGGGAGCGTCGAGATCTTGGTGACCGGCTGGACGGGCGCCGAAGGGACGGCCGTAGCGAGGCAGCGGAGACCGGCCTACAGAAAGGAGAAGGGCGCATCGCACGAGGGAGAGGAAGGACGGATCGTCAGCTTCGATGGTGTGTGGGTCGTCGCCTCGCGCGGGCGGCGGCGGCTGGGCGAAGAAAAGCGCCAGTAGCGAGCTCGATCCAAGACTCGGTCGGTCGAGCATCGGGCGGCGCCACCGCACGGCCGCAAGAAGGAGAAGGGGACACACGGCTCGTGCGGGGGCCTTGAGCTGGCGGGCGAGCATCCGGGAGGCCATGCTGAAGATGAGGAGGACGGGGAGGGGGGAGCGGAGCGGAGGGGGAGGGTACGGTCGGAGGGCGGGCCTTTCGGTCGGCTGGCGGGCGAAACGACGGGCGGGCGCTGGTGAGCGGCGGCCGCGGCGAGTTACGATTTCGATCTTACGTCTCCGCCGTAACGGCCACGCCGTCGGACGCCCAACACGTCGCCCGCCTCTCAAAACGAGGGTCGCTTCGACGTCCGTTCAAAACCCTCATGTTGAACCGAGCATGCAGCACTGCCATCACAGGCCAAGAGCGTCCTCGGCCTCCTGCCGCATCACCGCCGCCCATGTCCAGGTCGCGCACTCAACGTCCAGTCTGGAGAGCAATCTCTTTTACAACGCAGATCCAATCGCATGCCGAGCGAGAACCCGAGAACCGGGTGAGGCTGCCGCGACTACTTCCAGATGTCGGCCTGACGGAGGCGAGAAAGACGGCGCGAGAGGCACAGAAGGACCGCATCAGCCTTCCCGATCCCCAGGACCGTCTGCGTGTGCTAGAGACGACGGGTAGACCACTCACGAACGCATCCGAGGACATCATGTTGGCCCCTTGGGCCGGCGCGGCCGGCGTCGCCCAAGCGTTCGTCGACGCCGGCTGGGCGTCCCAGAGCTGAATTAGGCAGCCAAGAGCACACGTCAGCAGAGAGACAAGGCGTTGGAAAGAAGGCGCAGGCGAAAGGGACTGACCGAGTTGTTGGATGGGGCGGGCGGGTTCGAAGGGGCGGGCGCGGGCGTCGACCAGAGCTGGTGCAAAGAGCGACGGGCGTCAGCTCGGCTTTGAAGGATGTGGACTCGCAGCATCGAGTTTTGAAGGGCCTCACGTTCGTCGAAGGTGGAGGAGCAGCGGCAGCCGGTGCCGACGAGCCCCAGATGTCGCCCCCCCCACCGCCGCCGAAGCCCGACCCGGACGACGCTGCCGGCGCCTGGACCGGCGCGCCCCACCCTCCTCCTCCACCAGCGCTACCCCCTCCAAGGCTCATGCCGCCGAACGCGTTCGACGGCGGCGCGGCACCGCCGCTGCTCCCCCAGATGTCGTTTGACGCGGCCGCTGTTGCCGGAGGCTGCTGCGCCTGGACCGGCGCCGGGGTCGAGAAGAGCGACATGATGTCGGTCTTGTTGTTGCCCCTCTGGGCAGCGGCGGACGACGCAGGCGGCGGGGCGTGGAAGTCAAGGTCGAACAGCGACGACGAGGGCGCGGGCGGGGCGGCGGGCGCTGGCGCCTGCGCGGGAGGCGCGGGCGAGGCGGCGGGCGAGATGAGCGACTTGGCTGCTTGGGCCGAAGGAACTGCTGAGCGGGACAGGAGAGGGTGCGCAGGAGCGGCCTTGGCGACGGCTGGAGGGGCGGACGCCCTCGGTGCTGCTGGTGCAGCGGCGGGCGCAGGAGTGGGCGGGGAGGCGGGCGCAGCGCCGGCTAGGAGCACCTGCGGGTCCGACGGCATCGGGCCCTCCATCGCCCAGCGGCGCGACTCGTACTTGGATCGGATGAAGCTGTCGATTTTGCTGCGAGGCCCAGCAGGAGCGCAAGGAGCGACAGTCGGTCAGCTCGCGCCTCCCAATGGCCCATTGACCGAGGCGCGCGGACGTACTGCTCAGGAGGGACGTGGCCGGGCTTGAGGTGCGCCTCCCAGTAGAGGTTGCCGAGCTTGTTGCCCCACTTCTGGATCTGCTCCATCTGATCGGGCTGCCAGATGTCGAGGTCGACGCTCTTGACTGCAAATGGGGAAGCAGAGGATGTCAGGCTAGATTGCGCGACGCTCGTGCCTCAGGCGACGGGCGGACCCTTGGAGATGTGCGTGCCCATGCTACGATGGATGCCCGAGCAGCGGATGCAGACAAAGACGCCGAGGTTCCAGGCGGCCCATCGGGCGTCTGGACGAGCAGCAGCGGATGAGAATGCAGGCCATCAGTCTCAAGAAGGACCAGCTACGGAGCTGCTCTGTGCACCCGAGGGCGCGCCGGGAGGGCTGAATGGCGGTCGAGGGTCGAGGACGACGCACCGTTGCGGCGGCAATCGGCGCAGACCTTGTTGTCGGGCGCTTTGACGAGCGCCCTGAGGATCTTCGCGTTGCGGTCGGTCGTGGCCTTGTCCTGGCGCGACATGCTGCTGCGAGAGATGAGGATGATGGCAGCGAGGGAGTGCTGGGAGCGATGCGACAGGGGACGAGGTCGAACAGGCGGCAGCGACGAAGCCTCCGAGCCTCCGAAGCCACGACCACTTGCCCGCCTCCCGCCGTCGTCACTTCTGCCTTCCAAGCCCTACCGCATCTCTGACCCCGACGGTCTTTCGAAGCTCGACCCGGCCCTCGATCGCACTCGGCCATGACGGTCTCGATCCCGACCGGCCAGATCGACCAGACGCACCGGGCGCTGGCGGCGACGCGGCCGTCGCTGCTGACGCTCCCGTTTCGCCTGCTGCCGACCTGGGCGCTCGTCACACTCGCCCTCGTTGGCGCCTTCTTCGCCAACCGGCTGCTGGCCTCCTACAGGCTGCACGCCAAGGCCGAGCGTTACCGGCTCGAACGTCGCCGCAAGGCCGGTATCCCCGACAGCGACAAGCGCGAGTTTCGTCTCGCGGCCGCCGACGTCCTTCGCGCGCGCAAAGACGAGGACGAACGCCGAGAGCACGAACGCACCTTGCGCAAGCGGGTCGGTCGGTCGTCGAAGGGCGACTGGGAGCGCTTTGGCACGGCCAACGGCCTGCGCGAGCGGCCGAGCCAGCAGCGTACGTCCCTCTTCTCGTTCTCCGTCGTCGGACGGCGTGAGCGAGCTGCCCTTAGCGCCTTCCTCGCCGGCCGCGCGACCCCACGTCATCCGCCGGCCTTCATGTACCGCGGAAGTCGAGGACTGACCGACCTCTCGCTGGCCCAACCAGTCGACCGCGAAGACTCGGCTACCCCGAGTATTCGCTACCCGTCGCTCGCGCATCAGTCGTCTGCGATCAGCAGTCCTTCGGCGTTCCAGTTCGGAGGCGAGCGGGGCGCAACGCCGGCCAGCCGGTACGGCGACTCTGACGACGAGCGGCGCGAGCTCGAACTTCGCGAGAAGCTCTCTCGTCGTGCTCGCGGCGAAGGATTTGGCGAGTGAGTGTTAAGCAGCGCATCTTTTTCATCTGGCCGGCATCCAGACATCTGACGACACCTCCGGGACCTGTTCCCAGCGAACCCATCCTCGCTCCTGCTCGCGTGAGGCCCGCCGACTCGCCCGCTCCAAAACCGCTCGCGTCCTCCCGCTCAGCCGCCAAGCGTTCGCACACGGCCGTCACGGGTTCTCCTCGGGCTGACGCCTCGGAAGAAGACGGCGCCAAGCGCGTCAAAGTCAAGCAGGAGCCCATGTCGGACGACCTCGACCTCGCGCTCGTTGAAGCCGGGCCTGATGCGTCTCAGCAAATCGACCGGACCCGGAAGCGCGACGCCGACGACGAGAGCGCCAACGAGTGCGACGACGATGACGAGGAGGACGAGCTGATGAGCAGTGGCAGCGAACGACTCGTCCGCCCGCCGGTCCGCAAGGCGCCGCGCAAGAAGCTCCGCCGGCGCCACAGATCGGCCTCGGTCGGCTCGGAAGAGGAGAGCAGGAGCGAAGCGGCTTCGGACGCCGACATGGGCTCAACATCGGATCACGAGAGTCGCTTGGCCGGCGACATGAGTGATGACGACGACCGGTCGATGAGCTCTGGTTCGCGCTCGCCGTCGCCGCCGCTCCAGCCCACCCAGCGGACGGCTAAGAAGGCGCACAAGCGCGTGCTCTCGGAGGTTGGATCGGTCAGTTCGTCCCGGCCGCGGTCGTCGCTCGCCAAAAAGCGCCGCAAGTCGAACGGCGCGGCCCCGGCGCCGATCTCGGAGGACGAGGCCGGCGAGAGTCTCCGGCCGGCGCGTCAGGACAGCTGGGAGGACCCTCACGGCATCAAGTTTCGGACGGGCGTTGATGGTCGAGGGAGTGAGCGGCTCGTGCTCGTCAAGAAGCAGGTCCGCAAGTTTGACATGCCGGCCGATAGCGAGCACCCGGACCGGGAGCAGACCATCTCGGCCAACATCGAGCAGTGGGTCAACGAACGCGAGTTTGCCGAGCTCAAGGCCCGGCGCGCCCTGGCGTGGCAGTCGGATGACGAGGACGGGGCCGAGCCGACCAAGATGCTCGAGCCAGCCGACCAAAGCGTCGTCGACGGCGTCAACACAGTGCTGCTCAACAGCTCGTCCCTGGTACGTTCTGTCACGGTTGACGTCGTAAATCATTATAGGGCGTACGCTGACGTACTGTTGTGCGTTACTCAGGGCCGCTCGGCCGCGCGCAAGGGCACGCTCTACGTCGCCAAGACCGCCTCGGGCACGCCCCTCCGGCCGTCCCAATCCCTGACCCAGATGCACGAGCTTTACACGTCGTCTGGCCTCTTCTCCACGGCCTCCTCCCGGCCGGCATCGCCTGCGTCTCCAACCGTCGGCACGCCCAAGATGGCCGGCGCGGGCAAGCTGCGATTCTCGAGCGCTGCTGCCCGGGTCCGCGGGAGCCCCTTCAGCGTCAGTCTCGCTCGTCAGGCCAAGGAGGCCGAGGAGCAGAAGCGGCTCGACGAGGAGCTCGCACGTAAGGTCGACGAGGAGAAGAAGGCCGTTGCGGTGCCAAGGCCTGCCCCTGCACCAACTTCTGCGCCGGTGACAGCTCCACCGCCGGCCAGCTCATCGGCCCTGTCGCTGGCTGCGGCCCCGGGCTCGCCTTTCTCGTTTAGCGGCACGTCAAAGGACACACCTGCACCAGCGCTGGCACCGATCCCCCAGCCACCAGCCGGCGCTGCCAATCCAATCGCCGCCTCTGCGTCGCCGTCGACGGCGACTCCAGCGACGTCGCCGTTCAACGCCTTCGGCGCAAAGCCCGCAGCAACGCCTCAGCAACCGGCTGCTGAGACTCCGAAGCCGGCAACTGGCGGATTCAGCTTTGGCGCACCGACGAAGCTGGCGGACCCCCCTGCCCCGGCGGCTGCGAGTCCCAAACCCTCCTTCTCTTTCGGCGCGCCGGCCGCGGCAACGCCTGTTGCTCCTTCGGCGCCGCAGCCTACGCCGGTCAAAGCGCCTGCCTTTGCCTTTGCCGCGCCGTCGACGTCGGCGGCCCCGGCCCCGAGTACGCCGGCCGAGGCACCGAAAGCCTCAACCTTCAGCTTCGGCACGCCCTCTGCTCCATCGCCTGCTCCGTCCGCCGCTCCCGCCGCCCCGGCAACCTTCGCGTTCGGCAACAGCGTTTCGAAGCCAGAGGCGGTCAAGCCGGCGCTGAGTAAGCAGCCCTCGTTCAGCTTCTCAGGGGCGCCGTTGTCGTCGCCCGCTCCGTCCACGCCTGCATCCACGCCGGCGCCCTCGTTCTCGTTCGGCGCCTCGGCCGCGACGACTACCCCTGCAGCCGCTCCCGCCGCTGCGCCCGCATCGGGCGGCTTCTCCTTCGGGGCAGCGCCGGCAGCTTCGGCCCCGGCGGCGCTATCGTTCGCTTTCGGCGGCAACCCCTCGTCCTCGACACCGTCCTTTGGTGGCGTCTCGACGGCGATTCCTGCCGGCGGCAGCTCGACGCCCTCCGCGCCCAAATTCTCCTTTGGGGCGGCAGCCTCGCCCGCCGCGCCGGCCCTCGGGGGCGCCAGCACGCCCGGATCGGCGCCGGCCCCTGCGTCGTTCTCGTTCGGCGCCAAGCCTGCCGAAGGCGCGGCGCCTGCTGCACCAACGGGCACGTTCTCATTCGGAGGCGCCGCGGGTGGCTTCACGTTCGGCAAGTAGCCCGATGCCTGTGCAAGTAGTCCGATGCCTGTGATCGCATGTTGATCCACGCACCGCAGCGCGTCAGCCGAGGCACGCCAGGCATGCGTCGTCAAAGAGAAGTCTAAGCCATTGTACAACAAACTCAATCGTGAAGCCACAGTGGTTGCCCGTTAGGAGTCGTCGCTTTCTGAGCCCCCTTCCCTCTTCTTCTGTTCCCTCTTCTCCGCCCGCTTGCGCTTGGCCTTGTCGCGCTCCTTCTTGTCCTTGACCTCGACCTTGACCGCCTCGCCGTCCTCGTTTGGAATCTCGATGTCGGAATCCAGATCGTCCATCATCTCCATCTCTTGCTCGGCCCGCGTATGGCCTGACGAGGCCTCGTTGCTATCGTCCTTGTCGTCCTGCTTGTGATCGCCCTTGTTGCTCCGCTGATCGTCGTCACCATCCTCGAGCCTCACGCGAAGGAAGGCTTTGCGGTTGACGCCTGCAGGCAATACCAGCGATGACATCAGCGGTCGGCAAGTCGAACAGCGGGTCAAAGCGACACTGACCTTCGAGCTGCTTGAGCTTTGCTCCGACGGCAAGCAGGTTGGCAAACACCTCGCGGTACTCCTGGACGCTCGAGAGCAGGTCGTCGGGGGATTTGCCGATGAACCTGGAGCGAAGTGGCAGCGTTAGCGGCACTCCCTGCGAGGCCAGTAGTCGACGGACGGCCACTCACTGATCCTCCTTCTCCCAAAGCTCAGTCATTTCGTTCTCGGCGCCGGCGGCCTTGATGTCCCTGAAGAGGAGCGAGACGTAGGGAAGAGGGGGAGGGGGTCAGACCGATGGCCCTTGAGTATCAACGAAGGCTCGCCCCACCTCCTCTGGATGCTGCGATCCGCGCGCAGGAGGTTCCGTGCTTTGGCAGAGCCCAGGGCTGAGATCAGCAAGCACCGACTGAGCGACTCGAGTTGACAGGCGCTGGGTGTGGAAAGGAGTAAGCAGCAGGTCAGCGTCGCTGTCGGGACCGCGCGCAACCAGTGGAAGGCACACGCACAGATCGAGGGCCTCGTCGGCTAGTCGTGCCTCCTCTTGGCGACGTTGCTCTGGAGAGCGCTTCGCCTGGTCCTGTGCGTCTCGGTCGAGCTTGTTGCACTTTGCGTAAACGTAGTAGTGGTGCGGCTTGAGGTCGCTCTCTTCGTCTCGGGCCTCGGCCTCCTCTTCATCCGCTGGGTTTGCATCCGGCCCCCGCTTGAGATGCTTCTTGCGAGCGCTGTGGGCGGCAGACAGACTCTCTTTGGAAAATTTCTGAACGATCGTCGTCACGGTTTGGGTCTGCAACAGGAGGGGGATGGTCAGTCAGAGTGCTGCAGCTCGCCACACGACGAGGGGATCTTGACCGACCGCAAAGGAAGCAACGACGGGGACTGCATGTCGAGGAAAAACGGCCGCACATGT
>Ga0308160_10008373_pt1 | contig 10084 bp, 11 predicted proteins | sample PhyFR1_FD_201036 | JGI IMG/M metagenome (GOLD analysis project Ga0308160, IMG submission 201036) | Phyllosphere microbial communities from UC Gill Tract Community Farm, Albany, California, United States - DLSLF.R1 | ecosystem: Host-associated > Plants > Phyllosphere > Unclassified | place: USA...
AAACACTGTAGCTATGCACGACCCAACTCGTCCCCCCGTCCCCCATCCGTTTCTTCCCTCTCTGCTTCCGGGCCGTCTCTCTCTTTCTGTCGTCGTCACACACGCGCGACCGGCGTTGTCTCTATGGTGCCTGCTCTTGACGATGAACGTCGTGCGGCACTCTCTTCGCGAGCTCGCCCTCTCGCGCGTGACCAGATCCATGAGATGGGTCGTCTACAACTTTGTTCTCAGTGGCCCGTCCTCTCTACTCGACGGTCGAGACCTCCCAGTCAGTCACTGGCGACAGGGCGAGGACGGTCAGCTGAGCGTGCCGAGGGAGCCCCTGATCCCGACGGACGGGGTACGCACCGAGGAACTCGTCGAGGGCGTCCAACGCCTTGACCTCGGCCTCGGTGAGCGCAAAGCCAAAGACGTCGGTGTTCTGCCGGATGCGGTCCTGGCTGACCGACTTGGGGATGCAGACGAAGCCCTTCTGGAGCGACCAGCGGATGAGGGCCTGCGCGGGCGAGACGTTGTGGGCCTCGGCCACCTCGACGACGACCGGGTGCTTGAAGCGGAGCGCGCGGACGAGCGGCGCCCAGGCCTGATGAAGCGCAGGGAAGAAACCCAGCTGTCGTCAGGGTGGGGCATCTCGCAGGTCGACAGAACCCCTCGCAGCCTGCCCGCACCTCCATGTGGATGCCGTGCTTGCGGCAGGTGCTGACGACGTCCTCGCGCGTCATGAACGGATGCAGGTCGATCTGAGGGCGAGCCAAAGCGCGCGCGCGCGTCAGTCGTAGCTCGCTCTGTCGCGCGGACGGTGAGCTCCTGACAAGAGGCCGGCGTACCTGATTGATCGACGGGAGCGAGACGATCTCGGGCTTCGACGCGTCGGCGACGCGCTCGACGTGCTCCTCGATGTGCTTGACACCCCCTTGCAGAACGAGCAAGAAGGGCCGTCAGGCATGCCTGATGCCGAGGTGAGAGCCTCTGGCGGGGGGGACGCACAGTTGGAGACGCCGATGCTCCGGACGAGCTTCTCCTTCTTGGCCCACTCGAACGCGCGCCAGCTCTCCTCGCGGAGCTGGGGCCCGCCGATGGCCGAGTGCATCAGGTAGAGGTCGACGTAGCCGCCCGGGGCGTGCTCGACCGAGTACTTGATCGCCTCGACCGCCTTGTCGTACGTCGTCGGCTCGCGCAGCTTGGTCGTGTAAAAGACCTCCGACCGGGGGACGTCGTTCTTCTCGCAGAAACCCTCGATCGCCTTCTTGCAGGCATCCTCGTTCTCGTACCCTGCGGCAACCGAAGACGGGATGGGTCAGGATGGGTCAGCAGCGAAGCGTTGGAAGGAGGCTGCGGCGAGAGCTCGCCAACGTGAGCTGGCAACGAAACGCACAGGTGGCCGAGTCGACGTGCCGAACGCCAGCCTCGAGTGCCCAGGTCACGCTCTGGACCGTTTCCTTGTCGTCCATCTCGTAGACTGGTGGGGTGAGGCGCCAACGGTCAGCCGGAGGGTCGCGAAGGGCGACTGGTCGTCTCTGAGCTGCTCGCACCTCCGAGCCCGAGCTGGGGGATCTTGACGCCGTCATTAAGCTGCAACGCCGAGAAGTCGTGAGTGGTCAGGCCCAACCCTTGCGGAAGCCCTTAAAAGCAGCGAGCAGGCTCACAGTGATGGTCGAGGTGAGCGAGGTGGCCGTCATTTCGAGAAAGGAGGGAAGGTGAGGAGGAGGAGATGACCGTCGGAGGGCTGGGCATCGACGGCGCGCCCGCTCCGACGACCCGGCCCGCGAAGGGGAGCGGCAGCAGCCATGGAACGCAGCGATGCGGGGCAAATGATCGGCATGAGATCACTTTCTTAGGATGATGGGAGCAGACAGGCTGTAGAGGGTGTTGATGTACAGGGCAGTGGTGGTGATGGTACAATGCAGAGAAGCAGACCCCCGTCACGGCTGCGCTCCGTCAGACGTCGTCCTTGCCCGTCTCTGAGCCTTTGCGCCGGTCGAGCGTCTCGGGCCCGAGCGTCGCACTCCGGCCGATCGGTCGGCTGCTCGCCGGCGCCCGGCGCGACGACTCGACCGACAGACTCGTTCGCCGCGAGTTGCCGCCGCTGGCGGTTCCCGAGTCGCGCCGGGCGTCGGCCGAAAGCCTCATGCTGCTGAAGACGTCCTCCTCGGGCACATGCGACGTCGAGAGGGCCGTCGACGAGGAGACGCGGCGCATCGGCACCGAGGAGGCCAGGCTCCCGGATCGGGTCCAGGGCGACTCGGACGTCCAGTCGTTTGGCGGCGTGAAGCCGGCGGACCGAGACGTCTGGAGGATGGCCGAGGTCGAGAGATTCGTCTGCGGGAGGACCGGCCGCGGGGAGAGGATGCCCTCGGTCGAGTCTTGGCGCATACGAAAGTACTTGCGCGGCAGGAAACGGTGCAGGTAGGAAGCGAGGTGCGACTCTTGAGGCGGCGGGAATAGCGCCGACGTCGGCGTCGAGGACGGAGAGGACGGCTTGCCGGGCGTCGAACCTGCCAGAGTGGTGTGGCAACGTCAGCGTCACGCGAAGGAGACTGACGGCGCATCGATGCCGTGCACGACTTACTGAGAGAGAGGAAGATGTAGAAGGGCACGAGCCAGACGCAGATCGCGTAGAAGACGAGCCGGTCGATGCTGTCGTACCGATGCTCCTGCGCGCGCTCGACGCGAGCCGACCGGCCATAAGTCGGCCGGTTGCGAGCGTCGAGCGCCTGCTGCTGGAGGAAGAACCAGTACCACGAGAGATGCGTGATCGGCAATAGGACGATGCCAATGATGAGTGCCGTACTCGGAGCCGAGAGCGATGGCGTCGGCGACGAGGTGACGACCCGCTGCAAGATGTGACGCAATGTTGGCAGTCAGCGGTTGGTTGGCTGAGCGCATTCTGGCAAGGTCATTAGGACGGACGAGGTAGACGAGCAGCGCAAAGGCCGACAAGAGTGTCTGCTTGGCCGGGTACGCGTCGACCAGGTAGAGGAGCGCGAGGATGCCGGCGACGAACTGCAGGCAAAGAGGCGGAAGGTCGCTAGAGCTGTTAGCTCGGATCATAGTGCGTTTGCGGAATGGAAGAGTCCCGAACGGACGTAGATCAAGCTCCGACCCCAGCGTCTCGCGTCATGCCGGTTGTGCTCGAGCACGTCGGCTAGCCAGAGCAAGCTGGCGCCTGCGATGGAGCCAATCAATCGACTCAGGGTCAGCGACGGAAGGCGAGACGTACGCTGGGAAGGGCACGCACCGAAAGCGAAAAGAAAGAAGCCGCCGGCACCGACGAGGCTGACGACCGCCAGGGCGTGCAGGAAGGTCGGCATGCCGCGATGGTGGGCTGAAGAGGGACGCGCAGGCCGGGGGCGGGAGCGGTCGGTCGTCGCCAGGCGCGAAGGAAGGTGATGAAAGGGGGTCTTGGTCGGCCTTTGCTCTTCTATGAGACCATGCACAGGCTCGCCGGCGCGACCCTAAGAAGATGAATGAGAGGGAAGGAGACGACGAAAGCGGGTACGAGGCTGCTGGTCGGACGACGACGACGGCTCCTCGCCAGCAGATCACGGCGGTGTCGCGGCTCGCCCGGGCGACGGGCGATCGAGCGGCCGTCGACACATCGACAGGGTCGATGCGGTAACAGAGGGTCCTCTTATATTGACGGCAAGGCCTTAGAGAGGGCGGCAGAGAGAAGCGAGAAAGCGAGAGGAGGCACATCGGTGAGGTAGGGTCGGCCAAAGCAGAGGGGTGCGCGTGTATCGGAGGCTGGAAGAGCATATCGGGACGGGAGGCTGCGAGGGGGAAGGATACAGTGTGTTGCGAGACGAAAGAGCAAGCACGGGGCGCGGAGAAAGACTGGCGGCACGGCGAGCGCTGCTCGAGGTAGCGCAGGATTAGTAGGGTCGGAGGGAAGTGGGTTTCAGGAGATGACGCAGTCCTTGCTCTCCTTCTTGCGGTGGCCGGCCGACCGCTGGTCGCCGCTCCGGGTGCTAATGCGCGAGAGGCCGCCATGCTGCCCGTAAGCGTGATCGAAGGCCGGCTGGTATGCCGTCGGGCTCGAGAAGGGGTTTTCGAACGCGACGACCACTTCGTGAGTGACGGGCGGCTGGAGTGTGGCCGACCTGGAGCCGCCGGCGGCGTAGACTGTCGGCGTAACGGGTCGAACGGGCGGGTCGACCTCGGCTGGGTCGCTGTCGTCGCTGAGACCTGACCGGCCGATACGCGAGAGGCGCGACTGGCGGCTGATAGTTCGGTGGCTCGATTGGCGAGAGGTGGGCCGGTCGTGCTTGCTCGTCTGCCGCTCTCGCTCCTCGCTCGTGCGCGAGTTGGGAAAGACGAAGCGCTTGATGCCGCTAGACTCGCCGCTGTCGCCGCTCCGCCGGACCGAGGGCGTCGGCGACCGCGAGCGCTTCAGGTTCTGCAGGAAGCGCTCCGAGAGGTTGAGCGTTAGAGGCGAGGTCGAGAGGATTGCCGACGACGGTGCGGCCGGCGCAAAGGAAGGGTCGTCGGAGGGGAAAGGGTAGGCGGCCGAGGCCGAGTAGAGCTGCTGCTGGCTCTGCGAGTGTCGCTGGGCTGCAATGGGATCGACAATCGAGGTCAACATCTGTCGGCGATGAATAGTGCGGCAGCAAAGCGGACGCACCGGTCAGCATGAGCTGGGCCCCGAGGTCGCACGTCTCGGGCGCGTGCTTGACGCAGGATGCGTGGCAGATGAGCGTGCAGCCCTCGCAAAGGACAGCACTCCGCTTGACGTGTGCGTGGCAGACGCGGCAGAGCACAGCTGGAAGATGGACGAGTCGGTGGTAAGGTCAGCGTTGCGATAGACCGAGGCAAGCCCTGACGAGACGCACGCTTGCTGAACGTGCTCTTGACAAAAGTGTGCGCGCGTGGAATTAGGTCGTCGGCCGCCATGAGGAAGGATGGCGCCGTCATCGACGAGGGGAGCGACATCGCTTGCGGATAGGCGGGCTGCTGCTCGCGCCCAGGGATGTCGATGCCGACCGGGACGACGAGCATCTCGCTGTCGTCATCCGCACCGCGCTCGCTCGTGCCGGCGCTCCGGTGGCCAGGACCGGCCGAGAGCGACCGCTTCAGCTCACGTCGAAGCTCGATCTCCGTGCTCCGTCGGCGCAGGAAGGGGACGCTCTCCTTGCGCTGTAGCTGAAGCGTAAAAGCGTGGGGATGGTCGGTATGTCGCGAAAGGTGTGGGCAACGTGAATCGAAGACTCACCTGGTGGAGCTGGGCGTCGGCAAGGACGCTCTCAAGCCAGACGTGCTCCGACAGGACCTCGGCGGTTGGCCGCATGCTCGGGTCCTTCTCGAAGCACTGCGACAAGAAGGCTCGTAGCGCGTCCGTCGCGCCTTCGGGAACCGGAGGTGGACCCCCTTCGACGATACGGTACATGACTGGCAGCAGGGACACGAGGGCGAGAGGATCAGCTTCGGTAACGCCTGCTCATCGCCGCTTAAGAGGGGCCGCACCTGCCATCCCGTTGGCGCACTCGGCGAACGGCGGCCGGCCCGTCATTAGCTCGATGATGACGCAGCCGAGCGACCAGATGTCGGATGCCGTTGACGCGCCCTCCATCTGGATGACCTCCGGGGCCACTGGCGACAGGGTGAGTAATAGGAGAGGAGTCAGTCGTGCAGTAGAGGGGGCGTCAACGAGACTGGCGGACGCACTCCAGTTTGGCGTACCGGCGACGTCGTTCTCCTTCTTCTGCTCGACCGCGACAAGACTGAGCGAGACGCCAAAGTCCGAGAGCTTGACGTTGCCAACCTTGGTCGTCAGGATGTTGGCCGCCTTGAGGTCGCAATGGACGACCTGCAGGGAGGACGATAGCTGGGTCAGAGATCATCAACGTAGTGCGAGCCAACGGGGATCGCTGACGGACTTTCTGCGAGTGCAAGTACTCTAGACCTTCGAGGATCTTGGTGACATAGCTCGCCACGAGCCGCTCATTGAGCCGGCCGAAAGCCTTGAGTGTCGAACCGAGCGAGCCGTTCTCGACGTACCTGCAGCAGGCGGTGTGAGCAAAGCACACGCAGGGAATGATCGCGCGCTCGAGGAGACGCACTCGAGCACGATGTCGAGCGTGTTCTCGTCCCGCGACATGCCCTCGTACTTGACGATGCCCGGGTGCGAGAGCCGCTTGACGAGGTCGACCTCCTTCATCAGCTGGGCGATGTCCTCCTCGCCGAGACCCTCGAGCCGAATGCGCTTGATCGCGACCATCTCACCGGTCCCGACGTTAAGCGCACGGTACTGCAAGCAGCGCTGTCTGTTAGCGACGAAAGCCTGCTAGCTCGTAGCCGGCAGAGGCGACGTACGACGGAACCGAACTGGCCGCGGCCGATGCAGTTGCCGAGGGCCTGCAGGGGGGGGGGGGGGTTGCGTCGGTCTCGCAGACCGGATGGCGACGAGCAATCATCAGAGACGTACGTAGCGGCTGGTCGGCTTGCCGTCTTCGGAGACGGTGAGGATCTCGCGTTGGGCGCTGCCCTTGGCCAGGCTCGTCGAGCTCGCATCGCGCGACAACGCCCCGCTCCGGCCGCGTGTGTGTTCGAGCACGCTGTCCGAGCTGGTATGGCTGAAGCTCGGCCGGCTGCTGAGGGCCGAGTAGCGTCGCCGTCGCTCGTGCTCGTCGCCATCTCCGGCGACGCCGACGGCAAATTGGGCCGAGCGGGAAGCCGATGGCTTAGCGTACGCGTCGTGCGCGATTGGAGTCGGCCGACTTGAGAACTCGGGCCGCCGGAACTGGTAATCGGCCTGCGGCGGTGACGTCGGCCTTGGGGCGGTGATAGCCGACGGCGAGGGCGTGCAAGGAGCCGAGTCGAGCGCACTGCCTTCGAGCTGTGAAGAGGTCAGCGGCGCCGGCGACTGAGCGCGCTTGAGGCTGCGCGCGCGGACGATGTAGCTCTTGCCGCTCGCACCCTGCGACGAGTTGCGCCTTAGGGGTCGAGGACGGTCTTCGAGACTGATCAGCTCGCCAAGTTGCGAGTCGGCCGAGACGGACGGGGTGACGCCGTCGGTTGTCATGGGTGTCACTTCTGCCGCCATCGCCTCGGCGACGAGGCTCGCCATCTTCATGCCGGAAGCAGCCATGTCGGCGCTCATCCCCCGCCGGGCGACCTGGCGACGAGGAGAGCTCGTCACAGGGTTCGCGTCGGCAGAGGAACCGGCGCGGCGAAGGGACGCCGACGGACGGATGTTGGTCGATGGCGAGACTCGCCGGATGCCAGCCGCGCGGATGCCAGGCGGCGAGTGTGGCGGGATCGCAGAGCCCGAGACGGTCCGCAGAATTGACGGCAGCGACGGCAACGAACTGTTGGCGTGCGCCAGGGCGCAAGGGTGACCGCGACCAAGGCTCGAAGCGTCGGACCGCGGGGAGCCTTGGAGCTCCTCCTCTAAGAGGATCGTCTTGAGCGTCTTTGCAGCCGAGGTCGAGAGAACTCCGTGGCCATGCCCCGAGTCCGAGCTCGTCGAGCCGACCGAGCCAATCGCGACGATGGGGACCGAGCCGACGCCGACGTCGCCAGCCGTCGCGACCGAGGACGAGAACGAGCAGTTGCTTTTGGTCGACACGCGACGTTCGGCTCCGACGAGCGACGGCGTCCGGGGCCGGGTGAACGCAGCGAGCGGCGACGAGCGGGGCGTCACCTGCATGTAATCGTCGAGGGCGACAGGATCCTCGATTGGCGGCGTTAGCGGGCCCGAGGCCGCGAAATGGCCCGGTCTCCGGCCAGTCGGCGACGCGCTCCGCTCCCCGATCGCATGCTTGCGGCTGCTGCTCGGCACCGAGTCGCGCCGGAGGGGCGAGGGCGGCGTGACGCGCCGGAGCGACTGGTACGGCGGGATGAAGCGCGGGAGCTCGATGGCGCTGCCGTCGACTGGTAGCGAGCGTCTCTTGCGACTCGCGTCAGACGGTAAAACAAAGACGACCTTGCTCGGTGAGGACGGCCTCGAAGCGGGCGAGCCAGGGCGGGAGGCCGTCGGGCTCGAGGACCCAGATGACGGTGTCTTTTTGAGGCTCGAGCTGCCGGCAATGGCGTCAAAGTCCATCTTGGCGAGGACGTTGAGCGTGTTGGCGACTCGGTGGAGCCCGTCAGGCGAAAGAGTCGAGGATGCGAGATCGGCCGGCGCAAACTGCTGGTCGACGGTGAAGCCGAGCGAGCCGAGCGCGTCGAGAAATTGCGCAACGTTGCGTGTCGCCGTCGACTGATCGGGCCTGAGCGACGGCGTCAAAGGCGGTTGGAGAGTTGTCGAGAAGAGGCGGTTTAGGAGGCTGAGGGCGGCGGCCGCGAATCAGCATCTCGGAGGGCTCCAGCGAGACAGGTAGCGCTGCACACTTACAAGCAGAGCACGACGCCATCCGCGAGCGCTTCGGCAAAAACGCGCTGCTCCTTGCCTTCACCGCCGACCATGCTCGAGCCCGCCCAGGCCCGCTCGGCCCGTCGCAACGGACCGAGCCGCTCCTCGCCCTCGCTCCAGCCGATATTGGGTCGAGCCTTGATCTCGCGTGGGAGGTAGCGCGCCATCTCCTTGAGGACGAAGGACGCCGCTGAACGAAGGGCGAGGCGGCCGAGCTGGACTGGCGACGAGTGCGCGCGCTTATGCGCCTGCCGCGTTGGCGTTGGAGGCGACGGGTCAAAGGCGTCGAGCGACGAGTCGGCCCTACGCGCCATCGTCGGCGACTCGGGCGCCGTCGGATGCCGCACGCGACCGCTGCCGGCGGCGCTTCCCAGTGATCCGAGGTGGATCGGCGACTGAAGACCGGCAGAGCCCGTCGGGGTTGCAGGCGTTGTCGGGCGCTTTTTGGGCGTATTGGTTGGGGTCGGCGAGGCCGGTACGGCGCGGAGCGTGTTGACGGTGCTCGTCCGCGAGCGCGGGGGCGAGACGAGCGCCTCGACCGAAGACGAGGATGAGATGACGGGGTGGTCGACGAGCGCGAGCGCGTCCGAGGCGAGATGGAGCGCGGGCGAGGAGAGCGTGCCGACGCGGAGGTTCGGCGTCGTGAAGCGGCTGCTACTGTCAGTCGCGAGCAGATCGGACGGCAGAGCGGCCGCCGACTCGGGCGCAAGCGTCGCCTGCGAGATGGTTCCAGGGGCGGTTGAGCTCTTGAGCGTGCGCTGCCGAGTGAGGTCGGTCGAGGATGCCGTAGCTGATGACGAAAACGGCCGGCGGAGGAGTGATGTCTTTCGCTTCCTCGCCGCCTCCTCGGTCGACGTCGGTCGGACGAGCTTCGGGCTCACTGGCTCGCCCTTGCCCTTGACCGGCAGACCATCAGTCGTGCCCGACCGCGCTCGACGGGTGGAAGTCGAGCCCTCGGCGCCGTCCGAAGCAGTCGAGCCCTTGAAGAAGCTGCGGAGGTTCCTCGACGTCTGGCTGAACGTCTCGGTCGCGCTGGCGGTGATCGAGCCCGAGCGGAAGAGCGTCCCGCCCCGGCTGCTCAACGGGCCAGCGACGGTGCCGCCGTTCGAAGAGCCGAGGGACCGCTTGCTGCTTCTGACGGCCATGGTCGGTTCGGCTGACCTCGCTGGCAGGGCAACCGGCTTTCGGGTTTGCGTAGACGGCATGATGACCGCCTGGAGGCGAAGGGAAGAAGAAAGAAGGAAGGGCGGAGGTGGCGTCGACGCGCGAGGTCAGGCCGCTCGCTCGGCGGCGCGCCTTATGACGGCGACACGGAAGGTTGGGGTGAGAGCCGAGCTCGGTCGGTCAGCGGCGCCTAGACGGCGGAGGGCGGCCGGAGCTGGAGGAAGGTCTGGACGTCGGGGGGGACTCACAGACGCGAAGCAGGCAGGCAGGCTTCGAGGAGCGCCGGCCGGGCAAACCTGCGCGAGCGTCAAGGGATGACAGGAGAGGAGGCGACGAGAGGCCGATGAGGCTGGTCTGCGTTGACGCGAGCGAGCAGCTCGGCGAGCTCGACACTGGTGGGACTGGTCCGTTGGGTGTCGTCGCGAGCTGCTGCCGTTTGGAGGAACTGAGCTGGGGGAGGCGGACGAGGCGTGTCGCGTGCAGGGATGACGGTCTGGGCGATGACGACTTGCTTGGAAGAGGGGTCAGGCTTAGTAGGTCAGCGGCGGTCGGCCAGAGGTGGGCGCGACA
>Ga0308160_10008375_pt1 | contig 10082 bp, 7 predicted proteins | sample PhyFR1_FD_201036 | JGI IMG/M metagenome (GOLD analysis project Ga0308160, IMG submission 201036) | Phyllosphere microbial communities from UC Gill Tract Community Farm, Albany, California, United States - DLSLF.R1 | ecosystem: Host-associated > Plants > Phyllosphere > Unclassified | place: USA...
GCTGCAGGAAGATCTTGCCGTTGGCATAGGCCACGCCGCGGTTGACGGTGTCGCAGCACATCACCGGGATCACGGTCGGGTCCTGCTTCGGCTCGTACTTCCAGCGGATGGCCTGGTCTTCCAGCGCAATGGCGAACACCTTGTTCGGGAAGGGGCTGTGGATGTACATGGTGTCGCCCACCACCAGCGGCCCGCCTTCGTGGCCGCGCAGCACGCCGGTGGAGAAGGTCCAGGCCACCTGCAGGTTCTTGGCGTTCTTGCTGTTGATCTGCTTGAGTTCGCTGTAGCGGTGGTTGGCGAAATTACCGGATTGCATCGCCCAGTTTTTCGGGTCCTTGGTCAATTGCTCTACATCGGAATTGGCGGCCAGCGCCGACCCGGCAAGCAGCGCCAGGCACGGCAACCAGCAGGTGAGTCTGGTTCGGAATGACATGGTAAGTCTCCTATGGTTTTTATTGGCGGCCCTGGCTTCGGACCTTGCAAACCGCGACTTGGTGGGAATGCCCATCTACCTTCACAGCACAGAACGTGCCAACTGCCGTGTCACTTGCTGGCCTGCCGATTCGCCGCTTGCCGGCGCCTGCTTGTTCAGATTCGTGACAGTCAGTGCCGGTGCTGTGCCATCCTGCTGTGCCATCCGTGAAGCAGTGCCGTGCACAGGCATCACCGCTGCTGCACGTAACAGGCCTTGTCGGCACTGGCCTGGAGCGTCCTGTACTTGCCGGCCATTTCCTTGACCGGCACCGGATCGCGGAACAGCGCACCGCGCTCGCCCGCCATGGTCTGGTTGCGCAGCGCCGTCGACATCGTCACGTAGTCGTCATAGGACATTTGCTTGGCGATGTGGTCGATGACGCAGGAGCACTTGTAAAGGTACTCGTACTTGCCGTCGTGCTTTTGCATGCACTCGAGCACGTACTCGACGCGGCCGCTGGTGGGGTAGTCGTTGGCTTGCGCAGCCGGGGGCGCCGCGGATGTGGCCGCCATGGGTGCCAGCAGCAGCAAATAAAATCGCTTCATTTCTGTCTCCAGTAAGCCGGCACGCCGGCATGGGCGCGAGTCCACATGCCGGCGTGCCCTTTCTTTGTTGTGCTTTCAGGTAGCGCGTCCTGTTCGAACTACGCTTCCTTCAGCACACCGCGCGTCTTGGCGACGTGGGTCGAGATCGCATCCATCAACGGCGGCGACAGGGCATCGTAGGGCGGCAGGCCAATCTCGTTCAGGCGCGCGCGCACGGCGCCCATGTTTTCCGGACGCGCGCCCGACTCGATGATCGAGGACACGAAGGCAGCAAATTCCGGCGGCGCCCAGCCCTTTTCCTTCGAGCGTTCGGTGTGCACGAAATCGAGTCCATAGAACGCGTGGCCAGTGTTTTCGATGCGCCCGTACATATGCACGCCGCAGTCGCGGCAGGCGTGGCGCTGGATGGTGGCGCTCTCGTCGACCACCTGCAGCTTGTCTTCGTTGGCGGTGACCTTGACCTTGTCGCGCCCGACCACGGCCACCTGCGAGAACAGCGAGCCGTCCGGCTTCCAGCACTTGGTGCAGCCGCACACGTGGTTGTGCGCAACCTGGCTGGCGATGTCGACGGTGACGGGGTTGGTGCTGCACAGGCAGCTCAGGGTGCCGCCTGCAAAGCCCGGCGTTGCCGCCGGAATGCCGTTGTCGACGGCGGGGTGGATCTTGACTGCGGTGTTCGGGTCTGCGTCGTTCATGATGGCGTCTCCATGGTTGATTGGTCCCTCAATACAGCACTACCGAGCGGATCGACTGCCCGCTCTTCATCAGGTCGAAACCCTCGTTGATGCGTTCCAGCGGCAAGGTATGGGTGATCAGGTCGTCGATGTTGATCTTGCCGTCCATGTACCAGTCGACGATCTTCGGCACGTCGGTACGGCCGCGCGCGCCGCCAAAGGCCGAGCCCTTCCACTCGCGCCCGGTTACCAGCTGGAAGGGGCGCGTGGAGATTTCCTGCCCTGCTGCCGCGACACCGATGATGAAGGACTGGCCCCAGCCCTTATGGGTGCATTCGAGCGCCTGGCGCATCACGGTGGTGTTGCCGATGCATTCGAAACTGAAGTCGGCGCCGCCGTCGGTGAGTTGCACGATGTGGTCGACGATGTTGCCGACCTCGGTGGGGTTGACGAAGTGGGTCATGCCGAACTTGCGCGCGATCTCGACGCGGCCCGGGTTGAGGTCGACGCCGATGATCTTGTCGGCGCCGACCATGCGCGCGCCCTGGATCACGTTCAGGCCGATGCCGCCCAGCCCGAACACCACCACATTGGCGCCGGCCTGCACTTTGGCCGAGAACACCACGGCGCCGACGCCGGTGGTCACTCCGCAGCCGATGTAGCAGGCCTTGTCGAAGGGCGCGTCTTCGCGGATCTTGGCCAGCGCGATTTCCGGCACCACGATGTAGTTGGAGAAGGTGGACGTGCCCATGTAGTGGAACAATTTCTGGCCGTCGATGGAAAAGCGGGACGTCGCGTCGGGCATCAGGCCACGGCCCTGGGTCGAGCGGATCGCCTGGCACAGATTGGTCTTGCGCGACAGGCAGAACTTGCACTGCCGGCATTCCGGCGTGTACAGGGGAATCACATGGTCGTCGCGCTTGACCGAGGTGACGCCGGGCCCGGTTTCGAGCACGATGCCGGCCCCCTCGTGCCCGAGGATGGACGGAAAAATGCCTTCCGGGTCGGCGCCGGACAGGGTGTAGTAATCGGTGTGGCAAATACCGGTGGCCTTGATTTCGACCAGGACTTCGCCGGCGCGCGGGCCTTCGAGGTCGACGTCGGCAATGGAGAGTGGCTCCCCGGCTTTCCAGGCAATGGCTGCTTTGGTTTTCATGGTGTCCTTGGTGTCCTCATGGTGTTGTCATGCGCCCGTCGCCGGGGCGGGCAATTGTTGCAGTTCGGCGTCGCTGAACAGGCGCGAGCGGGTGAGAAAACGTTGCCCGGTGCCGTTATCGAGCGAGAACATGCCGCCGTTCCCGGCGACCACGTCGATGATCAGCTGGGTATGCTCCCAATACGCGAATTGTTCGGCGCCCATGTAGAAGGGCGCGCCGTCGAGCGTTCCGAGGCGCACGTCGGTATCGCTGACGCTGAATTCGCCGGCCGGATAGCACATCGGCGCGCTGCCGTCGCAACAGCCGCCGGACTGGAAGAACATCAGCGGACCATGGCGCTTGCGCAATTGCTCGATCAGGGCCAGTGCGGCAGCGGTGGCGACCACGCGTTCGGGCGCGCCGCTGTTTTCCAAACCGCTGCCTGACGCGCTGCCGAATTTGCTGCTCAGTTCGCTGCTGAGCCCGCTCCGCGATTCGCCAGTCACACTACTGTCCACACTGCCGTTGCCGCTATCGACGCTGTCCATGGCCGCCCCCTTCCGTTCAGAAGAAGCCCAATGCTTTCGGGCTATAGCTGACCAGCAAATTCTTGGTCTGCTGGTAATGGTCGAGCATCATCTTGTGATTTTCGCGCCCGATGCCCGACTGCTTGTAGCCGCCAAATGCCGCATGGGCCGGGTACAGGTGGTAGCAGTTGGTCCACACGCGCCCGGCCTGGATCGCGCGTCCGACGCGGAAGGCACGGCTGCCGTCGCGCGTCCACAAGCCGGCACCCAGGCCGTACAAGGTATCGTTGGCAATCGCCAGTGCGTCGGCTTCGTCGCGGAAGGTCGTCACCGCCACCACCGGTCCGAAGATCTCTTCCTGGAAAATGCGCATCTTGTTGTGGCCCTTGAACACGGTCGGCTTCACGAAATAGCCTTCCTTCATGTCGCCGTCCAGGGCATGGCGCTCGCCGCCGGCCAGCACCTCGGCGCCTTCCTGCTTGCCGATGTCGAGGTAGGACAGGATCTTTTCCAATTGCTCCTGCGAGGCCTGGGCGCCCAGCATGGTCGAGGCGTCCAGCGGATTGCCCTGCTTGATGGCCGCTACGCGGGCCAGCGCACGCTCGATGAATTGCTCGTAGATCGATTCCTGGATCAGCACGCGCGAGGGGCAGGTGCAGACTTCGCCCTGGTTCAGCGCGAACATGGCAAAGCCTTCCAGGCATTTGTCGAAAAATTCGTCGTCGGCATCCATCACGTCTTCGAAGAAGATGTTCGGCGACTTGCCGCCCAGTTCGAGCGTGACCGGGATCAGGTTTTGCGCGGCGTAGCCCATGATCAGGCGGCCGGTGGTGGTTTCGCCGGTGAACGCGATCTTGGCAATGCGCTTGTTCGAGGCCAGCGGCTTGCCCGCTTCCAGGCCGAAGCCATTGACCACGTTCAGTACGCCCGGCGGCAGCAAGTCGGCGATCAGTTCCACCAGCACCATGATCGACGCCGGCGTCTGCTCGGCCGGTTTCAGCACCACGCAATTGCCCGCGGCCAGCGCCGGCGCCAGCTTCCACACCGCCATCAGGATGGGGAAATTCCACGGGATGATCTGGCCGACCACGCCCAGCGGTTCGTGGAAGTGATAGGCATAGGTTTCGTGGTCGATCTGGGCCACCGAGCCTTCCTGGGCGCGAATGCAGGCGGCAAAGTAGCGGAAGTGGTCGATCGCCAGCGGGATGTCGGCGGCGGTGGATTCGCGGATCGGCTTGCCGTTATCGATGGTTTCGGCGGTGGCCAGCGTGGCCAGGTTCTGCTCCATGCGGTCGGCGATGCGGTTCAGGATGTTGGCGCGCTCGGTCTGTGAGGTCTTGCCCCAGGCATCTTTAGCGGCATGGGCGGCATCGAGCGCGAGTTCGATGTCTTCCGCTGTCGAGCGCGCTACTTCGCAGAAAGGCTGGCCGGTGATCGGGGTCAGGTTGGGAAAATATTCGCCTTTCACCGGCGCCACGAACTTGCCGCCGATGTAGTTGTCGTAACGCTGCTTGAAGGGATTGGCAACGCCGAGCTTGCTGATGTCCGCGAGATTCATGTCGTCCTCTTTCTAGTGTTGTATGGGTCCCCGACTGGAGCGGTATGCGCCGTCCAGAACTGAAACAGTGCCGCGCCGGCTGTCCTAATCTGGAACAGGTGCTGCGCCGCTTGAACGGGATCTCCCCGGCAGACGGCGCATGGCGTGTGCAGACTCCAGGCTATGCAAGGGCCGTGCCATTCGCGCGCCGAAGCCCATGGCAGAGATATTGCTTCTTCAAGTGAAAACATAACGGAGACGTGTATGGCCCTGCTTTCCCTGCGGCGCAAGCCGCTTGCCTTGCTGTGCGCCGGCGGTGCCGCCTTCGCCGGCGGCATGAGTGCGCCTGTGCTGGCCGAGGAACCCGACGCGGCGCCGGTGCCGGTGGTGGTGGTCACCGGCAGCCGTATCGAGCACGACAGCTTCGATTTCCCGGCCGCCATCGATGTCGTCGACGCCGCGCGCATCGGCAATGCCCAGTTGCGCGTGAACGCGTCGGAAGCGCTGGCGGCAGTGCCGGGGCTGGTGGTGCTGAACCGCCAGAATTATGCGCAGGACTTGCAGATTTCCTCGCGCGGCTTCGGCGCCCGTTCGGCCTTCGGCGTGCGCGGGGTGCGCCTGATTGCCGACGGCATCCCGGCGTCGATGCCTGATGGCCAGGGCCAGGCCGCCACCTTCAACCTCGACATGGCCGAGCGCATCGAAGTGCTGCGCGGCCCGTTTTCCGCCCTGTATGGCAATCATTCCGGCGGCGTGGTGCAACTTTTTACGCGCGAAGGCCAGGGCCGGCCGACACTCGAGACCACGGTCTCCGGCGGCAGCGACGGCACCCGCAAGATCGACGTGAATGCCCAGGGCGAGGCCGGCAAGATCGGCTATGTGATCGATGCCTCGCGCTTCGATACCGATGGCTACCGCGACCACAGCGCGGCGCGCCGTGACCAGGCCCTGGCCAAGCTCACCATGCGCCCGGGCGCGGACAGCCGCCTGACAATTACCGCCAGCAGCCTGACCCAGGACGATACGCAAGACCCGCTCGGCGTGACCTGGAACACGTTCCGGCGCAACCCACGCGCGGGCGAAATCGACGCCACCGACACGCAAGTACCGAACCGTACCTTGGCCGAACGCTACAACACACGCAAGAGCATCGACCACCAACAGGGCGGTGCCGTCTTCGAGCAGCGCTTTGGCGCCGACCGCTTGCGCGTCACGGCATACGTGGGCAAGCGGCAAGTGATCCAGTACCAGGCTTTCTCGCGCGGCTTCCAGGCGCCGGTCACCCATTCTGGCGGCGTGGTCGACTTTGACCGCGATTTTTATGGTGCTGAAATCCAGTGGATGGCGGTGCGCCAGGTGGCGGGCGGCAAACTCAGCACCACGGCCGGCCTCGAATATGGCCGCTCGACCGATGACCGTCAGGGCTTCGAAAATTTTATTGGCAGCCAGTCCGGCGTCAAGGGCGCGCTGCGCCGCGACGAAAAAGATACGCTCTCGAATCTCGACCCTTACCTGCAGACCGAATGGGCAGGCGGCCCCTGGGTGCTGACGGCCGGCCTGCGCCGCAGCAGCCTGAAGGTGGACGTGGACGACCGCTTCCTTGCCAACGGCAACGACAGCGGTTCGGTCGATTACAGCCGCATCACGCCGGTGTTCGGGGCACTGTATAAAGTGTCGGACAAGCTGAACCTGTATGCCAGCGCGGCGCGCGGCTTCGAGACGCCGACCTTGAACGAGCTGTTCTATTCGAGCGGTGGTGGCGGTTTCAATTTCCAGCTCGCACCAGCGCGCAGCAAACACCTGGAACTTGGCGCCAAAGCGCAACTGGGCGACGACACCCGCATCAACGCGGCGCTGTTCCAGGCACGTACCGAGGACGAGATGGTGGTCGACAACGCCGGCGGCGGGCGCACGAGTTACCGCAATGCCAGCGCAACCTTGCGCCGTGGCGCAGAAGTGTCGCTCGAGTCGTCGCTTGGCGCCGGATTCAGTGCCCGCGCTGCGGTCACGCTGCTGCGTGCGACCTATCAAACCGGGTTCGGCAACGTTGGCGCCGGCAAGCGCCTGCCGGGTGTGCCGCGTGCGAATGCCTTTGCCGAGCTGGCCTGGGCCGATCCGGCTGGGCGCCTGAGTGCCGCACTCGAAACCCTTGTCTCGAGCAAGATCTATGCGGAAGACACGAACCTGGAAACTGCCGCGCCGGGCTATGCGGTGGTGAATGCACGCATCCAGGCACGCCAGTCGGTGGATGGCTGGCGCTTCAAGCAATTCCTACGGCTGAACAATGTCTTCGACCGCAAGTATGTCGGCTCGGTGATCGTCGGCGACACCAACCGCCGCTATTACGAAGCGGCGCCGGGGCCCCAGTGGATGGCGGGCGTGAGTGCGGAATACACGTTTTAAGGTGGTCGACCGCTGTAGCATCCGCCGCTGCGGTGGCGGGTACTCAGGCGCCGGCCTCTGCAGTGCTGGCCGCTGCGGAGGCCGGCCTGCACCTGGTCAAAAAGTGTAGCGCACGCCGGCGATGAAGGTGCGCGGCGCGCCCGGCGCGACAAAGCGGGCATGCTCGGAATCAACCGCGCCCTCGTGCGGCCGGAGCTGACGGCCATTCGGGAACAAATCGGGGGCCACCGCGCCAAAGGTTTCGTAGCGACGGTCGAACACGTTGCTGACGCGGGCAAAGAGTTCCCATTTCGGCGCCGGACGATAACTGGCGCGCAAATTCACCAGCGCGTAGCCGCGTACCCGCCAGTCGGCGCGCTCCGGTTCTTCGCCTTCTTCCAGGTCTTCGATGAGTCCATCCTCGTTGCCCTGGCTGAGCAGGCTGCTCGATGCCTGCAAATCGGCGCCGAAACGCAGTTGCGGCGTCGCATCCCAATCGAGGGAAACTTTGCCGCTGTGACGTGGCAAACCGGCCAGGCACATGCCGCGCTCGACCTCGACATTGCGTGCGCCGGTGAACAATTCGCCGTCGGCATCATAAATGGCTTCCAGGTAGCTGTAGGCGAAGCGCACACCGATCGGGCCGACCTGGTGGACGATGGTGGCATCCAGCCCCTGGTGGCGGGTGCGCTCGAAATTGGAAAAATATCCCTGGCGCGAGGGTGAGCTCAGGAAAAGGATATCGTCGCGGTTGACGGTGCGGTGCAGGGACAGCGAGTAATTCCCACCCGGCAGGCGGCCGCGTACGCCGGCTTCGATCGTGCGCGCGACCACTTGCTTCAGGTAAGGATCGGCTTGCAGCCCGACCGGCAGGCGGCAAGGGTTTTCCGGGTCGGCGCAACCGAGTTCGATCACAGTCGGCACGCGGTTGCCTTGCGCCGCATTCGCAAACACGGTCGCACCGTTGCCCAGCACATGGGTAAATCCGAGCGACGGATTCAGACGGGTATAGGTAAAGCTTTCCTCGGGCTGGACACCGCGCTCGTTGGTCAGTATGTTTTTCACGCGCGCACGATTGAAGCGGGCGCTGGCCGTCAGCTGGGTGCCGGCGCTTGCCGCCCAGCTGCCTGCGACATAGATGCCGACCGCGCGCGAGCTGCCGACCACGGACGATGACGGTTCGCGTTCTTCGTCGGGGTCGCCGATGACTTCGCGCGTGTCGGTCACAAACGCTTCCTGCTCGTACTGGGCGTATTCGGCTTCGCTATGGTCGAAGCTGGCACCGGCATCGATGCGCCAGGCGCCGCGCCGGGTGCTGAAGGCGGCGCTGATGCCGCGGCTTTCCTGGCGGGTGCTGGTGGTGTTCAACACGCCGGGGTGCAAAGCGGCGCCTTCGGCCCGGGTGAAACCGCATTCGTCGGGCTCGAGCGGTGCTCCGCTGCTGTCGAAGCCGTCTTCGCAGACTTCCACGTAATCGTCGTACTCTTCGCTGACGTCGCCGTTGACGGTGTCGCGGCGGCTGTTACGGGCATAGGCGGTTGCGCTCAGCTCGCTATCCTGGCTGAAGCGGTGGGTCAGGTTCAGGGTGCCTTGCCACAGGCGGTTGCGGGTGGTGTCGGGGTAGGTGTACACGGCGCGCCGGTCGTCGCCGTACAGGGGATCGGGCAGCAGGCCATTCCCGAGCAGGCGGCTGCGCCCACCCAGCAGCGAGGCCGACCAGTCGGTGGCGCCGAGCGAACGGCCGACCTTTACCAGCACATTGCCGAGATGGCCAGAGGAATGGTCACGCCAGCCATCGTCGTCGAACAGGGTGGCGCCGATAAAACTGTGCCAGCCGCCTTCGCCTTGCCAGCCGTAAGCCAGGTCGGCACGGCGCCGGCCTTCGTCGGTCAGCGAAAATTCAAGCTCGCCACCGGGGTGCGTCAGGCCGGACTTGGTGGTGAAGGCCAATGCCCCGCCAAGTGTGTTCAGACCATACAGCGGGTTGGCGCCGGGGACCAGCAACAGGCTGCCAATGGCGGACTCGGGCAGCATGTCCCAGTTGACGACGTCGCCGAAGGCTTCGTTCACGCGCACGCCGTCGAGATAGACCGAGATGCCTTGCGAGCTGCCCAGCACGGGCGAAGCGCGGAAGCCGCGGAAAGTCAGGTCATTCTGAAAAGGGCTGCCGGAGGTTTCGTTGACATTCACGCCGGTCAGGTTGCGCGACATGAACTCGGCCAGGTTTTCGCCGCCTGCCTTGCGGATGGTTTTTTCGGTGGCCAACTGAACCGGGTAAGGCAGCAGATCGCGTTCGATGCCCAGACCGGGCAGCGGCGCGAGGCCGATGACTTCGACAACAGGAATGGCGGCATCCGGCTTGTCTGGGCGCTCGGGATCGGCTGCCGCGCAGGGCGACAGGACAGCCGCTGCAAGGAGACAGTAAAAGCGTTCGTGCGCTTGGGAGCGATGAGCGAAGGCCTGCTGGATGGCTGCGCGGAGCTGCATGAGATGTCCCTTCGTGAGCTGATCAGTGCATCATCAGCAAGGGACATGCCATGGTGTATGCGGGGCAAACGCTATTCGCGGTGTCCTAAAATAGAACAGCTTGGAATACAAGTGTGTCAGGCTGGATGCCCGGCTGTCGGGCAGGTGATGCAAATCGGAACGAAAATCAGCACGCCCAAAACGCGTTGCAGAAAAGGCGCTATAAAAAGCAAAAAGCCCACCAGTTTTCACTGGCGGGCTTCTGCAATATAACTAGCCTGACGATAACCTACTTTCACACTGGTTGCAGCACTATCATCGGCGCAAAGTCGTTTCACGG
>Ga0308160_10008377_pt1 | contig 10081 bp, 8 predicted proteins | sample PhyFR1_FD_201036 | JGI IMG/M metagenome (GOLD analysis project Ga0308160, IMG submission 201036) | Phyllosphere microbial communities from UC Gill Tract Community Farm, Albany, California, United States - DLSLF.R1 | ecosystem: Host-associated > Plants > Phyllosphere > Unclassified | place: USA...
AATATACGTACTCTGGTCGTATCTAGACTTTGTCGATCACAGAGTCCTGATGTTCTACATACTAATGGCATGATCTTTCCCGACCTCCGAAGGCAATTCGGCTCGATTGCTACGCTTCATCCGTATGCCAAAGGACCTGTGTTGACATTCACGACTTTTGGAGGTTGTTTATCGGATAATGTGGAGGTTCCTTGTTCTTCTGCTTTGGGGAGAGTATATGATGAAGGATGGAAATCATGGAGTGAGGTTCGGGATGAAGAGATGATGGATATACTGCGGATGTTAGGACGTCTGGGGGTGTTATATAGGATTCGTCAGTACAGACCCTGCTATCTGTGTGAGGGACTGACATCCCCGACAGTCCAGGTATTGCTGTTCTTTGCTTGTTGTGCGATCGTTCTAGGTGGAAGGGAGAGCAAAAGACCTATCAGGCTCTCTGGAGGATACACACCTTGGGGGGAGAGGTATAGAACAATCGCAATTCACACGATGGCTTTATCGACATTTACACTGATGATCACCACTGTAATCCTCTTCTTTATCGACCACGTTTCGGTGGAAGTTACTGACGCTCAGTATATTGGATTGCAGTTGAGTACGAGTCTCTCGGTAACCTTAATGGGATCAATAGAATATCCGAGTCTCAATACCGGGTGAGTGCTGCGAAGTGAGGGCAACCCAACATCGCTAAATGGCAGTGTCATCGGTGCTATTGGGCTGTTGTGCGGGACATTATGGCTTGGTTTCAGTGATTGTGGGAGGGTTCTGGTCCCTTCTGAAAATACGACTGGTATGAACAAGATTGGGTGATTCATGTAATCAAAGAGCCAGTAGACGAGTACGAGTATGCACAAACACATAGAGCTAAATGAATGACCAAATGCAAGTCACGTGACCGGCTCACGGCTACCTCATCGATCAACTTGTGCACTGTCAACCACCACTCTTACCAAGTCCAGGGGACATAAAACAGAGGCCATGTCGACCTCCCATCCCGTATCGCCAATGATGGCTCGCCGACACCACACCCTCCACCCCTCGAACCTTAATACTTCCCGATCGAATGGATCTTTGGCATTAATGAACATTCCCGCCCACAACCATAAACACCGGATGAATCGCTCGAACAAGACTACGGGGGGATATACTACTAGGGATGATACCGGGGTGGAGTCAAGTGTGAAATCACCAGTGAAGAAGGCAATTGCAGTACAAGATCCAAAGCCGCTTAGGCAGTTAGTCGTTTCATCCCGAATTTGCTTTTGCTGATCCTGTAGTCCGCTTATGGATGAAATTGCTAGATTGACTGCTTCGTGCCAGGAGCATGAGAGGGAGATTAGGGCTTCTCAAGTGAGCTAGTGTGGACTTGAGAGATGGCCGTGAGAGCTGATCAGGCAGACTACTATTAAGAGGAAATTACAGGATTTCTCACAGAACTTTGATGCTCTCACCGAGTTGGATAATCAGGCAGAGGTAAGTACAAAGTCTCATGAAGGCTCAAGATGACTACATACGAGCATGGAAGGCTAATCAAGTAGAGAATGACATCCCACATAAATCAGTTAATCACCACAACCCAAACCCAACACTCCGAAACGATCCAGACAATTATTGATAAACCCGAAAAGGACGTTATCAAAATGCAATCAAATTTGGAACCATGGACTGAAATCGATAAAGAGGACACGCTGGAGTTGGATGTAGTAACAGGACATCAGGGTATACCGAGGATAAGGAGGGATGAGATAGATGGGTTGGGGAGGTTGGAGCAGCAAGCTGATATCGTTGTATGTCCTCTTCAACTTTTCTCAGGAGGAGAGTAGAGAGGAGGCGCTGATGGTCAGAAAACGTATTATGAGTCTGAACAGGCTAGATTGAGTTTATTGTTGCGTGCCAAATGGGGAAAGAGGAGGTTATTTGGAAGAGGTATGTCTATTGGGTGGATGGTGCTGATGGGACAGTTATTTCGTTCACTTCGACAGCAATCGTTCTCGCTGGGATCATCATTTGGCTGCTCTTGTGGACTTTTGAATGGCGCTAGCAGTATGGACATGAAACCTGTAGAAAGAAGAAAGTAGGACGCCCATGTGTACGGTATACCTAGGCGAACGATGCCCAATATCCCGATAGAGCACAACACCATGCCACGGTGATCCCTTGGGGCGATGCGCGCCCGAGCCCGAGACATGGCAAGACTGCCCATGCCCTTCCTCACAATGGTGATGGTTGGACGACATGGCAAGGACAGGTAGGTACGAGTCGCATGACGACAATAGTAATGCATGATTGTATCTGGTCCTGCTTGCTGTGTTCGTCCTAGAACATGGTGTAGCCCATGCTTCTACTGCGATTCCTTGGTAACTTCGAGTACGATCTGATGATCAGCTGGAATCCGAGGATGCATTAGCTGTAAGGTACCTTTCCACTATTCTTGTTTCCCTCCATCTCCTTGTGCGCATCCTGAATCTTGTCCCAAGAGAACACCTATCATTAATTTCACATCTTTGAAGTTGACCAGGAAGTGCTCACCTCATGAACTTCAATCTTCATCTTCTTTTCTTTCAATAGCGGTAATGCCAATTCCTCGAACTTTTCAAGTAGGTTCTGTTGATATTTCGCATCCCTCGACCGGAGTGTACTTCCCTTCAATGTCAATCTCTTGAATAGTAGCTGTCAATCAGCTCCCCGCTAAAGCCACGGTGTAAGAATCAAGAAGGTGTGACGCACTTGAGCGATTGAAGCATCTTCTGGGAATCCTGCGCCTGACATGAATGCCAAGTAGACCATGACTCCGTCCCGCCTTAGGACATTTAAGTTTTGTGTCCAGTAGGATTTGCCAATGAATTCAATAACGTGATCAACACCATCAGTGACTTTCTTGATTTCCTCCTCGAAGTCTGCTATCAGTCTTGATCTTCCAAAGTAGCCAGTGGACTGAGGACTGACTTTGGGTCTTGTAGTTGATAACGTGGAGACGCTCGTCGTTGTTTGCCAATTTCTTGAGGAAAGCGACTTTCTCATCGGTTCCACAGGTTGTGAAGACCTTGTTTGCTCCTGCGACGTTTACTGAACATCAGCTCACGCTGTAGTAGACGAGTGAGATCACATACGGGCAAGTTGGATAGCAGCGACTCCGACACCTGAGGCGCCCTGGTCGTTAGCTCATAGAAAGGGACGTGTTTCGCCAGCTTACAGCATGAATCAAGACATTATCTCCTTTCTTCATACCTCCCTCAACTACCAGTGCCTGGTATGCTGACTATCAGTACCCTCCATAGCGCAACACTCAGGGTGACCTACCAGTCATCCAGTTCTCGGGCAAAGCAGCAGCTTCAACCCAACTCAATTCCTTCGGTTTGGCGAGCACCATTCCCTCAGGGACGACAATGTATTCAGCATATGCTCCCTACCTATCAGTCCACCTTCCACTCCATTGAAAAGAGGACATACTCCGTAGGCAAGTCCGAAGACTTCATCTCCCTCTTTGAACTTGCTAGCGGATTTACCGAGCTTGGTGACTATACCCGAGAATTCGACGCCCATGATAGTCTTGGACGCTTGTGGAGGTAGAGGGTATTTGCCTTCTCGTTGCATGATGTCCATCCTATTTAGACCGAAGTTCTGCTATCAGCTAGACCATGCCCGGGCGCTGTGAGCTTACTTTGATCTACTCGTTAGCTCACGTCATGCGATCAGGAGTCAAGCTCACTTGGACCTGCACCTGACCCTCCTCTGGCTCTGGCGTAGCTTCCTCTCCTAGGTAGAGATTCTCAACTGGTCCTTTCCCATCTTTGATCAAAACAGCTCTCATCTTGCTTGGTGCGTGGGTATATCTAGATGTAGAGCTCGAGCTAAAGTAATGTCCGGGTCGAGGTATATTACTGGGTAGGTTCAGTAGAGGGGCTCGATAGGTAGTTCTGAGGATTGGGGTAACTCTTTGGAATGTTGTTGGACGTATGATAGTTGATAGTACCATGTATATGAATGATTATCAATCTACTTGTACTCCTACCTAAATATAGTCAAGTGGAACAGTCGACCTTCGGCTAAAGGGAATGAATGACGCGGAACCACGTGAGATTGAAGCCCCGTGGGGTATATCACCGTCTTCTGTCTCGTTAATCCATTGTCATTCTCACTCTAATGAACAAATCATGACAACTTTGAGCTCTCATAGAGCATTCTTAGCAGACACACTCAGCCGACAATCAGCTCGGCGGAATATCATCGACCCCACCTTCCCGTATACCTCACAACCAGAGATAAGAGGCCACGAACACACTACCAACGCAGAGGCAGGACCTAGTAAATCCAATATACCAAACTACATCCCAGAAGAAGAAACGATCCGCAATGATCTTACTGAGCGATACATCATCACAGGCGAATTTGGGTCAAATTACATCCAAGGCGCCGCGGAAGGGGAGATATGTGAGGAGTATGTTCCCCTCTATTGGAGTAGCTGATGAAAAGGTATCCAGCTCTACGGAAATTGATGGATCTCAAAGCAGAACATGTTGATTCAAATTCACATCCACCAATCTACTTGCCCTTGGTCGATACTTCACCTGGGACTATCACGACAGCAATAGCAGGGACTAGGTTCGATGTCATCCTACTCCGACCTACTGGGACATGGGCGGAAACTGCCGAATTACCTATCCGGAATCTATCGGCTGATCCAAGTTTCGTTTTCTTGTGGGTTGGGAAAGGGGATGATGAAGGATTAGAAAAAGGGCGGGAATGTTTTGCTAAATGGGGATTTAGGAGAGCGGAAGATATCGTCTGGGTTAAAACCAATAAGCGCAGGCCAAAGGCCGACAGTAGGGAGGGCGATGGTGGGAAGGAGGGTGAGGGAGTGCAGGATGCGGGAGCTGGTGGAGGAGGATTATTCGCTAGTTCAAAAGAACATTGCCTCATGGGTATACGGGGTACAGTCCGCCGATCAACCGATACGAGGTTCGTACACTGCAACGTCGATACCGATATCCTAGTCTGGGAACAGGGTATGACCCTTCGTCACCTCTCCTCCTCCCAAGCTGACGTATAGATGAGAATGACAAATTCCCACCGTACCTCTATACACTGATCGAGAACTTTTGTCTAGGTACCAGGCGATTGGAACTTTTCGGTAATCCAAAATCAAGGAGAGGGTGGGTATCAGCCACCACAACCCGACTCGCTGGGGAAGAACCCCTTAAATTCGACCCAAGCACTTATCCAACACTCTTACCTCATACCGAACCTCGTCCTATCCTCCCTTTCCACCCCGAGATCGATTCATTACGACCTAAATCCCCTCCGAGGAGGGGGAGAGGTGGACATCTGACTCATAACCCCCACCCGCACCCCCACCAACCGTATTCCGCCAGACCGCCCAGACATCAATATCAACAACATCAGAATCCAGCTCAGATGCATCAGATGCAAATGCAAGCTCAAGCTCAAGCTCAAGCTCAAGCGCAGATGGCTATGCAGATGCAAATGCAACATATGCAGATGATGGCCGCCATGAATATGAGTATGGGCATGGGCATGGGGATGCCAGATCCAATGATGCAAGGGACGGGAATGGGGATGGATCCGACGATGCTGGGGATGGCTATGAGTCCTGGTCAAGAACAATACCAGGGGCAAGATCAGTCATGGGGATACGCGCAGGGGAGTGACGGAGGGATGCAGAGCCCTCAGCAAGGATGGGGAGGTGGGCAGATGGGAGGTGATGGAGGAGGAGGGATGCAGAGCCCACAGCAATGGCAGGGGAATCCATACGATCCACAGGGTGGTCAGTATCAGAGTCCGGGACCAGGAGGGCAATGGCAGGGTGGACAATTCTATCCGGGTCAAGGACAATGGGGTTGGCAGTAGTAACGACATGTCTCCTATTCAAAGTAACTCAGAGTAAAACGATCTTCAATCTATCTCAAATTGTACAGTATACATGTCATGTCATTTACGTCTCATATCACTTTAAATCAAATTGCACATCCCCCATTACGGATCGTAAAAAGCGAATTGAAATAAAAAGTCAGATATCCCTACCCCTATCCACGCAATCAGCTATTTTCCCAGTCGTATATAAAGTGACTTACTTGGTAACAACCGCCCATCCTTCTCCTGGTGCGAAATCTCCTGGATCTTCATCATCTAAAAGAGGAGATTTAGGGCTTTTTCGAGCAGATAACCTCCTCTTGTGTTTCGCCTGTGCTTCGGGTGTATCGGCACTTGACTCGAGATCATCATCTTGTTCAGATTCTGCAGCGAGGGATTGGAGGGATTTAGATTTTCCAGGGATATCGGCAAGTGGGGTAGAATTGTTGATTGGTTTCTCTTTGGAAGGGGTGGTGAGAGGGGATGAAACATGTACTTCGACCCTTGGTTTCTCTTCATCCGGAACATCAGGGAAAGCTTTGACGATAGAAGGATCTATGGGTGTACTAGCTCGGTCCGAGTTGGCAGATGAGATAGGATCGACTACGTCCGGATCTTCCGAGGGAGGAGCTGGGAATGTAGGAGGATCGATCTCGGCACTAGGAGTCGGTTCGTCCGATGTATCGGGTACGATCTGCTGGGTATCCTCGGGTTCAGAAGCGGGTTGGGCGATAGGTGCAGGCTCGATCTGGACTTGCATCGGTTTGGTGTTGGTTTCGGCGTCCTTGTCGTCTGAAGCAGGTAAAGTCGATTCTTCAGCCTGGCTAGCGGGGGCTTCGCCGGTCTTCTCCTCGCCTCCCTCGGACTTCTCATCTACAACAGCTGACTCCTTGTCTTCCTTCTCAGACTCCCCCTTTTTACGCATATGATACTCGCTCTGATCGAGCTCGGCAGCTTTCTCGGTTCCTCGTGACTCCTCCAAGAATTCGACAGAGAATTTCTGGGGACCATCAAGGGTACCCCTAGGTCCTAGATCCTTCCCATCCTCAATTGCTACTCCCCTATTCTCAAGAGCATCATTCGAAGGTGTGGCATCCTCAATCTCCGGTCCTCCATCATCTACATTCGATTCAGCGTCGTCTGGTGATATGATCTGATCAGGATTTTCGACATCTTCCATCCTTTGCCCAGCTACCCCTCCTTGATGTTTTACTTCATCTTTACTCAGTTGTGGCTCGATTTCATCTTGACCTAACATCGCACCGGACAAGTTGTCTGCTGGGATATCGTCTGTTGGCATGTCGGATGATTTGGAATGTCCAAGTTTACCAGCTTTCAGGTCGTCTAAGTCATCATCGAGGTTCGGGTCTCGGTCGGAAGATTCAGTGGGTTTGGGATCTTTGTTTTCAAGTTCGACGGTTTCGACGGTCGCTTTGGGATCTTGTAGAATCCCTTGGGGGTGGTCGGTGGAAGCTTCGCCAGCCACAGGTTCGTGGACTGTCTCCTCTTCGGCGCTGGTCTTGGCGATGATTTCCTCGGTGCCGGTGGTGTTTTCCTCTTTTGGTGTATTGTTGTCCATCAATACATCTTCCTCCTCCTTGCCAGGCTCGGCTCCTTCATCCTTGACAGGCTCCGCTGCTTCCTCCTTGGCAGGCTCCTCCATTTCCTCCTTGTCCTCCTCCAACTTCTCCCCCTGAGCACTAGCAGCTAAACTTTCACCAGCATCACTTCCTCCCTCTTTTCGATCGCTGGTATCCAAACCCTCTAACCTCGAGCCCAAATCATCAATATCCGCCACACTTCCACCTTTCACACTTTCACCTTTTACACTCCCTCCTCCCACACTGCCCTCTAAATCCCTAGCGGCAGCACGGGGTGTACCCATGGGCGTACTAATCTCACTGACATCATGCATCATCTGCGTCTGATCCTCGCTCCCGCCCTTTGAATCGTACTGACTAGCCATTGAGCTCGTTAAACTTGGGGCAGGACCACCAGAGAGAGACCTTAATAGTGGATTTGCGGCTACTGCATTTGCGGGTAGGTTGTGTGGTGTTAAATCGCTTCGGATGAGGTTGTCGTCCTGAGGCATTTCGGGGGCTGCGACGGGAGTAGTAGGAGGGGAAAGTTCGGTAGTTTCTTCTCCTATATCTGCGCGAGTCGAGGAAGGGGTTGCTGTCCCTGAACCTCCTCTTTCGGGGAGAGAGTGTTCAACTAATGAAGTTGGATTACCGACTCCCAGGGAAGTAGCAGGAGAGGAAGAACGGGAGGTATGAGGTGAATTCGATGAACCCGGTTTATAGGAACTATCAACAGATCCGGGGCTGTTGGACCTTACACTCGTCCCTTTGACAGCAGAAGCGGGGGCCGGAGCAGGTACCAAGCCAGGAGATGAAGATGAGGAAGGAACTCGATTGCCGAATAATCCTTTATTATCAGACACTTTTCTCTGTCCCTGAGAATTCCCGACCATGCCAGCAGTCTTGGGGTCTAGAGAGGGAATACGGTTCCCGATTAGTCCCCTTTGTGAAGCGGAGGAAGGCATGGTAGGGCCGGCGGTACCGAATGCGTGGGTTGGTACGAGTGGAGCAGCGGATGGGTTGTTGAATTTAGCGATTCTGTCTTTCAAGGATCCAGAGACGGCTCGGGGCTTGGCATCGCTTCCGCCACCGGGGGAGGAGGAACGGGAGTCGGTAGTGGGTGGAGTCAGGTGGGACCTGATATCAGCGTGTTAGCATGTAGCAGTGATAGACATACATCGTATTGGATCTTAAAAAGATAGGAGGAAATTGGGTGGTCTCGTGAGATGAAATTCCGTCACTTGTCGTCTATGTGTCGGGGTTTGTCGTATGTCGTATGTCGTTCAAGTAGGCGAGTATTGACCAGTGCTGTGATCAGTATAGTATTGTATCAAGTATATAGAATAGAGTGACGAATGAAGGTGAATCCGACAGAAGCCAAGTGAGACCTTGGAGAGCGTCTTTACAATTTGTAGTGACGCGTCAAATCACGTGGTGAACCCCTTTCTTGTGGATTTGAGACGTTGAACAACTTTGTGATACCTCTCTATCCAACGCGTACCCACTTCTAGCTGATGTAGGTGGGTTCAGGATGAGTGCTAGGGATCAATTGAATCGCTGTCAATACACAATCCAGGCCTTGGAGGTTGTGAAGGCGGACTGGGGAACGTGGACGCGAGAGGCTTCCGAGGGTTGACCAACACCACTAAAGTCAGTCAACGCTCTTCCCCAAACGTACTCTGATGATACCTACTCATCATCTCTTCTTACCTTCTTACTCTTTCTAAACCCATCCCTCCTATCTTCCATTCCTACGCCCCTCATCTTCTTCCCTTGCTCAACTTGTTGCCAGCCCACCCCAGTACCTCCCCAAATGGCCTACCCAATCTGGGCTCGACCCCAATTCCGTCTTCCATCAACCTACGCCCACTCCCATATGCCAATTCGCAATATCAGTCCATATTCGACTCAATCTGTACGACTCAATATACCCCATATCCCACATCTAGACACCCCTTCGTCCCCTTTTCCAGATAACGCCATTAGTTTCGATGTCGGGAGCTGGTCTCGCGATGTTGGATTATCTATACGTACCGAATCAAGCCCTTCTAGTTCCATATTCAACCCCACAACCGACTACGTTGAAGAATCAGTTCTGAATACCGACTTCGATAGGTCACCTGTTTTGTCCCCCTCCAACTCCGAATACCAGCTTGACCCCGATGACCCTCGTCTTGTGTCTCCCTCCGACTCTGACAATCATCTTGATATCGATTCAACCCCCCGAGCCAGCGGCCGACCTGACGATCTTCCTCGCCAATCCTCCAATACACCTCATATCGATTTCCGCTCCCCCTGTTCTGACGCTACTACGGTCTGCTGCCGATCCGCTCTCAATGTCGACGATACCCCTTCCATACCGAATACCGAACGTATCATCACTCCATTACCTGACACCACCAACCACAAAGAAGATATCGATTTGAACGAGGACTCTGATCTCGGCACATCAACAACAGGTCTTGATCCAAATTCCAAGTCTTTTGTCCCTTCAAAATCCAACGATACCGCTCGTCGAATTATCAGATATGACCGTACATCCGGAGAGTATACATATATCGATGAGCCAATCCCGGAACATCTTCGACATCACTACCAGGCTACGCTCCCCCATCCCACGCAATATACTG
>Ga0308160_10008379_pt1 | contig 10081 bp, 7 predicted proteins | sample PhyFR1_FD_201036 | JGI IMG/M metagenome (GOLD analysis project Ga0308160, IMG submission 201036) | Phyllosphere microbial communities from UC Gill Tract Community Farm, Albany, California, United States - DLSLF.R1 | ecosystem: Host-associated > Plants > Phyllosphere > Unclassified | place: USA...
CTCCCTGCCGGCGGCTGCCTCTGTCTCGGCGCACCCGACGACGTCATCCCTCGTGCTGGCCCATCTCGCAATCTACTCGCTCGGCTCAGACCAGCCGGCTATCACGCTTGACGCCTGGACCAACAAGGGCATCTGGGCTACCTGCTGGAGCTGGGATGGCCGCTTTGTCTGCGGCGTCGGCAAGGACGGCACCATCGGCATCTGGGAGCCGCGCAAGGGCACGTCGGCCGCCGGGGTGCGTTCATGATTCGCTCACGTCCCCTCGCTCTGCCCGATCCGAGGTCTGATCCACTCGCCTGCAGAAGACTAGCCCCGTCTTCAACCACCTCAAGTCGGCGACCTGCACGGCCTTTGGCGCCCTCTTCCTCATCACCGGCTTCAGCAAGGAAAGTCGCGTGCTTGTTTCACCCCCCCGCGCCTCCTCCAGAAGTCGCATTCGCTGACCGCCGGGACAACGTTGACAACTTTCAGAGCCGCGAGCGCGTCGTACTCGTCATCGACCCGCTCTCTCCCTCCGCGCCCCTGGCCTCGTCGACGCTCGACTACGAGACCGCCGCCCTCCTCCCTGTCGTCGACCAGGAGCGGGCGATCGTCTATCTCGCCGGCCGGGGCGACTCAATCGTCAAGTACTCTGAGTTCACCAAGAATACCTTTGCCTGGAGCGCCGTCGGTATCGGCGCGCCGGTCGAGAGCCTCGCGCTCACGCCCTGGACGAAGCTCGACGTCATCAAGGGCGAGATCAACCGGCTGCTTGTCCTCAGCAAGCAGGGCGACGTCATCCCCGTCCCCGTCATCGTCCCGCAACGGTTCTACATCGACTTCAACGAGGCGACCAACCCGCCCGTCCGGTCGGCGAGTGCGTCCTGCTCTACTCTCCTGACTCCCTTGCTAAGGTGTGCTCACGCCAGCAGGGGACCACGCCACAGACGATGAGCAGTCGGCCAAAGCTTGGCTAGATGGCGGTGACCACGTGCCACGGCTCGTCAGCCGCGATCCAGCGCGGAGGGAGGCCCGCAGACCAGCCAACGCCGGCGTTGTGGGCCAGTCGAGTCCGGCAGCGGACCCTCCAGTTCCGTCCGCTTCCTCGTCGTCGTCGTCGGTCCCGGTCTCGAAGTCAGAACCGCGGTCGGCCCCGTCGCCTCCTTCCGAGCAGCTCAAGCAGACCACGCTCTCGACGCCTGTTGCGCCTTTGCTATCAAAGGCCGGTCCCAGTGCAACGTCAAGCAAGCCTGTGCCGACGAACGCGCAGCCATCACCACAACCAGCCGCCATCGCGGCCGAGCCCAATGCGACATCCGCTGCGAAGCCTTTGCAGGGACCGGCGTCGGCTCCAGCAGCGCCGCAGCCCAAGTCGTCTCCTGTTGCCGCTCCGACCGCGCGCTGGTCGCGCAACTTTCTCTCCGGCAGCACGCCGCTCATCCCTGCGCATGACAACCTCGACTACGTCTCCTCCTCATATCCGGCCGAGTTCCCGCTCCTGCTTGCAACGTCCCGCCTTCTGCTCTTCCCTGTCTCGGGCTCTGGCGGCCGGATTGCCGTCCATGACCGGCAAGCCAGGGGCAGGATGCCGCTCGTCGGCGACGTCAAGACGCTCGAGGTCGGGACCGAGCTCGTCGACATCGCGCTCGACCCGGTCGAGGTCGACGGCGCCCTCGAGGTCGCGACGGCCGGCAAGGACGGCAAGATCAAGATCTGGTCGATCCCGTGTACTGGCCTCAACGAGAGCGTCCACGAGCCGACCCGAGTGCTCGACGCGCCGGGCCTCGACAAGGTGGCGAAGCTCGCCTTCAGCCCGACGGTCAAGCACCTGCTCGCCGTGGCCTCGACCGACTTTGGCGACGGCGTCGTGCGCGTCGTCGACACGCAGAGCGGAACGACGCTCACGAAGGAGAAGCTGAGCGACCAGGGGGTCAGTCGAGCCATCCCCTTCCCCTCCTTCCTGTTGCAGTCGACTGACGCCATCCTTCTTTTTCTAGCTCTTCTCCATTGCCTGGAGCACGCTTGGCTCACGGCTCGCCGTCGCTTGTAAGGACCGTCAGATCCGCGTGTTCGACCCTCGGTCGCCCTCGAGAGTACTCTCGGCCCCGGCGCACGACAGCCCGCGCGGCTTCCAGCTCGCCTGGGTCAGCGACACGCAGCTCCTCAGTGTCGGCCACTCGGCCGGCTCAATGCGCCAGCTCCGCTTCTACTCGATCGAGGGCGACTCGCTCAAGGTCGGCGGCTCGCTGTCGCTCGACGTCTCGCCGGCGGTCCTCTTCCCACACTTTGATCCGGACACGTCGCTCCTCTGGCTGTGGTGCAAGGGGTCGGCGACCGTCCTCTCGTTCGACGTCCAGCCCGAGAACGGGCGGCAGCCGTTCGCCCAGCTGCCGCCTTTCACCGGCGGCTCGCTGCAGAACGGGCTGGCCTTCCTGCCCAAGACGGACGTCGACGTCAGGGCTGTCGAGGTGCTCAAGGCGCTCCGGCTGACGACGCGCGAGATCCAGGAGGTCTCCTGGAAGGTGCCCAGGCGCCACACCGAGCGCTTCCAGGACGACGTCTTCCCGGCGACGCGAGGCCTGCCCGCCGCCTCGCCCGGTGCGTGGCAGGCCGGCGAAGCGAGTGAGCCTTCGCGGATCGATCTTCGACCCGACGGCATGGAGAACTGTTCGTCCCGCACCTCCTGGTGCATATTGAGCATCGAAGCCGACTCGCTGACTTGACTCTACTCGCCCTGCGCCTTCGTCAGTGTCCGAGATGCCAAAGGCTCAGTCGACGGTCGTCAAGGAGAAGCCCAAGGTGCGCCCTCTGCGTCCTTCGCGCCAAATGTGGCCTCTCTGACCCATGATCACACTCTGCCCGACGGCAGACGGGCGCGCGCGAGCTGACGACGGCAGAGAAGGCCGAGGCGTCCATGAACCTCCTTTTCGAGAAGGCCAAGAACGACATCGACTCGGACGAGGAGGAGCGCATCAAGGGCGACGAGGAGTGGTCCGACTAGACTGGGTCTCCGGTATGAGATGCCTAGAGCCAGCCTGTGGGTCGTGCCCTTCCGCCGCCGAGCGACGATGATCCACGCTCTCCGCAGATGTTGCTAAAGCGTCTGTTGTCGGCGGCCAAGTCGGCGGCCGCGGGGCTCAAGCGACCTCTGAGAGCCAGTTCTGTGAGGGAAGGTTGGCCGCCTGCAATGGCGATTCAAGCGATCTCCGCGAGGGTCGTGGGGTTGATGTTGGGACGTGTCGTCGGCGGCGGCGGCGGCGCTAGAGGCGCAGGTTGCACTTGGCCCAAGCCTACCGGTCAAGAGCAGCAGTTGTCGCAGGCAAGGGTTAGGGCCATGCAGCAAGGAGTGCTTGTCGCGGTCAGCGACCAGCTGTCAGCGGTGCAGCTCGAGAGGCGGCGAGCTGGCCTGTCCAGCGCTCCGGCACCGCTCGTGTTCGAGCAGGTGGACGCGCGCGCGGAAAGCCGTTCCGCAACCCCTTCCATTCCTTATCACCCATCGTTGCCACCTCTGCCGCTAGCCTTGCTCCTCGGCTTTGAACGAGACTCATGACGGCCAGTTGTCTGCGATCTGGGCCGCTGGTCCGAGTGCGAGGCACAGATGGTTCAGTCCCGAGTGACTAAGAGTGGCCTGGCCGGAGGAGGAGGAGTCGCCGGGGCAGACGCGCAACTGGCGTCCGTCTGGGCACGACCGGTGTTTGACCACGAGCCGGCGCGGTCTTTCCCTCCGCGACGCGCATCGACGGAGGCATCCTGCCTACCTTGCTCTGGGCCCTGTCTGAGCGAGACGCGGAGCGAAGGCAGTCGACGAGGACGATTCTGTTGCGAAAACCCCTGCGCCCTGCACCGAGGGCTGGCAGCGGCGAGTAGCGAGCCGCCCACACGGCGTTGCAGCCCGGCCGGCAGAAGGCGGTTTCGGATCCGAGCGTGGCCCAAACCGGCGGCTGGGGTCGCCGAAGGAGCAAGACGGGGGCGGCGGAGGGCTGCTGCTAGAGTCGCATGCCGATCAGGCCGCAAGACCTCCTGCCGAGCCATCCTTCTCGTTTTCCAGCCGTCCTGTCTTACTCGAGCAGCACGGCCCGTCAGCGCGCGACAGTCGAGGGACGAAGACGCAAGCGCAGGTCGCCGACCTCGACTTGCGACCGACGTCAGTCTCCGGGCGTCAGCGCGTGTCAGCCCTCGCGCCTACCTCTGCCTGCCACCTCCACTCTCGCCAGCCCGGACGGCCCTTCCGGTCGGCCGCTCTCGACTCGACGACGCAGAATGTCCGATCGGCCCGCCGTTGCTTTGCTGGCGGGACGAGGAGACCTAACCCTCGCCTTTCCAGCAGGCAGACGTACCAACCGCGTCGGTCGAGCGTCGCTATCGCCTGGCTAAATCGCAGCTACCAGGGCGACACCTGTCGCTGCAGGCTCGGCACTTCTGCCATCCCAGAGTCGCGCCTTGTGACGCTGGGTCCGAGAGGAGGAGGAGCTGAGCCCGGCGGGGCCGCCTCGATCAGCAGGGCAAACGGATCAGACGCGCTCGCGGTGGCGGGCCTCCCAAGGCAGTCGCAAGGACGCCTGGGAGGAGCCGCCAAGGGTGCGAACCCAACATCCGCCCAACGTGCCCCGACCGTCGTACAGCTCGTCCGAAATTCTTTGCTCGAGTGGACCGGCAGGTCCGAGAGCGACGACCTTGGCGACGGCGCGCTGGCCCACGCGAGGACGGCCGCCCAACACCGAGGCTGCTGGACGTAAAGCAGGTGCGTCTGGCCCTGTCCTCGTCTGCGGCGTCACTGGGTTGTCCTCTGCAGCCATCCTTGTCGAGGAGGGACGTACGTGCTGGGCCCGATCGGGGGACCTGCTCCTGAAAACTTCGCTTGGGAGAGAGGCTGGCCGGTCGGAGCTCGTGCGAGAGAACGGGGACGACGGGCGAGGGTCGAGGGGCTCTAGTGGACAAGTGAGCGCCGCACACCACGAGCGACCGATCCAGCGTTTGCCTTGGATCGAGGTGCGAGATGCGGGGAGTCCTCAGCCTGCTCGATCCGGTTTGAGAGAAGCGGCCGGTAAGTGGGTGGGGTGGTCGTTGCTGGCGACTAAGAAGGCAGGCCAGCAACCTGCGGCCGACCGCCCTTCCCCAAGCCGACGACCGTCAACAACCGCCGACGCCCTTCGATCCCTCTCCTCACCTGCCTGCAGTCGACCTCTGCCCTTGCCTACCTGAGACCCGCCACTCCTCGCGGCCTACCCGACGAGCGACCAGCGTCTCCCAGCCCTCGTCTGTGGGACTGCCGACCCGACAACCTCGTCTCGCCCCAGAGGGGTCAGCCGATCGACCGAGCCGCCTCTGAGGAGCATCCGAGGCCGTACCGCCGCCCCGGAGTCCGAGCCTCCCGTTCAGTCCCAGCGCGCTAAAAGCACTTCCCTCTGCTCTCGTCGTCGACCTGCTTTGAACCCCTTCGGACCCTCCCCCCCCCCTCGGCCAGGCGACCTGCAACGAGGGACGCATGTATGCGTGGCCTCTCCTTCTCGTCAGCCGCCCGCCGCAAGCCTCGCTCGCCCTCGTCGACCGGTGAGCCGAAGCACGTCCCCTCGATCGACGCTCGCGGCGCGTCTCGGAGAGGTGCTGACACTTCAGATCTGGACGCGTCCGACCCAGGGCTTGACGACGAGCGATCCGACTTGGAGCGGTTCGAGGCCGCCTCCAGCGGTTCAGGCGACATATAGCACCGAGCAGGCATCTCGATCACTGCCTCGGCCTCGAGGACCGGAGCCTTGACCGACGCCGAGCTGGCGTCAATCTTGTCCCAAGTAGCGGCTCGACTACCGATCCACCCTGCCGCATCAGCAACCCGTCTGACCTCAAGCAACCTGGACGACAAGTACCGGCGCCAGGTCAGTCCTGTCAGTCGAAGGCTCGCGCCGGGAGAGGCAGTCAAGTTGACTCTCGCTCTCTCTGCGTTGTCCTCCGGCGCCGGTCAGCCTGCGCGGATGTCGACGCGGCCAAGTCAGGACCGATCGGCGTCGTGTTGCTCGATTACCGGGCGCCCGCTGCGTCGGCAGGTAGCCGGGACCAGCGACACGTCTCGGTCACTGCGTCGTGCGACTGGCACTCCTTTGTCATTCGTCGGCTGGAGAGCCGGAGCTGTCCGCTTGGCAGGCTGACGACCGCGCCCAGGCTCTCGATTTGCTCGGTCGCCAAGGACTCCAAGGCCGGCTCGTCACCTCGCCGCCGTCGTCCGGTCAATAGTCAGCCCGTCAGCCCGTCTGCAGCCTGGGCTACGGTGTCGTCCTCTGCCCGGTCACCGGCGACGGGACGCAACCCTCGTCTCCCACATGCGCACACGCCCGTGGCCCTTTCGGCCTGTACCTTCCCTTTGAGGGGGACAACGCGATGCGGCGTCGGCCATTTCCCTTCAAAGGAGCAGCTGGGACGGTCAGAGAGCACGACATCGTGTGGCATGGCGCGCGCGGCCCCCGCCACCCTTTCTCGTCGTTCAGTCTCGGCCGCATGGGTTGGATCAGCGGCGGCCGTGGCGGCCTCTGTGCCCCGGGCCGGTCGGCGTCATGCCTCTCGCTGCTGCTGCAGCAGGGCTCATCGCGTCTCGTCCAAGCCGTCGTCGACCTTGGCGCGCGTCCGTCGGTCGTGTCGGGACAGCGGGCGGCGGCGGTCGTCGTTGGCGAGCGAGCGTGTCTTGTGCTTTCGTTGACGCCCTGTCGAATGGCGGCGGAAGCGAGCGCGCTGACGCCTTTCGTGGACCCGCCATGCTGCCTGCTCTGCGAGACTCTGCGCTCCTCTCTCTTTTGCGCGCTGCGGTCGAGGCCCATCCCAACCGGTGGTACGGCCTTCTCGCCGCCGCCCTTTGCCAACCGCCGCCGGTCGGCGCCGACCGCCTCTGGCCTCATCCGGCACGGCGGTCGCCTCGTGCAAACGGGCGCCTCCCTGTCCTGTCGGTCAGTGGCAGCCTCTTCTCCCCTCCCTTGTGATGCAGGAAAGCTCAACCCACGCTCATCCGTCTGCCTGCTCTGCTCTCCTCTCGCTGCGACTCGCTTGCCATGAGCAGCCTTCCCTTTGATGGGGTCCTTCCGCTTCCGAGGCGCTGAGCGGCCTGCTGCGCGTCGCGTGGGATTTCTCTCCCTCCGATCGCCCGCCGGTCGAGGGGTCTCCGGACGCCTCGACCGGTCCACGGCTCGCTCCTTTGCCTCGCCCTCGCCTGCCGCCGCCGCCGCCGCCTGCCTCTCCCACCTCCCCGCCTTGCCTTGCGCCCCCCATCAACCCCCCTTGACTCCTCCGTTCCCTTGACACTCTCTCCCTCGCCGTCGCCGCCGGATCCTTTTGCCTCCCATCCCCATCCATCTCCCCCTCCCTTCTTGCCTCCTGGCCGACGCGCCATGGCAGCCGAGGTGCGTCCGCCCTGCCCCTCCGGCTCGGGAGCTTGGGCCACGCGCGCCTCTTCCGCCCCCTTGCTTCCCCGCCGTTCGAGAGGCCGTCGGGTCATCTGCCCGACCGCTCTCGGTCGCCGCCCGCGCGTGGACCAAGCGGGCCAAGGGGCTCGCTATTCGGATCACCACAGCAGCAGGCCGCTGACGCCGTCGAACCCATCCCCTGCTTGCCTCCGCCTCTGGCTGCCACTCTTGCCTCGTAGAAGACCTCGGATCGCGGTACGTCCCCCCTTTTCTCAATCTCCCCCCGACGGGTCCAGCTTGCGCGCACACCGCCGACCGCGGCTGGAGTCTGGATCGGCCGAGGGCGACACGGCCGACGTCGGCCGCCGTCCGTCTTCCCCGCGCGCGCCTGATGGCTGACGCCGGCTCGGCTCCTCGCCCCCCTTCACTCGTCTGCTCGCTCAGGGGCCCGTCCGAAGCAGACCTACGTCGAGCTGATCAAGTCGGCCATCACGAACCACGGCGGCGAGGGGGCCGCCCTGCAGGACGTACGTCCGACTGCTCATCCTACCCACCCCCACCCCCCCTCTCCCCCTCCCCCGCCTTTGACGGCCATCCGACCGTGCTCGCGTGCGGACGGACGGCCGTCGGAAGGAGCCGCGGTGGGAAGCGTCGCTGACCGGAACCTTTCGGCCGCCGTCTGCTTCGCTCCCCATCCATGTCGCGCTGCAGATCTACGAGTCCATTCAGAATGCGCACTCGTATTTCTCACCCGAGGGCAAAGGCTGGAAGGTACGCGCCGCCGCCCGGGCATCAATCGTCCGCGACGGCTGTCGAGAGGCTGACGGTCCGACCCTTCGACTCGCGTCCCCCACGACCTGACTCGAGCAGAACAGCGTCCGGCATACGCTGTCGCTGAATCCGGCTTTCGTCAACGTACGTCGACTTCAGCGCGCCAGGGAGGACACGCGGGTGCCACGAGCTGACTTGACCGCTCTGCTCGTTGTCGTCCCGCCCAGGTTCCGCGGACGGACCCCCAGCCCGGCAAGGGCGGTCTTTGGCGGATCGACCACTCGGTTCGTAACACCCTTTGCTTGGAGATGTACAAGCGAGCGTCGAGTTTGATGGACTCACTTTTTGAGATCTCTGCGTTCCTTCCGCAGGCCCCGGAGATTTTCACGCGCAAGCGGAATCCAAAGCCGAGCCAGAAGCTCAAGTCGGAGCGGGCGGCCGCTGCGGCTGCTGCAGGCGGTGAGGGTTCTGATGCAGCTGCTGCTGCAGCAGGCGCCCTGACCGCGCCGCCGCCGGCCAAGCGGGCGCGAAAGGCCGCATCATCGCCAAAGCCCAAGGCGTCCTCCTCAAAGAAGGCTGCCGCGAGCGCACCTCTGCCGGCGCCGGACAGCTTGACTGGAGCGCTCGGCCCGGCAGAGGGCGGCAACGTCGGCCTGCCGCAGCTGGCAAGCCCGCCTCGGCCGATGCTCTCGGCCCTCTACCCCGGCCAGGCCTTCAACCAGTACGGCCAGCCGGTCTACTTGCCGAACGGCACCGGCCAAAACGTCGGGCCAGACGGCCCGCCGTTCTTCAGCGCGCTCTTCAACAATCCAGGCCAGCCGTCGTTCGACCCGCCCGGCCGCTCCCAACAGCAGCAGCAGCAGCAGCCTCAGTCGCTGCAGCTCGCCCAGCTTCACTCGGACGGCGCAAACGGCATCCACACGTCCCACTTTCCCTCGTCATCGCCCTACCCGCCGTACCAGATGCACAGTGGCGCCCTCTCATCGCACCTCTACGGCGTCAACCCGCCGGCCGGCCAGCTCTACTCGGGCGGCGGCGGCGGCGGCGGGTACCCGCATCCGATGCAGCAGCAGATGCCGTCGTCGTCCCACCAGCTGCCGCAGCTGCATCTCAACCCGCTATCGTCGAGCTCGCAAGGCAGCCGGTCGCCGGCCGGCTTCCCGTACCAGTCGCCTGCGGCGGCAGCAGCACAAGGCGCGCTCGTTAGCCCGCAGCAGCCGTTCCAGCAGGGCTTCCCGTCGCCCGACCAGTCCAATCAGCTGCCGCCGTCACACCAGTTTGCCGCGCCGGGCGAGTCAGCGAGCGGCCTGAACGGTCTCAATGGCGGCCAGCCCAGCAATGGCGGCGGTCAACAGACGCTGAGCGGACCGCACTCCCGCGGCGTCTACGCGTCTTACGAGGCCAATCACTTCCGACCCCCTTCGCTGCCTCAGCACCATCAACAGCAGCACTTCCCGCCGCACAACCTGCTGCCGGGCTCGCACTTTCCGAGCCTGCCCTACATGTCCTCGTTCGCCGACCACGGGCACGGCTCCTCGGTCCCGTATTTGCCCGAGTACGGCGGCGGTAGCGGAGGTGGCGGCGGCGACAGCAACGGTGGGCCTCAGCGTACAATTGGCGACTCGGGTAACGGCGGCCAGCAGGAGCCGCTCCAGCACCATCTCTCTGGCCACTCGACCCAGTCGTCGTCGTCGGCCTCGACGCCGCAGCAGCAATTCGAGAACCCCAAAGCATGGCCGCCGCCGCCGCCGCTCGGCCTCCAGCAGCCGGCGACGGCGCTGCACAGCGAAGTCCTCCGGCAGCGGTCACCGCTCATCAAGCCCGAGTCGTCGCTCGCCTCGCCCTCGATCCGGCCACCCAAGGCTGCGGGAGAGGTCGGCGTCCCGGTCACCGTGGCCAATTCTGCCTGAGGGGGGGGGGGGGCGGCCCCCCCCCCCCCCGAACCC
>Ga0308160_10008380_pt1 | contig 10079 bp, 8 predicted proteins | sample PhyFR1_FD_201036 | JGI IMG/M metagenome (GOLD analysis project Ga0308160, IMG submission 201036) | Phyllosphere microbial communities from UC Gill Tract Community Farm, Albany, California, United States - DLSLF.R1 | ecosystem: Host-associated > Plants > Phyllosphere > Unclassified | place: USA...
CGGCTCTACTTCTCTTCCCTTCCTCACTCCCATCTCTTTGGTCGGTACGACGAATGCCAAGGGCGCCATACTGGGGTATTCATGCGGGATCCAGACATGGATTGGGATATGGTACTTTGCGCCTCGAAACGTGATGGGCAGAGTACCGTGTAAGAGAACAAGGAGGGCTGCTTGACCATTATCGAATGCTATATATCAGCATGCGTGTCTCATGTAGAGGAGGGGGACGAACTGAAAGCATCTGTCTTGACTGATAATGTCCGGCGTTGCATCAGTATATCCATCACCTCTGCGAGGATCCGGTCGCGAGCAGGATATGGCCTGAGTACATTCCTCAGCCAGTCCCTCGTCAGGTCCATGGATGAGGACATGGCTGTATGTGAGTGAATGGATGTAGGTATAGTAGTACTGGTGAGAGTCGAGGTCTAGAAGTACATGTAGGTTCCTGAACGCGGTCTTGGCCGATCAATTCGTCATCCTCTCCTCTTTCAATCCGCACTTTACCAAACGCCAATAGTCATACAATGTCCGACTCAGGAGACTATTCGGAATTGAGCATACCTGTGCAATACGGTCAGAGGCGCGCTTCTTCACGCATAAAGGCAGAAGAAGCAGGACAGTCAGGACGGAGGAATAAGCAACCTCGCCCCATGGTCGGTGGGGATGTGGTAGGAAGTATGAAGAGGGGGGTCAAGGATCATTCAGGTGATTTGAAGCGGAGGGAATCTAGGCTCCTAGTCTTGTGTAAGTCGCAATAGAGCAGTCGAGAGCGACCAGACAAGATTGGAATACTGATACCGGCAGATTCAATTGCTGGCGCTCTGTTCTGCGTCCTTACCGCCATATGGATCAAGAAATTATACGCACACTGGAATAATTGGTCCAGAGCTTGAGCAACTCTCATCAAGCCGACTGGATGGTTGCTCGGACGACAGAGTGGTCCAGACGTTAGGCAGTCAATGCACGGTCAGACGATCTTCCACCGACCCCCCAACGTACACCGAATCATCACGCCCCAGAGTCAGACAATGGAACAGGAATTTCAATCTCGACTCCCATCGATTTCGCTAGGGATCGACATTCGCGCATGGTCCACGACATCTCGCTCAAAGGAGGTTTGCCAAACACCACGCACACTGTCCTTCCTTCAGTTTCTCTGACTCGTTGAATCAGTCTTACTGGCATCATACCGGAGCAGTCCTAGCGTAGACATATCTGCCTGTCCTCAGGTCTCTTTGCTGTGATGCATGCATAACTCTCTCCAAGCTACCAGCTATGAGCATAAGCTACTTTCGCTTAAATTGATTTTAAGGTTTAAGCTTGATCTCATCAACCGTTGCGTAATTCTCAATTTTACCTGGATACCATACCATCTTATCCATATCTTAGTATATACATCTTGGCCTGGCTTCGCCCAGCGTAAGAGCCGATGGGTGGTAAACGTAAAAGGGAATCATCGACTGTTGATTCACCGAAATCGATTCTCGACTCGACTGCATCTCGACCTAGTCTCGACCCAAAATCTACCAATTCTGATCACACCAATAGTAAGGACAATGGGAGTGATGAGGGGGGACATAAAGGGCCTAAAGTACAATACATAGCTGCTGAAGGAACAAACTCTTGGTCCAAAAGTCTAGGTACGTCAGATCCCCCAAGCCTCAGGGTCAAGCTAATGACAAGACCTCGAACGCGATTATGCAAAATCCATCAAACACATCGGTAAAAAGCTAGGAGTACCAAAAGAGCATGCGCATAAATTGAAGCTATCGCACGTACGTGACGGAGGTCGTGAGGTTGAGATTCTCGATAGTGAGTCTCCCCAACATAGAGTGACTGGCTAACGTTAGATTTCGATTATGAGGCATTCAAAGCTCGGGCTGTTGCTAGTCCGGGATCGCAGTTGATATTGAAAGTCTATGGTGTGCCGGGATCTTCCGTAGGCCCAAGCTCAGGTGGAACGCCGGTCTCAATAAATGGAGAGAAGGCGCAGAATGGAAAGGGCAAAGCGAAGGCGGATACCAAGGCCATAACGGTGGAGAAGAAGGATACGAAGAAACCAACCAAATCGAGTCCCGCCTCACAATCACCTGCACAAGGCAATGCTCAGCCATCAAGCTCGAAATCGAAATCGAAGCAACCCAAACCCCCAAAACCGTCTAGTATCCCACCACAAGTCGGCTCCGCTACGTCTCCTAATTTCCCTGCCCCACCCAGTCCATCAGCGCAAGACTCGACGAATAAGCCATCCTCGAAAAAGGCGGAGCAGAAACGGAAACGTAACTCTGAGATTCCTTCAACACCTTCCCCCGCCCCTTCTGCTCCTTCGTCCTTTGGTGCTCGACCTACTGCCGTCTTGAACTTTCATGATCGATATAAACCTGCTAGATCTAGTCCGCTCAATCCGAATCGCGGAGCATCTGGTCCGGTACCTGTCTCTTCTCCTTCCACTCCTGCCGTGGCTGGTGCGGACGCGTCGGCAGAAGTACTGAAGCAGAAAAGGGCCAGGAGAAACAAGGCAAAGAAGGAAGCAAAGAGATTGAGGAAGGAGGCAGACGAGGGGTCGGATTCATCCAGCTCAAGTACACCGCAGGCGACCCCACACAAGGAGCAGATCTCTCAGTCGGCTCCGAGCGACACCGGCGCCAAGACCTCCACACCTCAGCAAAATCCACAGAAGCCAGAGCAAGCCCTCAAGCCGCCTTCAACAGAAAGGAAAGAAGGATCGACAGATCAGTCACCACCACGAAAACGGGCTCGTAAATCAATAAATAAGTTTGAAAAGTCAAATGAGTTATCTCCTGCACCAACATCAGCTTCGCCAACTTCCGCTCCTACATCGACTACTCCCGATGTAACTATTCCCCAATCATTGGCTACATCCGCGGTTGGTCCAGCTCCAAGTCCAGGCGAAGACGTCACATCCTCCGCCAATGCTCCTTCGTCCAAGAAGGTCGTACGAGTCTCTAATGAGAATTACGACTTGAAGCAGAAACCGAAAGAATCAAAGACTGTATCATCGTCTATTACCGGGGAGAAGAAGAAGCCGAGGAGGAGTAAAGCGAGAGGGCGATCTTCTATGTCGACTGAATCTGGAACTCCCGGTCCGTCCGGTAGCACATTATCTTTGGCAGTGGATGAGGCACCAGCCCAGTCCACCACCATATCAGTGGAAACTCCTTCGACTGTCGCAGAACCTCTAGTAGTATCCGAGCTTAAAGCTGCAGCCGCTACCGAAACACTCCCGTCTACCGTCCAACCACCCGCTGACTCAGTCGATGCCCCGTCGACTCCAGTGACCAAGAAAAACAAATCCAAAGCAACTCCGAAAACCAAATCCACTCTTCCAGTCGACGACGCCCCCTCATCCCCAGCTACAAACTCATCAAGTCAGGAGATCCCACAAACCTCATCCTCTCCTCCACCCTCTTCCGATACCCCTTCAACCGCAGGAATACCTTCAAAGAAGAAGAAAGCTACAAGAGCGAAGAAGTCGGACTCGTCTGAACCTGGAATGATACAGCAGATCTTGGCGAGGCAGAGGGAGAGGGTTGCTGCTGAGAAAGCTGCTAAAGCCGCTTTGGAGGCTGAGGCGGCTGCAGGGAAGACTGGATCGACGCCGGATGGAGAAGTGGCTGCTGTTCCCGCGGTGGAGACAGCGTCTGGGACCGAAATACCCGCCAGCGAGAGTAGTAAGCTCCTTCTGGACCTAGCATACGGTAAAGCTGACATGAACAGCTACTGCGCCATCCAATGAGCAAGCTGCCACCGAGTCTGAAACCGCCGCCCCAGTGACAGTGGCCGGGGAGCCGGAAACGGACGAGACCCCGGTTGTCGAAGATGTCCAAGCAGCTGGCGAAGCCACTTCGTCTGCCGAGGCACCCTCCGTCGAAAACCCGGCCTCCAAGTCACCAGCTATCGGTGAACCAGCTTCCACGCCACCTGTTCAAGCTGCCAATGGAGCGGTACCGTCCTCTGAAGACTTGTTCCCTTCATCCCTCAAGTCCAATATGACCAACGAACTCGCCCCTGGTTCGCCCGCCGAAGTCCCGGCTGATGTTGAGATGCGAGAACCCAGCCCGGATGTCGACCCTGCTGCTGTCGACGCGCCAATCTCCGCTTCGCCGCTAGAAAAGGACCAGGCTCTTCCCGAGGCCGCTGCTCCCGCTCCGGACTCAGCACTACAGGAGCCCATCACTACCACCGCCGGTGACTCTGTGGCCGAAGCCGAGCCCGACCTGCCTCAGAGTCAAGCACAGTCAATTGCTCCCGAGGTCCTAGTGCCCGAAACAGTCATCCCACCAAAAGCAACATTCGCCACCTCCAGCAGCTCCAAAGGCAAATCGACGAAAAGCAAACGCAAGATCGAAGTACCTTGTACAATCTGCCTCCGCACACCATGGCACATCCAAAAAGATTGTCCAGAAGTCAAAGCGGGTTCTGCCAACCTCCGATACCTACTCACAGCTAGACAAGATCAGCACGCTTCAATATCTACTGAAGATGATGAATCGCATTTCGATTCTTCTATTGAAGCTATTCAGGAATGGATCGAGAGGTTGGAGATGATTGCTGGCAAAGTCAATGGAGTGAAGAAAGATGGATTTAAAGCTAGGTCACCTGTTAAAGTCATGGGGAATAAGGAAGGGTTGAGGTTGGATTTGAATGCTGTGGAAACCAAGAAGGGAAGGAGGAAGAGTGCTGCTCTTCCAGAGTCGGAGGCGGTGAATGAAACAACCCAAGTGGCCGAGACGACCGCGGCACCTGCCACCACGACGACATCGCCCACGCCCCTCGATTCCGCTCAGGCAACTGAATCCGATCCCGCAGCTCAGAGTCCACCCGAAAGCAGGCCAGAAAGCCCAATGGCCGTTCCAGACACTTACAATTTCCCCCCAATCCACCTTCGAGCAATGCAGAAATCGCGTCGACCAGGTTCTCTCTCCGGTTTAAGCGTTTCCGACGCAATTATCGAAACGGAACCGTCTGACGATTCGTCATCGGAGGACGAGGCTGATGAAAATGATGGTCACGACTCTGATACTTCCTCTGTCGTTTCCGAAAGTACCGATTCCGACACCGACACCGACAGCGATAGCGATAGTGATGGGTCCGACTCGGGCTCATCGAGAGTCGTCATGCCGTCCGACCCTTCGGACGCTATGAAGTTCTCCTTGACACGGGACCTATCCGAACGAGAGAAGAAGAAAGCTCGATTATCAGCTGCTAAAATGCAACCCGTCACTTTCGACCTTGAATCAGTGGTTGACGATGGTGAGAACGATAATCTCGAGACATCGCCATCACCTATCAAAGCCGCTAGTCGATCAATGGCGAGAACGGGATCTGATAGTTCGATCGGTGATTTTGGAGATGGAGATAGTAGGAGGTCATCAATTGATAGTGCCGCTACTGCGCCTTATCGATCGCAAGCACCGCCTGTCATTGCTTCTTCAGCTCTTCCACGATCGCCCAGTATCGGTTCCGACCTCGAGTCGATCGAGGATCCTCCTGAGCCCACTCCGAACGACAATACCCCAACGGATGAGGACGAAATCAACGAGGACACACCATCCGGGGTCGTACCCGCTGAAGAAGCTGTTGAGGAGAGTGAAGCCGAAGCTGAAGCCGAGGCTCCAGTCGAGATCTCATCCGGACAACGCTCTCGGTCATTTAGGGAGATGGACGGAATGGCAGCAAGTAGTCCCGACCTTGACGATTCTGCCGGTCTTGAAGCAGTTCAACAAGGTATCGACGAGGAAGACGATAATGTTTCCGTGAATGCCAATGTCAACGGTGATAGCCAAACAGCGTCTTCGAATCCAGTGGCTACTCAATCGTTATCCCAAGCCCGCAGAACTAGATCTAGCGCAAGCGTAGTTCCCGACGACAACGTCATCGTCCCCGCCTCACAGCCATTACGTCGATCATCGAGGACTTCGATCTCTGCGACCCCTCAAGATCTACCTAGGCGCCTGAGGTCGGTGTCGAGGGATGTTGTGGAGAGGACACCGCCACCACCGGCTAGAAGTACTCGATCGAGATCACAATCACAAGTACCTCCGTCGCCTTCTACACCTAAAGCGAGGAGAGCCTCAAGGACAATGGTCTCGGATCTGGAAGCGGAAGAAGAAACTCCTAAACAGGTATGTCCACTTCCCTTACTCACACTATGTGCTGACGAGTAGACACCACGACGAACACGAGTGACTCGTTCAACTCAACCTGAAGAACCACTTCCCACCGTGGACGAATCGCAATCTACTCAATCACAATCACAATCAGCCATCGAACGTCAGACCCAATCAACCCCCGTTAGGCGATCGACAAGAGCATCCCCAAGTCCATTATTCATGACTCAAGGATCTCAACTTCCAGCTACTCAATTCTACAATGCCAATCCCGAGACTATCGCTATTGAATCATCAAGCCAGCCGTCATCACAAGCCAACGGTCGTAAGACTCGAACGAGGAAAGCAGCCTCTCCCATACCCGAGGAACAGGAGGAAGATGTGGACAAGGATGGGGATGTAGACGTGTCTCCAAGAGCCACCTCGACATCCTTACCACCCACTCAATCCGAGACTGGGGAACATCCCACCAGCGGCCAAGCGGATCCTGCCGACCAGGATGTAGAGATGGAATCGCAAGCTAGTTCCTCTGATGACGATCACAACGCCAACGCAGACGACGAAGACGATTTGAATTCCATACCCGACATTCAACCCCCTAAACCACGAATCCTACCTCCCACCTCGTCACAATCGACAACCCCAATCTACCCCTCTCTATCATCGCTTCCAAAGGAATTACTTCGGAAATCATGGAATATGCTTTCTGGCAATAACCCTTCCACTCCCGTATCAGCTCGTCAAGCATTGACAAATGGTCACAATGGGAACGGGAATGGTAATGGACACTCGCAGATGAATGGCGACGACAGCGACGATTCAGGAAGTAGTAGTGATAGTTCCGTTGAAGCTGCTCAGGCTCCTCCTTCGCTATTGAAGGGTAGATTCGCAAGTGGAGGAATGAAGAAGAAACCTAGAAGTTCACAGGTTTCGGGTTGGTGACGGTGGACCACTGTGTATATGTTGGTATTAGTCTTCTTGGTTTTCTGCGTTCTTATATACTTGTACTTAGCATCTGTCATATAGCCATACTTGCAATCTTATGCAAATGCCATATCATCTGTCAGTTTTATGGACACTGTCAGGATAGTTAATCCCAACAGGACGATTGCAGCACAGATCAACGCGATACATGCGGATCTAGATGACAATATAAAGGAGGATTAGGAACGCAGCACACCGTCTCTAACGAGACATCGGAATACAATTCCGGGTGAGGCGATAATAGAAAAGGGAAGGTAAGGGGAAAGAAACCAAAACGAGGAAACAAAAGGGTAAGAAATCTAGTAAAAAGGAATGTATGGTAGTTTTCGTCTCGGTTCGTTTATAGTCGGTCGTCTTGGTTTCGGAACAGAGAGTGGCGAGTGTGGGGGTCGCCGGAGTGAAAGAAGCGTTTAAGCCTCCTCCTCTTCCTCGAGAGGCATCTCTTGTCCCTCGTCGTCGTAGACATCGTCTGCGGAAGCCTCCTGGTACTGCAAGTACTCGGAAACCAAATCTTGCAAGTTGGACTCGGCCTCAGACTGCATTGTTAGCGTCCGGACATGATTCATGACAGAAAGTACTCACGAATTCGAGCTCATCCATACCTTCTCCGGTGTACCAATGAACGAAAGCCTTTCGTCGGTACATGGCAGAGAATTGATCTCCAATACGTTTGAAGAGGGATTGGATGCTGCGAATCAGCTGACGATATATTGGCTTCAGCAGAAGACTCACGAGGTAGAGTTACAGATGAAGGTGGAAGCCATCTTGAGTCCTCGGGGAGCAATGTCACTGTTTGTCAGCCTTGTACACACAACTAGGGAAAAGGTACTCACCACTGAGCGGCAGAGATGTTTCCGGGGATCCACTCGACGAAGTAGGCAGAGTTCTTGGTCTGGACAGTCTGGATCTGCTCCTCGATCTCCTTCATGGAGACCTTTCCTCGGAAGTAGCAAGCAACAGTGAGGTATCGCTATTCGTCAGCTAAGGGCTCATCTGGGACTATTGACTTACACCCTGTCGGGGGTCAGAGGCGGCCATCATGTTCTTGGCGTCAAACATTTGCTGAGTGAGCTCAGGAACGGTAACAGCTCGGTAAGAGGCGGAACCTCGAGCAGTCAATGGAGCGAAACCGACCATGAAGAAATGGAGTCGGGGGAAGGGAACCATGTTGACGGCCAATTTTCGGAGATCGGAGTTGAGCTGACCTGGGAATCGAAGACAGGTGGTGATACCAGACATGACGAGGGAGACGAGGTGGTTCAAGTCACCGTAAGTGGGGGCGTTGAGCTTCAAGGTTCGGAAACAGATATCGTAAAGGGCCTCGTTATCGATACAGAAGGTCTCGTCAGAGTTCTCGACAAGCTGGTGGACGGAGAGGGTAGCGTTGTATGGCTCGACAACGGTGTCGGAGACCTGGATATCAGCTCGATGCTCGCACAACCAGAGAAACTTAGCTGACCTTGGGGGAGGGGATGACGGAGAAGGTACACATCATTCGGTCGGGGTATTCCTCCCTGATCTTCGAGATCAAAAGTGTACCCATACCAGCACCGGTACCACCACCAAGAGAGTGGGTGATCTGGAAACCCTGGAGACAATCGGTAGCCTCTGCCTCTCGTCGGACAACATCAAGTACAGCATCAACAAGCTCGGCACCTTCAGTGTAATGACCCTTGGCCCAATTGTTACCAGCACCGCTCTGACCGAAGACGCTACTTGTCAGCTTGCGAAGTTGTCAGGGAAATCCTAGCTTACAAGTTATCAGGTCGGAAAAGGTTTCCTAGAGGTCCACCTCGGATAGAGTCCATTGTTCCTGGCTCCAAATCGATGAGCACGGCTCGGGGCACATACTTGTTGGCAGAAGCCTCATTGTAGTAGACGTTGATTCGCTCCAATTGCAAATCGGAAGTACCCTTGTAGGTACCGTCGGCCTGGATACCATGCTCCTCAGAGACGACCTCCCTGTACTGTCAGCTGATTCTCTCGCGGTCAAAGACTGAAAGCTTACCAGAACTTGGCACCAATTTGATTTCCACACTGCCCAGTCTGTAGATGAACAATCTCACGCACTGTTCGCGACATTGTAGGTATAGTGAATGAGATAGGTGTGGTTCAAGCGAGATCGACAAGTTGAGTGTAGATTGACGGAGCGACAATGGTTGGACAAACGAAGGCGGGCAGAACCACAAGTAAAGGCAAGATGATTTTGGATGATTGGAAACATAAGCGGTGGTGGTCGATGCGGTGAGGTTCGTGTGTAAGGCGCAGTAGGGAAGATTGTGTAGAGCACGGACCATTACGAAAGGGTGGGGCAAGGTGTTTTTCAAAGGGGAAAAAGCGTCAGCTAGTGACCCAAATTCGAGATATGAGAATACTGACTATTGTCTGATGGTCGTTAAAGAAGAGAAGAGAAGGGAGAAGAGATCGAAAAGGGGGATGATGTATAGGAATAAAAGAGTGAATAGACGTTGAACGCTGTTTGGGTAACCTTGAGCTTAGGGGGGATTTCGCGACGCGACTCTTTAACGGAAGTATTTAACACGTGGACCCCACCCTGTTTCATTAATCATTAATCTGATTCCGCTTGGTGGCTTACACCGGTCCGTGACGATGTGATAGACTACGACACAATGATAGATAGTCATATAGCAGCAACCACCCCAATTAAACACACTATACCCAGCATGGACGATCCGAAAGTCCTAGCTGATGTCTTACAGACAGTCAAGATGCACGCTACATCTTTGAGGCGTCATCTCGACCAGGATCAGATTATGGAATCACTCAAGGCGGCTTCATCTATGCTCGCTGAGCTTAGGACGTCGAGTCTGGGTCCTAAGCAGTATTACGAGCTTTATATGGCTGTATTTGATAGCTTGAGGCATTTGAGTGGGTATTTGGCAGAGGCGCATGCAGAGGGAAAGCATCACTTGGCGGATCTGTACGAACTAGTTCAGTGAGTCT
>Ga0308160_10008381_pt1 | contig 10079 bp, 11 predicted proteins | sample PhyFR1_FD_201036 | JGI IMG/M metagenome (GOLD analysis project Ga0308160, IMG submission 201036) | Phyllosphere microbial communities from UC Gill Tract Community Farm, Albany, California, United States - DLSLF.R1 | ecosystem: Host-associated > Plants > Phyllosphere > Unclassified | place: USA...
TTCTAGATAACAACCCGGGCCTTCTGCATACTTTGCAACCAGCTCAGAACCCAATGTAGTATCTTTCCAACTGTCTCCTTTCTTCGGACAAGCGTATCTGTACAGCTCGTTCTCGTTCACCATTCAACAGACTGTTTGGGAATTGTATCAAGAGAGTAACGTACGTTAAACCGTTACTGACTCCTGGCAAGAGGACGTGATTCAGTTTATCATCGAAAACTTGCATTGATCCCGACGTTGGACTGGCCCAAGCGTATATTGCTGTTCCTGTAGCATCTCCTGAGCCACCTCCTTCGTCATTCTTGTCCGTCGATGTAGCTGTAGGTTTCGTTTCATCTGTTGACGACGTTTTCGATTCTTCTGAAGAGCTGGAGGAAGTTTCGTCTGTCGCCTCTGTTGCGGGAGCTTCTTCTACAACTGCCGCTACCTTCGCGAGATCTAGTTCTTCAGGTGATTCGGAGTCGGTCATGAGGTGACTTCGAGGTGGAGATGGCGGGACCGAGCTAGGAGAGCTGAAAGGCGAAGAGGTTGAAGCTGCCTGACGCAAGGAGGATTGGAGCTTTCGGCGTAGAGAGACAGAGGAAGAAGTAGAAGGTCAAGAAGAGCTAGAGAGCTTCAAGAGGAGTTGGCTCGCTCCGAACGGATCCGCGGTCAGAAAGCGAGGTCCATGCGCAGACTCGATTCTCTTCTCCCTCGCTTCGTCTCAAAGCTGACAGTACTCAGCGATGTTGCACACGAGCTTGACTACGTCGCAAGTCCTGATCGGTATCCACAGAGGTATCGCTATCGCTTTCCGTCATCGTCGAAACTTTGAACCCAAATCATCCGCACATCAGTTCCAGCTAGAAACGATGAATCGGAATGCGGGAGCTCACCTTGCCTCAGTAGTCCCTCTCTCTCACTCCTTCTCTTCCCCTTCCTCTCTTTCCTCACCCCGATTTTCTCCCCAGGAAACAACAATTCCAACTCAGGATCACTCCTTCCCGCTCCCAATCCGAGACTAGACTCACTACTACTCCCCTCATCGTCCTCTATCACTTCCCTCATCTTCTGTGCCTGAATCAAGACGCACGAGAACCCAGTCACGAGAATCAAGAGGAGGATTATTGTTGAAAACCCAACTGTCGCTGTGAACCTCAAGCGAACGATCAGGTCAAATGATGTGAAGGAGAGAGGGGATGGGAGGACGTACCGAGCATAGTGAATGAGTAATTGGAATAATCTTGTCCTGCTGCATAAGCTTCGAGAGTCGAATTCTTCGAGCTTGACGAAACGGGAGCGACCGTGGAACTCGATACAATTGCTGCAGGTGAGGACGCGTAGATGATTGCGTAGATCGTTGTAGTTGCTAGAGCTTGAGGAGGGGAGAAAGTGGAGGATGGCAAGGAGGTGAGGGAAACAGAAGAATGGAGAGGATTAGTGTTGGAGACTGAGGAGAAAAATGGAATCGAGATCCATGAGGACGAGGAAGCTTGAGTCTGGTAGGTTAGTGAGCAGAAAGCAAGAGAAATGGAGGGGCTCGAAAGCAGAGGAAGCGAAAGTCCGATTTGCTCCGCGGTTTGAGTCTCGAAGAAGGGGGAAAGAGCGAAAGAACGAGTAACGCATTGCTGTACAAGCTGATACAGGGACGACATCTAGGGGGTAATCCGATATAGGAACAAACAGTTGGAAACGAAAAAAAGTCGGTACACCATAAAACGAGGCACGAGTCGAAGGGGAATGCGAAGAGCGAGGAGGAAAGAATAACGAAAGGAAAGGGATAGCGAGGGGTCGTGAGGACGTAGTGAAATCGGAAAAGGCGAAGTAGCGAGAGGAAAAGTGCGAGGTTGGGGAGGTGTTGTAGAATTGTCGAAAATGAGAATTGGTCGAGGGATGCTGTCGATGCTGTGTGGCCCGTCTTGCGCTGGACATTGCCGGCCTTCGCTATCCTCCTTTCCTTCGTCTCGGCGATGACTACACTCTCCTCGTCTACTCTGCCATAACTGCCTCTCCTTGCTTCTTTCGTTCCTCCTCTTCTTTCGCTTCCTTCTCCCTCCTCTTCGTGTACTCTCCCTTGTCCGTTCCACTGACTCCCGCCGCCCTCAATGACTCTTCGATCGTATAAGGTTCCTCTTCCAACTTCTTCAATCGTCTCTTGTGAGGTTTGCCTCTGTTGTGAGTTTCGAGTGCAACTTCATCTGCGAAGTGTCTTGAGCAAGAAACGCAACCGAATTGACCGAGACCTATACTCGCATACTCCCTACTGTCAGTTCTATTGTTCGCCAGAGTCTAATAGCAGCAGTTCAGACTCACCTGGTAAATCCTCTAAGTCTTTCTTTGCTAAATCCTCTGCGAACTTTTGTTTACCTCCATCCTTCATATCTGCATGAATCTGATCCAACATCCTTCCGAACCTCTTTGCTTTGATCTCTGTACCCTGGTTCTTTTTGCTGTGTTTCGGTTGATTGAAGATATGCAAAGTTGATGAGCTAAACAGTTCAAACTGAGAGAGAAAGGGGAAGACCTACGGGTTTGAAGGTGTTCTTGATCTTCTGTTACGTCCCATCTTGTCTGCTTGGTAGTCTGAGTGAGTGAGGTGGAGAGAGTTTGGAGGGAGGTCGAGCAAGTTTTTTTCCAATTTCTTCTTCTCTCCTTTCTTCCTCTCCCTTCAGCGATCAGGCCAACCCTCAGCGTCCCTTAGATCCTCAGAAATGGCACCCAAAAAAGTCGCAGCAGCAGCACCCGGTACGTTTCCTTACTTCCCTTTGCCCACTCCTACCACCTAAAACTCTCACTGACCAACCTTGTTCTTTGTCGACAGCCGCCGTTAGTCATTCAATTCACTTCTCTGCAGCTGCTCACTAGCTCTGCATGATTCACCGGCGGAAAGGAGCGCGTGGGAACTTAGCTGACATTGATCTCCTTTCGAAAACAGACCACCTCCCTCGGACCTAACGTCAAGGAGGGCGAGCTCGTCTTCGGCGTCGCGCACATTGTGAGTATATATCGATGAAATCGCTGAAAGCTGGTCTGATCGAAGTGAAGCGAAATCTGACTCCCTAATCTCGCTACAACAGTTCGCTTCCTTCAACGATACCTTCGTTCACGTTACCGATCTCTCCGGCAAGGAGACCATCGCCCGTGTTACCGGTACGTCAAGTTTCGATTCATCAGGAGTACAGGTGAATGAGGGAAACGAGGAATAACGCGGAAAGCGTTTGGAAGGGAGAGCGGAGTGGGAAAAGCGGCAAGGGTCAGACGATACATTTAGTAGAGGAGAAGAAGTGACGGATGAGGGAACAGGAGATTCACTCGAAAGAACGAATAACTGACTCCAATAAATGATTAAAATAGGTGGTATGAAGGTCAAGGCCGATCGTGACGAGTCCTCGCCTTACGCTGCCATGTTGGCCGCTCAAGACGTTGCTGTCCGATGCAAGGAGATCGGTATCACCGCCCTCCACATCAAGATCCGTGCCACTGGTGGTGTCGGAACAAAGACCCCTGGTCCTGGTGCTCAAGCCGCTCTCCGTGCCCTCGCCCGTGCTGGTATGCGTATCGGAAGGATCGAGGATGTCACTCCCGTTCCTACCGATTCTACCCGCCGAAAGGGTGGTCGTCGTGGTCGTCGTCTCTGTACAATCAAACCTCTCTTTCCCTCTTTCATCTCCCTCTGTACTGACTTTATCTGTTTCGACGTCAATAGAAGCGCCTCGTTTATTCGAGTTCGTGTCAAGAGTCGTCTACAACCCGACAGGAAAGCTTGGGGCGGAAGTTGTGTGTCAAACTGTTTCGGGTCAATCAAAGTGTTGGACTGTTTTTTTTGTTTGTTATGCCATTTCTTCTTCTTCTCTCCGTCTCTCACTTCTCGTCCCGTGCTGCGAGAGAGAATCCTCGGAATCGAGTCGGCGAGTCGAAAGAGAGCGATGAGTTCAGGGAGTTGGAAATTCCAACTTCAAAGGAACTTTTTTTCTGATCGCTCAAAGGGTCTCCTCCGGTTCCAGGACTCGCCTCTGAGCTTGCTCCATACAACGGAAGGCGACGCTTGCTGATGAATGGCGAACTTGCAGGAGTCGGAGTCTTGAGATTTAGGTTCAAAGACTTGCGAAATTTCCTCTCTCTTCCTCACCGCTCACTCGTCACCTCAGATTCGCTTCAAACTTCGGCTCGATATACTTCAAGCTACGTAGATACTATCAAGGTGAGTCACAGCTCTTCTTTGAGATACAAGAGGGAGTAACCGGAGGAGCGAGATGAAAGAGTTGAATGAGAGATGGAAGTCAGCGAAGACGGCAGAAAGGGATCTAAAGAGAGGCTGTCCCGGTAGCAGGAGTTTAGAGGAGGTTATAACAAGGTCCAGCTCGATCGTAGAGGTCCCCGGATAGAGGGACGAATTTGCTCCCTCCTCGAAGTTGGGAACGGAATCAAACAGTCATACGTAAGGGACTATTGGAGGCTGCTGGACCTCGAGGAGCAGGAAAAGAACCTGTAGTGAGCGTAAAGCTGATCTCTCGTTCTCGTCGCTCGCAGAATGTCGTTCTCGTCACTTCCCGAAGAACTCGTCGATCAAATCTGCTCATACTTGACCAAGAATGTCGCTGTCAACTACGAAGACTGTGAGCCTTTGCATCGGAAGCTTCTCACGTATTCATGCTGAGCGAAGAATCGCGTTCCAGTCATCGATAGAGAATCTCTTTTCGCCCTCTGTCTCGTTTCGCGCCAAACTCTCGCTCCAGCCCGACGAACACTCTATCGCAAACCCTTCGAGACATCGTACGGTCCCGACGTCATGAATCTCCAACAGGCCTCGTCGCTCCTCGCTGCTCTCGAAGCCAATGGAAACGCTCTCGGTCAACTTGTTCGCGACACCGATGGTCTCGTGTTCTTGCGCGTCATCCTACCTCGAGCTTCCTCCGACCGCAACTGTGCTCCATCGGAATACTCCATGAATGTACTCAAGGCTTGTCAGAAGCTTCGAAACGTCGATCTCTGCTTTTCGACGCAAAACGAAATCATGGATCAACTCCAGGCTCTCGCACTTATGCCTCTTCGCCCATCAAACAGGGGCTCGCTCAGAACGACGTCGACAATTCGCAATATCTTCTTCTGGAGAGACCCTTCTAGTTTGTCCGTCCCCGCCGTCGGTTTCGCCGTCATCTTCGAAGCTCTCGGTCAATCGCCCATGGATACTTTGGATGGATTGTGCTTCAAGAGAGTACAATGGAGACACACCGAAGGTCTCGATCCAGCGGCACCAGCCTTCCCTCTTCCCGTCACATCGCTACACTTGTTGGATGCGGTCACCTCGGGCGGGTCGATACTCCCGTTCTTCCCTCGTCAACCCTCGACACTACAATATCTGTCTATCTTAGGTTACCTCGGTGTCGCTAATCTGGACCTCGTCGCCCTGTCGCACGTCGTAGGAAATGATCTTCGAGATCTACAAATCGTTTATCCTGGAACGTCAGGTACAATCTCTTTGTCAGCGTACGCAACGGCTCATGAGGCTCTACGACTTCCCCCTTCAGCCTTTCAGAACTATCCCCTACTCACGTCCCTCGACCTTTTCAAAACTCACGGTCCTTGCCTCGCTCTCCTCGAAACTCTCGTCAAGTCGTCCCCTGTACTCGCCGATATCAGCTTTGGCTATTCGCGCTGGGTCTGTAGCTATCACCTACTCTCCAATTCTCCCGACGAAATCTTTCCCGAACAAGAGATCATCGCAGAGCTCAAGAAATTCCATCATCTCTCTTTCATTCACCTTGGTCTACTCCCGACCACCGACGAGCTCAAATACGAGGGAATGAAGGCGGAGCTGGAGAAGTCGAGTATCAATGTAGTGTATCAGATCTGTGAGGAGGAAGCAGATTAGCTTGAGTAGGAACGATTTGAATTCGAAGGCAGGAACCGCGGTTGGCGGCGGAAGCACGAATTTGCATGCAGAGCAGACAGCGCGGGACAGGTGTACAGGATCCATGCGAATCAAACAACTTCTCTATCCCTTCTCTCGAGATTTTGGCGAGAATCGAGAAATCAAGAGACAAGTTTTCTGTGATAAGCTACGAACGATGATTACAACAAAGTAAAGCTAGTGTTCCGACCGAGAGATAGGGAAAAAGCTGCTACAGAGGTCGACATGCGGTGAATGTACGAAAATAGTAAAATGCGAGTCGAAAGAGAGTAGATACAGGAAAGAATAGAGTGGGTAACAGCGAGCGAGAGGTGAAAGCGATTTATGCGAGAGGATGAGGTCGAGTGATGACGGGCTGATGCGAGTGTTCTTCAGTAGTATCGACGTTCTGTGAGGACGATGGTCGAGAAGTTGGAGTATTCGAAGTCGAAGGTTCTCCGTTCTCTCCCTCACTCGCACTCCCGTCATCCTCACTATCTGTCTCGTCCTCTTTGATGCCCTCCGCAACTTGCAGCACTTCCTCACCCTCCGCCTTCTTTTTCGAGTAAACGGGTAATCCCAACCCCTCGTCTCTCTCCCTCTCCCTTCTCCTCCTTTCCCTTCTTCTCTCCCTTCTCACTCGTCTCCTTTCATCCCTCTCCCTCTGTGCCTCTTCCGCCGCATTGACGACATCCCTCGGTCTATTCGATTCCGATCGACTCAACCCTCGACTCCTTCCTACGAGTAATCCAGCATCTGATAGAGCTCGTTGAATGGCAGTAGCTCCTCTTCGACGATTCGTTTGATTCTCTTCTGCTAAGACTTGAGCGGTCGCTTCAGGAGATGAAGCTTGTCGCATCGAAATTCCGAAATAATCTTCATTCGGATCGGGGTTTCGAGGTGGTGCGGCCCCTGAAGCGGGATTTGAACTGGGTTGAGGAGTGGGTAGTTCTGAAGGGGTGCGTTTGAAGCGGGATGAGAAGCGGGAAAGGAAAGATGGACGATGTTGTACCGCGGGTGGAGGAACTTGGAGGATCGGAGGAGCGAGAGTTGTAGGTCGATCATCGTCGTAAGCTGGAGGAGGTGGTTCTGTTGATTCTAGTGGTGCGCCAGAGTAACCTCGTTCTTGCAAATCGACAGTATCGGTAGAGAACCTTCTCCTATCTTCTGATTGTAAACCTCCCCATTGAGTCGTTCCTCTTCTTCCGGCTACTCGTAATCCTAATGCTTCTTGTTGCGCTCTACGCATCCTTCTCGCTCTTCGTAAGAACATGAGTCGGAATAAGGTTGATAAAGCCAAGATTGCGAGAATACTGTGAAATCGGGATCAATCAGCGAGGTCAGAGGAGAGAGTACTGATTGATGGGACTTACACTACGATGGCATACTTCCATAATGCACTCCTGCTATCGTTGTTCTCTTGACTTGCACTTCCTTGAGTTTGTGGAGAGGCGGAAATCGATGATGAAGCACCTGCATTCGTTGTACCGTATAACGCTTGACGAGGTTCCAACATCCTCACTCTAGTGTTTGGGTGAAACGAAGAGTAGAGTGTGATCAGGGAGAGAGGAAGGAAGGGTGAAGTGGGACTTGGCGGAAAATAATCCAAAAAATCGAACGAGGACACAGACGACGGGCTACGGTAGGATTCGGACCCGCGCAGCGTGAAAGTGATCTTCGCAGTATAAGGTGCGCGTGGCAGCAGAGCCCGAAAAGAGAGACTTGCCGCAACCTTCACTTTGGAATTTCTCTTGTTTCTCTACCTTTCACTTCCCAACTCTCAACTTCACTCAACTCACCTCAAACCAAACTCGTACTCACACAAACATGCCTTTCACCGCTTCAGACATGTAAGTTTTCCTCTCATCTCGCATTGAACTTGAGAATTTCGACTGATACCTCGCTCTTCAACCCCTCCCCTTCCACCCTTTCTTTCCCTTCCCTAAACCCTTGCGAACGCAATCGCAGATGCAAGATCATCCTCGCTGTTCTCCTTGTAAGTCCCTGTCTCTTAAGAGTCTCAAGCGACACTTCGCCGAATTCGACCCACAACCTCCTTTTCCTGGCCTCCTACGATCTTGAGCACCTCGGCTATATCCCACAGAGCTATACATACTCTCCCGCTATCAGCTGGAGCTACTCGGCATTCGCTTCCGTTGAACAAACTCGACTTCCTTTTCGAAAACAATACTAATGACGTAACTTTTCTTTTCACAGCCCCCTCTTGGTGTATTCCTCGAGCGTGGATGCGCTGCTGATTTCTGGATCAACGTAAGCACTCTACCCTTATCACGCTGTCCGGATGTGAAGTTGACGTCGACTCGTTCACAAAACAGGTCCTCCTGTGAGCCAGATACTTCGTCTCGCTTCTCTTAACATAACTGACCATGATCTCAACGGCACTAGCACCGTATTGGGTTACATACCTGGTATCATTCACGCCCTCTACATCATCCTCAGTGAGTTTTGCGAAATCTTCCCTCGGTCGAATTCACGATTCGATCGAAAAACTTTAATGCTAACCTCTTTGTTTTCCCTCTTAAACAGAATACTAAACGGATCATCAACGTCTACACGACACCACCACGATGATTCCCAAACGCTTGAACCTGAACACAAACGATTCTCTTTTTGATTCCCATTTTTCGCTTCTCTTACTTTTCGACCGCCTTAATTCTCCTCCTCCCTCCTCCTTCTACTCTTCTACTCAGTTCCTCTTTTTGTTTCATGTAGTTAGCATTCCTGAATGAATCGTTTCCTTTTCGAATCTCCGGCAGCGCTGGCCGCGAGTCAGGGTCATATTCGGCCAGAGACCTCGACCCGTCTCGCTCTCTACCAGGCCTGTTACGATTATGACGTACCCCGTATCGACGGAGGATAGTAAAAGAGCCTATCACGCAAGTTTCAGTCCTTGAGAAACCTGGTTGAAGCAGTTCTCTCGTGCTCGACTTGGGGCTCTTTCGCGCCTGCAAGTTGACGACGTCCTATGCATTTGTGCATAGAGGTCTGAGTGGAAGGGAGACAGTGCCAACATGCTCATCAAGCGTGTTAGAGAGTCGTACGCTCGATTCGGAGTTCTACGATTGATCGGATATAGACGTTTCTGCCCATCTCGCGGCGTTTCAGCTCCCCACGCTCTCGCCCAATCGATATACTCTCAAAAAAGGATACATAGGGAGTACCTCGCATCATTGTATGGCGTTGTCTGCACAGACAGTGAAGGTTGACCTTTTTCTACACAAAGAAGATTCGTCGCGAGCGAGAGACCCTTGTCACAGTCATGAGCTAGTCTCTGGCCTCTGTATAATCCCCTGAATAACAGGTATGAGTCAAACAAGTGCTCCATACGCTTGATCACGACAGACACAGCAATTCAGCTGAAAAATCGAAAACTCACATTATTTCGCGATCTGTTGATCTTGAAGAATCTCCTTTTTCGTCTCCTCCAGTCCAACCGCCTCGGCCACATTCACATAAAGTGCTTTCCTGCGTCAACGGAATCAACGATACTCGATCAGACCATTTGACCTTTCCACGCGGTTACAGATAAAGGACTTAGAGGCTCACCCGAGCGCCGCTGCACCAATGAAGAAGACGGCAGAAAACAATATGTTCATCCCTTGCTTGGCCGGAGCGTCGTTTGCTCCTCCTTCTCCTGAGGACACTGGAGCTGGTTGAGTCGGGCTCGCGAAACGACGAGAGGTGGATGCGAAAGTGCGTGAAGAGCGTAAGGGAAGTGATCGAAGTGCGACAGTACGAGCGAGCATAGTGTGTGAGTGTGAGTGTGAGTGTGAGAGAGGCCAAAGAGAACAAGAGAGGTCAGCAAATCGACTCAACGGAAAGATCCGATGAAAATGGAGCTCGGAATAGAATATCTGATCGATCAATAGTTGGATACTGGAAATAGCTCTTTGATCGAATCAGAGTGAGTTGAGCGTGTGGTGAATATCAAGGAGCGACACGCAAGTCTTCACGGCATGATCGAACATACTAAACGGAACTTTCGTCAGGATTCGTCCTTTCGAGCAGTCTCTTCGTATTCGCTCATCTCTCGTCACCGCACCTCGTTGCGATATCAAGGATACTTACACATCTAAATCCATGATCGATGCAGGGTATACTGTACTAAAACCAGTCAAATCGGGTTCCTCTGATCCAGTATCTTCCCCTTCCTATTCCCTCCAGATACTCTCCCAAACCCCACCTCACT
>Ga0308160_10008382_pt1 | contig 10078 bp, 7 predicted proteins | sample PhyFR1_FD_201036 | JGI IMG/M metagenome (GOLD analysis project Ga0308160, IMG submission 201036) | Phyllosphere microbial communities from UC Gill Tract Community Farm, Albany, California, United States - DLSLF.R1 | ecosystem: Host-associated > Plants > Phyllosphere > Unclassified | place: USA...
GATGCATCAGCATCATGCGCGCCACCACGTCATCGTCGACCACCAGCACGTTCATCACGTCTCCACCAGATTCGTCAGAACCTGCATTATAAGCAGGTGTCAGGATGGCGTTCCCGTTTCGAAGGCATCGAGGAAGCTGGCCAGGACCGGCAAACCCGCGCGCAGACGCTGCGCGTCGCGCCCGTCGGCGGCCGCTTCCAGTTCGGCGCACAGTGTTTCCAGCGCCGGCTCGGCCAGATAGGTGGCGCTGCCACGCAGCCCGTGCAGGATCCGGCCCGCGGCCTCGAAGTCGTCGCTTGCCAGCGCGGCGTCCAGCTCGGCGCGCCGGCTCGGCAGGTCGTTGCAGAATGCCGCGCGCAGGCGCAGCCCCAGAGTGTCGGCACGGGCGGCAGGCGGCACAGGCGGCGCCACGCCGAACAGCGCGTCGAGGGCCGCCGGCGAAGGTGCAGTTGGCGTCGGTGCGACCGGCAAAGGTGCAGCCGGTGCCGGGGCAGGCGCCACCACAGCCCCGTCCTGGATCAGCGGCAGGACAAACCCGCGCTGCAACTGGCGTTCGATCGCGCGCGCCAGTTGCAGGTGCAGCGCCGCTTCGTCGATCGGCTTGGTCAGGAACGCATCCATGCCGCAGGCCAGGTAGCGTGCGCGGTCTTCGCCACTGGCGTTGGCGGTGAGCGCCACGATCATCACGTGCTGGTCGAGCACCGGTGCGTCGTGCGGGCCGCCAATGCGGATCAGGCGCGTGGCGCTGGCGCCATCCATCTCGGGCATGCGGCCATCCATCAGGATCAGGTCATAGCGCTTGCGGGCGCACGCCGCCACCGCTTCGACGCCGTTGTCGACGATGTCGATCGCATGCCCCATCTCCTCGACCATCAGGCGCGCGATGATCTGGTTGGTCGGGAAATCCTCGGCGCACAGGATTGCCAGCCGGTGGCTGTGCGGCGCGCGCGTCACGTGCGGGATGTGGGCTGGCGCGACGCCGTCGCGCAGCGGCAGCAGCACGGAGAACACGCTGCCCTCGCCTTCGACGCTGCTCACGCCGATGGTCCCGCCCATCAGCTCGACCAGCTGGCGGCAGATCGCCAGGCCCAGGCCCGTGCCGCCGTAGCGGCGCGTGGTGGTGGTGTCGGCCTGCTCGAATTTCTGGAACAGGCGCGGCAAGGCCGCGGCCGGGATGCCGATGCCGGTATCGCGCACCGTGAAGCGGATCATGTGGTGGTTGCCCGCCTCGCGCTGGTCGCCGGGCCGGCATTCGACATGGATCGTCACGCCGCCCGCGTTGGTGAATTTGAAGGCATTGCCGACCAGGTTGACCAGCACCTGGCGCACGCGGGTCGGATCGCCCGCCACGTAGCGCGGCACGTTGTCGTCGACCAGCACCGAGAACACCAGGTCCAGCATGGCCGCCTGCTCGTCGAACAGGCTGGCCACGTTGCGAACCTTGGCGTGCAGGTCGAAATCGATCCGTTCCAGGGTCAGCTTGCCGGCCTCGATCTTGGAAAAATCGAGCAGGTCGTTGATGATCCCCAGCAGGGCCTGGGCATTGGCCTGGCCGCGCAGGATCTGCTCGCGTGTGTTCTCGCGCAGCGCCAGATCGCGCAGCGCAAAGCCCAGCATGCCGATCACGCCGGCCAGCGGCGTACGCATCTCGTGGCTCATATTGGCCAGAAATTCGGATTTCTGGCGCGTCGCATCCTCGGCGCGCTCCTTGGCCTGGCGCAGCACTTCCTCGTTGTCCTGCAAGGCGCGGTAGGCGCGCGCCAGCTCGTTGCTCTGGTGGCGGCCGCGCCGCTCCTGCTCGCGCAATTCCTCCGTCTGGAGTTCGAGCATGCGGTTCTGCTGCTCGACCTGCTCGGTGCGCGCGCTCACCTGGTGCTCGAGGCGCTCCTTCTGGTGGCGCAGGCTCGCAAAGCGGATGCGCATGCCCAGGTAGATCGCACCGCAGGTCAGGATGATCATGCCGATCCGGAACCATGCCGTGCCCCACGGCGGCGGCTCGATCGTGATCGCCAGCGCGGCCACGTCTTCGCTCCAGACGTCGTCCTTGTTGGCCGCGCGCACCCGAAACACATAGGTGCCCGGATCGAGATTGGTGTAGGTGGCAAAACGCTTGTCGGCGCCGGCATTGACCCAGCCAGCATCGAATCCATCGAGGCGGTAGGCGAAGCGATTGCGCTCGGGCGCGGCGTAATGCAGCGCCGCGAATTCGACCGTGATCACGGCGGCGTCGGACGGCAGCGTGATGGCGCTAGCATGCTCGATCGGTCCCGGCAACAGGCCCGGGAAGACCTTTTCTACCGGCTGGTTGAACACCTGCAGCCCGGTGATCGTCGGGCGCGGCGGGATGCGGTTGTCGTGGATCGCGCGCGGATCGAACGCGGTCAGGCCATTGAAGCCGCCGAAATACAGCGTGCCGTCGGTTGTCCTCAAAGCCGCGGTGTCGAAGAACGCGCCTTCGCTGATGCCGTCGGCGGCCGTGTAGCTGCGCCAGCGCCCGCTGGCCGGGTCGAAGCTTGAGATGCCACTCGACGTGCTGGCCCAGATGCGCCCGTCCGCATCTTCCAGGATGGCCGACACCGAATCGTCGACGAGGCCGTCGCGCGTCGTGTAGCGCGTGAAGCTCAGCGCGCCATCCGGTCCCGTGACCATGCGGTTCAGGCCCACACCGGTGCCGATCCAGATGTCGCCGCGGCTGTCTTCGAACAGCGACTGCACTTCGTTGTGGCTGAGACTATTCGGGTCGAACGGATCGTGGCGGAAGTGGCGAAAACGCCCGCTGGCACGATCGAGCAGTTCGAGGCCCGAGACCGTGCCGACCCAGAAACGCCCGCGGCGGTCTTCCAGCAGCGGCCGCACGGTGTCGTCGGTCAGGCTGGCCGCCTTGCCCGGGTCATGGCGCAGACTCGTGAGAGCGCGGGTGCCGGCCGCCATGCGGTGGATGCCGCCGCGCGTGCCGATCCAGATCACATCGTCGCGATCGACCAGCATCGAGCGCACCTGGTTGGCGTCGGCGTCGCCCGGCAGCGTGTAGCGCCGAAAGCGCCGCGTCCCCGGATCGAAGCTCGTCACGCCCGAGCGGCTGCCGATCCACAGGAGGCCAGCGCGATCGCGCACGATGGCCGCTGCCGGCACGTCGATCAGGCTGTTGGGATTGTCCTTCTGGTGCCGGTACACGTCGGCCTTGCCGGTGGCCGGATCGAACCGGTGCAGCGCGGTGGATGAACCGAGCCACAAATGGTCGCCATCCTGCAGCAGCGCGCGGATCTTGTTGTCGGCCAGCGAATGGGCATCGCCGGGACGGCCGACGATGCGGGCGAAACCACCGCCGCCCAGGTCGACGCGCGAGACGCCGCCATACCAGGTGCCGGCCCAGAACGTCCCGACGTCGTCGCGGTACAGCGCCGAGACATAATTGTCACCCAAACTGTGGCGATCGGCGACCTCGTGGCGGAACGTGTCGAAGCGGTCGCCCTGCGCACGCCAGCGATACAGCCCGTCGTCGTGCGTGCCCACCCACACCGTGCCATCGGCGTCCTGGCGCAGGGTCGTGATCCATTCGTTGCCGACGCCGTCGCCCGCCCCGAAGCGGCGCAGCGCGCCCTTGTCCGGCCCACCCTGGCCGTGGCGTTCGAGCCCGCCGTAACGGCCCACCCAGAGCCGCTGCTGGCTGTCGACCAGCAGCGCGTGCACCGGAAGCGCACGCCCGGACAGGTCCGACGCATGGTGCTCGATGCGCTGGCGGTCCGCGCTCAAACTGTCCAGGCCTGCCGCGCTGCCGATCCAGAGGCGCCCGTCACCACCCAGCGCCAGCGCCTGGATTCCGTCGTCGCGCAGCGTGCGCGGATCGTTCGGGACGTGGTGCCAGACGGTGAACTTGCCGGTGTCGATGTCGAAATACTGCAAGCCGTCGGCGGTGCCGATCCACAAACCGTCCTGGCCATCGCTGATCATCGTCTTGATCTGGCGGTTGCCGGCGCCGCGCCGCGCCGGCTCGTTGGGCGCGTACAGCGTGAAGCTGCGGGTGGCCGGGTCGTAGCGATTCAGGCCGCCGTCGGTGCCCACCCACATGCGCCCGTGGCGATCGAGCAGCATCGCGCGCACCCAGTTGCTGGCCAGGCTGCGCGGGTTGCCGATCTCGGTGCGGTAATTGACGAAGCGGTAACCGTCATAGCGCGACAGGCCGGACTGGGTACCGAACCACATGAAGCCATCCGCATCCTGCAGGATCGACAGCACCGACTCCTGCGCCAGGCCGTGCTGCACCGACAGGTGCTCGAAGCGCAAGGTGGGTTCCGGCGCCGCCGCGCGCGCGAGGGGTGCGCACAGCGCGGTCAGCGCCAGCAGCACCAGGAGCAGGAACGCGCGCAGCATCGTCACGCCGCGAACAAGGCCAGCACGTCGCTGCTTTGCCAGGTGTGCAGAATCCCGCCCCGGCAGGCGTCGCGCGCACCATCTTCTGTCACGCCCGGTCTGGTTTTCTGTTTGTTCGTCACGCCAGCAGGTTAGCAAATTCTGCTTGTCTTGAGGCAAATATGGGATGGAAATGGCAAGAATTTGTCGCAGATTGTCGCTTGTGTGCCCCAGTCACGCTGGATCGCCGCCACCCGACGCCTGGTCTTGCGAAACGCCAACATCGTGACGTCTGTAACGGTCGAGAATCCCGTCTTTCATCCAACCTTGGAGTGGGATGGACGAATCTGGATCTCGGACTTCAAGCAGCGCGATTTCTGGTCAGGTCCAACTTACCGCATCAAGAGGCCACCTCATGCGTTCTACCGTCCTTAAGCAACTCATCGCCGTCGCATTGCTCAGCAGCACGAGCGGTATTCTATTTGCACAGTCGCCGCCACGAATCCTTCACGACCCGCTCCTTGAACTGGGTTATGAACAGGCAAAGATACGTTTCGAGCCGCTACCATTGCAGGCCATCGCCGGGTGCGACACCTTATCTGACAATGAATACAGTGTCGGTGTCCATTTCGTCTTCGCCAAAGCAAGCGACAATGCGGGCCGAATCTTTTATCTGCTACATGGGTACGAAATCCGGAACAACCCAGAGCCTCCTCATTCCCCCAAGTATTCGACTGGTGGCCATGGATTGATCGTGATGGTCCGGGGTCCGGAATGCCTGATCATCGATAACGATGCCAGAGAAACATTCAGGAATCCGGTTTTCAATGACGAATATCCGCAGGATATCCACCAGAGGCTGGCAATCGACTTCGCTGCTCGGCTTTCCTCGGCTTTCGGCGGCAAAGAGAAGCTTCGGGCGCAAATCCTGAAGCAGCGCGTGGATCTCGACACGCTGCCAAACGAGCTTCGCCATACATTCAGGGACTTGCGCCTGCCGAAATAGAGATCGCCAACTTGCCGGCGCTGGCGCGCGTTTCCATGCCCGTCAAATGCTCGATCAGATCCGGAATCACCGAATAGCGAGGCTGCTGCCATGACGTCCAACACGATCAAGCCACTTGTTTGCGCCATCCTGTTCAATACATTGAGCGGATTGCCGTGCGCCCAACCCCTGCCACGCATTCTGCAAGATCCCATCCTTCGCCTGCGGTATGAACCCGCCACAATCCATTTCGCGCCCTTCCCGTCAACCTTACGCAAGGAGTGCCCGGCGCTGGACGAGGGCGGAAATCCACATCGCACTTTTTTCATTTTTTGCCAGCGCAAGCGACGCCTCCGGCCGGGTCTACTACCTGCTCAACAGCTCTGAGGTTCGGCACCACGTCGACGATATGCGCTTTTCACGCAACATCACCGATGAATATGCGCCGATCATCATGCTGCAACATCAAGCGTGCGTCATCATCGAACACGAAGGCCCCTACCGACTGGCCGATGACGACTTCACCGAGGACTACTCGCGCGACATTCAACAGCGTCTCATGATCGACTATGCAAACCGGCTTGTTGCTGCGTATGGCGGCAAGGACAAGCTCCGGATCGAACTGTTGAATCAATACGTCGATATGGACACGCTGCCGGAAGCACTTCGCTACGCATTCCGGAATCTGCATCTCATAAAATAAAAAAGCCGGCCCATTCGAGCCGGCTTTTTCTCGAGCGCTACGTCAATCGCCCCTGGCAACACCTTCGCGGCGCGGATCGGCGCCACCAAACCACATCGGCACGCCTTTTACCATCACACGTTCAATGCCGTGCAGGCCCGATGTCTGCTCGCTGACCCGGATCGCGTGGCCCCGTGCGCGCAGCACGTCGAGCGTGGCGTCAGGGAAGCGGCCCCATTCCAGTTCGGTCGGACCGTTGCGGCTGCCGAAGTTCGGCAGCGCGATGGCCTGCTGCACGTTGAGGTCCCAGTCGAGCGTGCCCACCAGTACCTTGGCCACATAATTGATGATGGCCGGGCCGCCCGGCGAGCCGATGGCGAGCACCAGCTTGCCGCTGGCGCGGTCGAACACGATCGTCGGCGACATCGCGCTGCGTGGGCGCTTGTTCGCTTCGACGCGGTTGGCCACCGGGCCATCGGCGTCGCGCGCGCTGAACGAGAAGTCGGTCAACTGGTTATTCAGCATGAAGCCATCGACCATCTGGCGCGAACCGAACGCGTCTTCGATCGTCGTCGTCATCGCCAGGCCGGCGCCATTGCCGTCCACAACCGACATGTGCGAGGTCGATGGCGTCTCGATGGCGTTATCGGTGCCCCACGCAACCTCCATCCCGGGCGGCGTACCGGCCTTGGCCTCGCCCATCGAGCGCGCACCGACCAACTTGGCGCGCGCCGTCAGGTAGCCCTTGTCGATCAGGCTCGGGATACCACGGCCCGGCAGCGGCACGAAGTCGGCGTCAGCGGCGTAGCGGTTGCGGTCGGCGTAGGCCAGGCGCCCTACTTCCGAGAACACGTGCACGGCGTCTGCGCCCGGCACGCCGTCTTTCGGTGCGAGCGCCTTCATGTCGAAGGTTTCGAACATGCCCAGCATCTGCGCCACGGCGATGCCACCCGACGATGGTGGCGGCATGCCGCACACGGTGTAGGTGCGGTAGTCGCTGCAGACCGGCGTGCGGACCTTGGGGCGGTAATCGGCGATGTCCCTGGCAGTCAGCAGCCCCGGATTGGTCGGGTGCGCGGCCACTTTCGCCGCGATATCGCGCGCGAAGCGGCCCGTGTAGAACACGTCGGCGCCGCCGGCGGCGATCTCGCGCAGCGTGGCAGCCAGCGCCGGGTTCTTCAGCACATGGCCAACCGGCCATGGCTTGCCGGCCGCATCATAAAAGTAGGCGGCAGCAACCGGGTCCTTGATCAGGAATGTTTCGCCAGCAAGCATCTTGTGCATGCGCGGGCTGACCTTGAAGCCTTGCTCCGACAAGCGGATCGCCGGCGCGAACAGCGCCTTCCACGGCAGCTTGCCGTGCTGGCGGTGCGCCAATTCGAGCATGCGCAGCACGCCCGGCGCGCCGACCGAGCGGCCGCCGACCACGCCTTCGGTGCGCGACAGCGGCGTCCCGTCAGGCCGTTCGAACAGGTGCTCGTCGGCCTTGCTCGGCGCGGTTTCGCGGCCATCGAACGCCTGCGTCTGCTTGCCGTCGTAATGGACCATGAACGCACCGCCGCCGATGCCTGACGATTGCGGCTCGACCAGCGTCAGCACCAGTTGCGTGGCAATCGCCGCGTCGATGGCGGCTCCGCCCTGGCGCAGGATCTGGTAGCCGGCCTCGACCGCCAGCGGATTGGCGGCGGTGACCATGTATTTTTTGGCCTGCCAGCCATTTTTTTCGGTGTAGCCGGTCGCCGCTTCGGGCGCGGCCTGCAGTGAATCCTGGGCCCACAGGGGCGTCGTCGTCGCGCCGGCCAATGCCAGGGCGAGCGCAAGCTTGCTGAGTGTGTTCAAACGGTTCTCCAAAATAGCAAACGGGCGCGTGGACTTAGACCAGGCGCCCGACATCGAAGACATGCTACAGCATCTTCGAAATGCTTTCAGGACACGTCCCTGAAGAACTACTTTGGCTGCATGCGGATCGCGCCATCCAGACGGATCGTCTCGCCGTTGAGCATCACGTTTTCGATGATGGCGCGGGCCAGGTGGGCGAACTCCGTCGGCAGCCCCAGGCGCGGCGGGAACGGCACCATCTTGCCCAGCGAATCACGGACCTCTTGCGGCATGTTCATCAGCATCGGCGTCTCGAAAATGCCCGGCGCGATCGTCATCACGCGGATGCCGTTGCGCGACAGGTCGCGCGCCATCGGCAACGTCAGGCCGGCCACGGCCGCCTTGGACGACGCGTAGGCCGCCTGCCCCATCTGGCCATCGAACGCAGCAACCGATGCGGTATTGATGATGATGCCGCGCTCGCCGTGCTCGGCTGCCTCGGTCTTGCCCATGGCCTCGGCGGCCAGACGCGCCATATTGAAGGTGCCGACCAGGTTGATGTTCACGGCGCGCTGGAACACGTCCAGCGGGTGTGCGCCATCCTTGCCGACGGTCTTGACGGCCGGCGCGACGCCGGCGCAGTTGACCAGGCCGCGCAGCGTGCCCAGACCAACAGCGGCATCGACGACAGCCTGCGCGTCGGCTTCCTGGGTGACGTCACAGCGAACGAACTGCCCTTTCAACTCGTCGGCCAGTGCCTGACCCGCTTCGGCCTGGACGTCGGCGATGACGACGGTCGCGCCATTCGCGGCGAGCATGCGCGCGGTGGCCGCGCCAAGACCGGACGCGCCGCCGGTGACAATGAAAACGTTATCCTGGATGTGCATGGTTGTCCCTTGTGAAAATTCTTGTACCGCTATTTTGCCCGGCTTTAACGTTTACGTAAACGTAAAGTAGGCGCATCAAGAAGGTGCGGGACGACGCGCGCGCTCAGTTCAGAAGCATTGCACCGTGGTGCCGCTGCGGTTGCACAGGCGACCGGCGCTGTTCACGCTCGAGCTGCCGACGGCACCGGCCATGGTGGCGCCGGTGGTGTCGGTGCAGGTTGCGCCAATGCACGGGGCAACCTGGCTCGTCGTTGGCACGACCGGGGTCGGCACGCTCGTGGCTGGCGCAACGACCGTTGGGGCATTCGGCGACGCCAGGCGCCCTGCGCTATCGATCTGCTGCTGCACCGAACGGCGCGCGACCGGTTGCACGCCCTGCTCCTGCTGCGTCTTCGGCGCTGGCGTTGGCGTTGACTGTGGACGCACGTTCTGCGGCGCTGGATGCGTGGCCGGGTCGATGTCCTTCAGGCGCGACGGCTCCTGGCGGCCCGTGGCTTTTTCTTCCTGGGTCTTTGGCTGCATGTCGATCGGCGCGGCCGGCGTCGAGGTTTGCTGGCCATCGAGGGATGGACGGTATGTCTCGCCCGTGGCGGGCTGACCCTGGGTAGCACCTGTCGTCTGGGCGCCGACACTGGCAGCGGCAAGCGCCAGCAGCATGGCGAGGATGGTGTTGTTCTTGTTCATGGGAGACCTCTCAGGGTTGTAGACAGATAACTTATTATCGTCTTGCCAACCCGCACACGGCGCACGGGAAACAATTGCTCACAATTGTACGGCGTAATGACGATCACAGGCCCCAGAATGCAGCGATCCCGCGCAGGCAGGGCCGGCGCGGGATCGCTGGGGTAGTACTGGACGGACGACTTATTCGGCCAGCGCTGCAAACGCGTTGTCACGCACCTGCTCGACCGGGCCGACGCCCGAGATGCGGCGGTATTTCGGCGCGCCTGGCAGGCCCGACTCGGCCCACTTGCCGTAGTAACCGAGCAGCACCTTGGTCTGGTTGTGGTACACCTCGAGGCGCTTCGAGACGGTTTCTGCCTTGTCATCGTCGCGCTGGATCAGCGGCTCGCCCGTGATGTCATCGGTATCGTCGACTTTTGGCGGGTTGAACTTGACGTGGTACACGCGGCCCGACGCAGCGTGCGAGCGGCGGCCGGTCATGCGTTCAAGGATCATGTCGTCAGGGACATCGATCTCGAGAACGTAATCGATGTTCACGCCGCTGTCCTTCATCGCTTCTGCTTGCGCGATGGTGCGCGGGAAGCCGTCGAACAGATAGCCGTTCTGGCAGTCTGCGTCCTTCAGGCGCTCTTTGACCAGGCCGATGATGATGTCGTCCGACACGAGTTGGCC
>Ga0308160_10008383_pt1 | contig 10077 bp, 14 predicted proteins | sample PhyFR1_FD_201036 | JGI IMG/M metagenome (GOLD analysis project Ga0308160, IMG submission 201036) | Phyllosphere microbial communities from UC Gill Tract Community Farm, Albany, California, United States - DLSLF.R1 | ecosystem: Host-associated > Plants > Phyllosphere > Unclassified | place: USA...
AGAATCGACTCTGCCATTCGGTAGAGTTTTCGAGCGTCGAAGCCGCTGGCAGACGAGGGTGGTGAGACGCAGGCCGAGATTGCCAGCATGGAGCAGAGAAGCAGAGGAGAGACGTTATATGGTGTGAATGCGGGTTTGTATATCAGGGGCCACACATTCTATTTGATAAGCGCATGCAGACTCATTGAAGGGACTCTCTCACATGGACATGTGTGAAATATGCAGTGAGGAGCTCGTCGACCATTGGCCTTGGTAGACCCAAAAGTGGAGCATCGCGGTTCATTGAGGACCTGGGACCTGCTTGCATTTCGTGCAGGGTGTAGTCTGGCGTTGGAAATCGACTTGAGCTGGCAGTCAGATGCTCCCGGGATTGTATCGGGGTGGTATCTCTGGGCCGTGAGCTAGTTACAGCCCGAGGCGGCGGGGAAGACAATGAGTGCGTCTCGTGCGCAGGACCAACCGAGAAGCCGGATCGTCTTTTTCTCTTGAAACCGATTGCTGGGCCCCTGTTGCAATGATGAGCATTGAGTGCGATAGGATAACCTCTAACTCAACTAGGCTGATGCCCAGTGAGGACGCACCTTCTACGGACGGGAGCTTCAAACAAGCAGTGTTGTCCAATTTCCTGACATCCCTTGCAGCTCTGCTGGTCCTCTCGATGAGCTAATACACTCTCACATTTGACTCGTTTTCTGTCAAGGATGTGTCAGGCAGTCGTCTCCCACTCTATGGTGATCACTCACACTTTGCATGCCTGCGTTGGTTAGTCTGCCTCTGTGAGGGTGCAGGAGCGTAACTCACATCGCACGCCCTTGAGGCTCTCTTTTGGGGGTCTTCAGCCATATTGCGTAAGTGCGCTTGATTTCTGGCGGATTACATCTGTCTCGGTCGCACTCTTGCCATAGATGTGTTGAGTCGCGGTATCAACAGGCTGAACTGTGGGCGGGGTTTGGGAAAAACTCATGTCGTTTAGCGCGTCGGAGATCTGGCTAAACTATATTCCCGCGCCGGAAAAACTCGGACGACTGTAGCCGAGGGAGGACTGATAACGATGCAACGCTAGTCTCAGGAAAGATATAGCTGAAGGAATATAGGAGCTTGAGCACTGTCTCTGCCTACTCCTTAAGCATACATTCATCAGACATCCTTCTCTTTACTGCAACATGACAACACACACCAAAGTGCAAGTACCCGGGTACGGCGAACTGGACCTGCCAGTCGGACTATTCATGTACGTCCTGCCCATTCTTGCTCAGTGGGATCTGACACGTGACTATGGATGCTCATCTTCCCATAGTGACAACGAGTGGGTAGCCTCGTCATCAAAGGAGACATTTTCGACTGTCAATCCTGCTTCGGGGGAACATCTTGTCGATGTCGCGCATGCTACAAAGGACGACGTCGACTCTGCCGTCAAAGCTGCCCGCAAAGCCTTCAAAACGACCTGGGGCTTAAGAATAGGTGGTCACGAACGAGGGGCGCTGTTGTTAAAGCTCGCCGATCTGATGGAGAGGGATCAGGACAAGCTAGCGGCTGTGGAAAGTCTAAACGCGGGAAAAGGCATTCGCGTTGCCAAGTGAGTTCCACGAGTACCGGCGCCCTCTCATCTGTTCTAACTGACGATTGAAGAGAGGCCGATGTCGCCGACTCGATTGCTTGTCTCAGATATTATGCTGGCCTGGCTGACAAATTTTATGGTCAAACCATACCCCATTTTGGGGGCGAAAAGTTTGTGTACACCATTCATCAACCTATTGGTGTGTGTGGACAGATGTGGGTTTGACGCCGATTATTTGGCCCATACTAATTGACGCAGTATTCCATGGAACTATCCACTGCTCATGTGGGCCTGGAAAGTCGGTCCCGCCTTGGCCGCCGGCTGCTGCGTCATTATGAAACCCTCCGAGCTCACACCTTTGACGGCACTCATGCTGTGCGATCTAGCCAAAGAGGCGGGTATCCCCGCCGGAGTCGTGAACACCCTTCCAGGCTTAGGAGCAACGACGGGCGACGCTATCTCGCGACACATGGACATTGACAAAATCGCCTTTACAGGCTCATTGGCGACCGGCAGACGGATCTCCATCGCGGCTGCCGAGTCAAATCTGAAAAAGGTGACTCTGGAGCTTGGGGGTAAAAGTCCCATGCTCGTCTTTGACTCGGCAGATGTAGAAGAGGCAGCTACTTGGACGGCTCTAGGCATCTGGTTCAACTCCGGTCAAGATTGTTGCGCGAGTAGTCGGGTCTTGGTCCAAGAGACGATCTACGACAAATTCTTGGAGGCTCTCAAACAAAAGGCCGAGACTTGTGCTATCGGGCAGGTGAGTGACTCTCGAAACAGTAAGCATAGTGCTGATCGAACAAGCCTCACGAAGAAAAGACATCTTTTGGTCCTCTGATCTCACAGGCCCAGCGAGACAAAGTGCTTGCTTATATCGAGTCAGGCAAAGAGCAGGGCGCTCGGGTCGTGACGGGCGGGCAAAAATGGGCACAAAGTAACGGTGGTTATTGGGTCGAGCCTACTATTCTCGCCGACACAAGTCCCGACATGAAGGTTGTTCAGGAAGAAGTGAGAGGCCCGCGCTGTCTGCGAGACATGGCTGACGCAGGCAAAGATCTTTGGCCCAGTCATCGTCGCCTCCAAGTTCGGTTCAGAAGAAGAGGCGCTTGAACTAGCAAACAATACTACATATGGGCTTGCCGCCGCTGTTTTCACCAACGACAGCCGTCAAGCTACGCGTCTGGCGGCTGAGCTAGACGCCGGGACCGTTTGGGTCAACCAATACGCTCTTTTGCACGCCGGTGTGCCTTTTGGGGGGTTCAAGCAGAGCGGTATCGGACGAGAGCTGGGGACTTATGGTTTAGAGGCGTACACCCAAATCAAAGCTGTTCATCACAATTTGACGCAGACGATGGACTGGCCGGTCTAGACTTGATACAGAACACCTTAACAATGTGAAGCATGTACAGGTGTAGGCTCTTGGAGACACACGGGGTGCGATTCATGGATACAGCAGTGTACATAGCCGAGTCACGCGGGCAATCCCCAACGCTCGCAGTCCTTCAAGCCTCTGACACCGTTTCTGGGACCACTCTCGACATTGTTCGAAGCTTTGTGGTGTGGCTCGGGCTTCAGATCATAACCCTGCACAAAATCAAGCTATGCGCATCTCCTGACCCACGCGAAGGTGTGCAGTCATATTCTCGGCGGCGAGAAACCGATCAAAATTGCCAAACACCTGTCCATCAGCTGCGTGGTCGACCTGCTGGATCGTCCAGAAGTCGTTCGTATAACATGTCAAGGGTGTGGAATGGCTCCTCCGCTTCCCAGGTGGCAGGGTAGTCACACGTCAGAAATACCTCCCGATATCATTGATCTCTCATGCCTTTTCCAGATGTATTCCCTCGTATACGTGAATGTGGAATGCATCCAGACTTCCCACTGATTGCTTGCTACTATATTCCAGACCTTACTGCTCAACCCCCAGCGTTATCTTCAATGTCCTAATCTCAAAGCATCGCATGTCCAGCTTCACTCGCACCACTCCTTTATCTGAGGTTTCCCTGACCTTCGAGTCCTCCTGAGGCGATTCGTCCTCCAGCAAGTTAGTCCATAGCAACGATCGGACATTCATATTGGATCTGGATTGTGTTAGCTCAAGAGTCGACGAGAGCCGAGAGGTCTCACAGCTCTAAGGTCCCTTGTACACGAGAGCCTAGTGTCTCCAAGATCCTCAAGATTATCGTTCGATGACCGCTGGTCGCGTCGGAGTCACCACGCTTGACAGTCTCGATTCGTACGCTCGGTGCATCAAGCACAGTCCATCGCTGAGTGCGGAGGACCGTGTCAGGATTCTTACCTCGCAAGACTGACGGTCAGCTTTGTCACCAGGCTTCTCGCTCACCTCTGACGGGATTGGTAAACTTCAAGGCTTCGAGTACCACTCCACTCTCTTGCATTCGGCCGAGATGAGGAATGATAGCAAAAGAGAATTGGTGGACGCCCATATCCATATCTGCGTCCGGCGCCTTGGCAGAACGAAGAAGAGAAATGCTGAGAGGTAAGTGATCGACTTCTCGTGAAGCGATATGCTGTGCTCACCGCATGGTGTTGTTCTCCACCGCGTAGCCGTGTTTATAGTCTGAGGCTATGGCGACACCATAACCAACTTCACTTAGATCGGCAAGCATGTGAGCGCAAACCTCGAACTTCGCTTGCTCTAGACGGGTGTTACGATGTGTCGGACGCTCGATAAGACCAAACTGTGTGCCGTACGTGGCAGACGGGAAATGTACGTCAATTGGCAGTGCGACTGAAGGTCAGCAAAGTGAAGAGTGTTTCCGCCTCACATTTCAAGAAGCGATGACTCTCTCGCCATTCAGCGTCTACGTCCACGCGTATTGGACACCGCTTTGTCGTTTCCGGATGTACAGCGTCCAACGAGAACTATAGCAGATTAGCGGATGTAGCGTGAAAATAGGGGTTTTGGGTTTGACGACTTACTGTCAGTGTGACACTGCTGTTTCCGAACACGGCAGTGGCAGCAATCGAAGCTCGTAAAGCGTGAATTGTGGTGACTTCCACACTGGTGAACTTCAGCTGTCGACATTGATTCAAGTGATAAATCTCCGTATCCCAGGCATCGTAAGCTAGCGGGTAGTCATCGTACAGCATCAACCCGGCATCATCGGCGCCGGGGCCCGGGACAATCAGCTCCCGCTGAAGTGGGATATCGAAGAGACTTGTCAAGCGCCCTCCCTTGATCTCCAAGCGGAAATGAGCATTTTCCAGCATAGCGTATTCGCCGTTGGACGCAGCGGTGGGCGGGGTTCGTTGAGAAGAAAATCTGGCAGCGGTTCCAACACCGGAGTCGTCAGTATCAATGACGTGGTACGTTTTGGGCGTGGTGTCTGTCGTGGTGTCAGGGGGGGACACGGCTGGCAGCTCGATGATCTCACTGCGGGCCAAGCGAAGTGAGTCAATGATAGTAATAAGCTCCTCCGAATCGGTAGCCGAGGTCCCGGAAGATTGCACGAGCGTATCGAGGGCTTCGCCAATCAGCTCTTCCGTCTGCTTTGACCTGGTATCGTATATAGCCCAAGCGTCCTCATTTGCAAGCCGAATGCTAGTCCCGGGAATGACATCATGAAATTGATTCAGCATGACATCCTTCCAGATAGCATCTAGTTCAGCTCTACGAATATAAGCCAATCATCTTCAGCCATACTTTGGGACTCACTTGGGATACGCGTAGTTTGGAGATGTTATCGAGGCGATTGTGGCGAAATATTCCAGCTCCCTGAGCAATCTCTCCATCGTACGGTTGCCCTCTTTGATGCGGGCTTGAGAAGTGTAGGTCTACCTGTCAGTGATGAGTTGACCGTCGTTTTGATCACTCACACCTCTATGTAGCTCAAAGTAGAGCTCTCCCCTCCAGGTCGGCAGAGTTCGCCCTCCAAGGGTCTCCTGACGGATCGTGTCGAAGAAATCTATAGGGAGTCCTACTTTCACAGCCGGGACTTCAGGGCTGACTTGAGCCACCGCACATAATCTTTGCAGCTTCCAAGGTGAGTCTACATTCCTAGTATCAAACGGCTGTCACCTACCTTCTCTAACATTCGTGGAGTCGGCCCACCACCACCGTCACCATTGCCATACAGCAGCAGACTTTTATCCGTCACGGCCAGGTTCTTATGGCCACGCATCCCTTTCATGAGCTCGGAATAGTCGCACTGAGCGTTATATGTGTCTGTTGGGGTCATGTGCGCGAGCACTTGGGAGCCATCTATACCGCACCAATTGAATGTCGAGTGAGGAAAGGTGTTGATGTTGTTCCAGGAAAGCTATCGTCAGATATCGATCATAATCATGACTCACCTTTTGGGTGAAGAAGTAATCAATTCCGCAGAGACGCAAGATCTGGGGGAGTTGGCTGGCATACCCAAAGGTGTCTGGTAGCCACGCTTCTCGGCAACGAGCTCCAAATGTATCTTCGAAGTAACGTTGACCGTACAGGTACTGGCGGGCGATCGATTCCCCAGACGGTATCATACAGTCATGTTCGAGCCAGGCTCCTCCTACCGGGGCGAATCGACCTCGGAACACATACTTGGCAACGCGCTCAAAGGTCTCAGGATAAAATTCCTTCAGCCAGACGTAGTGCTGGGCCGATGAAGCAGCGAATCGGTAGCTTGGATATCGATCCATGAGATCACACTGGGTACTCCAGCTCCGGGCGATCTTTTGATGCGTTTGTGTGTATCTCCATAGCCAGGCCGTATCGATGTGGCTGTGTTGATAAGCGAGTACAATGTACAGAGCACTTACCAGTGACCTATCGCCCAAAGCTTTGCCTCGGGAGCACAATCAGCGTTATATATTGTCAAATCTCCGATCGCCTCTTTGTCGAGCCTGCCCAGAACGGATTGAGATATTTGCCGGCATTCCAATATCGCTTTATCTAACGAGCCATCTTCTGCGTCGCCGCGCCACCTGGTAAAGTGATTCATGATATCACTACATGCTTTCAAGGCTCGCTGGGATATCCCCGAGGTGCTCGCCTGTGTATCATGAGCGATCTGACAAAGCGATTGGAAATCCAGTTCAAGAGCTCGACCTTCGGTATTGACGAGGACCAGATCAGCCGAGACTAGCGGATAGTACTTGTTCATCTGATAGTTAGCATGACTCTTGAGATATCATCTTACGTTCGGAGGATGATGCCTATAGCCATTGGAGCCCTCCCCGAATACTGAATTGGCCCTGACAATTAGGAGATGACCGTCGGCGACCACTCCGGCACTTACGATACTTCTATAAAGCACTCGTATGTGCCCGTCTGCTTGACCTGATCAGGGAGGAGATGATCGACTCGACGATCCTCTTGTGTTCCTGGAACGCCGTCTTTAGTTGAGTTGGGTCCCCCAGTGATACCTAATGATGAGTGTCAATCTTGGTTTGCGGCTTACCATGAAGAACCTCGCCTTGAGCGTTGAAAATGAGGGCTTCACATCCCGGATCAAATTCAACTGGTTAAGCTGATCAGTCCAGCCAGCAATACATTAGAGCTACTCACAGATAATAGGCTCAGGAGAGCATTTAAAAGATTCGGGGATTTGTAGCTTGACGTGGATCCAATGATTCGTGAAACTCGGTCCCAACTTGGTCCCCTTTTCGTATTTCCGGCTTGATTTGGAGAGTTCCCATCTCGCCTGGGAGAATGTAATCTTCTCATCGAGTGGCGCTGACCATACCCGCATCCACACATGCTCTTCATCATGGACTCTTCTCACCTCAAGCGCCGACGATAGGTTTTCTGCCCCAAACGGTCCATTCAGAAATCGTCCAAGTCGACGCGTTGTCTACAGCCGATTAGCGGCGCGAGTGTTAGCACTCGAGTACTCACAATGCCTTCCAGGAGCGAATGGTTGACGCTTTCGGTCAGACGGGGATAGTCGGCTTTGGACATGATTGAATGGAACAAGACGACTTAGCTAGCAGGCTGCCGAGGGCAAGGCGAGATGTCGACTTGCTGAGGGTAATCGTGACTTTTTCATCTCGACCTCACCGGACCGACTACCGGCTTCTCTGCATGTCCGAACATCAAATGCGTGATATCGCATTGCACATTCGGAGACCGACACTAGTGACCGCCGGGCGATTTGAAAAGCTGTTTGTGCTTCCAATTACAATCGGGATAGAAATTAGCCGGTCAATGTTGTGCCAAGCTTTATCAGACTTCGATGCCAAATGGGCCAGTCAGCTTGCCGTAACATATTTCTACTACCGCGGGCAATGTGCTGATGATTCTGCGCTGCCGTCTCTTTGTCTTACACATTGTGATACAGACACTGAAAGCCATCAGAGTTGCTGCTGATACAGCACAGGGTGTATGTGTTTCCGATTCTCGGCCCATTACGACGTCCGAATCTGCATTTTGCATTGTACAGTTCGGTCTGTCAAGCGACCAATTGCAGACCTTTGTCACCTATAAGCCCGCCTTGGCAAGGTATACGCCATGGCCCCCGGAAATGCTGCCTATTCGTCTGCCCCAACTGAAATCGCCAATCGACGATCGACCACCGGAGGATCGGGTTGATCATCCGACTTTTTGCAATCAATCAGGCCGCTCGACGGGGCTCTGGGGGCTATATATTCAGCTGTGGGGCCTTCCCGAATCTCCTCAACCACTTCACGACTACTGGCCAATCCAGAAGACTCCCTCAACATGAACCGAGCCAACGAACTGGTTCAACAGAACCCTGGAGATACCAAGGAGACCGAAATCTACCTAGAGGATCAAAAGCAGCTCGTGCATGATGATTCCCATCACGAGCAGGACCTCAAGGCCACCGAGTTCAGCGAGAACCAGTTGAAGTCGGAACTCGACACTCTGCCGTTCATGAAAGCCATATGGACTTTCCGTCGAGTCTTCCTTCTATGCACTATTGCTGGGTTCACAGCCAGTACAGATGGTGAGCCTCTCAACTGCTTTTATGCGATCTCCCTGCTTGGAAACTCACATGCATCACAGGCTTTCAGAACCAGATCTCCGGCTCAATTCTAGCCAACAAAGGTTTTATCAGACACATTTCCAATGGTCAATACATCAACCCGAAAACAGGGGCTTGGGCTCTCGATCCAACCTGGGTGTCTGTCTTCAACGGTATCTTCAGGTAAGTCTACCTGGCTATGCAAGCTGATTGACCTAGTGCTGGACAAGTACTCGGCCAATTTGGTGCTCAGTACGTGTCCGAGGCGATCGGTCGACGATACGCCATGTTTGTCATCACTACCATCCTCCTCGTTGTACGTGGAGACAGATGCCAGGTGATTTGAGAAAGATTGACGCTCTAGGCGGTCATAATCGAGTCGGTAACCCCCGTGGGTGTCTGGGGTGTCTGGGCCTTGGGCAAGGTGATCTGCGGTATGGGTATCGGATCTGTCCAAGCTACCCTGCCTGTGGTGAGTGATTTGACTAAATGTGAAGTGTAATTGATGACGCAGTACATCAACGAGCACTCGCCAGTGCAGATGCGTGGATTTCTTATTGTTGCCTATTCTCTCTGGTTCAGCCTGGGTGGGCTCTTCGCCAACATTGTACTGAAGGTCCGAAACGATCAAGCTCCTTTGGACTGGAGGACGACCATTTTCACTCAATTCGCCATGATCGGCATAAGCTACATTGTCTACTGGTTTATGCCAGAGTCCCCGCAATGGGCGGTGCGACATGGCAAAGTCGATCTGGCCCGCCGTATCTTGACGACTAGCTATAAAGGAGTGGACAAGTTCGACGTGGACAAAGAGCTCAACATCATGTTATACACTGTCGAGGTGCAAAAGCAGCATGATAACGACGCTAATTTGCTGGGTCCTCTCGCCATATTCAAAGGGTTGAACGGAAAGCGATTCCTGATCGGCGCATGGCCAAAAATCCTACAACAATTCGTTGGACTTGCTATCTTTTCAACAAATGCGGCATACTTCTTTCAAATCGCTGGTGAGCCTTCTTTGTACATGAGGGTATAGACGACCTTGCTAACGATTAAGGGAATCGTGACCCTTTCCTTGTCACGCTCATCATTGCCATCGTCGGGCTCGTCGCCGTGATCTTGGATGCGCTTTTGATCGACAAAATCGGTCGAAGACCAATGACTATCATCGGATTTGGAGGAGCCTGCGCTGGTGTGCTGATCATCGCGATCACCAGCTTGTTTCCCTACCAGACAAACTCCTCGCTGGGGGCGGTCCTCGTGTTCGGAGGAGTCATGGCTTCTTTCTTCAACACCTTTCAATCGTCTACGAGCTATGCCTACTTGACAGAGATGCACGAACAGCGGTTCAAGGCAAGAGGTTGTGGATGGGGTCTAGCGTTCTGCAACCTGTAAGCAAATTTCCCGCGGCCGATACTCCGGCTGACCCACACAGTTTCGCGGTTTTGATCAACTTTACTCTACCACTCATGCTCAAAGTTTGGAGTGTCCGGGCTGCCTGGTTCTTCGTCTGCCTTGGTATCCCAGGTACTGTCCTTGCCTTCTTCATTATGCCCGAAAGCAAGAATCGTTCGTCTTCCGAGA
>Ga0308160_10008384_pt1 | contig 10076 bp, 10 predicted proteins | sample PhyFR1_FD_201036 | JGI IMG/M metagenome (GOLD analysis project Ga0308160, IMG submission 201036) | Phyllosphere microbial communities from UC Gill Tract Community Farm, Albany, California, United States - DLSLF.R1 | ecosystem: Host-associated > Plants > Phyllosphere > Unclassified | place: USA...
GCGACGAAGACCTGTTCCACGCGTATATCGACAAGCAGGCCGAGATTGCGCGCAACGCCAGCGGCCAGCCGGGGCGGCGCTTCGGCGACGCCGTGGTGTCGGCGCTGTTTGGCAATCACCCGCGCGCGCCACGCTCGCTCGAGGCCGACGAGTATGCCAAGATCGACCTCGATCGCAGCATCGCCATCTTCCGCCAGCGTTTCTCGAGCGCGAAGGACATGACGTTCATCCTGGTGGGCAGCTTCGACGAAAAAGCGATCCGGCCGCTGTTGACCAGCTATCTGGGCACCCTGCCCACGCCCGCGCTGCCGGTGGCGTACCGCGACGTGGGGCTGCGCCCGGTGACGGGCGTGGTCAAGCGCGAAGTACGCAGCGGCACTGAGCCCAAGAGCAGTATCTCGATCAACTTCACGGGCCCGGCGGTATTCTCGGAGGCCGAGCAGTTGCGCCTGTCGGCGCTGATCGAAGTGACCAATCTGCGCATCATCGAGGTGCTGCGCGAAAAGATGGCAATGATCTACGGCGGCGGCGCCAGCGGCGCGCTCAGCAAGATCCCGTACGGGAACTACTCGATCGGCATCAACCTGCCGACCGGGCCGGAAAATGTCGACAAGGTGGTGGCCGCCACGTTTGCCGAAATCAAGCGCCTGCAAGAGAACGGACCGGACGCCGCCGAGCTGGAAAAAGTGAAATCCGGCTGGATCCAGAACCACCGCCGCTCGCTGCGCGAGAACGGCTACTGGGTGGCCAACCTGCAATCGAGCCTGACCGAAGGCACCGATCCGGCATCGATCCTGAAAATCGAACAACAGGTGGCCGCGCTGACGGCGCAGGACGTGCAGGCAGCAGCGCAGCGTTACTTCGACACGAAGAACTATGTGCAGGTGGTGCTCAATCCGGAGCTGGCAACCAAGGCCGCGAACGTGGCCAGGGCACCGGCCACGGGCAGGCAGGACGCACCGGTCACGCCCGGCACCTGACGCCTGCCCGACCGGGCGCCTGGCGGCGGGCTTCGTCTATACTGTACGTGCCCGCCGCGCTGCGGCGGGCCTCAACCTCCGTACAGATCAACGCCGGCGCCCGGCACCACCGGCGCTTTACTGGTGAAAGACCATGCGCATTTCCGACAAGCCGGTTCACCTGGCCGGCAAGCCCCTCACCCAGGCTTGCCATGCCTGCGCCTTTTTTCACACGGACGAAGAGAAGTACCGCGTGCTGCTGCCGTTCATCCTGGAAGGCGTCGAACGCGGCGATCTGGCTGTCCACATCGTCAATCCGGCGCAGCGCGCTGCGCACCTGGCCCGGCTGGCGCAAGCGGGCGTGGACACTGACGCTGCCCAGGCGCAGGGACAGCTTGACGTGCGCACCTGGGACGAGACCTATCTGCAGGAGGGCAAGTTCGACCAGCAGCGCATGATCGCGACGCTGCTGGCGCTGATTGCACCGGCCAATGCACCACCCGGAACCATCTCGCGCAATATCGCCGACATGGCCTGGTCGCCCGGTGCCCGCCCCGAGGGCCACGAGATTGTCGAATACGAGGCGCGCCTGGGCCAGGCGCTACCCGACTACCACCATCCGATCGTGTGCACCTACGACCTGACGCATTTCAGCGCCGACCTCGTGATCGACATCCTGCGCACCCACCCGATGGTGATCATCGGCGGCATCCTGCAGGAAAATCCGTTCTTTGTCCCGCCGGCAGAGATGATCAACGAACTCGAGGCGCGTCGCCTGGCAGGCGCCACGCCGGCCAGCGCTGCGCGCTAGGCAGGCGCACCGGCATGCATTCACCTGAAGAATACCGCGCCGAGATCGACCGGCTACGCAAAACCACGCGCGACCTGGTGGCCATGACCACCCTGCCAGCCGTCTGGGGCGACCTGCCGCCGGAAGGCGTGATCGACAGCCTGGCCGGCGTCCTGCTCAGCACCCTGGACCTGGACCTGGTCGGTATCCACCTGCCGGGCCAGGGCCAGACCGAGCCACTGGAACGCATTCGCCTCCGGCGCGACGACACGGGCAGCATGCTGTCCGCCGCGCGCGCTGCGCTCGACGCCGCCATGCAGTCGGCCGACCTGCAGGACGCCGACGCGCCGCTGCAGTTCGGCACCGCCCGCTTCGGCATCGGCAGCGAGCTTGGCGTCGTACTCATCGGCGCGCGGCGCGCCGGCTTTCCGTCCGAACACGAGCGCCTGCTGCTGGGCGTGGCCGCGAACCAGGCCGCCGCCATTTTGCAGCGGCGCCTGGCCGAACGCGCGCTGGCGCGCAGCGAGTCGCGCTTTCAGGACCTGGCCGACGCCGCGCCGGCCATGCTGTGGGTGACCGAACCCGATGGCAAGCTCTCGTTCCTGTCACGCGCCTGGCACGAATTCACGGCCCAGGACCGGGGAACGAGCCTGGCGTTCGGCTGGACGGCAGCCGTGCATCCCGACGAGCGCGACGCGGCGCTGCACGCCGTCGTCGATGCCAATGCGCGCCGCGTGCCATTCAGCATGGAGCATCGGCTGCGGCATGCCGTTGACGGGTACCGCTGGGTGATTGCAACCGGACAGCCGCGCTTTGCGGCGAACGGCGACTTCCTGGGCTTTGTCGGCAACGTGCTCGACATCAGCGACCGCAAGCGAACCGAGCAGGCGCTGCACGAAACGCGCGACACGCTCGTCACGATGTTCGACGCCCTGCCGGTGGGCGTGGCCGTGGCCGGCCAGGACGGCAAGCTGTTGCTGTCGAACCAGGCCATGCACCGCTACCTGCCCACCGGCGTGCTGCCGTCGCTGGACGAAGAGCGCTACCTGCGCTGGACCGCGTTCGATGCAGACGGCCGGCCGCTGGCGCGCCGTGATTTCGCCGGCGCACGCGCGGCGCGCGGCGAGCGCGTCGTGCCGGGCATCGAAGCGCGCTACCTGGGCGACGATGGTGTCGAGATCTGGACGCAGGTGGCGGCCGTGCCGCTCAAGGGCCGCGACGATGTCACGCGCGGCCATGTCGCGATCGTCACCGACATTGACGCCTTCAAACGCACCGAGGCCGCGCTGCGCCTGGCCGAATCCCGCCAGCGCGAACTGTTTGACGAAGTGGCCAGGGCCAACCGCAACCTGAGCGAATTCCTGGCCGTGCTGGCGCACGAACTGCGCAATCCACTGGCCCCGTTGATGACGGGCCTGGAATTACTGCGCGTCGGCCCCCGCGACCCCGCCGTGGCGACCAATGTGCGCGACATGATGGAGCGCCAGGTCCGGCAACTGGCGCACCTGATCGACGACCTGCTCGACATCGCGCGCGTCACCAACGGCAAGGTCGAGATACGCAAGACCCGCGTCGATCTCAACGCGATCGTGACCAATGCGGTCGAGACCAGCCTGCCGCTGATCGACAAGCACCGCCATGCATTGGACCTGCAGCTGCACGCTGCGCCGCTGCCGGTACAGGCTGATGCGACCCGCATCGCGCAGGTGATCGGCAACCTCTTGACCAATGCGGCCAAGTACACGCCGCCAGGCGGCGCGCTGTCGCTGCGCGTGACGCAGGACGGCGCCCACGCCGTCGTCACCGTCAGCGACAACGGCGTCGGCATTCCCGCCGCGTCGCTGGAATCGGTGTTCGAGATGTTCAGCCAGGTGGGCAGCAACCGCCAGCACGCGCAGGGCGGCCTGGGCATCGGCCTGTCGCTGGTCCGCCAGCTGGTCGATTTGCACGGCGGCGCGGTCAGCGCGCACAGCGAGGGCATCGGCAAGGGCAGCACCTTCGTGGTCAGGCTCGCGCTGGACGCAGCGCCGGCGGCCCCGGCGCCGCTTGATGAGATCGCCGCGCAGGATACCCCGGCTGCGCCGGCACTGCGCATTCTCGTCACGGACGACAATGTCGATGCAGCGGTGACGCTGTCGATGCTGCTCGAGATGGAGGGCCACGCCGTCACGGTCGCCCATGACGGGCGGCAGGCGCTGCAGATGGCCGCGCAATGCCTGCCGGACGTGGTGTTTCTCGATATCGGCCTGCCGGACATGTCGGGCCACGACGTGGCGCGCGGCCTGCGGCAGATCGCCGGGCTCGAACGCTGCACCATCGTCGCCGTATCGGGCTGGGGTGCGCAGGAGGACCTGGCGCGTTCGAGCGCCGCCGGCTTTGATGCGCACTTCACCAAGCCGGTGGACTCGAGCCGGGTGCTCGACTACCTGGCGGTGGTCGCTGCCAGCATGCGCTCGACGTAGCGCGCAATCAGGTCGATTTCGAGATTGACGCGCGAACCGGCGGCCAGGTGGCGCAGCGTGGTGACCTCGATCGTGTGCGGAATCAGGTTGATCGAGAAGCGGCAGACTTTCTGGCCGCCCTCTTCCAGGTCGTGCACCCGATTGACGGTCAGCGATACGCCGTTGACGACGATCGATCCTTTGTAGGCCAGGAATTTGCCCAGCTCGTGCGGCGCATCGATGATCAGTTCGCGCGATTCGCCGACCGGCTCGAAGCTGTGCACGACGCCCAGGCCATCGACGTGGCCCGACACCAGGTGCCCGCCCAGGCGCTCGGCCAGCGTCAGGGCCTTCTCGAGATTGACTTCACCAGGCGCGTCCAGACCCACGGTCTTGTTCAGGCTTTCGCGCGAGACGTCGACCGTGAACCCGGTGGCGCTCTTGTCGGTCACGGTCATGCAGGCGCCGTTGATGGCGATCGAGTCGCCCAGGCCCACGTCGGCCAGCGGCAACGGGCCGGCATCGATGGCGAGACGCACGCCGGCGTCCAGGCCGCCGGCCAGCGGCGCGACGGAAGTGATGGTGCCGACAGCGGCGACGATTCCAGTAAACATACGACGTTATTCCTTGTTGGGGGTAGCAGAGGATGGGGAAGCGGCTTCGGCGAAGCGGGCCAGGATGCGCAGGTCGTCGCCCACGCGCGTGACGTCGTGGAAGCGCAGCTGGCGCCGCTCGGTCAGTTGCGTGAGCGGCGGCAGGTCGAACATGCCCTGCCCCGGGCCGATCAGGCTGGGCGCCAGGTAGACCAGCAATTCGTCGACGCAGCCTTCCCGCACGAGCGAGGCATTGAGCTTGCTGCCCGCTTCGACGTGGACTTCATTGACTTCGCGCCGGCCCAGTTCGCGCATCAGCGCCGGGAGGTCGACCTTGCCGTGGGCGTTCGGCAGGTACAGCACCTCGTGGCCGGCGGCGCGCAGGGCGGCGGCTTTCTCGTCGCCCGGTTGTTCAGCCGCGGCGACGAGCCAGCACGGTTCGCCCTGCAGGATGTGCGCATCCAGGTCGATCTCGAGGCGGCTGTCGACGATCACGCGGCGCGGCTGCATCGGCGTGGCCAGGCCGCGCACGGTGAGCTGCGGATTGTCGGCCTTGACGGTGCCGATGCCGGTGACAATTGCGCTGGCGCGGGCGCGCCAGGCATGGCCGTCGGCGCGCGCATCCGGCCCGGTGATCCACTGGCTTTCGCCGCCGGCCAGGGCCGTGGCGCCATCCAGGCTGGCGGCCACTTTCAGGCGCACCCACGGCAGGCCGCGCACCATGCGCGAGAAGAAGCCGATGTTCAATTCCTGCGCTTCGCGCGCCATGATCCCGGAACGCACGGCGATGCCGGCCGCTTCCAGCTGCGCCAGGCCGCGCCCCGCCACGAGCGGATTGGGATCGACCATGGCGGCGACCACGCGTCCCAGGCCGGCGGCGATCAGCGCGTCCGAACAAGGCGGCGTGCGGCCGTGGTGGCTGCAGGGTTCGAGCGTGACGTAGGCGGTGGCGCCGCGCAAGTCGTTGCCGCGCGCCGCGGCGTCGCGCAGCGCCTGGATCTCGGCGTGCGCCTGGCCGGCCGGTTGCGTGTGGCCGGCGCCGATGACGACGTCGTTCTTGACGATCACGCAGCCGATGCGGGGATTGGGCGCCGTGATGAACATGCCGCGCGCAGCCCAGGCCAGCGCCGCGGCCATGCCTTCGGTGTCGTTGAGAATGGGTTGGCTGTCGTGCGTCACGTGGTCTTTCATCGGTGCGCATCGGGCAATGCGCTGGTGTTCAGTCTTATTCAGGGCGGTGCGGCAACGCCATCGCAGCCGGCGTCACGCGCCGGGTTGCACAGGCGCGGGCGGCCAAGCATGTTGATTTTAATACGGCGTACCCCGCCGCCGTGGAACAGCGACAGCGTCCCTGGCCGTGCTGCGGCGCTGCTGGTCGTGCTGCAACTGCGTCCCGCGCCATTGTAGGCGATGTATTGCGGGGCTGCAGGGCTGGCAAAGGAATAGCTCACCTGCACGCCCTGCGGCAGCGTCGCGCGCACGGCCAGGATGTCGTCGCCAGCGCCCGCCTGGCGATTGTGGTCGCGATCGACGTACACGGTCCAGCCACGCGACCAGTCGATGCCGGCCGCGTCGTTCGCTGTCAGGATCACGGGCTCGTTGCGGGCGATCGCCATCGAACGGGTGAGCTGGACCGCACTGTAGAGGTCGGCTGCGGCCACGCGCAGTTCCTGGCTCTGCACGATCCGGTGCAGGCCGGGCGCCGCCAGCGACGACGTGATCGCCACCATGCCCAGCACCACGGCCAGTTCGGCCATCGACAAGCCGGCGCAGCGGCGGCGCAGGATGGCGCGGGCCAGCGTGGCCTCAAGGCGCGTGGTCATGGCCAGCAGCGTGTGGGCTGGCTGCTTGAGTCACTTGCGCCACTTGAGTCACTTGAGTCACTCACCCCGCTGGCACCCTGCGCGCCGGTGCTGGCCAGCGTCAGCGTGCCGCATTCCGGATCGGCAAAAGCAGCGTTGACATTGGCCGTGCCGGGCCGCGCGCGCAGCACGATGCAGGCGGCAACTGACTGCTCCGGACAGGCCTCGCCGTCGAGCTCATAGGCGCTGGTGGCGGCGCTGTTGCCAAGCCAGGTGCGGAACTGACGCGTGTCGGCAGCGCCCGTGGCCATTGAGAACGCGATATAGCTGTAATGCTGGGCGCGGTATTGCTCCTGGCGCTGCATCAGGTCGAGCAGCGCCAGCTGGGCCTCGACCCGGCGCGCCTTGACGATCTGGCGCGCATACGACGGATAGGCCACCGATGTCAGGATGCCGACGATTGCCAGCACCATCAGCAGTTCGATCAGCGTGAAGCCGTTGCGGTGTCGTGTCATGAATTTGCTCCTGTTTGCCCCTGTTTGCCCAGGTGCGTCATTCGGATGCGGCGGCAACCAGAGCGGACCAGTTGCCGATCTCGCGCCAGCCGACGCGCCGGCCATGCGCGACGCCGGGTGGCAGGCGGTAATAGGCTTGCACGGCAGCCCCGGCGCCCGGCATGCTGCCGACGCCGCGCGCGGTGATACGGTAGAGCTGGCCGTCGGCGGACGCCGGCATCAGCTCGATCAGGTAGCGTGGCGTCTCGAGCGGCAAGCCGCCCTCCCCTGTGGGCAGCGTGGCGCCGGTGAACGTGCCGAACGCGATGGCCGGGCCGTCGTCAAGCGCCAGCCGGGCCAGCTGGTGACCAGGGTCGGCGTCGTGCGCGCACAAACCGTTGTACGGCCGGGCGCCCAGGCACGCGCCGACGAAGGCATCCGCACTGCCGCCACGGATCGCGTTGGCGCGCGCCGAGCCTGGCGCCGCGCCACCGTCGATATCGTGTTCGGCGTCGAGCAAGGCCGCTTCGGCCATGTGCAGGGCCAGCGCGCGATCGCGTTCGTACGCCGCGGCGCGGGTGCCTTGCAGCGCGCCGCGCGCCGAGGCGATGCCCGTCATGAGCACGGCCAGCATCAGCACGAGTGCGGTGATGAGCGCGATGCCGGCCTGGCGCCGCGGCATGGGTGGGAGTCGGTGGCGCATAGACAGCTCAAGGCGCCGCGACCGGCGGCGCAGAAGGTGGCACAACGGGCGGCGCAGTCGCTGACAAAACGGGCACCGCAATCGGCACGCCAATCACCGCCCCATACACCTTGCGCATGCGCGCTTCGCCGCCGCGATCAAGCTCGGCCGCCGTCAGCCGGACACCCGGATCGGCAGCCGCCAGCGCACCGTCATACCCTGGACCGAACAGCCAATGGACGAGGCCCGCGCCCACCCCAGGCGCCTGGCGCGGCCCATGCAGCAGCAAGCCCACACGTACGCTCGCAACGTGCTTCCAGTGGGTGCGCGTGCGCAGATTGGCGTCACGCTCACCTGGAGTCGACCCGGCCGGCACCAGCGCCGCATCGAGCGCCCGGATCGCGCTGGCGTTCACGTACCGGTTGGGCGCGCCATCGCCATCGGTATCGAGCCCGTACAGCACCTGGAAGCTGTCGACGTGGCCTGCCACGGCATCGGACGACCAGCTGCCGGCGCCCCGATATTTGCAGCGCAGTTCAGCGTCGCCCTGCGCATTGCGCGCCACGTAGAAAATGCTCCAGCCTTCCTGAGCGCGGTGCACGGGAAACCCGGCGCAATCGAGCGTGCTGCCATCGCCGTTTGGCGGCGCGCCGGTGCCGGCAAAGCGCAGCGCCAGCACGTCGCTGCCGTTGACGGTCGCCGGAAGCGGCGCATCGATGCCGGCGCCGGCGTGCGTCAGCGACGCCGCATCCAGTCCGGCAATGGCAGCCGGTAGCGCGGGATCGATCACCGGATGCGCGGCCCAGTCGACGTGGCCCGCCAGGTGCACGGCGCGCGCGAGTGCATCCAGCGCGTAGCGGCCGGCGTCATCAATCTCGGCCGCTTCGAGCAGCGCCGCATGCGCACGTGTGGCGCCAATCAGCAGCGAGCCCGCCGCCAGCAGCACGGCCAGGCCAAGCGCCATCGCGACCATGAATTCGGCGATGGTAAAACCAGCCTGGCACACAACCCGGCGACGATGGACACTCATCGCGCCACCATCAGCACGAACGCCGGCAAGTCATCGTTGCCGTGCCAGCCAATCTTGATCGCGATGGCCGCATGCGCACCGCCACTGCACGCCCATCGATAACGGCGATTGCCGGCATCCCACGGCGCCGCATCGCGGCATACGGCAATGCGCCCCCCGGGAAAGCGCCGGTGCACGAGCAGGCGCGTCTCATCGAGGTCGAAGGCCGCCAGCGCCAGCGGATCGCATGCGGCAGTGCCGAAGCATGGGGCGGCGGCGACCGGCGGGCCGTCGGCGACCGCGTCGTAGTCAAGCGACAGATAGGGATTGCCCGCATCGGGCAGGCTGGCCAGCGGCAGATTGGCGCCGATGCGCGCCGCCAGCGGACTTGCCAGCTGGGCCGCCCCGGCGCCGACGATGCCGATGGCGAGCACGAACAGCGCTACCAGCACTTCGATCAGCGTAAAACCGTGGTGTGAATGGTTGCGCATGCAAGCCTCCCGATAACGAGCTACGACGTTATCAGGCCGGCTTTATACGCCCGTGCGTCGGCGCAAGCGCAGGCCGCGCCGATCGGGGAACCTTGGGAAGGGATTAGTTGTCGAGCTTGCGCTGGTGCCCGACTTCGGCCAGCGCTGCCTGGAACGAATCCAGATCTTCGAAATTCTTGTAGACCGACGCGAAACGGATATACGCGATCTTGTCGAGGCCCTTGAGCTCTTGCATCACGAGCTCGCCCACATGGCCGGTGTCGACTTCGCGCAGGCCGCTGGTCAGCAGTTTTTCTTCGATGGAGGCAACGGCCTTGTCGATGGCTTCGGCCGCCACGGGCCGCTTGCGCAGCGCCAGCATCAGGCTGCCGCGCAGCTTCGACGAGGCAAATTCGGTGCGGCTGCCGTTCTTCTTGACGATGATCGGCATCGACAGTTCGATGCGCTCATAGGTGGTGAAGCGCTTGTCGCACTTGCCGCAGCGGCGCCGGCGCCGGATGGCGTCCCCCTCCTCCGATACGCGGGTATCGAGGACTTGTGTATCTTCATGCTGGCAAAAGGGACATTTCATGGCGCCGGGGCTGCAATACTACGTGGAGACTACCGGGCCAGCGAACCGGCCCGGATAGACAGAGTCAGCCAGATCAGGCGGCGTAAACCGGATACTTGCTGGTGAGTTTCTTGACTTCGCCCTTGACGCGCTCGATGGTCGCAGCGTCGTGCGGGTTGTCCAGCACGTCGGCGATCAGGTTGCCCACGGTGACGGCGTCTTCTTCGACAAAGCCACGCGTCGTGAAGGCCGGGCTGCCCAGGCG
>Ga0308160_10008385_pt1 | contig 10076 bp, 10 predicted proteins | sample PhyFR1_FD_201036 | JGI IMG/M metagenome (GOLD analysis project Ga0308160, IMG submission 201036) | Phyllosphere microbial communities from UC Gill Tract Community Farm, Albany, California, United States - DLSLF.R1 | ecosystem: Host-associated > Plants > Phyllosphere > Unclassified | place: USA...
CCTTCCATCTTCCATCCCGCTTTCTGCATCAAAGTCTCCCGCTGAGCTTCCCAATGATCCATCTCCTCCTTGGTCATTCCCTCAATAACGCTATGTTTAACTCTGAACCTCTTGAATAATCGTATGAGGGGGTTTGGAAGTGGGAACCTTTCTTTGATGGCATCCCTCACTGTATCATCTGGATGATCCCTCATATGGGTGGAAAGGAGGTATTTAGGTGGACCGGATGGACCTGCCTTGGCCTGGACTTGGGTATGGGTCGATTCGGCATGATTGTATCGGGGTTCGGGATGAGGCTGGGCGTAGGCGCCGACTGGTGCTGGTGAGTCCTGTGGCTCGGGGGTAGGCTCGGCAGGTTTGGAGGGAGGGAGGAAATCAGGTAAAGCACTCCTCGGAGGACCCCTATGGGACGGTATACGACCATCAAACTGATCCGTAGGAATGACAAGCGGGGTAGGTCTCGAGTGGTCGAATCGATCCGCAGGACTGACAGGTGCCGAAGCCGACGGCTGATTCGCGGTCGTTGTGGTAGAAACAACAGGACCGAGAGTCGGTATTCCCTTCTCCCTCTCTGCCATTACGGGCATACCGTTCTGATCCTTATCTTGCCTGTTCATAATCTCCAACTCCAGCTCAGAGGACGGTATATGATGATCCAATAAACTTCTTCTTGAAGCATAAGAGCGGAAAGTGGAATGGTCCGCAGTCGTAGTCCCAGTCTCGGTCATGTTGGAAGTCGACGTCGATGTCATTGAGGCTTAATTGCCAAGCCAAGCCAGACGCCAAGTTCAGTTTGGACGAGCTATGAAAGGATTTGATACTTGGTACGTGTGTATGTACGGCTTGGTCTCGCCTCACTTGGTGTGCTGGAGGACGAGGCGTATGGTGGCAGAAGAGATACAGTCGAGTCGAGTCCTATCAGAAGCTTGATGTCGAATGTCGAGGTGTTTCGGATTGCAGTGTTTCCCAAGGCCGGGCCGGGATCTTTGCCAGACTATGGGGTTTAGGGCACTCGTACGACGACGAGGGGACAGATGATCGAGTGAGCAAGCGACTGCTGATATGATAGGGTATGTATGTATTGTTAATTATATGAGTATATGACAGAGTATAGTATAGTACGCATGCAGTTGATGGTTACCTAGTACCTATATGAGTGATCCGGGTGTCCGGAATGGGTTAAAGCGCAGCACCCGAACCCGTATTTACCCTGAATTCATATTTAACCTTAAATACGAGATCGTCATTGCCAAGGTATGCGTGCATTGTGGCATACGAGTCCATTACATCTGTCTATACGTAGGTACAAATCAACTCATAGGCTACCATCCCCAGCCATGGGGTACAAGACCCCTTGTTCCTTCAACCCCTGAACGACAAAAGCAGCTTCACCCTCCAATTGCTCTGCTTCCCTGACCCTCCCCAGTGTCTTGAGGACTCTAGAGCACCTTACTAATCGATCAACAGTCCAAAACCACGGGACTAGGACATATGGACCTGCGACCCCATTTCGATCCCTCGAAGACAGCTTTACACTGGCTCCATTACGCGAGAGATTCTGTTTAGAGTCCAGGCGGAGTTGTTGTATCCATGGCTTGATTATCGATGCTGATTCTTTGGCGGCAGATAGACAGGTTTCGCGATCGTATTCATCTCCTTCGGGATCGTGCAGGTGCATACGGACACTGATCAGGCATACCAGCTGGTGATTAGCCTTGGTTTCGTCATGTAATGGAACTCACAATCATGGGAACGTCAAAATTGGTCCACTGGGCAGAAGAGAGGGTTTCGATCCGAGCTGACGGGGGTAATTTAGCGAAAAAGTGTGTGGACGCATCCATGATCTCGGTATAGATCGACGGGTTGTCCAGACGAGGACACCTCGAGAGCGTGGCAAGTTTGAGGGATCGGAAGGTAGTCTGCGAAGGCGCAGGATCCTCCCTGATGGATTCGGCTCGATTGAGTAGATGCACAGAGGCCATCATCAACGCATAGTTGTAGTTGGGCGGTAGAGAACCAGAGTAGGGGAGTTCGTACAAGTCGCGTAGGGAGATGTCGGGGAGATGGTGAATCGTGCCGTTCAGGTAGTCCTCCGGCGCATGTGGTAGTGGAGTGAGGATGTTTTCATCGCGGATCGGTGAAGGCCACGGGAGCATGATGGATGCACCCCGAACATTTGCCCATACACCCCAGCTGAATGTCAGCTGCCGTACCACGTAACATGCTTACAATGCATGTATCCTTTCACACAGATCCCATTGATCTTTCGGCGGACCCAGTAGTGGCCAGGCATTATCGTGGGATCGGCCAGCTTTGAGCAAATCAGGTGACCACTTGTTTGTGGTGATCTTGTCAAGCTGACATGCGTGTACAAGTCTGCAGATCAGCACGGACACCCCGTGACAATGGTCGACTTACGAGACCGCCTTCCAGAGCATACCATACGCCTCTAAAGCCCTCGCCTTGGAGAACAACCACTTGCTCAACATCTTGCTAGCATTGATACAATCCAGTAGCCTATCCTCCTGCGCGATCCCCTCGTCCACCTTCTGAACCGCAATCATGTAGAGTGAATCGGCCAAAGCTCTGACCGCAGGGATATACGAAGAAGTAGCCGCGGTGGTGTACATTGCAAACAATAGTCCAGGATGAGCACGTTGTCTGCTTCCCGGCTTTTGGCGTGATTTGAATTGAGCTTCTGACCAAGGTTCACTACCCGCTTGAATACGAGGTGGGCAAAAGAATAGGTCGAGTAGGTAATCACGAGCGGATTGTGAGATATCGGATTCTTGTAGTTGAACACCGGTATAGGTGGTGGCGTGAGCTAAGACGTCGTCGATGGCTGAATCAGCTGCTGGGTGGATATCGGCATATGGGTGAAGAGGGTAGGGAGCAGCGCTGGAGCTGGAAGCCATGTATGTCGGTGGGGGGAAGACGAGTTGGGCAGGATCGGTATTGAGGTTATCGAAATTGATATCACCATTGACAAGAGGGTTGATATGCGATGTTGACCCCATATACCCCATGTTGTCCCTCTCCACATCCATAAACGGTGTGGAACCCCACATAGTCGAAACATCATTCGAAGTCGACAAAACAGGCCAAGGGAGCGCATCGAGCTGAACAGCCTGGTTCGGTAATGCCGCACTGGAGCCCGCGAATGGATCATTGAATGCCCAAGTGTCGACCACTCCGGGCCCAATGACGGGCGTGCTAATAGACGAAGCGGTATCTGGTCTTTCCGAGTAATTTGTCGTCATTGGATAAGGCGTGTTCCCGTTGTTATACGGGTACATTCCAGTATCCATCGAGCTGGACAAGATGGGGCGTAAAGGTGGTTCATGTAGGAATGGCGGGTAGTGTGGGGGGACTGGTACTTCTGAGTGTCGTCTGGATGTTGTGCGTAGATCAGCCTCTTCAATCTCGGCTACATCGTCAACTTCAACAGACCCTTGATACACAAAGAACACATACCCAGCTTCTTCTCCAACTTCTCCACCCTCGATGCGGGCCTGATGGCATCGTAGACACATCGATCCTGCCTCTTTGTACACTGATCACAAGCGGGTTTGGTAGCCGAACATTTCTACTCAGTCAGCACTACTCCAACAAACCAAGGCGACTAACCAGCTTTTTCGCCCTACACATCAAGCATGCATCTCCCCTTCTGAGCGGTTGACGAGGTTGTCGACTCTCTGGATCATCAGTATAGTAACATCTCATAGCCACTGGACCTACTCTTTCGTTTAGAAGGCCCAGCATGTGCTTGTGATTGTGATTGCGAGTGTGGATTTTCAGGTGAAGACCCTGATTCCGACATCGACATTTCAGATTCCATCCCTGCTGATCTCTCTCGTCCTAATTCACGCTGATATCCAGTCTGTCTATATATCCCTGCGTGATGTTCGTGTCCGTGATCCTGAGAATCGCGTCTTCGTATAGGAGCTGTTTGTGTTGTATGTACAGTAAAAAGCGGATAGGTAACCGAAGACCGAAGTATGTGTGGAGGCGGCGTCACCGAGTTAAAGGAGGGGTGTGTAGAGAGTAAAAGCGCAGTACGAGGTGGATGGGAGTGATATGAAAAGAAGACAAGATCAGCTTAGGTCTCTGATAAAGTGGAAGAGGAAGAAGGTGAACTCACCCATGGGTATTTGTTGAATTTGTAATCACCGGACTCGACGGCGATACCCTTACTGTCTCGAGTGTTTTCCACCTTTTCAGACTCGAATTCGACAGTGAGGTTTGTGAAACAGAGATGCTCGAGCTGTGGCTTGACTTATCGGGGGACCGGAGTATACTAACAGTGCTATGTTTGGTTGTCTCGTAGGCGCCGTAGATCGTAGATGTAGAGTAGTGTGCCGAAATCTGACGTTGTGCCGTAACGCTTAGTGGCCACTAGACAGGCTGTGATGCAGGGAGACGACCGTGCCGGTACAGGTACTGGATTCCCAATCTTGTTATATATAGCTATGTCAACAACCGGGAGAAAGATAGGAGGATAGACGGATGGGAAGAGGTATGCATGCATGCCATTTTACGAAATCAAAGCGATGCATAATAAACCTGAGCAACGCCCGAGTCGGCCATGATCACCGCACTTTTTAATGGTACCACGAGACCCACCCCCTTTGAGACGACGAGTATGGCCTCCTTTGTGCCTTGCCGGACGGAGAGGAGATTATTAAGCACGGGCGAGATAGGGTCAAACACACACCCAACCAGTTACCCCTCGCCGTCGCTGACCCTCCTTTCGGGTTCTATTATAGTCACGGATCCGAAGTCATCTCCGTCTTCTTCTTCTGTTCCTGGCGCTGTCGTCCATGTCCATCCGCAATGGACCTCCGCAGATGATCATCGGCATCGCAGATCTTGCCTCAGGTTGACTCGACCATGCGTGCAGACGAACGTGCGTCGGGATGATGCTGCAATTGATACATTTATCGAGCGATGCTGTTTGCAGCTTCTGGGAATATCTAGGCCGAAAATGATATGCCGAAGCGGCTAACGCGCTTGTGAGTATGGGAACGAGCAGTATGAGCCACCCTCGCCCAACCTTAATTCGGTCTATCGGCGAACTACCGAAAATGGGGTCATACATGATATACAACAGGAACCGCAGATTAAGCCGATTAGGTAGGCACTGACACTGACAATGGTCTGATTGAATTTAAAGCTTCTACACGTCATCAGCACCGCTGACACCACTTCTCGAACCTCAACTCACGTTCAGCGTCCGTCAGGCTTGCATCTTTCCTTCCTACTTGCATGTACATTTCTTCATTGCGTGACTTCTTGGCCACAAGGAATCTACCCGTGGCCGATTTGGCGTATATCTCATGAGTACTCGGATCACTATCATCAGCTCTGATACTCCAGATGAGCCTCACGAATGCAGCCGGTCTCGTAGTTCTGATAATGTAACGCTGGACGACGGGTCCATGCCATGTTGGCTGTTTGTTTCGTGATCGACATTGTGGATGTAGGTGTTCTGGGCCAAGACAGGCGTAGCAGGTCGAGATGACTCGGTCGAACCGCGAATGGGTGGATCAGGTAGGGCAGCGAATACCGCCAAAGTCGCCGAGGTGGGCGGTACCTCGAAAGGCGGCGAGGTGTCGGATGGAAACACAATAAACAAAAGGACATTGTCTCGCTACTTCATCAGCCAACAGATTCAACGCAGATAAACGGCTGGAGGGGGACATACGATGATCCACGTCAAGCGTCTCTTTTCGTAAATCCCCTCTCCCGATGCCGATTCCAGCCAAATATCCTTCTTGTCCCACACCAGCTCGATCTCGGCGTCGGCATCTACCGCAGCTTGCAGATCTGGCAGCACAACCTCGCTCTGCTCTACCATATGGCTCGAAGCGATCGAAGCCGTTTCCGTCTCGCGCTTCTTGACCCCGCCAGCAAGTGCAGGCATGGCAGACTCTCCTCCTTCACTTTGAGTTTTGTCCTCGGGCGTTTGACCAGTACCGCCAAACACCGTCCCCATACCCAAGCTGCCCAGGCCGAAACTAGGCCATCGGGAGGAGGTGCTACCCTCGGTTGTCGTGACGCCTTCGTCCTTGACCCCGGCCCCCAAACCGAGGGTAGGCACCCATGATGTCCAGCTTGATTGCCGCTCTTCTACCTGTATCGAAGTAGGGGGTCTGGGTTTTTTCCTGAATCCCATCCCGAAGCCTAGTCCCAACGTAGACCGATCAGCGGAAGTGGACGAGGTTATAGTGACCGCTGGTGTCAGGGCGGGCAGGGCGTGGACGAGGTACCGAACGAGTGCTTGAGGTATTGGCGAAGAGATATATAATGATCCATCACGAGTGATCAATCCAATAATCGACCCATCGACTACATGCTGAGAAAGACGGTCAATAGCTAGACTCGCTCGGGACCATCGCTCGGTAGATGGGGTTGGACATCCGCCAATCCAGCTCGGTAGGATCTGACCGGGGTCGGAAAGTGATAGATAGGTGGATTCGAATTGGAATGCGAAGCGTGTCCAGAATCGCTCGAGATTGGCGGAAGTAGTTGGTGAGGAATGATCCAGGCTGGATAATGGACCATGCCATAGCTACCGAGTCAGCTACTGTGATGTTAAGTAGGAGATGATGGATTATACCCTGTAATCCTCGTAACCCCTTTTCAGACCATCGACAATCATCTGATCTGAAATGCCTTGAGCACCGTGGACTGCCTCTCCATTGTCTCGGTAGGGGAGTGTCACATTCTATGATCAGTCCTACCCATCTCGCGAGGAGAATGCGACATACGATGTAGACAAAGAAACCCTCTTCCGGTGTCCAAATCACCATCCGACTCTTTTGGGAATGTACGCCCCACCACCCAGTCGCCCCCTCGGATCCAGCAGGTTCAGCAAGTACCATACTACCTAGCATCAGATCTCAACCTTCATTCATGAAGCGCATAGCAGGATATGGACTCACTCGGTAAATCCCATCAGACCTTTGACCAATCCAAACTGCCTCAACATCTTATCCCTGCTGACTTTACCACCTTCCCTAGAAGTATAGAATAGGATCTGGGAAGCTTCTTTCAGATCATCTTCTAGATCTCCGTCCCTCTCCTTTCCTGATGTATCCTTCGTTTGTGGAGGGGCTCGTTGGACAGTGGGGTTGAATATGATGAAGTGTGATACGGAGGCTTGGTGCACCGGCTCGGGTGCGGACGTGGACGGCATATCGGCGTGTACCTACTGAAGAGGTTGGTGATGGGCGCTAGCGGTGAGCGGACTCCCTGAACATGGTTATCAGAATATAGTCTGGATTCCAACGTTGTGTTGAACAGACACAACGTGATGAGTTTGGCCGAGAATACTCCGAAGCGGTATTCCATCGACTCGATCTACCCCACTCGCAACCACCACATCACTTCAGATACCTGTACATAAAGTATATCAGCAGCAGACAAAAACGATGCCAGCAACTACGAAAAAGATCTACTTGACTCGACATGGTCAAGCTGAGCACAAGTACGTATCTCGGAGTCTGGAGCACAGTGTTTGATGACTAACCTATTAGTGTGACCTCAGATTGGGAAAGTACGTGCAGCAACATATCGTGATGAAGGACTTATAGGCTGACAGAAGTAGTCCGGGACGCTATCTTGACTCCTACGGGAAGAGAACAGTGTGCAGAGTTGAACAAGCTATCGCAGAAGAATTACCAGCAGACAGCCGAATTAATCGTTTCTTCTCCTGTACGTCTTTCCGTCTTCACCTCCAACTGTCTTTAAAAGGGGCATGCTGACGATTAGCTACGGAGAACGATGGAGACTATGCTCCTGGGCTACCCGGAGCTCATCAAGCGATTAGAGGGACAAGGCAAACCACCAATTTTGCTCGATATCCTACAGGAAGCTGGACCGTGAGTCATCCTAGCCAGCTTCGGATCACACGGCTGAACAATTAGTGTCCCATGCGATACCCCCCTCTACCCCCTCGAGGATCTCAAGAATGCCCAAGATGGGATCTTCTCTCACCTAGATTTCTCAACCCTCTCACCAGATTATGCCAGTAAGAAAGGTATCTTTGATCCCAAGAATGCCGGTCAGAGAGCTAGGGAATGTCGAAAGTGGTTAAGGAGTAGAGAGGAGGATATTATTGTTGGTATGTCCCTCCAGATTCTGCTGTTAGAAAAGTCGGCCTGACAAATAGTCGTCGCCCATGGAGATATCTTGAGGTGGATCGTAGATGGTGCAAGTCAAGGACACCTGTCCTCCCGAGTAGGTCTCCTTCTCTACCGCTCACGCCTGTCGAAATCGAATACGACGAATTGGAGTACAAGGCTGACAAACAGCAATGGCTCAACTGTGAAGTAAAGATCTTTTCATTCGAATCCGAGGACGACGAAGAAGCGAAAATGGTAGGAGTTCCAGCAGAAGGAAAGATCCCAAGGGTCGCAACCAACGCTCCTACTACCGACGAAATCACTCCATGAGTGCAGACAGGATTAAACGTAGACGATCGCTTATCAATGGATGGAGATAGAGCGCAGTAGAACAAAATCTTTAGAAGGATCGAATGGAGATAATGCGCCTTTGAAAGTTCATGCAGTGTCTTCCTTCCCCGTTCTGATCAGGGCCATGCTCTTGTTGAGGCATAACCACCCCCTAACCCGCCATCATCGACACACCGCCAGATCCTATTTCCTTGGGGTCCTTGATAGCTCCACCGGAACAGTGGGACCGCGTATCATTATTTTGCATCCATTCAGGAGATCAGACAAACCGGTCGACCGGATCTGTATCGACTGCGAAAGAACAGCCAGCCTTACGGTATCACATATGATGCTGCAAACGTGCGAGTCGCTGCTCCACACCATCACCGAGTGCCGAAAATGAGTCATGTAAAGTCCTGATCGGGGCCTGGTCCTGAGATCTACAAATTCAAAGTAAACATCCGGCGTTGTGGATCTCTTTATTTTTGGACTTTCTAGGGGGTTTACCGTAAAAGTCAACGTGATTCAGGCAAGGAAGGTGTGGGCAGATTAGAGGGGTAAGCAATGGCTTGTGGTCTGGATGTGGAGTGGTGTACCGCATTGTTCATAACCTGAAATCATGACCTTGGCGTCATTCACCGCAGCTCTGTCGCAGGTCGGGGATGATACATACCGCCTTGGCCATCCTGTCAAGAGTGGGTCGTTTATCATGTATAAAGGCTGGGTATGATTCGCGAGGGGACGTCTCTCATAGCACCCATCAACCCTCATCAAGTCCTTCCCTCCAAGTAAAGTAAATCACCAAGTCGACAATGATTTCCAAAGAGATGCCCAAGCCTTCGATTTCGCAGAAGAAGATATACTTTACTCGACATGGACAAGGTGAACACAAGTGAGTGCATAGTGGGGTTAGCTGCGGTACGGTAGCTGATATACTAGCGTCGACGATGATACAAGCAGTATGCTTTCGAGTTCCAAGAATCGTAATCGCTGCTAATAACTCTTAGTCCCTGATGCTGTTTTGACCAAGCAGGGTCGAGAGCAGTGCAGACAACTCGACGAAGCCTCGAGGGATACCGTTCAGGCCGAAGCGGAATTGATTGTCGTCTCACCAGTTAGTAACAATGTCCCATATGCTCGACTACAAACTGATACACAGCTCCGAAGAACCCTCGAGACAATGTTACTATCCTACCCCCGCCTGATCGACCGCTTGGAGAGGGAAGGCAAAATTCCCATTATCCTCGACATCTTCCAAGAAGTCGACAAGTAAGTTCACCTCAGCATTGCAATCCTGATATATAGTGTCCCCTCCGATACACCCACGACTCCATTCGACTGGCTCCAGACGGCCCATAGTGGTGTTTACGCCCATATGGATTTCAAGACGAAGATCTCTTCCGATTTCGATACTAAAGAAGGGATCTTTGATCCGGAGAATGTCAAAGATAGGGCAAAGAAGTGCAGACGTTGGTTAAGGGAACAGAAGGAGGATGTTATTGCTGGTAAGTCCGGGTCGTTTCATGCGATCACAAGCTGACGTGTAGTTGTGGCCCACGCCGACATCTTGCGATGTATTGTCGATAGGTGTGATGCCGAGAATAAATCGGAGCGTGTAAG
>Ga0308160_10008386_pt1 | contig 10076 bp, 14 predicted proteins | sample PhyFR1_FD_201036 | JGI IMG/M metagenome (GOLD analysis project Ga0308160, IMG submission 201036) | Phyllosphere microbial communities from UC Gill Tract Community Farm, Albany, California, United States - DLSLF.R1 | ecosystem: Host-associated > Plants > Phyllosphere > Unclassified | place: USA...
CAATCAGGAGAAACACAATGTCTGACAACCAGGACGACCAAAACCTCGACGACGACTGGGGCGCCGCGATTGCAGAACAAGCAGCTGCAGAGGCCGCCGCCTTACAGAAGCAGCAGACCGCCAGCGCCGCCGTGTTCCAGGACTTCGGCGCCAAGAGCCCGCGTCCGGACACGCCGAACGACATCGATTTCATCCTCGACATTCCGGTGCAACTCACCGTGGAACTCGGCCGCACGAAAATCGCCATCAAGAACCTGCTGCAGCTGGCGCAGGGCTCGGTGGTCGAGCTCGACGGCCTGGCCGGCGAACCGATGGACGTGCTGGTGAATGGCTGCCTGATCGCCCAGGGCGAAGTCGTGGTCGTGAACGACAAGTTCGGCATCCGCTTGACTGATATCATCACGCCATCGGAACGGATCAGAAAATTGAATAAATGATGCCCACGCTCTCCCCTGCCCGCAGTAATGCACATGTCGGTCGATACCCCGTGTTGCACGGGCTTGGGGCGAGCGCGATCCTGGCGGCGGCCTGCTGGCTGCCGCTGGCGGCGCAGGCGCAAACGCCTGCCAATCCAGCCACCTCGACTTCCCCCGTGTCGGCTACCCAGGTCGACATCGTTCCGCCCGAGCGCGCCACCACCGTCGGCGAAGTGCCGACCACGGCGCAGAACCCGGTTAACGATCCGCCTGCCGCGGTGATGCCGTCGGCCCCCGCCGCCATCCCTGCCATCCCCAGCGCGCCGGCGCGTCCAGTCACGATTCCCCAGCCCGCCCCCGCTCCCGGCCCTTCCACCGGCATCCTGATGCAGACCATCTTCGCCCTGCTGATGGTGCTGGGCCTGCTCGCGGCCCTGGCCTGGGCCGCCAAGCGCTGGGGTCCGCGCGTCATGGGCAACTCCGCGAATCTGCGCCTGGTCGGGGCGCTGAACATCGGCGGGCGCGAACGCATCATGGTGGTGGAAGTGGGCGACCAGTGGATCGTGGTCGGCGCCTCGCCGGGCCGCGTGAACGCGCTCGCCACCATGCCGCGCCAGGATGCCTTGTCCACGAGCGCGTCTGGCGTACAATCTGGCGCCACGCTGGGCGGCGACACGCTGCCGGCGACGAATTTCTCCGACTGGCTCAAACAGACGATCGACAAACGCAATGCGAAATAAGACACTCCTGCTGATCGCCGGCCTGGCGGCCCTGCTGCCGCTGGCCGCCCTCGCGCAGCCGGGCATTCCGGCCTTTACCACCAGCGCCGCGCCGGGCGGCGGCACCCAGTACTCGCTGCCGGTGCAGACGCTGCTGCTGATGACGGCATTTACTTTCCTGCCGGCGGCGCTGCTGATGATGACCAGCTTCACCCGCATCGTCATCGTGCTGTCGCTGCTGCGCCAGGCGATCGGCACCCAGACCGCGCCGCCGAACCAGGTAATGGTCGGCCTGGCGCTGTTCCTGACGCTGTTCGTGATGGGCCCGACCTTCGACAAGATTTATACGGACGCCTACGTGCCGCTGCAGGAAAACCGCATCCAGATGACCGAGGCGATGGAGCGCGGCGCCGCGCCTCTGAAGGACTTCATGCTCAAGCAAACACGCCAGTCGGACCTGGCCATGTTCGCCAAGATTTCGCGCACGCCGGCCCTGCAGGGACCGGAAGACGTGCCGCTGCGCGTGCTGATCCCGGCCTTCGTCACCAGCGAACTGAAGACGGCGTTCCAGATCGGCTTCGCCATCTTCATTCCGTTTTTGATCATCGACATGGTGGTGGCATGATGATGATGTCGCCGGCCGTGATTTCGCTGCCGTTCAAGATGATGCTGTTCGTGCTGGTCGATGGCTGGCAACTGCTGCTGGGCTCGCTGTCCCAGAGTTTCAATTAGGGAGCGCGCGATGACCCCGGAATCCGTCATGACCATGGGCCAGAAGGCCATGGAAACCACTCTCCTGATCTCGGCGCCGCTGCTGCTGGTGGCGCTGATCATCGGCCTGATCATCAGCATCTTCCAGGCCGCCACCCAGATCAACGAAGCCACCCTCTCCTTCATCCCGAAACTGGTCGGCGTGTTCGTCGCCCTGGTGATCGCGGGGCCGTGGATGCTGTCGGTCATGCTCGACTACATGCGCTCGGTGTTCACCGGCATCCCGAACATGGTGGGCTAGGTTTTCTTCGTCGATGCTGACGCTCGTTACGACCGACATCAATGCCTGGATCGCCGGCCTGCTGTGGCCGCTCACGCGCATCCTCGGGCTGATCGCGTCCGCCCCGCTGTTCGGCCACGCCAGCGTGCCGCAATCGGTGAAACTGGTGCTGGGCGTGCTGCTGGCGCTGATCATCGCCCCCACCGTGCCGGCCGTGCCCGCCGCCGATCCGATGTCCTACGCCGGCCTGCTGATCCTGGTGCAGGAACTCCTGATCGGCGTGGCGATGGGCTTTTCGATGCGCCTGGTGTTCGCGGCGGTGGAGTACGCCGGCGAACTGGCCAGCTCCACCATGGGCTTCAGCTTCGCTTCCTTTTTCGACCCGTCCACCCAAGGCCGCTCGGCGGCGGTCAGCCAGTTCATGTCGATGGTGGCGACCATGGCCTTCCTGGCCGTGAACGCCCACCTGATCCTGCTGGCAGTACTGTCGGAAAGTTTTGTGACGCTGCCAATCTCGGCCACGCCGCTGTCGCTGGCGGCGCCGCTGGAACTGGTGCGCTGGGGCTCGCGCATCTTCTCGGCCGGGCTGCAACTGGCACTGCCGATCATCGCCGCGATCTTGATCGTCAACGTCGCCCTCGGCATCCTCACGCGCGCGGCGCCGCAGCTGAACATCTTCGGCATCGGCTTCCCGATCACGCTCGGGGTGGGCTTGCTGACCTTGAGCATTGCCCTGCCTTACCTGGGCACGCCGATGCTGAATCTGTTCAACGAGGGGATCGAGGCGGGGCGGCGGATTCCACGGGCGGCGAGCGAGCGGGTGCCGGCCGCGCCTGTGCCGGCGCCAGCAGCGCCCCTGCCTTCACCCGCGCCCTGAAGCCAGTCAGTCAGCGATCGCGACATCGACTTCGAACCATACCGTCGGCTTGGCGTTCAACATCGATCCCGGGTTGGGAGTCAAACTGAACTGCAAGGAATGGGGCATGCCGCTGACCCGTATTTCTCCGTCTGAAGCGGCGAGCGGTTGCGGTCCGCACATACCACAACCTGGCTTGGCATCTGGAGGGACGACACTGACGTTTGCCGTTGCAAAGGTAATCGGACCATCCGAGACCGCCAGCGCGCCCTCTACCGACACAGGCAAACGCTGTCCTTTCCACAGCATCGTGCAGTTCCCTATCTCGCGACGATGCGGGCGCGTAGCGCCACCGTTATCCGCATAGGCAGGGATGCTGCCGGTTACCGTGCAGAGCTTCGTCAGCTTGCTGACGTTTCCATGATGTGCTTCGATTAAACGGACGGTAACGGTCATCCGCGCCTCGCGCAGCCAGGGCGGCTGGGGTGGCGGCGGGGGAATGGCGTGTGCAGTCACGGCGCTCAATAACAGTGGCACGGCTAGCCACCGGCGATGGGTCATCCTGCGCATGGTTGCCACCTGCGTGCCAGGCTCAGCTGATATTGTCATACTCATCTTTTCCATGGGTAGTAATCGAGGCATGTACCGAGACCGTACTGTGCAAGTCGCGCCATCAATGCCGGTTCGAGGTCGATGACGATATTGGTTTCACTGAATAAGCCCACAAAGAGTTCAGCCTTTCCACCTTCGCTGCGAATTTGTGCGAACAGCCCTGCCAGGGGCGCCAGATGATCGAGTTCTTGCGCCAGGGCCTGCTCCAGTTCGACACGCTCCGAACTGGCCGTTTCTTCTATCAGCCCGGCCGACCAGTAAGTGGACTTATGCAAGCCACCCAGTGGCGCTCCCTTGCGTGATACACGCGGCGTGCCGACCGTCCAGCAATATGTAGGCTGGCGCCCGGTCATTGCTGACAGCTCTTCATGCGACACGACCGGATGCCAGATACGAAGCGAAATAACGTATTGATAGGGGGACATCGTCAGACTTGGTTATGTCGCACGCTGGACAAGCCGTGGGGCTTGGTTCGGTTTGCTTTGCGTGATGTGCAGAACCACTGCAGGCAAATTGGTAAGGTCTGCTATCGACCCGAAGCGGACCTTCATTGCTCACTTCTCCAGGCGCCGGAATATTGCTTGCTCGTCAGTGTCATTCTTGATCGAGGCTGGATAATCAAGACGTTCAAGCCTGAAGTAGACCGCAATCTGTGGCTGGAAGTCTGCGATCACTTCTGTTTCTGCTTCCGAGATCGCTTCGGTATCGTCGTCAGTGATCTCTCCATCGAAGACGACGCGAACATAGATTTCATCTTCCGTCCACCGACACATGATCGCGCGCACAGCAGCCCCGATGTGCCCAAGAAATGCTCTCTGTGCACTAAGCAGCGTCCAGACCCGCATATCGGTCGATGTCACGGAATCTCCTTTACGATATGCCAGCAATGTTCAGGTCGCGAACGACCGCCCTTGGCCGAAAGCAGCCTTGAAAACAGCTCAGTGTACCGAGTTGTTGCTTTAGAAACTAGCAGAAGATTCGTTCATCGTTTTCAGTCGCAAGCCCAAAGGCAGTTCAACCCTTGCCGACCAGTCAACAATAACGCCCACATTCGTGCTGCCGACTCAACAATAGAAACCCTTCCCCCAACACCCCGCACGCGAGAAACAACTCCTCGCACTCAATTGACCGCTGCGCTATCATGAAATTGTAAATACACAGGCGCGGCCGGATTCGTGCACAAGCGCCTCGGAGCACAGCTTGAACCTCTCACCCTTGCCCCTTGCCGTCTTCGTCGTCGATCCCGCGGGGCTGATCACCAGCTGGAACAAGGCCTGCGAAAAGCTGGCCGGCTACACGGCCGCCGATATCCGCAACCAGACCCTGGCACGCATTGTCGAGTTCGACGATGCCGGCACGGTGCCGATCTCGGTGGCCGCGCGTGCCGATGCCGAATCCACTGGGCACCTGATCTGTGCCAACGGCAACCGCCTGCCGATCCGCGTGACCGTGGCACCACAATCCTTCGATCCCGACCAGCCCGGCACCTTCAGCGTGATCGTCATTCCGCGCACAGGCATCGTGCCGCCGCGCTATTCCCTGATCCAGGACCTGCCCGTCGCCGACATCATCGAAGGCCTGCCCTGCGTGTTCTACGTGATCGACCAGAGCGGCCACCTGCTGCTGTGGAACCACCAACTCGAAGAAGCGTTGGAAATGTCGAGCGAGGAACTGCCCACGGAGAACGTGAAGGCCTTCTTCGACGAACGCGAACGGCCGCGCGTGGTGCAGGCCATCCTCGACGCCTTCGACCATGGCAGGTCCTCGCACGAAGCCGAAATGATCGGCAAGCACGGCAAGCGCACGACTTTCCTGTTCCACTGCGCCCGCACCAGCCTGGGCAGCCTGCCCTGCGTGTTCGGCACCGGGCTCGACATCGAGGCGCGCAAGCAGACCGAGCAGGGGCTGCGGGTGCGCGAACGGGCGATGTATTCGAGCGTGAACGCGATCCTCATCACCTGTTGCGAAGGCGGCGAGAACAAGATCGAGTACGTCAATCCGGCCTTCGAGCACATGACCGGCTACACGCTGGCCGAGATCAAGGGCCGCAATCCGCGCTTCATGCGCATCGAAGGCTGCGATATCGAGGAACACAAGCGCGTGCACGATGCGCTCCAGCGCAAGGAAGGCGTGCGCTCGGTGCTGCGCAATACGCGCAAGAACGGTGAAATTTTCTGGAACGATTTGCGCATCGATCCGGTGACAAATGTCGATGGCGAGGTCACGCACTTCGTGGCCGTGATCAACGACATCACCGAGGCCCGCCATTACGAACGCCGCCTGCACCACCTGGCCCACCACGACCCGCTGACCGGCCTGGCCAACCGCACCTTGCTGCAGGATCAATTGAAGCAGGCCATAGACTACGCGGCCAGCCACCAGGTGCTGGGCGCCCTCGCCTTCCTCGACCTCGACAACTTCAAGCACATCAACGACAACTTCGGCCATGAAGCCGGCGACATTGTCCTGCAAGAAATTGCCAACCGCCTGAAAGCGAACGTGCGCGAGAACGATACCGTGGCGCGTGTCGGCGGCGACGAGTTCGTCCTGGTGATCAACGACCAGCCCAACGCCGAGCACGTGGCCGACCTGGTCGAGCGCATCCGGCGCAGCGTGCGCGCACCGATCGATGTGGCCGGCAAGGAAATCGTGCCCGGTACCAGCATCGGCGTGAGTTTGTTCCCGCTCGATGGCGAGAATGTCGACCGCGTGATGCGCGCCGCCGACGCCGCCATGTACCACGCCAAGACCCTTGGTAAAAACAATTGCCAGTTCTATTCGAACGAACTGAACCAGATCGTGCACCAGCACCTGATGCTGGAAGCCAGCCTGAGCCGTGCAATCCGCAACGACGAGATGATGCTGGGCTATCAGCCAAAAGTCGACCTGCGCACCGGCAAGGTGGTCGGCGCCGAAGCCCTGGTGCGCTGGCTGCATCCCGAGCAAGGCATGATCTCGCCCGACGAATTCATTCCCGTGGCCGAGGAAACCGGCCTCATCGTGCCGCTGGGCGAATGGGTCATCGCCGAAGCCTGCGGCGCCCTGAAGGCCCTGCGCGCGCTCGGCATCGAGGACTTCGTCATCTCGGTGAATCTGTCGGCACGCCAGCTGCGCCAGCGCCAGTTCGCACGCCACCTGGCCGAGGTACTGCAGCGCCATCAGGTCGATCCGCATATGCTGGAACTGGAAGTCACGGAAAGCCAGTTGATGGACCGCCCCGCCGAGGCGATGCAAGCGCTGGCGGAGCTGAAAGCGCTGGGCGTGCGCCTGTCGATCGACGATTTCGGCACGGGTTATTCGAGCCTGAGCCACCTGCAGAAATTCCCGGTCGACTTCATCAAGATCGACCGCTCCTTCCTGGGCGGCGGCGTGCACGACGGCCACGCCGTGATCACGCGCGCGATCATCGCGCTTGGCCACAGCCTGAAGATGAAGGTGATTGCTGAGGGTGTCGAGACCCAGGAGCAGCTGAATTTCCTCCGCAATCACAACTGTGACCAGATGCAGGGTTATTACTTCAGCGCGGCACTGTCGCAGGAAAAACTGCAGGAGATGGTGTGTAATGACGACCGTTTACCTGCTTAAGTACAATTGGTGTGTCGAAAAGTTTGATTCCTTGTCGAAATTCTTTACATTACGTAACTTTTACATTGATACAAAAAATATAACTTTCTGAATTTACAAGATAATTTCCAGCTGGCACGGCGTTTGCTAAATAGGTAACGAAGTCCTTTTTTCGATACCTGTTCCGACTGGAGAAATAATGAAAGCAATCATCAAGCGCGCCCTTCCTGCCCTGCTGCTCGTCTGCGCCGCAGCGGCCAACGCCAGCGTCATCAATCTGGGCACGGTCGACAAGAACTATGGCAGCGCGAGCGACCGCGGCGCCACCGCCAGCACCGGCGCCTGGAAGTCCTGCGACAAGCTCAACAATGGTTCGGTGTCGGTCTACGACACCACCGGGTGCACCCGCTTCAGCGACACCTTCGACTTCAGCGGCATGAAGTATGACAGCATCGACAGCTTCGATCTGACCCTGACCTTCAGTAACACCAACGACTACCAAAGCGTGTCGATCCTCAAGTTTTATGAAGACTGGCGTGTACGTGTGGCGGATTCGGCTACCCACGGCTCGGATGTGCTGATGAAAATGACCCGTAGCACCGATGCAATCACCCAGATCTTCCACATCGATGCCACGACTCATGCCGACGTGTTCTCGACTATTGCCACCAATGGTCAATTGCACCTGTGGTTCGCCGACGAATCCTGGGTTGTCAGCAACTTCAATCTGCTCAACGCCAGCCTGCAGGTGAATGGCACCGCTGCCGCCGCCGACGTGCCGGAACCAGCGAGCCTCGCCCTGTTCGGCGTGGCCATGCTGGGCGCCGCCGCCGCGCGCCGTCGCCGCGCAGCGAAGTAAGTTTCGCCAGGTAGCAGACAAGGCCGCTTCCGGTTCGCCGGAGCGGCCTTTTTTCATGGCATGGCAGCCTGCTCCGTCCTGGCGGCAGGCTGGCCGCCGGGTGGCCACCACTGCGCCACACCCCAGGCAAATTCCGGCACCAGCAGCAGCCACAGCAGCGGCGCCCCGGTCTGCGCCAGCGTCCACGCCATCCAGCCTGAAAACAGGAAGCGCGCCGCGCCGTCATACTGGCCCAGCCGGCGGCTCGGGTGGCGCAGGCGCAGCAGCGACCAGACGGTCACGATGCTGCCCAGCAGGCCGGCGATGAACATGTGGAAGGGTTCGAAGGCCGGCAGCGGCGCGCCGCCGAGCTGGACGTTCAGGTGCGACATCAGTGCGTGCATCGGCGCCAGGGTCCAGGGCGTGGCCAGCGGGGCCGTGACGAGGATGTCGTAGAGGGCGCTGGCGCGCACCAGTTGGCGGTAGGTGGTGAGTTGCATCGGCGTGCTCCAGGGGATCGAAAATCGTATCCTCAAGCCTGGAGTACACTCCAGGGTCAAGCATTTTCGGGAGCGATGCGATGCGTATTGGTGAACTGGCCGAGGCCACGGGGCTGAGCCGCGATACCCTGCGGTTTTACGAGGAGCGCGGGCTGCTGGCGGCAAGGCGGCGGCCGAATGGGTATCGGGATTATCCGGCCGAGGCGGTCGAGTGGCTGTGCTATTTGCGCAGTGCGCAGGCGCTGGGGTTTACGCTGGCGGAGATCGAGGCGGGGATGCCGTTGTTGGCCGATGCGGCGAATGCGGGGGCGGAATTGCGGGCGGCGCTGGCGCGCAAGCTGGAAGATATCGATGCGCGGATTGCGGGGTTGGGGGAGTTGCGGGCGGCGTTGGCGCGCAAGGTGGAGGATATGGGGGCGGATTGTCCGTTGCGGGCCGCAGAGGCAGTGCGATGACGCGGCGGTTTGACCGCGTGGACACAGGTGTCCACCCTACCGCCAATCGTTCGTTTGTGGTCGGTGGAAGCAACACGGCAAGGAATCGTTAACGAATGGTGGGTTCAAGAACCCACCCTACCAGCTTCGATGCGCAAGCCGTAGGGTGGGTCGGTCCGCGTGCGGCTCGAACCCACCAATTCAACCATTCAACCATTCAATCGTACGAATTAACCAATGTAATTGAACAGCGACAGTCCCGACATCGTCTTGAACGACTTCTGCGCCGCTTCCAGCGTCGATTGCTGGGTCGCGTAATCCGAGATCGCCTTCACCACATCCAGGTCCTGCAGCGTCGACAGCGTGCCCTTGTACTGGATGCCCAGCTCCAGGCCCTGGTCTTCCAGGTAGTCGACTTCCTTCATGCGCGAGCCGATCGAGGCGCGGGCGGTCAGCATGTTGTCGAGCGAGGATTTCAGGCCTTCGCTGGCGGTGCTGAGCTTGTTCGACAGCGTGGCCAGGCCGGTGTTGTCTTCGCCGGAATTGCGCAGCGCCGCGACCAGGTTGGTCATGGTGGTGAAGATCGATTCCTTTTCGCTCGGCTTGACCTCGAACTTGTCGCCGTCGGCCGGGGCGCCGGTGACGGTGAACGAGGCGCCGTCGAAGGCGATCTGCTTGCCGGCCACGTAAGGCTCGTCGCTCAGCACCGCCTTTTTCGGGGTGGTGCTGTTGTCGGTGACGGTGTAAGTGGTCTTGCCGCCGTCGACCTTGAATTCCAGCGAGTAGTTGTGGCCGGTGAGCTTGGTCGGATCGGACACCGAGCCCGAGCCGGCGACCGCGCCGCCCTTGTTACCATCGACCATGGTGGTCTGGTAGCTGCCGTTGCCGGTGCGGTTGTTCTCGAAAATCGAGCTGCCCGAATCGCTGATCGCGATCGAACGCGACGAGCCGACCTGCAGTTTGCGCTGGCCCTGGTCGCCCTGGTAATTCGCGCCACTGTCGGTCTGCACGAAGGGAACCGTGCTGCCCTTGTAGCCCGAGAACAGGTAGCCGCCCGAACCGTCGGCGGTGTTGGCGATGCCGAGCAGGTCCTGCATGCGGCCTTCGATTTCGGTGGCGATCTGCAGGCGGTCGGATTTCGACAGC
>Ga0308160_10008387_pt1 | contig 10075 bp, 12 predicted proteins | sample PhyFR1_FD_201036 | JGI IMG/M metagenome (GOLD analysis project Ga0308160, IMG submission 201036) | Phyllosphere microbial communities from UC Gill Tract Community Farm, Albany, California, United States - DLSLF.R1 | ecosystem: Host-associated > Plants > Phyllosphere > Unclassified | place: USA...
CGCGACTTCCTCCCCCGGAAACTCGCCTGGACCGTGCTGGCCGTCTTCGTCACGGCAGCCGGGCAGATCGCGTGGACGGCGAGCCTGCCGGGCTTTGATCCCGTTCCCTACGCCCCGCAGCCCGAAGCGTCCGGCGGCAGCACATACTATGGCGGCGACGGCCGGGTACCCGGCATGGACCTCGCTGCCCCTCTGGGTGGAGCACTGGCGGTCCTCGCGGCCGGAACCTTCGCCGTGCTGGCACTGATCGCCCGCCGGCGGCGGCTGGAATCGCTCACGTCCGGGGACAACGGCCTGCTGCGGACCATCGCCATGAACCGGCTGCTCCGTACCGTGGCCACGGTAGCCTCCGGCCTGGCCGCAATCGCCGGCAACCACACTGCCCTGCCGGACCCCGCCGAAAGCACCGGAACGTGGGCCAGCCCGGCCGCAGTCCTGAACCTCGTGGTCCTGCTGGCCATGTGGTGGTGGGCGCCGCCCAAACTGTCCCATGGACTGACGGAACGCCGGGCCCGCCGGATCCTTGATCCGCAACCGGCCACGAAGCTGGCGGTTTCGATCGGGCCGGCCATGGGCTTGGCCGCTCTGCTTCCGCTGGTGGCAGCGGCGGTGATGCCTGGCGTCCTCACCGGCCAGCCGGCGCTGTTCGTAGCACTGGCGGCCATCGCTGTCCTGGCGGTAGTGGCAGGCGGCGAAGTCCTCCTGCACCGCAACCACGGCACGGACGGCGAGCCCCGGCACTGGCCCCGCCAGGTGGTCTCCCCCGCACTTATCGCCACGGTCGTTACGGCCATGGCCATCCTGCTCAGCGTCCTGGTCCTCATCGCCGTGCGGCAGGCGGAAACTGGCGTACCGCCGTCGTGGCCGGCAACTGCCTGGACCACCGTTGCTGCAATCGGAACCGCCGCCGTGCCCGTGGCCGTGGCACGGCGCCGCCGCAGCATCCCCGGGGCGGTTCCCGGACTCGACGCCGCCCTTCGTGCCATCACGCTGCACAGGGTAGCCCGCACCCTGGCTGCCCTCTTCGCCGCCCAGGCCGGGGCGCTGCTCATGAGCGCAGCACCGGCGCTGCAGCGCTTTGCCCCGCCGGGCGCCGACGCCACTTCAGTCCTGTGGCAGATAGCACCGGGAGCAGGAGTGATCCTGGCCGCTGCCGGCGTGGTCATTGCGGTGATCCCGGTCCGCGGAATCACCGCCACGCCTGCCGCCAAGGCAGCGCCCGCACCCGAAACGGTGCCGTGAGCGCCGGAATCACCGTGGACCTGCGGTCCGCCACCCCGCCCTATGAGCAAATCCGGTCACAGATCAGCTCCCTGGTTGCCGTTGGTGCATTGCCGGCCGGAAGCAGGCTGCCCACCGTCCGCAGCCTGGCCGCGGATTTGGGCATCGCTGCCGGCACCGTGGCCAGGGCATACAAGGAGTTGGAGGCGGCCGGGGTTGTTGAATCACGACACCGGGGCGGCACCTTCATCGCCTCCGTTCCGGGCGGTGCCGGGCACGGCAGTCCGGGTGCCATACCGTCCGAGGTGACCGCCGCCGTCGAACGCTATGTGGAGGCCGGCCGGAAGGCAGGACTCAGCGACGGGCTGCTGCTGGACCTGGTCCGCGGAAGGCTCGGAACGGAGCGGACCGATGGACACTGATCCGCGCCCGGCGCCTGAGCGGACCTGGTTTGTGCCGTCCCTACTGCTCCTGGCGGCCGCTGCGGTCCTCGGGGCCTACCTGTACCCGGGGATGCCGGATCCCGTCCCCGTCCATTGGAACGGGGCGGGCATCCCGGACAGGTTCGCCGGCAAGTCAGTACTTGCCGTCTTTTCGCCGCTGCTGATCGGTACCGGCGTGGTGGCATTCCTGTGGCTGCTGTACCGGTTCCTTCCCGCCATGGCCGCCAAAGGAGCGCAGGACGCGGCCCGGGCGGCTCTTGAGGCCAGGGCGGGAAAGGACGTTCTGGCTAAGCTGGCGCCGGCCTTGGCCGTTCTTTTCTGTTGGCTGTGCACCACGGGCTGGCTCGGACTGGCAAGCCCCTGGACCATCTGGCCGCCGATGCTCCTCCTGATGGGCTTCACCCTGTGGCTGGTGGTCCGCGCCACCCGCGCGGTCTCCGTCCCGCCGGCTCCGCCCCGGTAGACTGGGACGGTGAGCATCCCCACGCCTTATGAAGACCTTCTGCGCGACGTCCTGGCCCAGGGCACGCACAAATCCGACCGTACGGGCACCGGAACCACCAGCGTTTTCGGCCGCCAGATCCGTTTCGACCTCGCCGAAGGCTTCCCGCTCATCACCACCAAGCGGGTCCACTTCAAGTCCGTGGCAGTGGAGCTGTTGTGGTTCCTGCGCGGCGAAACCAACGTGAAGTGGATGCAGGACCAGGGCGTCACCATCTGGAACGAATGGGCTGACGAGGACGGCGACCTTGGCCCGGTTTACGGTGTTCAGTGGCGCAGCTGGCCCACCCCGGACGGTGGCCACATCGACCAGATCGCCGAACTCGTGGAGAACCTCAAGGCCAACCCGGACTCCCGCCGGCATATTGTCTCGGCCTGGAACGTCTCCGAGCTCAACGACATGGCGCTGCCGCCGTGCCATGCGTTCTTCCAGTTCTACGTTGCCGACGGCAAGCTTTCCTGCCAGCTGTACCAGCGCTCGGCGGACATGTTCCTGGGCGTCCCTTTCAACATCGCCTCCTACGCCTTGCTCACGTACATGCTGGCGCAGCAGGTGGGCCTCGAACCGGGGGAATTTGTCTGGACCGGTGGCGACGTCCACATCTACGAGAACCACATGGACCAGGTCCTCAAGCAGCTCGAACGGGAGCCGTACGAGTACCCGCAGCTGAAGATCAACAGGAAGCCCGCCTCGATCTTCGACTACACGCTGGAAGACTTCGAGGTGGTCGGTTACAAGCACCACCCCACCATTAAGGCGCCGATTGCCGTATGAGCACCGAGAACTCCACCGATCCCCAGTCCTTCACCGAGGAACTTGCCGCCTCCATCACGGGCGTTGGCCTGGTCTGGGCCCAAACACCGAACGGCGTCATCGGCAAGGACGGGGACATGCCCTGGCACCTGCCCGAAGACCTCAGGCACTTCACCCGGCTGACCACCGGGCACCCGGTCATCATGGGCCGCAAAACCTGGCTGTCCTTTCCGGCGAAGTACCGTCCCCTGCCCGGGCGCACCAACATCGTCATCACCCGGCAGAAAAGCTGGGCCGATACGCCCGAGGCGGCGGGCGCCGTCGTGGTCCCCTCGCTGGATGACGCACTGCTGGAGTCCCAGTTCGTCGACGGCGGCGACACCGTCTGGATCCTTGGCGGCGGCGAGATCTTCCGTCAGTCGACAGAGCTTGCCAACGTTGCGGTGGTCACCACCATCGACGTGGAGGCCGACGGCGATACGTACGCTCCGGAGCTCGGCACCAGTTGGGAGGCCAGCTCCTCCCTCCCGCCGGACGGATGGCTGACCGGCGCCAACGGCACGCGCTACCGGTTCACCAAATGGTCACGGACCGAAAGCTAGGACGATGCTGAAGAAACCCGAAACCCTGTTCGTCCTGGGGTACATGCTCCTTCCCCTTCTCGCGCTGCTGTCCGCGATCGTTGGACTCACCATGATCCTGGGGGGCAACAAGATCGCCGGTGCCATCGTGCTGGTGGTGGTGACCCAGGCGTTTGCCTTTGGCGCGTTCTTTGCCCTGCGCGCCCGCAAGACCGCCCTGCTGGAAGAGTCCGATCAGGGCTAGGACCCTGCCGGCAGTGACGTAACCGACTGCGCCCTTACGGTGCCGAAGTCTAAACTGTACGAATGACTACAGCAGCTACCCCTTCCGTCGGCCTGGTCGGATGGCGCGGCATGGTGGGCTCCGTCCTCATGCAGCGCATGCAGGACGAGGGCGACTTCGCCAACATCAACCCGGTGTTTTTCTCCACGTCCAACGCGGGCGGTGCCGCGCCCACCCTTGCTGGTTCAGCAGGAGGGAGCGCCGGCAAGCTCGAGAACGCGTTCGACCTCGACACCCTGGCGAAGCTGCCCATTATTGTCACCGCCCAGGGCGGGGACTACACCAAGCAGGTCCACGGAGAACTGCGCGGCCGCGGCTGGGACGGACTCTGGATCGACGCCGCCTCCACGCTGCGCATGAATGACGATTCGATCATCGTCCTGGACCCCATCAACCGCGATGTGATCGACAAGGGCCTGGTCAACGGCACCAAGGACTTCATCGGCGGCAACTGCACGGTCTCCTGCATGCTCATGGGCCTCGGCGGACTGTTCAAGAACGGCCTCGTCGAGTGGGGCACGTCCATGACCTACCAGGCTGCCTCCGGCGGCGGCGCCCGCCACATGCGCGAGCTCCTCAGCCAGTTCGGCACGCTCAACGCCGAGGTCAGCACCGAACTTGACGACCCCGCATCAGCCATCCTTGAGATCGACCGCAAGGTGCTGGCCCACCAGCGCAGTGACATCGACGCCACCCAGTTCGGCGTCCCGTTGGCCGGCTCGCTGATCCCCTGGATCGACGCGGACCTGGGCAATGGCCAGTCCAAGGAAGAGTGGAAGGCCGGGGTTGAGACCAACAAGATCCTGGGCACCGCCGAGGACAACCACGTGATCATGGACGGCCTCTGCGTCCGCATCGGTGCCATGCGCTCCCACTCGCAGGCGCTGACGCTGAAGCTCCGCGAAGACCTCTCCGTAACCGAGATTGAAAAGCTGCTGGCCGAGGACAACGAGTGGGCCAAGGTGGTTCCCAACACCAAGGAAGCCTCCATGGCCGACCTGACGCCCGTGGCTGCTTCAGGCACCCTGGACATCCCGGTGGGACGCATCCGCAAGATGGAGATGGGCCCCAACTACATCAGCGCGTTCACCGTGGGCGACCAGCTCCTCTGGGGCGCCGCCGAGCCGCTGCGCCGCATGCTGAAGATCGCCACCGGCAACCTCTAAGCCTCCCAGCTGCTTCACAAGCGGCCCTGACCCGCATAACCGTTGCTGCCCTGCACCGGTCATGCGGGGCGGGGCCGCTTCTGTGTTCCGGTGGCGTCAGCGTGCCAGGAAGGCCTCGTACCGGCGGGCGGCCTCCGCCAGGGCTGCCTGCGCTGCCGGACCCAGCGGCGGGATCCCGTCGAAGAGTTCAGGTACGACGGCGGCAGCACGGCCGGTGCCTTCGCGCGCCCAGGTGCCCACCACCTGCCCCGCCGCAACCACAGTCTTCTTGAAGACCCCGTTGCCGCCAGGAACAATGCTGTCGAAATGCTCCGGGGCCAGCACAAGGCTGCGGTCCTGATAGCCAAGCACGAACTCGTCGAAGCCAGGCAGCAGCAGGACCGACCTGGCTCCCGGGACCCCGCTGTCCAGCAGTGCGGCCGTCTCCGGCGACATCCAATAGCCCACGCCACCGAACTCAACCTCCACTACCTGGCTGCGGATGGCTTCGAGCGCGGCCCTGGCCTCGGTCAGCGGGATCTGCGTCCACCAGGCAAAGTCCCGTACAGTGGCCGGCCCGTGGCTTCGGATGTAGCGCAGCAGGAACTCCGCCACCGCTTCGGCCCGTTCGAGGCGCCGTGACACCGGAATCCATTCGTCGAACGCGACCAGCAGCTGCTGGTTTCCCGCCAGCGGCCCCTGCACCAGCCAGCCGTGCCGGCACAGCGTGCCCAGGATGTGGATACCCCGCTGGCCCGCAGTTGCCTGGCCCGCGGCGTCGAGCTCCTTGAACAGGTCTGCACGGCTGACAGGACCGCCCGCAGCGATGCGGGTCAGCGCCACGTCCCGGCTTGCCTCGATATCGGCCCAGCTGATGGCCAGTTCCCGGTGCCTGGCAGCGATGCTCCGGGTGAGCCGCTCGGCAGTGAGGTCCAGCATCCACCCGAGGTCCTCGGGGGCCACCAGGTGCAGGGTTCCGCGCATGGGCCAGGAGCGCACGATCGAGCCGTCATCAAGGGCGGCGCGGACATCGCTCAGGCCACAGCCCGGGTGCCGTACACCCACGGCCCACAGCGCCGCCTGCAGGTCCTGCCCCTGCATCGCCGTCATCCACCGCACCACGTCCCCGGCGGAGCCGGGAACAGCACTGCCAGGCACGGCAGCCGGCGCAGGCCCCGCAGCCGTGAGCCCCTGGGACGCCAGGCGGAGCCGGCCCATGACACTGCGGCTCAGCCGCACGGCGGTTGGTGACATTGCTTCATCCTAGGTGCCGCACCCCTGGGCGCATACGCCGGTTAGGGTGGAACCATGACTTTGGGGAGTTTGTGGCTTTTGCTTGCGCGTAAAACCAGGATGTGGATGATCGGCGGGACCCTCAGCGTCCTGGCCGGAACGGCGCTGGGAGGCCTTTCCCTCACCAGGTTCCTGGGCAGCGGACAGTCTGAACCCCGGTTCCTTCTTCCATCACTGGCCCTGAGCCTGGGCGGAGGTTACGCGGTCCTCTTTCCCGGCCTCCGCACGGGCTGCCAGGGCGTGCGGATCCGCAGGGACTGGCGCCGCCACCCGATGACCGCACGGGTGCTCTGGGTCCTGTCCCTGGCGGTCGCCACCGCCGGCCTGGCCACCTGCATCGTGGCCGGGACAGTCAGCCCGCTGGCGCCCGGGCAGCTGGTATGGATCTTCATGGGCATCTACCTGGTCCTGGCCGGGTGGGCCTCGGCCGTCATGGGTGCGGCGGCATCCCTGCGACAGGACCCGGCAGGAACTTCAGCGGACGCCGAAGAGGACGTTACAGTTCCAGGCCGATAAGCAGCGGCTCGGGGTGCAGCCGGACACCAAACCGGCGTTCGACGCCGGCACGCACCTCGCGTGCCACGGCCACCACGTCGGAGGCGCCTGCGCCGCCGCGGTTGGTGATGGCCAGCGTGTGCTTGGTGGACAGCGAAGCCCGTCCCCCGGACACGCTGTCCGGTTCGAGACCGAAGCCCTTGCCGAAGCCTGCCTGGTCAATCAGCCACGCAGCGGACAGCTTCACCATTCCGTCCTGGCCGGCAGGGTACCGCGGCGCGTTCTCCGGCAGCGACGCCGCTTCCGACTCGGGAACGATCGGGTTGGTAAAGAACGAACCCGTCGAATAGGTGTCCCGGTCCGCGGGGTCCAGGACCATACCCTTGGAGGCCCGCAGCCGCAGCACTTCCCGGCGCACATCGTTCGAGTAGGCCCTTTTACCCGCTTCAACGCCGAGGGACCGCGCCAGTTCGGCGTACCGGATGGGGGCGCTCATCCGGCCCAGCGGGAGCTGGAATTCGACCGTCAGCACCACGTACCGGGGCGATCCGTTCACGGTGGTCTGCTTCAGGATGGAGTCCCGGTAGCCGAACTTCAGCTCGGAGTTGGTGAAGGTCTGCACGGCGTTCCGCTCACGGTCCCAGGTCCGGACCGCGGCAATGGTCTGCGAGACGTCAGCGCCATAGGCACCAACGTTCTGGACCGGCGTCGCGCCCGTTGACCCCGGGATCCCGGACAGCGCCTCGATCCCGGACCACGCGTGCCGGACAGCATAGTCCACCAGCTGGTCCCAGTTGTGCCCGGCCTGGACCACCACCGCCACACCGCCGCAGGAGTCTTCGGCGTTAACCGTGAAGCCCTCGGAGGCGATCTTCACCACCGTCCCGGGGTATCCGTCGTCGGAGATCAGGAGGTTGGAGCCGCCGGCGATGATCAGCACCTGTTCCCCGGCAGCATCAGCGGTGCGAACGGCATCAATGATCTCAGCCTCGGTCCGCGCCTCGATGTATTTGCCGGCGGGACCACCGACGGCGGAGGTGGTCAGGGAGGAAAGCAGGGTGGAAGTCACCAGAACACCTTACTAGGCAATCTCAGCGGGCTTCCGGGCCACCGGCGAAAGGAAGAAGCTCACGGCCAGCATCACCATGACGGCCAGCAGCGAGTGCAGGATGCCAACGTGCTCGGCCAGCAGGCCCAGCAACGGCGGCCCGCACAGGAACGCGCCGTAGCCGATGGTGGAGACCACGGACACCCTGGCGGCGGCCTTGGCGGGGTCGTCTGCCGCGGCGGACATGCCCACGGGGAATCCCAGCGAGGCACCCAGGCCCCAGATGGCGAGGCCAACAAAGGCAAGCCACGGCACCGGCGCGAAGACGAACAGGCCCAGCCCCAGGACCGCCAGCGCAGCGCACCAGCGCATTACCGGAACCCTGCCGTAGCGGTCCAGGACGAGGGTTCCGGCGAACCGGCCGATGGTCATGAACGTGACGAACAGCCCGTACCCGGCGGCACCCGCGGCATCGCTTTGCCCGTGCCCGTCCGCCAGGGCAAGGGCCACCCAGTCCCCCGCTGCACCTTCTGCCAGCGCCAGGCCCAGCACCAGGACACCCAGGAGGAGCGTTCTCCGGTCACGCCAGGCCTGGGCAATCTTGCGCTTGTTGTCGAGGGGGGCTTCCCCCTCCCCGGCGGTGATGAGGGGAATGGGCCCGGTGGTGGGGTCCTCGAAGTGGTCAGGGGTGTAGGTCCGCTCCCCCGCTACCGGGGTGATGTCTGCCCGGAACCAGGATGCGGCCGTCGCCACGGATACGGCAACCACCAGGCCGGCCGCGCCGAGGTGCCAGGCCACGGGCAGGGACACCGCGGCAGCGGCAGCCCCCAGGCCCGCACCCGCCACGGTCCCCAGGCTGAAGGCGCCGTGCAGCCTGGGCATGATGTGCCGGCCCACGGCCCGTTCCACCGACGCTCCCTCCACGTTCGAGGCGGTGTTCCAGCTTCCGGTGCCCAGCCCGATGACGGCAAGCCCCGCCGCGGTCACCACGGGGCTGGCCAGCAGGGAGGTGCCGAGGCCGGCGAGCAGCAGGCCGAAGCCCACCATGATGCTGCCGGTCCTGATGGTCTGCTTGGAGCCCAGCCGGAGCACGATCAGCCCCGAGGCAGACACCGACGCAAACGAGCCCAGCGTCAGGCAAAGCAGCAGGACGCCCACGTTGCCCGGGGTCAGGTCCAGGGCGTCACGAATTGCCGGGAGCCGGGACACCCAGGAGGCGAAAGCCAGGCCGCTGGCGCCGTAGGCCACTACGACGGCGTTGCGCCAGTGGGTGACGTGGGCCGCGGTGGCTTGGGCTGCTGCCGTTTTGATCAAGGAGGCGCCGCTACGAAAGCCTGACGACGGCCTGGGCCTTCATCAGGACTTTTTGCCCGGCTGCGGTGACGGTGAGGTCCACGCGGGCGGTGCCCGCCTCGGCGTCGAGCTTTCCGATGGTTCCGCTGACCTCAATGGTGGCGCCGGGTTCCGCGGTGCCTGTGGTGTCGGTGACCAGGACGGGCTTGGTGAAGCGGGTCTGGAAATCGACGACGGCGGCCGGGTCGCCGGCCCAGTCGGTCACCAGCTGGACAGCCGAGCCCATGGTGAACATGCCGTGGGCGATGACGCCGGGCAGTTCGACGCCGGTGGCGAAGGCCTCGTTCCAGTGGATGGGGTTGAAGTCGCCGGAGGCTCCCGCGTACTTGACCAGGTCCGTGCGGGTGACCTCGACGGTGCGGCTGCCGATTTCCTGGCCTGCAGCCAGGTCGGTGATGCTGGGGCTCATGGTTACTGTCCCTCTCCGCGGACCAGGATGGATGACGTGGTGGTGCTGACCTGCTCCCGGGCGCCACCGTCGCCAAGGGCGAAGATTTCGGAGCGGGTGGTGATCATGGCGCCGCCGCCCATGGCGCGGACGCCGTCCACGTGCAGTTCGGCCACAAGCCGGTCGCCGGCGAAGATGGGCCGGTGGTGGGTGAAGCGCTGGTCTGCGTGGACCACGCGGGAGAAGTCGATGCCGGCTTCCGGATCCTCGATGAGCTGGGCGTCGGCGCGCTGGGCGATGATAATGGCGAAGGTGGGCGGTGCCACGAGGTCGGGGTGGCCCAGTGCCGTGGCGGCATCGACGTCGAAGTGTGCGGGATGGGTGGCCTTGACCGCCCGGGCGAACTCGCGGATCTTCTCGCGGCCGACGTCGTACACCTCTGCGGCAGGGTAGCTCCGGCCCTGCAGATCCGGATTGATAGTCATGGCCTCAAGCCTATCGTCCGCGTCACGGCGGGCCGAAAACGCGGCGGTCGACCCGGCGGCGCTGCTAGCGGCGGAGGTTCTTCCG
>Ga0308160_10008389_pt1 | contig 10074 bp, 6 predicted proteins | sample PhyFR1_FD_201036 | JGI IMG/M metagenome (GOLD analysis project Ga0308160, IMG submission 201036) | Phyllosphere microbial communities from UC Gill Tract Community Farm, Albany, California, United States - DLSLF.R1 | ecosystem: Host-associated > Plants > Phyllosphere > Unclassified | place: USA...
CGCGAATGGAAAGGCTCGGCCTTCGGCGGCGCCCGCGGCCGCACCGACGTGCCGAAGATCGTCGACTGGTACATGGAGAACAAGATCAACATCGACGACCTGATCACCCATCACCTGCCGCTGGACCGCATCAACGAAGGTTTCGACCTGATGAAGTCGGGCGAGTCGATTCGCTCGGTCGTCGTCTACTGATCGATCGGCCCGGCACTCGTCCGGTGCCATGGTCCTCGCATCATCAACGTCATCCCCGCGCAGGCGGGGATCCAAGTTTGCCGGCGTTACGTTAGCGCGCAAAACTTGGGCCCCTGCATTCGCAGGGGCGACGTAGTTCTTTCTCGTTTCTCCTCTTTTTCTCCCGCCTGTTCCGCCAATTAAGCAGCCTGTCGCAGCCCGCTGGCCCGGCCGCGCACGTCCCGCTATCGTGCAGCCATCCACCCACGCACACATCTAGAAAAAAAGTTCTAGACAAAATTTTCTAGTCATTCCATACTGCCCTGGACAAAAGGAAACTGCATGAACCCGCAACGCATCCACAAGCGCGAGGCGCTGCCATGAACGCCCTGGCCTGGGCACTGCTCGATTTCGTCTGGCAGGGCGCGCTGCTGGGCTGCGCCGCCGCCGCCGTGCTGGCGCTGATGGACCGGGCGCGGCCGCAGGCGCGCTATGCGCTTGCCTGCGTTGCCTTGCTGCTGTGCGCGGCCTTGCCGCTGGCCGGGGTGCTGGCGCGCCTCGGCGGCGTCGAGGCGATCGGTGCCGGCGCCGCACTGCCGGGCGTGCTGCTGCCGGATGCGGCGGGTCCGGCATCCGCCGCCGGCTTGGCACAGGGCCTGGACGCCGGCTCCGGCGCGCATGGCTGGCTGGAAGCCATGCGGATGCAGCTGCAGCCGCGCCTGCCGCTGGTGATCCTGTGCTGGGCGGGCGGGGCAGGGATGCTGGCCCTGCGCCTGCTGCTGGGCCTGGCCTGGGTGCGGCGGCGCAGCCGTCCCGGGGCCTGGCGTCCCGATCCGGCCTGGCAGGCCGTGCTCGACCGCATGGCGGCGCGCCTTGGCATCGGCCGGCGCGTGGTGCTGGGACTGGTCGACGAGGCCGGGGCGCCGGGTGCAGCGCTCATCGGCGGGCCGGTCACGGTGGGCTGGTGGCGTCCGCTGGTGCTGGTGCCGGCAGCGCTGGCCACCGGCATGGCGCCGCCGCTGCTGGAAGCCTTGCTGGCGCACGAACTGGCCCACGTGCGCCGCCACGATTACCTCATCAACCTGATGCAGAGCGCGGTCGAGGTCCTGCTGTTCTATCACCCGGCAGTGTGGTGGCTGTCGCACCGCATCCGGATCGAGCGCGAACTGATCGCCGACGATCTTGCCGCAAGCTTGCTGGGCGAACCGCGGCGCCTGGCACTTGCCCTGTCCGAGCTGGACCAGTTCCAGCTGTCTACCCACTCGCTCGCCCCTGCGGCGCACGGAGGAAATCTCATGTCCCGTATCAAACGCCTGGTTCGTCCGCAATCGGACACCCTCAATGGAAAACCGAACTGGAAGCTGGCGCTGCCGCTGCTGGCGCTGGTGCTGTCGGCCGCGGTATCGACCCGGATCGGCAGCGCCAACGCCGCGCCTCAGCAAGCGCAAGCCGAGGCCGCGGCAGCGCAGGCGCAAGCCGCGGCAAGCCGGGCGCAAGCACAAGCGCAAACAGCCGCCGGCCAGGCCAGGGCCGCGGCGCGCGATGCCGAGCGCAGCGCCGGCCGCCGCCATGACGAGCGCTTTGCGCTGGTCAGTGGTACCGGGCACAACCTGAGCGCCAGCGGCGACGTCGGCGACTGGGCCGATATCAGGCAACTGCGCCGCAGCATCGACGGCGAATTTCTGTGGTTCCGCGCGGACGGCAAGTCCTGGGTCGTGCAGGACCCGAAGGTGCTGGCGCAGGTGCATGCCGCCTACGAGCCGATGGAGCGTCTGGGCCGGCAGATGGAAGGCTATGGCAAGGAGATGGACCGTCATGGCAAGGCCATGGATGCGCTCGGCAAGGACATGTCGCGTTCGGCGGCCGACATCCGTCCCGACCAGGCCCGCCTGCACGACCTGCAAAGCCGGATGAACGAGCTGGGCCGCCAGATGGGCGACCTCGGCCGGCAGATCGCGCAAGCCCAGGACGACGGCGAACGCCAGCGCCTGCAAACCCGGATGAACCGCCTGAGTGCCCAAATGAACACCCTGGGTACTCAAATGGGCGAAGCCGCGGATGCTGCCGCCCAGCGCGCTGCCCGCCAGAAGATGGACGAGATCGGCCGCCGCATGGACGAAGCCGGCAAACCCATGGATGCGCTCGGCAAGCAGATGGATGCGCTGGGCCAGCAGATGGAGCGGGAAGGGGAGCGTGCCAACGCGGCGGTGCGTGCCCTGATCCGCGATGCCATGGCGCGCGGACTGGCGCGGCCGGCACCGCAAGGATGAGCCACTCCCTGTGACCGGTCGTCAATACACTTGTTTAACTGCAGAGTATCATTTTCGCCACAAACGGGGGCACGATTGCACCAGCGGCGTGCAAGCCTGTCATTGAATGGTTATAATTGCTTCTCTGCAATTGATAAATTAGCTCAATTGCTCAATACATATTTATTGATCAGGAATTATCATGTTGAAGAAAATTGCTGCCGCTGCAGCCCTGGCCCTGGTGGCTTCCTCCTCGTTCGCTGCCGCCCCGACCGCCTTCTACGGCGGCCTGGACGTCGGTTCGACCAAGATCGACGACTTCGACCAGGACAAGACCAGCTTCGGCGGCTTCCTGGGCTACGGCTTCAACCAGTTCTTCGCAGTCGAACTGGGCTACCGCTACCTGGGCAAGTTCGACGTGTTCGGTACCGACGTCAAGGCCAAGCAGACCCACCTGTCGCTGGTCGGCTCCTACCCGCTGAACGCCCAGTTCGACGTGTACGGCCGCCTGGGCTACAACAACCTGCGCGCTGAAGCCAAGGCCAATGGCATCACCTACGGCGACGACACCGACGGCGGCCTGTACGGTATCGGTCTGAACTACAACTTCAACTCGCAGCTGTCGGGCCGTTTCGAAGTCCAGAAGCCATCGAGCGACTCGACCAACTACAGCGTCGGCGTGGTCTGGAAGTTCTAATCGGCTTCTCCTAAAGGCTGATAAAAACGGCGGCTGTTCCAATGGGGCAGCCGCCGTTTTCATTTATGTTGTTGGCCATCCAGTAAATATTGTCGGGTTGGTATTTATATGGCAGCATGTCGGCGCGCCGCTCACCAAGCGGCGCGTTCTCATTTCAAGCATCCCACCAGGAACCTGCCCATGCGCCAGTTCGTTCGCCTTGCCGTGTCCGCCACTTTGGCCGGACTTGGCGCCCTTGCCACTGCCCAGACCATCACGCCCGCGCCCGCGCGTGCCGCCTCCGCTGCACCTGCGGCGGAACGCCCGGCCACCGAATTCCCCTATACGCCGGGCCTGGACGTGAATGCGATGGACCGCAGCGCCGATCCCTGCGTCGACTTCTACCAGTACGCCTGCGGCGGCTGGATGAAGAACAATCCGATCCCGGCCGACCAGGCGCGCTGGTCGGTGTACGGCAAGCTGGCCCAGGACAACCGCCGCTACCTGTGGGGCATCCTGGAAGACCTGGCCAAGCGCCAGGACGGGCGCAGCGTCAGCCAGCAAAAGATCGGCGACTACTTCGGCGCCTGCATGGACGAGCGCGCGATCGAGGCGCGCGGGGCCGAGCCCTTGAAACCCTACTTCGACCAGATCGCCGGCCTGCGCTCCCAGCGCGACCTGCCGCGCGTGCTGGCGAGACTGCACCTGGCGCTGGCCGACCAGGGCCTGTACTTCGGCTTCGGCTCGAGCCAGGACTACGGCGATTCCTCGCGCGTGATCGCGTTTGCCGTCGCCGGCGGCCTGGGGCTGCCGGACCGCGACTCCTACCTCAAGACGGACGAGCGCGCGAAGGACATCCGCGCCAAGTACGTGGCCCACATCGCCAACACCTTCAAGCTGCTGGGCGACACCCCGGAGCAGGCGCAGCGCGAAGCGGCGCGCGTGATGGCCATCGAGACCGCGCTGGCCAAGGCATCGCTGTCGCGCGTCGACAAGCGCGATCCGTACAAGCTGTTCCACAAGGTCGACGCGAAAGGCTTGCAGGCGCTGACCCCGGGCTTCGACTGGCAGGCCTACCTGGATGAACTGGGCCAGGGCAAGCAAAAGACCTTCAACGTCACCGAGCCGGCCTTCTTCAAGGCGCTGGGCCAGATGTGGAAGACCGGCGACATCGCGTCCACCCGCACCTATTTGCGCTGGCACGTCGCGCGCACCCTGTCGCCGGCACTGGCCTCGAATTTCGATAACGAGCACTTCGACTTCTTCAGCAAGACCTTGCGCGGCGTGCAGCAACAGCCGCCGCGCTGGAAGCGCTGCGTGGCGCTGGTCGACCGCCAGCTGGGCGAAGCGCTGGGCCAGGAATTCGTCAGCCGCGCGTTCTCGCCGGAACTCAAGGCCAAGTCGCTGCACATGACGCGACAGATCGAAGACGCGATGAAGAAGGACATCGAGTCGCTCGACTGGATGAGCGCGGACACCAAGAAGAAGGCGCAGGAAAAGCTGGCTGCGATCGTCAACAAGATCGGCTACCCGGACAAATGGCGCGACTACGGCGCGTATGAGGTGAAGGCGGGCGATTTCGCCGGCAACGTCGTGCGCGGCAACATGTTCGAACAGCGGCGCGACCTGGCCAAGATCGGCAAGCCGCTCGACCGCAGCGAGTGGGGCATGACGCCGCCGACGGTGAACGCCTATTTCAATCCGCAGATGAACGACATCAACTTCCCTGCCGGCGTGCTGCAGCCGCCGCTGTTCGACCCGAAGATGGATGACGCGCCGAACTACGGCAACACCGGCGGCACCATCGGCCACGAACTGACCCACGCCTTCGACGACGAAGGCCGCCAGTTCGACGCCAACGGCAACCTGAAGGACTGGTGGACCAAGAAGGATGCCAAGGCCTATGAAGAGCGCGCCCAGTGCATCGTCGACCAGTACGCGCAATACACGGTGGTGGACGACATCAAGATCAACAGCAAGCTGACGCTGGGCGAGGACATCGCCGACCTGGGCGGCCTGATTTTGGGCTGGATGGCGTGGAAGGAAGAAATGGCGAGCATGCCGGCGAAAGCGCAGCCGCGCGACGGTTTCACGCCGGAGCAGCGCTTCTTCATCGGCAACGCCCAGTGGGCCTGCGAAAATGACCGCCCGGAAAACCTGCGCGTGACCGCCATGACCGACCCGCACTCGCCGGGCCGCTTCCGCGTGAACGGGCTGGTGGTGAACATGCCGCAGTTCCAGCAAGCCTTCCAGTGCAAGGCGGGCCAGCCGATGGTCAAGGAAAAGCGCTGCCGCGTGTGGTAAGTGCGGTAGTAGCTTTATAAACGACAACGCCACCCTAGGGTGGCGTTGTCGTTTTTTGCAATGAATAAACAGGCTTCAATGGCGCACTCCCAGTTTGCCGAACTGGGCCTGCATGTGCACCAGGTTCGCTTCGAACACCTGCATTTCCAGCGCCACCGCGCTCAGGTCCAGCTGGGCCAGTTCCAGCATGGGGAACAGTTCCTCTTCTTCTTCGCGGATGTGCGCCAGGGTCGACTGGATCATGTCGCGCATCAGCATGTCGGCCCGCCGTTCGTCGATATGCATGCCCTGCAGCGCCGCCAGCATGTCGTCGACGTTCAGGTGTTCTTCCTCGAAGTGGGCGACCAGGTTCGGTTCGATCTTGCGCACCCCCGGATAGAACACCGCTTCTTCCAGGCGCGAGTGGGTGTGGATGGCCTGCACCAGCTGGATCGCGGCCTGGCGCCGCACATCCAGGCTATGGCCGTTGAGATATTTGTCGGCCAGCTTGCGGATCAAGTCGTGGTCGCGGCGCAAGGTCTTGATCGGGCTTTCTGCGAACGCATCGCGCGGACGCCGGGCGTTGGGGTGGTGGATGCTGGCCATGGTTTCTCCTGATTGTCTTAAAACCATGGTAGTACTGAAATCAGCGCAGCACCGGGATGTTTGGTCACAAAATGTAAAAACGCCGCACGAGGCGGCGTTTTGGCAGCGGATGACCGCTTAATGCTGGGAAATACTGCCGCGCCAGCCACCGGTTTCGCGGCCGCGTTTTTCCAGCATTTCCTTGAATTTCTGCAAGTTGCCACGCGTTTCCATGCGCACGGCACCGAAGGCGTCACCCAGTTTTTCCAGCGGACCTTCAGGCTGGTAATCCATCTGCAGGGCGATGCGGGTCACGTCATCGGAAATCTTGTGGAAGGTAACGACACCGCCGTTCGGCACGCCACTGGTGCTGCGCCAGGCGATGCGCTTGTCCGGAATCTGTTCGGTGATCTCGACATCCCATTCCTTGACTTCGCCGGCGACATTGGCTTTCCAGTGCAGGTGCTTGTCGTCGAGCTGGCGAATCTCCTGGACGCTGGCCATGAACTGCGGGAATTCCTCGAACTGGGTCCACTGGTTATAGGCGGTGTTCACCGGGACATTGACCTCGATCGTTTCGACGATCGCGGAGTCCAGGCCAGAGCCCTTGTTTTTCTTCAATTGTTTCGACAGCAGTGCACCACCCACGGCGAGGGCGGCGACGGTAACGACACGGTTCAGCATATTCAGCCTCCTTATGGCAACAAAGTTCGCAGCCCGCAATCCCGCAGCTTGGCGGGGCGGGCGGTCTGAAGAACACATCTGCTGCCAAAAGTACGGTATCCGTGCGCACCATGGCGCCAGCGAGCCGTGCGGAAAGATTGCAAACCGCTAAATGGCGTCGCGAAAACATCGGTATCGCCTGTTGTGATACTGTATATATGATCAGTAAAAACCTATCCCCCGCAACGCCGGTGGCATGGTCCGACGGTATAATGCCCGCATGAATCTCCTCGACAACCTGAATCCCGAACAGCTGGCGTCCGTCACGCTGCCGTCCCAAAGTGCCTTGATCCTGGCCGGCGCCGGCTCGGGCAAGACCCGTGTCCTGACCACCCGGATCGCGTGGCTGATCACGACCGGGCAGGTGTCGCCGGCGGGCATCATGGCGGTGACGTTTACCAACAAGGCGGCCAAGGAGATGCTGACTCGCCTGTCGACGATGTTGCCGATCAATACCCGCGGCATGTGGATCGGTACCTTCCACGGCCTGTGCAACCGCCTGCTGCGTACGCACCACCGCGACGCCGCGCTGCCCCAGACTTTCCAGATCCTGGACAGCCAGGACCAGCTGTCGATGATCAAGCGCATGCTGAAGGCGATGAACGTCGACGACGAGAAGTACCCGGCCAAGGACTTGATGTACTTCATCAACAACAACAAGGACCAGGGCCTGCGCGCGCATGACGTCGAAGCCTACGACCACGTGCAGCGCCGCATGGTCGAGCTGTACGAAGCCTACGACAACCAGTGCCAGCGCGAAGGCGTGGTCGACTTTGCGGAACTGCTGCTGCGCGCCTATGAGCTGCTGCAGCGCAACCATCCGCTGCGCCAGCATTACCAGATGCGCTTCCGCCACATCCTGGTCGACGAGTTCCAGGATACCAACGACCTGCAGTACAACCTGCTGAAGCTGCTGGCGGGGCACAACGAGCCGGCCGGCGGCGCCATCTTCGCCGTCGGCGACGACGACCAGAGCATCTATGCCTTCCGCGGCGCCAACGTCGGCAACATGCAGGCTTTCGAGCGCGACTTCGAAGTCAAGAACCTGATCAAGCTGGAGCAGAACTACCGCTCGCACGGCCACATCCTCGACAGCGCCAACTTGCTGATCGCCAACAACGCCAAGCGCCTGGGTAAAAATCTGCGCACCGACGCCGGCCAGGGTGAGCTGGTGCGCGTGTACGAAGCCTCGTCCGACCTCGAGGAAGCCCAGTGGATCATCGAGGAAGCCAAGAGCCTGATGGCCGAGGGCATGTCGCGCAACGAGATCGCGATCCTGTACCGCTCCAACGCCCAGAGCCGCGTCATCGAGCACGCGCTGTTCGCGGCCGGCCTGCCGTACACCGTGTACGGCGGCCTGCGCTACTTCCAGCGCGCCGAGGTCAAGCACGCGATCGCCTACCTGCAGCTGATGGACAATCCGCACAACGATTCGGCCTTCCTGCGCGTGGTGAACTTCCCGACGCGCGGCATCGGCGCGCGCTCGATCGAGCAGCTGCAGATGGCGGCCGACGCCCATCGCGTGTCGCTGTACGCGGCGGTGCCCTACATGACCGGCAAGGCCGGTTCGTCGCTCGGCAATTTCGTCAAGCTGATCGAAAGCGCACGCTTCGAGACCCAGCAGCTGCCGCTGCCGGAAATGGTGCGCGTGGTGCTGGAGCGCAGCACGCTGCTGACGCACTACGAAAAGGAAAAAGAGGGCCAGGAGCGCATCGAGAACCTGCAGCAGATGGTCAACGCCGCCACCCAGTTCGTGCAGGAAGAGGGCTTCGGTACCCACACGCCGGCCCACCTCGGCCCGCAGGCGATCGCTGCCAGCGGCGAAGCCATCGTGAATGCCGACGGGGTCGAGATCATCGACGCGGATGCGCCGCTGGCGACCGTGATGTCGCCGCTGTCGGCCTTCCTGGCGCACGCTTCCCTGGAAGCGGGCGACGCCCAGGCCCAGGCCGGCCAGGAAGCGATGCAGCTGATGACGGTGCACTCGGCCAAGGGCCTGGAATTCGATGCCGTCTTCATCACCGGCATCGAAGAGGGCCTGTTCCCGCACGAGAGCAGCGCGCGCGAGATGGATGGCGTCGACGAGGAACGACGCCTGATGTACGTGGCGATCACGCGCGCGCGGCGCCGCTTGTACATGAGTTTCACCCAGCAGCGCATGCTGCACGGCCAGACCCGCTTCAACATGAAGTCGCGCTTCTTCGACGAATTGCCGGAAGAATCGCTGAAGTGGCTGTCGCCGCGCGTGCAGACCAACTGGTTCGCCGGCCGCAAGTCGACCACGGCCTGGGACGACGCCAACTTCCGCGAAGGCGGCCTGGATAATCAGATCGCCAAGCAGATCACGCAGAAGTCGACGAGTGCTCTCGGGAACGGCACCGGCTGGCGCATCGGCGAGACCGTGTCGCACGCGCGTTTCGGCGAGGGCGTGATCGTCAACATCGAGGGCGGGGCGGGCAGTGCGCGCGCGCAGATCAATTTCGGCGCGGCCGGAATGAAGGTGCTGGACCTGTCGGTGGCCAAGCTGGAGCGGGTGGGGCGCTAGCCTCTGTTCTGACGGGATTTGGACGCGTGGACGGGGAACCCGTCCACGCGTTCATGCGGCGTAGGTGGCTGACTTCTCGGGCTTGCCGAAAATGGTGCGATAACCCGCATACATCGCGCACTGCAGCAGCAGCACGAACAGGAATACCACCCACATCACCACCACCTGGCCGATCCAGATTTCGCGGAACAGCAGCTGCGCGATCCAGACCAGCACGAAGAATAGCCCGAACCAGGCCAGCAGCAGCACCAGGAACACGCGCGCCGAGCGCACCACCGCGAAGAAGCTGTAGAACAGCGCCTTGCCGGTGCTCATGTGCTTCCAGTAGGTCAGCGGTCCGGCAAAATACAGCGTGATCATGATCAGCATGTTCACGATCATGATGCAGAAGAAGGTCATGAACAGCGGCGCCGCCGCCATGATCTGCGCTTCATCCTTGGCCGACTGCCGGCTCTCGGCGACTTTCTGGAAGAATTCCGGCCCCAGGGTCAGCGCCACGATCCCCATTTCGACCAGCCAGACACCCAGGTAAACCAGGCCGACCTTGCACAGGGCCGCCAGCGCCGGCTTGCGGAAGCCGGTCAGCAGCACGGATAGCGTGACGCGCTCGCCGTTCTCGATCATCAGGCAGGCCTGCATGACGGCCATCGACAGCGACGGTACCAGCACCGGCCCGAGCAGGGGGCCGAACAGCGGCACCAGGCCCAGGAGCAGACTGAACAGGATGGTGGCGAACAGGAGCGTGGTCAGGGCGGCCGGCTGCTTGCGAAACAGGCCGATGCCTTGCTTCAGCCAATCCCAGCCGGTACTTGCGGGGAGCTTGTTCATGCGGTCAGCCGGGG
>Ga0308160_10008390_pt1 | contig 10074 bp, 19 predicted proteins | sample PhyFR1_FD_201036 | JGI IMG/M metagenome (GOLD analysis project Ga0308160, IMG submission 201036) | Phyllosphere microbial communities from UC Gill Tract Community Farm, Albany, California, United States - DLSLF.R1 | ecosystem: Host-associated > Plants > Phyllosphere > Unclassified | place: USA...
TGCTGGCTACCGGTCTTTCCCTTACCTCTCGTTAAAGGCCTACTTTTTACTCTTCTTCCCAGTGGCGTGGGTCTCAAGATGCGCAGAGATGACTTCTATCATGTCTGCCTTTTTTGTCTTTCCAGATAAAGAGACCTCTACTAGATCAGTTACAACTCCTTATCACAGGGATTTCAGACGTACGGTGAAACTTGGCCCAGTCCCTCAATTCAGCAACTTTCGACTACATAATCAGCTTGCTCATCATGCCACACATGGGCATAGCTCACAGAAGAAATCGTCCCATTCCTCCAAGCCCCTTCTACATCTTCCAAATCAGCCTCATCAATTTCAACCTTGTGTACAGCCCTCTTTGTCCCTCCCTTCAAGCTCTCCACCGCGCGTGGATCTTCTTGAATGGCCTGATTCCAGAGTTCCATATACTTGCCCGCGATCTTGTGCATTCCCCCGTGTTTGGGAAATGTTTTGTCGAGATCTGCTATGGTGTCGGCGTCGGATGTATCGAAGTCTTCTTCGAAAGCTAGGGCTTGTAGTTGGGCGTAGTGGTATGCTAGTGCTGGGGGTCAGCTGTTGCTCGGTCGTGCTTGACTGAGGAGGGCGACTCACAAGGATTGGGGTATGCGTCGGGATTGTAATAGCCATGCCTTGACTTCAACCTCGCCACAATCTTTTCCATCATCAACACTTGATGTTCAGTCCCTGCCAATGTCAGTGTCGAACTCGGTGATCAGGCGAGAGCAGGGTCTGACCAATATCGACAGTACCCGTAATGATCTTCGGAGGAGCCCTGATATCATCCGCATAAGGTAGAATGACCACATGGAACCCAGGAGGCATTTCCTGACTTTTGCCATCTTCCGACATTTCTTCAGGTTGAGGTATTAGGACGGCAAATTCGGGTGTACTACTCCTCCTGAATCGACAGATGGCTAGAGCGTGCTTGTTCAGCTTTGTACAGGATTGTAGCAAGGCTGCAAACGTCCTTGTTGATCCTGTGTATGTCTACGCGTTAGCGATGAGCGGATTCATGACCTACATTCTCATCTGGATAGATGAAATAAGAATGCTTGATATTTTCGTCAATTTGTAACAGATCGCTGGACTGGAAGCCGAGGATCTTGATTTCTGTTGTCAGTAGATTTCAGTGCGATAGACTCACGAGTAGGAAGTCCCATGGACTTCATCCCAGCAACCTCCGCATCGGTGAATCTCAGCTACATCATCAGCGTGATCGCGACAAGGAAGAAAGACACTGACTCGAGTCTTGGCCACGATCCTGGGCTTGACATCTGCTGTTCTCGAAGCTTGCCTTTCCTCATCTGCGACCGGCATTTCCTCATCCTCCTCAGCACCCTCATCTCTTCGCCTCCTCCTCTCCTCGTCCCGCTTCAATACTTCGTCGGCAATCATCTGATTCTCCTGCATCTGTTCGTCCGATTCCCACCAATTTTTCTCTAGGATGTTTCGGACGGATGATTCGTTTCCGAATTGGAATGCGTGACCAATCTCGTCGGATCTCAGTACTGCTCCTGTTTCCTGTTGTCGTGTAAGCTAGAAGCTGATTGAGATGGACGATTTAGCTCACTGCGGAGGTATACTCCGATCTCGTTACTACCTCTTCGACAGTCTGACCTCTCATCCGGACATATTTCGGTTGTCCTTTCCCCTGCTCCGATATCAGGGCATATCTACCGGTAAGCTCGCATGGCTTGGAAGGCGATATAGCTTACCCGGAAACACCAATCTCGATATCACCATTCTTCCCACCAATTTTGAGCGGTATGCTAAACTGAACTCGCTTAGGGGCCTGCTTGATGACTAAATCATTCATGATTTCTTGCAATTTCGTTAGCCCTTCTTCATCGGGATCTTCTCCCGCTGGGTCATCGTCGTTTTCGTCTCTTCCCAGGATATCCTATTTTGTCAGTCTCGCCGACGTGATATACGTACATTCCAGTAGATGGTCGGATTGAAGCGGTGGGTCGGTCTGTCGACGAAAAAGGTGTTGATCGTTATACCGTATGTATCGAGATCCTGTCATTCAGCTCTAACTCCGTAATAGGTGGAAAGACAGCTTACGCCAAAGGTAGTTCGAGCCGCTTGCCTAGTCGAGCTCGACCCAGGTGGTTCATCATTATCAGTGACCAAGAAGACCCTCTTGTTCCCGTTCATTCTGGACCCACTACACATCAGTCCAGTCTTCACTGTCCGACTATAGACTTACGCATCGCGGAAGATGAAATTACACGTGACCAGCACTTCAGCGATATTCAGTTCCTTGTCCTTCCCACACGCCGGGAATGTCTCTCCTAGGATCTCCGGCTGAGTTGCGGATGTCCCTTCATCATCGTCCTGCTGTGCCAGATACTGCTCGTTGGCAGTTTCCATGAGTTTAATGACTTTCTTGATCTCCTCGGCGTTTATCGTTTGAAGGGCTTGATAAACATATGTACCGGGTTTATAATTCCCAGATGACGATAAACCGACTTTATCAGGCTACAATCAGCTCAATACTCTTTCTCGTGAAGTAGGCAGAGTGACTCACGTCGATGTTGTATAGCAGTAAGCCTACACTATCCGCAGGTCCCGTAATGACTTTCCCCTTTTCAATCTTGACAACAGCTTCCAACACCTGATGTAAAGCGCTTTTGCCTCTTATCAATCCCGCTTCATTCCTCTCATCGGCCTGGGGGCGCTGCATGGAGCTACTAGCGTCGATACAGAACAAGATATGGTCTCGACTTGCATATTGATACTACACATCAGCTGTCAGTATGAAAGGACGACCTTACTTCTGATCTAATTAGGTCGTCGTCGTCTGCTCCGTCCAGTGAGTCCCATGATGGAACATCTCGCGGTCTGTCGCCGTAGTACGAGGTCATGGCTTCTCCCAAAGACTGGCGAAATGCTAGGACTGGAAAGACTTGGTAGACGTCTCAAGTGGAGGCAGCAGGCCCCGCGTCCAGTCAGGGTTGACGTAACCTTTTAATGGCAGGGGTCAAATAAGTATATCCGTACCGTGTTCAAGGAAAGCGATTCTACTCTATGCATAGCCTCCCATCCCACATACAGTAGGAAACTTCCTTGAGAAAAGTATATCTCATTCGTCTTAGATTGATGCATGTGTGAGGTCAAAGTGCCCAGATGACTGCCTCAAATGCTAGGAGGTCGCTTGGAATAACCATATGACGTCCTTGGTGGAGGTCACTCGGCTCCTCTGTTCAGTTCACCGAGATCCACCCCACTTCAATCTACTCACTACTATACATGCTACCATTCTTACTAGGTAAACGCACAACCACATTTTTCACCAGATCAGCATACACATACAATAATATCGCAAAGATGTCGTCTGCAGCCTCTGATCCTTCTACCTATATCTTCAACCATACCATGTTCAGGTAAGTCTCCTTTCGTCCTGTTTGATCGCCTTTAAGATGTGAAGCTGATTGGACAGGATCAAGGACCCCAAGGTCTCTCTTGATTGGTATGAGCGAGTACTCGGTATGAAGGTAAGTGTTCATACCGGCTGCTTCTCAGTCTCTCCATCTGTGCTAACTATTTATAGCTCGTCCGAGAATCGCCAGGCGGTAAGCTATACTATCGCTGTGCATACCTGTACACAGGAACTGACCCCTAGGTGACTTCACCAACTACTTCCTAGCCTTTCCCCGAGGATTCCAAGGACAAGATATCGATTCCATGTCTAACGAGGACAAGTCTAAGCTCCTAGCTCGACGAGAAGGTGTCCTGGAGCTATGTCACAACTGGGGGACTGGTCAGCTTCTTCACACCCTCTTGGAATAAGCTGATAATCAGAATCCGATCCCGAGTTCAAGGGCTACGCATCTGGGAATGATGAACCTGGAAGAGGTTTCGGTCACATTTGCGTAGCTGTTGATAACCTCGAAGCTGCCGTCAAGAGGTTTGACGAGGAGGGCGTCAAGTTCAAGAAGAGGCCCGAGGAGGGTAAAATGAGGGTGAGTATGGCTGGCAAGAGTCTCGGGGCATAAGCTGATGGTGTAGCACATTGCCTTTATCTATGACCCCGATGGATACTGGGTCGAGATCATCGCCCACGGAGGCAAGCCTTTGATCTAGACACAAAGCGTGAGCGATCGACTCGATGAAGTGGAAAGTCAAGCAGTCAGTTGGGTAGTAGTAGCATGTGGAGTATGTGCAAGTCTTGTCAAGTGCCTTTTCTAGCGATACTGCGTGGAAAGATGTACAAGAAGAAGATATGCATCATCGGACTAACAGTACAGTGCACCTAATATGGAATACCACTAAACTTGTCAGCCTTCTCCCGTCCATAAATTGTGTACTCACTTCTGCATCTTCTGGAATCCATCATAGAAATTACTCCTCATATTCTCATGAGCATTCTTGATGACCCCATGCATATACTTAGCAGCAGCCTTCTCATTGAGCTGCAGCTGGAACCTATCCCTCAATCGCTTGATGGTTGGTTCACCCTTGAACGATGGCAAACCCGTACCGAGCATGAGATGAACGGCGTCGACGAGTTGATCGGCATGTGGCCGAATTGCGAGGAAAGCTTTGATAGTGAGTTCTGTGAATGTCTTGTAGCCTTCTGAATCTTTTCCACCCATTACTGCTACCATTTCGTGGGTGAGCTTGAACGAGTTTGGCTCGAATTTGATTCCCTGCGAGTCAGTGTCTGGCAAGTAATGATAGGAGGGACATACTCCAGGACCAATATCGAACAGGAAACCGAAATCTGACTATCAGCTTGCGGATCATCCAGCTAGCGGGGATGACTTACCAATATGAACGATATGACCCTCTCCATCAATCATGATATTCCCATTATGTCGATCCTTGATCTGAAGAATGTAACAAGCAACAGAGTACGCAGCCATACTCTGTATGAACTGCCATCTCGCATTTTTGAATGCCTCATTATTGACCCCACCATACGTATCGACAAAATACGAATAGAGATCGTTCACTTTGGTCCTACCCATTTCATCACGAGACGTGGCGTTGGGAACGACGTCGATAATTCCACATCCGGGTGCGGTGGCCAAGACACGGTATGGGAAGAGGTATAGATCCAGTCCGACTTGGTTGAATACGTTTTTAAACATCGCGATTACTTGTAGTGCGAGGACATCCTGTCGGCAGTCGTCTCCTACTTTAAAGATTGCGCCTTGCCAAACATCGTATTTCTTTTTCGTCATTGTGGTATCGTCGGCATCGCTGGACCCGGTGGTCGCTTCGAATCTTTCTTTCTGAACCTTGAATGTCGCCATGAAAGGTGCCTACACGTCAGCACATGCCGGTCGAAGCGAATGGCAGGAAAGCCCACCTTGGCGTGACTCTGTAGTGGTCGACCTGATTTTCGATCGAGATCAATGACTTCTCCATCTGGATTACTCGGTAGATAGACCCCGACTTGCAACTTGATCTTCTCCATCTCTTCATCAATCTTGGCCTGGGTTGATCAGCTATGGTTCAGACGGGGAAATGACAGACAGACCTTCTTTTCCGGTTTCGTCTTTTTGATATACGGCTTCAATTTCCCAGATATAGACGTGACCTCGTTAAAGAACCCGAATTCAAGTTCGTAAAACGCCTTGGCTTTCCCGCTGAGTCCAGCGACGATCATATCAATCATCCGGTCCAACATCGGTTTCATCGGATCAGGTTGTGACTATCATCAGCTCTTCCCTACACGTACTGGCAGGCGTGAGCTTACAGCATCATCATCTTTATACGTGTTTGCCTTCATATTCCATATAATCTGATGGCAGAACAACTGCGATATCTTGGAAGTTTCGAAAATGAATCGCTCGACATAACCTAGTCCGTCTGATCGAAGGGCTTGGACACATTGGGGTACAAAGAAGAAAGTGAGGTCGACGGGGTGTTGTTCCAGGACTCGCATTGCGTATTGTAGGATCAAGGGGTGGTTTCCGTATCGGGGATGGAAGTAGACCAGTGCAGAGACAGGCGGGACAGGTGCCCAGACAGGTAGCCACTGTTGATCAGCTCACGGTAGTTACGCTGGCACGGGGTATACATACCTGCAGAGCCCTCCTTGAGGCAGGATCAAATTTCTCACCAAGGAGGTAGAACAACGCCTCCGATACCCCAATTACGGCTTTTGGATCACTTCGGACAAGTCTCGTTAATTCATGTTGGACAGCTGGATACTTGAATCTCTCGCCCATGTGGACGGCCATGTGGGGAGAAATCCTCCAGGCTTTGGCTACCAACTTGGTCCATTCCGCCTGATTCATAAGCATCGACCTTCACGGTGAATGGAAGGAGACATACCAAAGAGACAGACTTCTCTAGCTGACCAGATCTTGCACTTTGATGCTGTACACCAACAACGTCACGCCATACGGTCAATCGCGAGATCTCGCTCTCGACAAGTAATTGGAGTATTCGAACTCGATCACGGTGTCTTGCGTTATAGTCGCCGAGTGAAGTGTAGCCTGAATATCAGCGACTGACCGAGATGACGCGATTGAGACTCACCTCTGATCAGGAAAGCTGGCGGTCTGTCGGTGAGAGAAGTAGTCGAATGATCACCTTGGATCGTGTCTTCCTGGATCGCTGTAAGGAAATCATGTAGTAACTCCAATTCTCCAGCGACTTGACCCTTGTCCGAGCCGAACGTCCACCTACTTGTCAGCTCTTCTTCTTTGGCTCTGATAGGAAAAGGCTGACTGAGGCCTTGATGAGAACCAGGCGAAGGCGGCATTGTACAATCTCTCCCTGAATCTCAATTCCAACAATGATTCCATCCGACTAGTCGCCAGGATTTGGAATCCGAACAGGAGTAGCGAGAAGCGGACTTCACGTGCCAAACAGTGGGTACTGAACATCAGCTTGTCACTTTGAATGGATGAAGGTAGCTGACCTCATTTTCTTGGCTGCGCCTAGAGACCGCATCAAGAGCCGGACAAGTGACACTGTCACACCTGCTTCCCTATTCTTCATCGCCTGATACTGAGTAGCTAACACTTTGATCAATAGATGATGTGGTCGAAGCATCTTGTTTGCTTTCGACATTTCCAGATCCATAGTCTTCTTGTCACTGGGCGTGTACTCGATAGGAACCTCGAATGGATCATTATAGCTATTCATCAGCTCCGTCCTCAATATACAAGAGAATATGAGATGACGACCTACTTCATAGACGTGCTAAACAATCCCTTGTTCCTCCTGACAGTATCCAACCAACCAGCCGTGATCTCTCCAAAAATAGCAACTTCAGCATCACTCCTCTGCTTCAGGATCGTCGTCCAAGTCTCAACTCCAGCAGTGATAGCCAAAGGACTAAAGACAGCAATGGGCAAAGCGACGATGTAATGGAGGAGATCCCTATCCAAAACTTCGGAAGTAGATAAGACAGAACTCGCTCGTTCGAGTAGGGAGCGAGTATCGGATAAAGGGACTGGTCGGGTTTTGGCAGTGACTGCTTCGATTGCATCCTCGAAATCGTCCTTGAGGTCTTGTAGTGATTTCTCGGAGCCTGCTTGGGATGTTTCTGCTTGTGCCTAAGAGGTCAGTCAGAGCTTTACCTTGGGAATTCACTGGTAGCTTGCTTACTCCATCTCCGTCTTTTGGCTCGAGGGCCTTAAGGAGTAGCGAATGGATTGGTTCGTCCAGACTGATATCGTCAGCATACCACACTTGGCCAGCTAGATCCTCCTTACCAGTCCATGGTGACGACCTTGATAATGCTACAAGTGAATTGAAAGGGAGGTAAGGTATGAGAAGAGACGTCACCGAAACGTTCCCCGAGACCGAAGCCATAACCGTGCCTGACATTGACTGCTTGAAGTAAGTCCAGCTTCAACCTCAACCTTTGTCCTCTTTCTACACCTCAAACATCATGCAATCCGACTCCCGCACTCTGCTCACAAACAACGCCGGCTCTTCGTCCTCTTCATCCAGTGGTAAACCCGATAGGTTGTATGTCGGCAACTTATCGCCTTCTGTCGATGAATATACCCTCATTCAAGTCTTTCAGAAATATGGTAGAATAACAAAACTGGATTTCATGTTTCACAAAACTGGGGTATTGAAGGGTAAACCAAGAGGGTATGCTTTTGTCGAGTTCTCCAATAAAGATGTAAGCTCACCGATTCTGGCATAGGGGAATGGAGCTGATGGCAGGATGCGTTAAAAGCAATGGTCAAGCTACATGATCGTTTACTACGAGGGCGGAAATTGGTCGTCACTAGCGCTAGCTCGGTATGTCAATACCTTCATGATAACTTAGCGTAGCATAAGCTGACACCAGGCTACCTCAAATGATATACCGCTCTACACTAATAAAGGCCGTCGTTCAGAGCCCGCAAAAACCACCACTTTGTCCCTACTCAAACAATCCCGCCGTCCACAATCGTCAGCCCTCCGTCCCTCAACGAGGAATCGAGCTGATGATAATAGGGCAGCAGCTCAGATAGCAGCCATGGAAGCTAAACTAGCTTCTTTACAAAGTCGGAAACCCGCAGATGAAGATTATGTTCCAGGACAGGGAATCGATTCAAAGTTCAATCCACCACCACGAGAACGAGAGCGGGAGATGGAAGGATCGAGGTCAGGGACTGCGACACCTTCTGGCGATATGGATCTGGATCTGGACGAAGAGATGGGATTGGATGCAGCTACGAAAGCTGCTGATGAGCTAGAGAGGGAATTCGGACTGGAGATTGCCGGACGACAAGTTTCGGAGGAGAGGGAGAGGTCTGGCTCGGTAGACACTGGAAGAGAGAGGACTGTATCGAGAGAACGATCAGTACATCCGCAACAGGAAAAGGAGAAGGAGCCGGATACGAAGAAGCAGGAGGTCTTTCAGAAAGGGTTGGCTGGTTTACCAAAGAAGCCTTCATTTCTGTAGTTAAAGTTGCTCATAACTTTGTACACAATTTTCATCCAAGATACAATATATCTCATAGGCATGGAGATCATTCTTGGCCAAGATCATCGATGACCTTGAAAACCGCCCTCAATTTCTCCTTGCTCATCATCCATAGGTGATATCCACCGAAACCCATCTTGAGGCTTTTCTCCTGTAGAGCCTTAGGTTGCCCATCGCCGACAATCTCACTCGCTGTCAGATGTATCTCGGTGACCTCTGGTACATGGGCCAAGAAGCCTGGAAGGTTGAGCCCGTTCAGGCCTGAACCAGGCAAGATCTTCGGTCCACCTGTAACGGATGTGTTCTTCACGAGAGCCTTGATCACCTCTATCCCTTCCGGTGCGGTCTGCGCTTGCCCGCTTTGAAATCAGCCCTGTGGATGTAGGCCATGGCCCAGACTCACCTAGTGAGGATACGAGTGACGTTTGCCGTCTCGGCCCTCTTGGCCAGGTAGCTTATTGCTGTATGTCAGTCACAACTAGACATGTAGATATATGAGATGCTCACCCTCAAGTGGGTCGACACTAATGACATCAAATGCCCGATGAAAAGTGATTGGAAGATGACCCGCAGCAGAGCATAGACTGGTATGAGCTCATGCTGAAGCAGGAAGTGGAGAACTGACGTTTGGAGAGTGGGAGTATCGATGTCGCCGTTGGGTAGGAGACAGCCAGCCGCAAACCCAGCCACGCCTTCCTCCTTCATAGCCCGAATGTCCTCGTACATCGATCTCACATCAAGTTCACTGTACACAAAGTTACCGATCCGAGGTCTGATCATCACCTAGATCGTCAATAGAAACTCTGTTGAGTTCACAGGGCGTGTACCATGATATCGATCTCGGGCAGTAATGTATGTATACTCCGCACGAGCCCTATGGAGGGGGTCAAGCCACCACCTGCATCTTAAGGCAAGCTACGAGTCGAGATCTCACCATGTATCAGGTTGGAGCAAAGTTCAATCCTCCATTTCACCCTTCCCCCAAATTCACCAGCTATGTCTTTGACCCTACATGGTCAGCCTTGCACTGTATTTTCGGGACATACATGACAGCAGAGGCGAGTGAGTCCAAGCATACCTCCACGGTGATCTGCCTGCCCATGCCGTACGGATATGAGTAAAACAAGGTTAGATGGATTCGAGTGGGGAAGTGGGGATCCCCGAATCAA
>Ga0308160_10008391_pt1 | contig 10072 bp, 6 predicted proteins | sample PhyFR1_FD_201036 | JGI IMG/M metagenome (GOLD analysis project Ga0308160, IMG submission 201036) | Phyllosphere microbial communities from UC Gill Tract Community Farm, Albany, California, United States - DLSLF.R1 | ecosystem: Host-associated > Plants > Phyllosphere > Unclassified | place: USA...
ACGCCGGCCAGCGACATCTCGGATGCGGAATAACAGACCACATACTCATGGTCGACGCTGACGTTGTTCACGGAATCCATGGCGCCGGTGCGGCGCTTCCAGACAAAGACCCCGATGAAATTTTCTTCCCCATAAATCTCGTTCATGACGGCGACGAGATTGGCTTTTTCGTGGTCGTCGATGCTGACGAAGATGATGCCGTCTTTCTTCAGCAAATTCTTGGCCAGTTTGAGCCTTGGGTAAATCATGTTGAGCCAGTCGGTGTGGTACCTGCCGCTGGTCTCGGTGTTGCTGCTGATTTTGTATCCGGATTCGGTTTGCCCGGTGATGTTCAGATAATTGCCGATGCTGCTATGAAAATCATCCGGGTACACGAAGTCATTGCCGGTGTTATAGGGCGGGTCGATATAGATGCACTTGATCTTGCCGGCATAGCTCTTCTGCAGCAGCTTGAGCACTTCCAGGTTGTCGCCTTCGATGAAGATGTGCTTCGTGTCGTCCCAATCCACACTCTCGTCGATCGCCGGACGCAAGGTGGCCAGCGAAGGGGTGAGGGCGTGGCGTTGGGTTCGGCGCTTGCCGAGCCAGTTCAGGCCGTATTTTTCTTCCCCGTCGGCGAGCGCATCGCTGCCAACCAGGGCTTCGATGCTGGCCAGATCGATTTTGCCGTCGCGGAAAGCTTCCGGCAAAATGTCCTTGAGTTTGTCGATCAGTTTACTGCGCAGGTCCAGGCTCGGTGCAAAGTCAGGGATGTCGCCGATGGGTGTAAATGGTGTGTTCATTGGTCTAGCGTGCGATCGCTGCAGCGATCCGGTTCTTGAGGTGGTCTGCAAATACAGCCTGCGATTTCACATCCGGGTGCCTGTTGTTAAAGATCACCATCCGCTCATCCGAATCGCCAATGCGTTTGAGTTCCGCCACATAGCGTGTAGCCGGATTGGGCTGGATGAAGACGAATTGTTCAGGCTTGGCATAATGCAGTACCACCCAGACGTCGCGGTCAGGATGATTTGCTGCGTAGGCGAGTTTGTCCGGCCGCACCCAGTAATCATCGCCGCGCATGACCTCGGTGCCGGTGACCTCGATCCACATGACGGTTGCACCGGTATGGGCCAGGCGGATCTCCAGATCGGGCTTGCCCTGTTCATCGGGGTGCGCGGGAATGAATGCGTTGGTGTCGGCGCCGAAGCCGGTGACCGCAACCGTCACTTCCGGGGCCAGAGCGCGCACCAGTTCGTCCACTTTGTTGGTGCGGACCTTTTCTTTTTCCCAGGAAGCCGCCCCATACTTGTGTTTCCAATGATGGCTTTCCAGTTCCTTGATTTCATCGCAAGAAATTGTCTGCCCAAGCGACAGCTTCAAGCCTTCGAAGGTGCGCTCCCGGACGCTGGTGCAGTACGCGTTATCCACATAGATCCAGACGCGTTCCTTCTCGGGTTTCGGTAAAATTCTGGTAATTTTTGCCATGATTTATGTATCCGTGTATGCGTATCGAAGAGACCTGCGCCTGTTTTATGGACGTGTTGATAGCAGTGCCCAGTTCAGCCCCGCCATAGGGTATGCAAAGTCGACAATCTTTGTCGGCGTACTGAATCGGGATTGTGTTGCGGGGAAAATCGGATGGTTGCAGCCGTCATTGTAGCCTGTCAACATCAGTTTGCTAAGACCGCGCCGTGCAATTCGACGCACCCACTTTGGCTGGTGCATTGGTATCGAAATCACCACGCACGGCCTTGCTCGCCCGCGTGCCTTTGCCTAGACTGATCCCACCCTTCCATATGCGCACCCCATAACGACGAGTGCACGCCCCGGCGCAGCACCGCGCGATGGCCTGACACCGGTGAATTTTTTGCCGGCCCAGGCTCTCCTGTTGTTTGCATCGGCAATCACGAAGGAGGGAATCATGATGAATCACATGGAACGGGTCAGCCGGGTGCGCACGATGCTGCGCCAGGTCTCGCCCGGGGACGATCTCGACTCGCTGTCCATTCCGCCGCCGGACCAGGTCGGCGAACTCCAGCCGCTCGACGTGGCCGGCAATCACCGCCCCGGTGGCGCGCCGCGCGCCGGCTACAACGAGGCGCTCGAAGGCATCCGCAAGCTGAAGGAGCAGCGCGACGACCAGGTCAGCGAGACCGAGCTGTTCGGCGTCGAGGCCATCGTGCTGGCCCACGACCGGCCAGCCGTCTTCGTGCGCGCCGGTACCTACGATCAATTGGGCGGCGTCTGGGGCCAGCTCGATACCATGGAGATGCGCAACCGCATCAATCCGCTGCTGGGTTCGATTGGCCGCATCGAACTGCCGAACATGTTCACGGTACCGTATGGCGGCACCGGTTTCCTGGTCGGGCCGGGCATCCTGATGACCAACCGCCACGTGGCGCGCCTGTTTGCCGAAGGGCTGGGCGTCGACGAGCTGATCTACCAGCCGGGCGATGCGCTGGTCGATTTCCGCTGCGATGTCGACAGCGATCCGGCCCAGGCGTCGTTCCTGACGGTCGAGCGCGTGCTGATGATCCATCCCTACTGGGACATGGCCTTGGTGCAGGTGAGTGGCTTGCCGCCCGAATACCAGCCCCTGACGCTGTCCGTGCGCTCGCCCGAAGACCTGCTCAACCGCGACATGGTGGCGGTCGGCTACCCGGCGCGCGACGACCGCAACGACCTGGCCTTGCAGGACCGTATCTTTGGCGGGGTGTACAACGTCAAGCGCTTGCAGCCGGGGAAAATCCGGCGCCGGGTGCGGGTGCGCAGTTTCGAAAACGAGGTCAACGCGATGGTGCACGACAGCTCGACCCTGGGCGGCAACTCGGGTTCGGCCCTGATCGACGTGTCCACCGGCCACATCGTCGGCCTGCATTTCGCCGGCGAATATCTGAAGGCAAATTACGCGGTGCCATGCTACGAGCTGGCGCGCGATGCCCGCGTGATCGCCGCCGGCGTCCAGTTCGATGGCCGGGTGGCCGTCACCGACCAGTGGCAGCGGGCCTGGAATTTTGCCGACGGCAGGACGCAGCGCCGCATGTTCGAAGTGCCGCCGGCCGGGCGAAGTGTGCAGGCGCAGGCGCCCCAGCCGGCCACCAGCGAAGCCGGCGCGCTGCAGATCCCGATCAATTTGCGCATCACGGTCGATGTGAACGGCACGCCGCAGGTCGGGCTCGGCACGCCTGATGAAGGCGTCTATGCGCGCCGGCCTCTCCAGCCTGGCATCGCACCGAAAGCCCGGCCCGGCGCACGCGTCTCGATGCGGGAACTAACGGAACTGATGCGTGATCCAAGCATCAAGGAAACCGAGCTGCGCCAGTATTTTGTCGGCGAACCCACGCTGGCCAAACCCTTCGCGCCGGGCGTGATTCCCAACCCGGCCCTGGTCGACATCGCCCAGCCGCGCGACATCGTCGAGGGGGCGATGGCCATGTCCTGGGCGAATGGTCTCAGCCGCATGAAACGCCAGGCACGCTTCCAGGCGCGGCAGGCGATTGGCGACCGCGCGCCGGTGCTGGTGTCCGAGGGCGATTCCTGGTTCCAGTTCCCGGTGCTGTTATCCGATGTGATCGACGACCTGGCGAACGACTACAACGTGTGGAGCGTCGATGCGGCCGGCGACACGCTGCAGAACATGGTGTTCGATGGCGCCGAGTACATGCAGGCGCTGCGCCGGAATGCCGGCTCGGTGAAGGCCTTCCTGTTCTCCGGGGGCGGCAACGACATCGTCGGCGAGGATGCGCGCGGCAAGTCGGTGGTCACGCAGATCGTCAAGCGTTTCCAGGCCGGGCAGCCGGTCAGCTGGTATCTCGATACGCCGGCAGTCGAGCAGAAGCTGCGTTTCGTCGAGGATTGCTATCGCCGCGTGCTCGACAACGTGGCGCGCGAGTTTCCGGCGTTGCCGGTCATCTGCCATGGCTACGACTACGCGGTGCCGGGCGGCGGGCCTGGCGAAACGCGCAGCCCGAGCTGGGCGGCAGTCGACAAATGGCTGGGGCGGCCGATGCGCGAGGAACTCGGCATCGACGATCCGGCCTTGCAGCGCGCCATCGTGCATGAGCTGATCGACCGCCTGAACCTGGTCTTGCAGCGGCTGTGCGGGGGCAGTTACGCGTCGGGGCTGTTCCGGAATGCCTGGCATGTGGACGTGCGCGGCACCGTCGGCGCGCGCTGGGCCGACGAGCTGCATCCGACCGACGATGGCTTTGCGTCTGTCACCGGGCTGTTCGGCACGGTGCTGCGCAAGGCCTTGCGCCTGCCGGACGAGGGCATCGCGCCGGCATCTGCCGACGAAGTGCGCACGCCGAATATCGGCGACGATACCGGCGAGCAAGCGCCGGGGCAGACGGTGGAGCTGGCGCCGCTGTCGTCTTCCTACATCGACTCGGCCCGCCCGTGGCGCCTGGCCAAGGCCATCACGGCCTTGCGCGAAGAGGTCAACCGCCAGGCGCCGAACCGCAACAAGGCCAGCGACGGCACCATCGGCGACGCGGCCCATCGCTCGCGCGACTCGGACCACAATCCCTGGATCGAGGATGGCAGCACCGGGGTAGTGTCGGCCATCGACATCACCCACGATGCCGGCGGCGGGTGCAGTGCCGAAACGCTGGCGCAGTCGCTGCAGTCGGGGCGGGATGGGCGCGTGAAATATGTCATCTGGAACCGGCGCATCATGAGTTCGTATGCGCATAACGGCACGGCGCCGTGGGTGTGGCGCAGCTACAGCGGCGCGAATCCGCACACCAAGCACGTGCATATTTCGCTAAATCCGGCGAAGGGCGATTACGATTCGACGGCGCCGTGGCGGATTACGGTATAGGGTAGGGTGGACGGGTTTTCCCGTCCACCCATGTTCTTATAGGAATAATTTGATCTGCCTCAAAGACTGGTCGTCGCTTCCTGCGTCATCCTTGCGTTCGCCTTATTGAATGCAAAGAAAAAACCGGCTTCCCGCCGGTGCACCGCTTCCTGATGACCAGAAAAAACCTCGATATCCACGAACGCTCGGGCTTACAGAACTACGCCGAACAAGTGCTCACCAGCCTGCCGTCGGGCGTAATGGTGATCGATGCCGCGCGCCAGGTGCGCACCATCAACCCGGCGATGTGCGCGATGCTGGGCGTGACGGCGCCGAACGCGGATGTCGACTTCGGCGATTTTTTGCATTTGCCGGAACTCTGCGAACGCATCGATGTCGCCCTGCGCGCGCCCGAGCATGGCGAGGAATGGATGCTGACGCTGCCGGCCGATCTGCCCGGCAGCGCGCCGCGGTATGTGCGCTGCGCCCTGTCGCGGGTTTTGCTCGACAGCGAAAATCTGCTGCTCCTGATTGCCGAAGACCTGACCGTGCCGATGCGCGCCAAGACCGCGCTGCGCGACAGCGAGGAACGGTTCCGCATTGCCTTCGACCATGCCGCCGTCGGCCTGGCCCAGGCCGCGCGCGACGGGCGCTGGCTGCGCGCGAACCGCAAGTTCCAGGAGATCGTCGGCTATAACGAGGAAGAATTGAAGACCATGAGTTTCCGCGAGATGTCGCTGGCGTCCGAAATGCTGGCCAGCGAAGCCTCGCTGCGGCTCTTGTTGGCAGGCGAAATTCCGAGTTACGCCATCGAAAAGCGCTATGTGCGCAAGGATGGCCAGCCGGTGTGGGTGAACGTGGCGGTGTCGCGCATGGTGTCGAGCGGCGGCGACGTGAACCTCATGATCGTGGTCGAGGATATTGCCCGGCGTAAGCAGTACGAGCATGAGCTGCGCCACATGGCCAGCCACGACGTGCTCACGGGCCTGGCCAACCGCAGCCTGCTGATGGACCGTCTGGATCAGGCGCTGGCGCTGGCGCACCGTTCGCAGCACCAGGTCGGCATTTTGTTCATCGACCTCGACCGTTTTAAAACCATCAACGACAGCCTCGGCCACGAAGCCGGCGACCACGTGATTGTCGAGGCGGGGCGGCGCCTGGCCGGCATCGTGCGCGAAGGTGATACGGTGGCGCGCCTGGGCGGCGACGAATTCGTGGTGCTGATGCCGGACATCCGCGACAGCAGTGCCGCGGCCGTGCTGTCGGCCAAGCTGCTCGAAGCCTTGCTGCTGCCGATGAACGTGCTCGGCCATGAATTCTCGCCGGTGGGCAGCATCGGCATCAGTGTCTATCCGCGCGATGGCGTCGACAGCAATGCGCTGTTGAAAAATGCCGATGCCGCCATGTACCGCGCCAAGGAACTGGGGCGCGGCAATTTCCAGTTTTATACAGAAGAAATGAATGCCCGCACACTCGACCGTCTGCGCATGGAAAGCGGCCTGCGCCGCGCGCTCGAACGGCACGAGTTCGTGCTGCATTACCAGCCGCAGATCGACCTGGGCACGGGCGAGCAGGTGGGGGTCGAGGCGCTGCTGCGTTGGTGTCCGCCGGGCGGGGAAACGGTGGCGCCAGGCGAATTCATTCCGATTGCCGAAGAGACCGGGCTGATCGTCGAAATCGGCGCCTGGGTGCTGCGCGCCGCTTGCGAGCAGCTGGTGGCCTGGCGCGAAGCCGGCTTGCCGCCGATGACCGTGGCGGTGAATCTGTCCGCGCGTCAGTTTCATCAGCAAAACCTGGTGCAGCTGGTCGGCCAGATCCTGGCGGAAACCGGCTGTGACGCCGCCCAACTCGAATTGGAGATTACCGAAAGCATCGTCATGGCCGACCCGGCCGGCGCCAGCGCGACCCTGCACGAACTCAAGGAAATGGGCGTGAATCTGTCGATCGACGATTTCGGTACTGGCCATTCCAGCCTCAGCTACCTGAAGCGTTTCCCGATCCACGCGCTCAAAATCGACCGTTCCTTCGTGCGCGACCTGACCACCGATGCCGACGACGCGGCGATTGTCTGCGCCGTCATCGCGCTGGCGCACACGATGCAACTGAAGGTGATTGCCGAGGGTGTGGAAACCGAGGAGCAATTGAATTTTCTGCGCGCGCACGGCTGCGACCAGTTCCAGGGCTTTTACTACAGCCCGCCGGTGAGCGCCGGGCGCCTGCGCCAGGCCATGGAAGGACGCCGCCGCGCCCACTTGCGCACCTTCGTGGCGCCGTCGACGCGGCTGCGGCTGGCCCGGGCTTAACGCGCTGGCGGCACGCCCGCGGCGGGAGCGGGCGCCAGGGCCAGTTGTCCCTGCCGGTCGAGCGCATAGCTGTCCAGGTCGCGCGCCAGGAACAGCTTGCCGTCGTACCCGGCGCGCGCCTCTTCCTCGATCTCGTCCAGCACATGGTAGCGCGGGCTGAAGTGGGTCAGCACCAGGTTCGGCAGCGCCACTTTGCGCGCCAGGGCGGCCACCATCTTCGCCGAACTGTGCATCGGCGCCGGGCCGATCTTTTCCAGGATCGCCTGGGTATAGGTGGCTTCGTGGATCAGCACGTCGGCGTTCGCTGCTTCAGCGGCGAGCAGGGCGGGCGTGTCGTTGTCGCCGGCAACGATCACCTTGCGTGCCTCGCGCGGCGGCTGCAGATAATCGACGCTGCGCACGATGGCGCCATCGGGCAGCGCGATGTCCTCGCCCGCCTGCAACTGTCCCCAGCCTGGGCCGGAAGGAATACCGTCGCGGCGCAGCTTGTCGATGTCCAGGCGCCGTTCCAGCTGCTTTTCCGTGAAACTGTAGGCAAAGGTCGGTACCCGGTGCGACAGCGCGGTCGTGCGCACGGCCAGGTCCGGCAGCACGTCGATGTCCATCGCTTCCTCGACATCGATGAAGGCGAGCGGGTAGGGCAGGCCGAGGTCGCTCGTATCGCGTACGGCGTTCACGAAGCGTTGCACCGAAGGCGGGCCGGCAATCAGCAGCGGCGCGCTGCGGCCCAGCATGGCGGCGCTGGCCAGCAGGCCGGGCAGGCCGTAGCAGTGGTCGCCGTGGATGTGGGTGATGAAGACCGCTTTCAGGCTCATCAGCGAATAGCCGGTGCGCAGGATGCGGTGCTGGGTGGCCTCGCCGCAATCGACCAGGACCCAGGATTTGGCGCCGGGCGCGCGCAAGGCCAGGCCGGTGACGTTGCGGGCCCGTGTGGGTGTGCCTGCCGAGGTGCCGAGAAACTGGAATTCCATCGTCGCTCACTGTTGTTCGATATCGCTTAGGATTATCGAACAAATTACGCAGCGCGACAGCGAAAGAACCGATGCATCTACTGAACAACGAACTCGACGCGGCCTGCCGGGCCCTCGCACGCCTGCTGCTGGCACGCCACAACAGCGTGTCGCAGGATATTCTCGACACCGTCGCCACGCGGCTGATGCAGGACGCCGCCGCGCACGCCGACTACGTGCAGCAGCTCGGGCGCGATCCGAACATGGTCACGCGCGCAGTACTGTACCTGGCCGACACCCACGCCCATCCCGAACTCGGCAGCGATACGGGCTGGTTCCGGCCGATGCTGGCGTGTTTGCTGGAACTGGCGGCGCCGAGCCTGGCCTTATCAAGCGCAGGCGCGCGTTTCCTGCTCGACGTGGAAGAAGGGGTGGCGCAGGCGATTGCCGACAACGACGTGCGTTAGTTCAGCTTCAGCGTCGGCTTGTGCGCAAGGTCGGCAGATAGCGCCACAGATACAGGCTGACGCTGCAGCCGATCAGCACCAGCGCCACGCGCAGGCCCAGGTGCTCGAAGCGCAGCATGGCCACGACCAGCGAGCTCCACATCATGACCGAGGCGAGGATCTTGGCGCGCAGTGGTATGCCGTTGCCCGCCTCGAAATTGCGCAAATAGATGCCGAACACGCGGTGATTGATCAGCCAGCCGTGCAGGCGGTCCGACCCGCGCGCGAAGCAGGCCGAGGCCAGCAGCAGGAAGGGCGTGGTCGGCAGCAGGGGCAGGAACAGGCCGAGCACGCCCAGCAGCACGGCCAGCACGCCAAGAATATTGAAAAGGGGTTTCATGACGAATAAAGGGTAATGACCGCATTATGCATGACTTGACTGCCATGAAATAAAATTTCGCAACGCGTAATTATTTGAAAGAATATTTCATTCTAATGGCATATTTTCGTGCCGTAGAACAACGATCAGATGGGTTTTTCTTGCTGCTGAGATACTTGGTGTATAAACTTGGCCGGTAATTTTTCGTCAACTGTCGTCACCCGGCCCATCGCTTGCCGGACCAATTCCGGCCCATGCCCCACCAGATCGACACCTCGCTGCGTTTCGTCCGCGCCGCGCGCGCCTATTTCCATGGCCGCGTGCTGCTGCGTCTCGCCGTGTTTCTGGCGGTGGCGCTGCCGCTGACCTGGCTGCTGATTTACCGTGCCCAGGCCGAACTGCGCGAGATCGCGCACGAGGAAAGCACGCGCAACGTCCAGAACCTGTCGCATGCCTTTGCCGAGGAAGTGCGCTCGACCATCACTTCGATCGACCTCTCGCTGAGTCAGTTACGCCTGAGCTGGCTGCGCAATCCTGCCGAGTTCGGCGCCATCGTGGCCGAGCTGAATACCCATCTGCAAGGCCAGTTGCTGGTGAACGTGATCGTCACCGACGCACGCGGCAGAGCGGTATTTTCCAGCGCCGGCAAGCTGACCGGGCCGGTCGACCTGAGCGACCGCGAATACGTGCGCGCCGCCCTCGATGGCGGCGGACGCGATGCATTGGCCATCGGCCAGCCGCGCAAGGGCCGCGTCACCGGGCTGTGGTCGATCCAGTTCTCGCGGCCCATCCTGCGGCCCGACGGCAGCCTGGCCGGCGTCATTGTCGCCGGCGTGGCGCCCAGCTATTTCTCGCGCTTTTACGACAGCATCGACCTCGGCACCGACGCCTCGATTGCGCTGGTGCGCAGCAACGGCATCGTGGTTGCCCGCACCACGCGCAAGCAGGCCACCCAAGACAGCGGCCGCATGCTGCCCGGTGCGCCGTATGCCCCGGGCAGCGGCCCCTACGGCAGCTTCCACCGCCGCAGCCGCCTGGACGGCATCGAGCGCTACTACGGCTGGCGCACCCTGCCCGAATACGGGCTGGTGGTGACCGTCGGCCAGGCCGTCAAGGATGCCCAGGCGCGCTATGCCGGCCAGCGCAGGCTGCTGCTCGGCATCGGCGCCGCGGTATCGCTGCTGCTGATGCTGGGCGGCTGGATCGCGCTC
>Ga0308160_10008392_pt1 | contig 10070 bp, 12 predicted proteins | sample PhyFR1_FD_201036 | JGI IMG/M metagenome (GOLD analysis project Ga0308160, IMG submission 201036) | Phyllosphere microbial communities from UC Gill Tract Community Farm, Albany, California, United States - DLSLF.R1 | ecosystem: Host-associated > Plants > Phyllosphere > Unclassified | place: USA...
GAGGCCGAGCAGATACAAGGCCGTACCCTCCCAGGAGTAAAGGAAGTACGACCATCATCATCTCGCAGTCGGTAACAGCCCTATATCCAGCAAAACGGAGAAACGAGGTGACGAGACGAGAGTGTGACTGGCGATCGTTGCAGGATGATGGCAATGATGGGACCGACGGCGAGTCCGATAGCTGACGTGGGTCTCGGTGGACAATGGGAAGCCGTCCGAGATCTGAAAGGAGGGAGGAACGTCGTCACGTCCTTGGCGACTGCGGCTGGATTGAGAATCGACCTGCCCGTCGTCAGAATGGGGCGGGCTGTGGATGTACGTGTCGGCACGGCCTTTTGCGGGCGGCGATCCAAGAAGCTATAAGCACACGTTTAGTTAGGAAGGAGTAGTCTGCGATGGGGCCTGGCACAGCCGGCGTGCGCATGCCGAGGGGCCGTCGGTGCCTTGCTTGCGGATTGATGATCACACATATCTCACACGCCCCTCGGACAATTAAGACTTGGCACTTTAAGACGGAGCAGAAGCGGAAACTCCGCATGATGCCTGTCCGTCGCTGATCATAGCGGCGGTCGAGCGCTCGAAAACACGTTGAGTAATTACGCGCATCAAGACGCGTAGTTGGATGGTGGACATTTAACCTGAAACACGCAATCAGAGTTCTGCCGTAACACAAATTGTCGGTTCGCATTTGCTGCATTCTCCTGCTACACCTGTCGCACCGTTACAACGTACAAACAACAACCCAAGCGTAGATCTGTTATGCGATCCTTGATCTTGTCCCTCCAAATACCTATATGCGAGATATGCGAATCGCCCAGAGCCCAAAAACTAAATCTCCTCATCAGACACGGTTCAACTCTATTTCTCAGTCGTCCACCGTCTTTGTTCCTGCAGATGTCCTCAGATCGACGCAGTCAGATCGTCCATCTTATCCCTCGCGCTGATCAACAGATGTCGAGCTTCCTCCACTATCTTGTGTATAGTCGACTTTGAACATGGCTTGGTATACCATTGGTTCATCCCGCATCTACCATCAGCACAGCACAAAACGCGAGCCAGGCATGCTCACTCGACAAGACCACGATGCTTCTCCGCTTCTCCGCCCAGCGCTGTCACTGCGATGATTTGAGATGGCCCGCGGCCCTCCATGGCTTTCTCAATGGCACGCATCTCGAGACAAGCCTGGTAGCCATCCATCTTGGGCATGTTGATGTCGAGCAGAACTGGCATTAGCTCGTCCAGGTGCAGCTTGAGTCGCCTCACCGATGACCGGCCCAGATATCGTCTTGAACAGCTCGACCGCTGCACGTCCATCCGCTGCCTCGAGCACTTCAACCGGCTAGCATTAGCCGGACTCCTACGCATGTCGACCACGTACCAGCTTGAAAGACTGATCGGCCCGCCTCGAAGTCAAGATCTTGACCAATATCTTCCTGTTCACCATATTGTCCTCCACAACCATGACCTTCACAGCCTCCTCCGGCTCTTCGTCCTCCTCACTCTCCTGCCCAGCTTCACTATTCATTCGGCTACCATCCGTGTCATATCGCCTATGACTGTGTGTGTAACTCCCATCATCGCTCATCGTCGCGCTGGTAGGGAAGTCTCGCTCCACTCCGACTTGGGGCGTCCAGACGTAGTTCGAATCGCTTTCCCCCGACGCAATAGATGATGCGAATGTCGGTGTGCTTGGGGTATTTGAACTGTTATTCGAGTTGGCCCGCATGAGCGACGTCCGCCTTCGCGACGAGAAGTAATCGCCGAGGCTCAAGCTCGCCACGGCGTCTTCCACGTCCATATTGCGAGGCTTCCACATCGCAGCGATTCGTGCGGCGATAGGACAAGTCTGCGCATTGTCTCTGATCAGTTCAGGCGTTTCGCCTTCAGGCCTCTTCGAGTATTGTTCGATTTGATCAGCGAATTGCAAGCGAGGTTTCTCTTTGCCGTCTGGCGGGGCAGCGGTACTGGCGGTTCGTCCGTGACGAGTCACACGTTCTGGCGAGCTAATATTTTGCCGCTCACGGTGACCGTTGGCGTCACGCACTTCTGCGAGGAGCGCCTTCGAGTGACCGGGGAACAAGCTCTCGCGCAGTATTGAAGGCGTAGCTGGTTTTCGGAATCTCCGGACATTCTTGCCCAATTCTCTAGATTTGCCGAGGACAGCGGGAAGCGCTTCGTGCTCGTTGCCGACGAGGAAGACGATGTCATCGGTCTTTATCCTCCCAATCATTTCGATACCTTCATCGGTCTCTTCCAGGCGGCCATCCACAATCGCCAACTCCGCAGTTTCGAAATCGGCTAATTCGCATCCCAGCTTGGTGTACTGATGCTCGAGTGCTTCGACGAGGGCCTGCCGACCAAATGCACCCGGTCCTTCGCGATCGAACCCGATGAAGACGACCTTCTTGCCGATCGCAAACTCCTCGGGTCGCTTCGCAAGGTGAGCTGGGCTATCGCTGTCTGGGTTTCGGATATCACCCACATCCTTTGAAGAATCGGCCATGGTGATCACGCGGCGAGGGACGGGTACTTCGAGTTCCACCCTGCATCCTTGTCCCGGGGCGGAGCTGATCTCCATATGGCCGCCCATGAGGTCGATAATACGGTATGCCAGGTGCACGGACAGTCCCGAACCAGTCGCGTAGTTGTCCTCTTTGGCCCACGGTTCGCCAAGCTTGTCTCTGACGAATGTCGAATCCATTCCCTTTCCGTTGTCGGTGATGACGATTTTAATCCTTTTGGTCATTGACAACTACAGGTCAGCTCAGAACGCTGGCGATTGCCCACATCTTCGCAACCCTCTGGAGGCAGCAGATCCGAAACGTCGTCCACGTAGATCTGGACACAACCCTCTGAATCGATAAATTTGTAGGCGTTAGACAGAATCTTCGACATTGCCCTTCGGAGTGCGCCACCGGTGTCTTCGGTAACTTGCTCTCCGAGCAAAGGTGGGATGATCTCAAATACCGTCTCGGTATGACACATCGACAGACCATTCGCGATCCTCGAACGCTTGTCCTCTTCGCAAGCGTCATGAATGAGCTCTTCGAACATGACCTCGATGGATCGGGTCGCTCCAGACGGCGAGTTAAGCAGCGAGGGCGATGTAGGCGAAATCATGTCGTCTTTCCCCTTGAGGTCGAGGAAAGACAATATGTTATCTACGATACCGTGTAGAGTCTTTCCGGAGGTGTCGATTGCGTCGAGGAACGGTAGTAGGTCACGGATCTGCTGCGTAGTCGTAAGCGAAGAATTTGACGAGTTGCTGTTATCTTGCGGCGCGTCCGCTAGATCATTCATAGAAGATCGTAACAATTGCGTGATGGCGAGGATTTGGTGCAGCGGGGTACGTAGCTCGCTGTGGTGGTCAGTACATTCATAGCCCCGGCGGCTGAAGACTCACTGCGCTTGCAAGTTGCTGTACGAGATCTGGCTCATTTCCAGGCTACGCACTTTTCTCAACGCCAGGGCGGCCAGCGTGCACCCTCCAAGAATGTACGCGAACGGCAGAGCGATGGTATGCGAATCTCCAAATTCTGATGGCGGACGATTCCACGAGGCGAACAAAGCGAACTTTGTTTTTCCCTCATACGACAAGAAGGCCGTGCCTAATACCGTCTGGGCCTCATTCGGCATCAAGTCCATGACTCTCTGCGACAGATCGTCCTCGGCATCCTCGCGGTCCCACCAGAAATGTCGGCTCTTCAGATAAGTGCCGATGAAAGCGCCAATTGTCTGTTCGGATCCTCGGTTGTTAAAGTGGAACTCGCAAGGTCCTGAGGCTGAATCGGTACCGAGAACCATGACTCCCGGTACCTGAGTCTTCGGGACATAATGAATGACAGGGTCGATATCTGCTGGCCATGCTTTCCCTTGCAAGAACGAGCCAATGATAGCCTCTTTCGTTTCAGGCTGTATCTTTGTTTTCGGATTCTTCTCAGATCCAGCTGCCCGCCGGATGAACAGCTGATATTCGTCGATATTGACAATAGCCACCGCATCTGCCTTGAGAATACGTCGACATGTTCTGGCGGCGTCTGTGAAGAGCGCTTTGTCGGAAGATTCGGCATCTCGCTTGGCGACTTTGTTTTCACGCGGACCGGTCTTGCACGCCAAGGGAGCTTTCCGTGAACCGGTAGCTGTAGCGGTCGAAGCGAAAGAGTCCACGCGGGATGGCTCAGCGGGACGGGTCGGCATTGCTGCCCGCTGCTGTCGCGAGACCTTTGCTTCCGCGCGCTCGCGCCGAGCTTCTCGTCGATCCTCTTTCACCTGATTTTTCTGGGCTTTCCGCTCATTGTCTGCGTCATCCTTGAGCCTAGCTTCGTCCGAAGTGACAGATCGCCGCAAAAACGAGATGCAGTTCTCGTACATCGCGCTCGACTTCTTGGCCATGATCCCTGATTGCTACTTGTCAGCCTGAGACTCGGGGAGTCGAATGGACTTACTAATGTGATGAGCTGGTAGACAAGCATGTTCGCGAGGTTCAGTAATATACTGCGTTCCCTCGCATCGAAGTTGTCTCGCGGGGCATTGTCGAAGACGCACAAGGTGCCGATATCGATGTATACCTCGTCCCTTCTGTAGCGCAGGGGCGCAGCGGCGTAGAACTGGAGATTAACATCAAGAAGAGCGGTTGTAACCGACCTTTGCTCCGTTTAGCTGGGCATGTAGCGCAGCGTTGTTTTTGAATCGCCAGTCTTTGGTCAAATCGGCGACAACGGTGCACTGCATTTCCTCGTGAATGATCGAATGACTGCACGGAGCCGCTGTTACCGGTAGATTCAGGGGGGTTTTGCCAGGCTGGAGATCAGCAAGTGCGTTTGAGCTGTTTGCGCGATTTACTGTCGTGGTGAAGACCTGCTCATGGTCGCCCATGACGATTGAGACGAAAGCGCTGGACGATTGGAATACTTGCTGAGCCAGTTCGGCGTACTTGGCTAGGACAGCTCGGCGCTCGACAGACTCATCTTGCGAGCAACAGAGTCCCAACCGGCGTCTGTCGGTCAGCTTGTGGACTTGTCATACCGTTGGCTGGAATAGCACTCACACAGCTCGTTTCCGTCTCAGTGAGGTCACCCTGCTGGGTCGGGGGCCGGATAACCAACCATCCGCCTCGTACTTTAGTCTGAGCTCTCTCCTCTCCGCCTCGCCGTTCATACCGTCGTCGTCATCGTCCAAGTTTTGCCTAGACTTTGAACCAAGCGGTCCATTCGGGGTGTATGCGACGCCCATTGCCGGGCAACCATCTTTCATGGTTGCACCGTCCGCTTCCACCGGCGAAGAGCAGCTGACAGATCCGTAGCTCGCTCCGGCAGACTGTTCGTACGATGACACGGAGACGATCTGCGGAGATTCTGTTTTGATGAAGATGGGTCTAGTCGACGCACTCGAGAGCCGCCGGCTGGGCGGAGAGAAGCACGATGCGAACTCGTCAAATTGATCCATCGATTCATGGTGAAGCAATTGGCGACCCGGCGAGAAAGAAGTGGGTGTCGATCCAGCATTTATGCGCGTCTGTTGAGCAGCAGCAGACAAGACTGGGTCGAACAGATTGGGCACCTGCATCGCAGTGTCCGGTCCCACGGGAGGTTTAGCAGTCACATCGTCTCTGTCGCGACCGTAGCTGACATCAGCATGAGCACTGCTACGCTAGCCTACATTTGAAGCGCGTCGGCCCACTCCTCGTCGGTAGTCGGAGCGACTTCATATCGGGGAATTGACATGATAGCCGCGGCAAGGTAGGGTTTGCGCCTTTGCTTACGGAGAGCGCCTTATCACCGTCGCAATAGTTCTAGTCAACCTTTATTCGGATGATGATGTTGAAAGGTCGTAGGCGATATCGTTTGGTTCTTCACAAGTGACCTGACAGCGAGCAGTCACACCGGTGGAGTAATGCGAATGCAGACGTATAGGTGTACGGAAGGGTATACGGACGGGAATTGGCCAAGACTTGGCCTCGGCGGCCATGGCCGAGGGCGAAAATCGCAAAAAGCCAGATCCCGGCACTGGACCTGACGATGATTGATCACCCTGCTTAGTCTTTTGTGCCTCGTTTCGACAGCAATAATGTCGTCTGGCGAGCTTGCCTGCATGCTGCACAATCGGAAGAGAACTTCAGAGAGACATATGCTGCCTGCAAAAGCTCAGCCGGTATCACTTTTCATACAGATACAGGACGGCGCGCTGGACGGAGCTGAACGCGGCGCTTCATCATGGTCGACTGTAGGCACAAGTTGGATACGGCAAATCATCGCAGACCACCGCTGGAAAAGGAATGCATCGAGAAAGAGAGGCCCTCCGGTTGTATTTGCACGTGCAAATGTGCGCTCATGGAATCTAAAGCATGAACCTGAAACCGCCACGATGACTGAGAAGATGAGCGGTGGCTGAAGACAGCCGCGGCGTGCGGCAGGACGCGCTTACGCTTGGATGCTTACCCAGATGATTAACGGAGACGTCGCCGCGCGCCATTTTCATTTCTAGGAGACTGACGCGGAGGAAAGACCTGAACGGCGGTGTTTTAAATGTTGAATCGCCCGCCTCGGTTGCAGTGCAGCGGGCGATGGGCGTGTTCTGCCTTTCCGGCAAACGAGACGGTGAGTCACGCGGGAACAAGAAGAGGGCGATGGCGCAGTGATAAGCGGGTATTGATCGGGGGTAGAAGCAGGGTGGACTGTCCGAAAATAGGCAGGAACGTCGGGTGGGCTGTGAATGTGCCGCCGGATAGTCATGACCAGCCGCGAGAAGGTCGGTTTTAGCCTGATTCAAAACAGCAGGCACACACCGTGGCATCTTCATCCGTCAACATAATCACCTGCTTCCGAAGTGTGAACAGCGCTTCCCGCTGCATCGCTTCGGCTTCTTTCCTCACCTTCACACTCTTCCATTTGTCGCTTCCTCACACACCGTCCGACCCCCTCTCATCGCCTCGCGGAAGCCACTTGCTTTCCGGTGTCTTGAAAAGTCGGTGCGCTTAACTATCCTAACTGCACCGCATCTACGTAAGTCCCGCCGACAAGCTTTAAACGAGATATGTCTCTTGCTTCTTCACCCGGAGAACGGCGGAAGATGACTGAAGCGGTTGTCAGCTCGGACATGCATACGGCGGCACTCCCAGCGTACCCAAGTGCAGCCGAAGGGCGGGAGATCAATTCTCGCACGATTCCGTGCTAATGAAGCGGTGATTCCGAGCGGGCGCTGACGACCCTTAGATCTTGTTCGCCCGCGTGGATACTCGGTGCAAACGGTGGAATCTGTGCAAACATCGCCTTTGCCAGTGTTCTTATACCATCTTCGACCCCCACTGCTCTTCAGCATCTCCTCGCCTTCCCTCTCGTCTCTTCCTCGCCGTCGGCACCTTATAATTCGGAACGCACAGACCTGGAATCTTTCTCAAAATGCGCACTTCCTTCGCATCTGTTTTCGCCTTGGCGACGCTGGGAGAAGCCCTTGGACACCCAATGGAATGGTACCAGCCACGCGACTCTCCTGTCGCTGATCTGTTTGTCAAGCGGGCTGCCAACCCAGACGACCCAAGTGCGTGACCACTAAGCACATTCCGAGTAGGGTGCTGACATCCAGACTTCGCCTCAGCCTACCCGGCCGGCTGGGTCACCCCGCCAGCGAGCTCCCTCCCCAAGGCATGGACCGATAAACTCGCCTCGATCAACATGCCGGATATTCAACCCGCCTCGCCAAACAACGGCTACCCAACGTACACTGGTGGAGAGTCTGGCGCAGACCAACACATCTGTTCATTCACCTACCAGTGTTCTGACTCGGAGGACCTTGTGAACCCGCCAAGCGGAGTTGTAGCTGTGAGTTGGAATATTGTATTCGTGGGAACATCACTTATGACAGCTTTCCTTCGATGACGGACCGACTGCCTCTTCTCCCTCGCTGTACGCCTTCCTGGACCAGAATCACCTGTCGGACAAGGCCACGCACTTCATGATTGGAGGCAACATCCTCGGAAAGTGAGTTTGCCACTGCGGGTCAGGACCATCAGCTCAACGTCAGCCCGAAGACGATGCAAGCCGCCGCCTCTGCCGGTGGACACATCGCCGTTCACACTTGGTCCCACCAGTACAGTGAGTTTTTGCGTGCTTGGCGCAGAACTGCACTCAACCCCGCCTTGAACAATACTGACAACCAGCCACCACGCTGTCCAACGAAGGCGTCCTCGCTGAACTAGGATGGACCATGCAGATCATCGCTGATCTGAACGGCGGCCGGATCCCCAAGTACTGGCGACCACCTTTCGGAGACGTCGACAACCGGGTCCGCGCCATCGCAAAGGGAGTGTTCGGCCTCGAAACTGTCCCCTGGAACAACGACTCCGGCGACTGGGCCATCTCCACAGGACAATACACCAAGGCGCAAGTCGACGCGTCCATGTCGGGCTGGATCACTGGACCCAAGAACCCCGGTCTCAACATCCTCGAACACGAGCTCAACGATAACACCATCAACGTCTTCATGGATTCTTACCCGCTTATGGTGTCCAACGGCTGGAACGTCACCAACGTCGCCGACGCCTGGGGAATGGGCTGGTACCAGAACAGCGAGTCGAACACCAACACCGGCGCGGTCGTCTCCATGGCGGTAGCTGGTGGTCCTGTTTCCATGACGGCGTCGACCGGGGGATCGTCGATCGAAAGCCGATCAGAGAGCATGACTTCGGGATCCTCGGCCCAAAGCATGTCTTCCATGTCCGGCTCGAGCGTCAGCGCAAGCGTCAGCTCCATGAGCGCCGCAGCCAGCTCAGCCAAATCGCAGACCGTATCGACCACGAGTCAACGACCATCGGGCTCCGCGTCAAGCTCCAATCAACTCGCTGGTGCGGCCGACATGACCGCCCGACCGGCGCTTCTCCTTGGCGCTATCGGTGCCATCGCCGCCATTCTCATCTAGCGCACTCCTGCTTCACACTTGCACGTAGACTGCCCAGTCGGTTGAGCGGTAAATTTCCTCGCTCCCGATCGCGGCCGTTTCATCTTCCCTATACATACTGTAGCAAATGGACCTTACACTTAGTAGTAGACAAGGACAATAGTGTTCGTACCAACAACGGGCGACACATGACTCGCATGCATTATAATTGCTTGTAAGGTGTGTTCGCAGCATCGTCGTGCGGTCCCATGCAGATAACTACAACTATTCACGCCCAAGACCCGTGAAAGAAGCCCCTTGACCCCCTCATTCGACCCCCAGCCCCGGCATCAAGGCAGCACGCCCGTTTCCCTCAACGCGGACTCTGCTTCGGGATACGCTCTGACCATGCGCTCCATCTCGGCATTAATCGCCCAAATCCACCTGTCCCTCTCCAACTATCATTAGCGCGGCGCTGTCTGCTAGACTCACCTTAGATCTCGCCCGGAATATAAGCAGTTGCGGCGCGGTCGTCGTTAATGGCGGGACGTAGAACCTCGAGCTCTTCGCTTTGACCTTGACCGGCTCGGCGGATTGGCTACGGACCGAGGCTTTGTCGGTAGCCGCTTGCATAGTGGCGGCATCATCCTCGATTTCCCATGGGTACGGTCGTTTCCCGCCCCAGCCCTGTTTCCCACGGACGAGTCGGACGCAAAACGTCGTATCCTCCGCTCCGTCCGAGCTCTGTTCGTCAGTCCTGCGCCATGATGGCGAACGACCACGCACTTGTAGACCATCTTGATACACCCTTGCGCGAGCCGCCAGCGCGTTCTCGTCCATTGTTTCCCTGACTTCCTCTTGTGCTAACATCCCGGAGTATGCCTTCCCGTCAGATCAAGTCGGTTTTGCAAACTCACATAAGCGCCGAAGAGGGGATAATGGTGCAAGCGGGGGAAGAACGACTGTTTTGTCTTCACCTGGAAAGTGACTAGACTACCTCCTGTCAAGACAATGTATCGTGCTCTGTTCATTAGCTTGAATATTTGACTTAGCTCGAGCTACTCACTGGAATTTCTCCGCAGGCTTCGTCCGCATGAACAGCCGGCCCGAGAGACAAACACCTCGACATCCTTTGATGACGCACCAGTCCCATACGTCCGACAAAAGCTCGTCGGACTGGTTGGACAGCTGCGTGCCCG
>Ga0308160_10008394_pt1 | contig 10068 bp, 9 predicted proteins | sample PhyFR1_FD_201036 | JGI IMG/M metagenome (GOLD analysis project Ga0308160, IMG submission 201036) | Phyllosphere microbial communities from UC Gill Tract Community Farm, Albany, California, United States - DLSLF.R1 | ecosystem: Host-associated > Plants > Phyllosphere > Unclassified | place: USA...
TCGACGCGGTCGAACGCGGCTCGAAGCTGGCCGGCCAGCTGCTCGCGTTCGCACGGCGCCAGCCGCTGCACCCGAGCGTGGTCAACGTGGCCGAGCTGCTCGACCGCAGCGACAGCCTGCTGCAGCGCGCCGCCAGCGACGCCGTCAAGCTCGAGCGCAGCAGCGCGCCCGACCTGTGGCCGACGCTGGTCGACCCGAACCAGCTCGAGCACGTGCTGCTCAATCTGATCATCAATGCACGCGATGCAATGGACGGCGGTGGCCACATCGCGCTGCGCCTGGCGAACGTGACGATCAGCACCGCAGCCGGCCAGCTCGACGCCGAGCTGGCGCCGGGCGACTACGTGATGATCACGGTGGCCGACACGGGCCACGGCATGCCGCCCGAGGTCATGGAGCACGCGTTCGAACCGTTCTTCACCACCAAGCCGGAAGGCAAAGGCACGGGGCTGGGACTGTCGATGGCGCACGGCTTCGTGCGCCAGAGCGGCGGGCAGATCCGGCTGGCGAGCAAGCCGGGCGCCGGTACCACGGTAACCATCTACCTGCCGCGCCATACGGCGCATGTGCTACCGACGCAGGCGGCGCCGGACATGGGCGCGCTGCTGTGATGCCGGCCGGCAGCTGTCAGCCGACGCGGGTGCGGTAGCTGCCCGAGATCCGGTTGCGCCCGTGCGCCTTGGCGTCGTACATCGCCAGGTCGGCGCAGTGCAGCAGCGCTTCGCCATCGTCACCGCAATCGGGATACATGGCGTAACCAATGCTGCCGGAGATATGCAGTTCGCGCGGGCCATCGATGAACGGTTGCTCCAGGCAGGCCAGGATGGCGGCGGCCACGCGCTCGGTGTCCCGGGCCTGCGCGCAGCGCGGCAGCAGCACGGCGAATTCGTCGCCGCCCACCCGCGCCAGCGTGTCCGATTCACGCAGCACCCCGCGCACGCGCTCGGCCACCATGCACAGCAGACGATCGCCCACCGCGTGGCCATAAGTGTCGTTGACCGGCTTGAACTTGTCGAGGTCAAAATAGATCAGGCCCACCTTGTGGCCATCGCGCGCCGCGACCCGGATCGCCTGGCGCATGCGGTCGTCGAGCAGCACGCGGTTGGGCAGCTTGGTCAGCGGGTCTTCATGCGCCATGCGCCGCATGCGCTCTTCTTCCTGCTTGCGCGCGTCGATATTCGAGAACGTGCCGACCATGCGCAGCGGTTCATTGCGCTCGCCCCGCTCGGTGACGGTGCCACGTGCCTCGATCCAGCGCCAGCTGCCATCGCGCATGCGGATCCGGTGCACCATCGCGTAGTCGGGCGTCACGCCCTCGATATGGTCGCGCAGGGCTGCGCGCACGGCATCGAACTCGTCCGGATGCACCAGCTCGGCCAGACCATTGCTGCCAAACCACGAGACGGTCGCGTGTTCGCTGTCGAGGATGCGCTGCGCACTGGGCGAGAGCAGCGCCGTGCCTTGCGTCACGTCGCAATCCCAGACGCCGTCGCCGGCAGCGTTGAGCGCCAGCTTCCAGCGCGCCTCGGCCGCCGCCAGCGCCCTGAGCGCGCGCCGGCGCCGGTCGGCAGCGCCGATCGCCGCCCACCCCAGCAGGCCCAGCACGAGCGAGACGACCACGCCCACATTGCGCATCATCGCGCTTTGCTGGGTGAAGCGCGCCTCGGCGTCGTGGACGGCCTGGCCGACCGTGACCACCAGACCGTAATCCGGCATCTTGTGCCAGGCAAAGAAGCGGTCGATGCCATCGAGTACGCTGACCTTGCGGAACATGCCGCTGGTACCTTTGGCACGCAGATGCGGCGCCTGCCCCATGTTGACGCCCATGTAGCGCTGGCCATCGGGGCGTGAGCTGCGCGCGATGATGGTGCCATCCAGACGCATCAGACTGACAGCGGCATCCGGGCCCAGATCGATGCTGTCATAAAAGCGCAGGAAATACGATGGCGGAACCGCGGCAGCAATCACACCCGTCAGACGCCCGCCGGCATCACGGATCGGGCGCGTAAAATGAATCGACCACTGCCCGCTGACGCGGTGCTTCCCGGGACGGCCGACATACAACCGGTCGCCGGCCTGCGTGCGGTGAATGGCGAACTCGGGCAGCTCGCCCAGCGCCAGGCCTGGCAGCCCCGCGCCGTCATTCGAGTACAGCAGACGGCCACCGGCATCGGTGACGGTGAAATGGATTGGCATGCGCAGATGACGCGCGTGCTCGGCCACGCCCTGAGCAAAATCGGCCGGGTCGCGCTGCCACGTGCCGCGCAGCTGGACCAGCGACAGATCGATCAGCCCGACGGTGGCCTTGACCTCTTCCGAAAACGCGCGCGACAGGTTCTGGACGTTGCTCTTGCCGCCGGCTTCGGCCAGCTCGGCGAAGCGCGCCTGCTCGACCGCGACCAGGCCCCAGACGACCAGCAGCATCAACGCCAGGTAAAGCAGCAGGTGGCGCAGTACACGGCGCTTGACGTAGCCGCTGAACACGGCCACGGAAGAATGGGACGACATGGGATAAGGCATGGAAGACGGCCGGATCGAGCCAGGCAACAGATGGACAGCACATGGAATGGATAGCCGGGCGTCAAAACAATTCCTGGTCCTGCCAAATAAACGCGCCCGTCGTTGGACTCGACATTATACTGACTTATACGTTAAAAGTTGCAAACAGGAATTTAAAGTTGTGTAACAATATACGGTTCAACCACGCGTCATGCGGATGAGTTGCAAAGAATGCCTACCGGGTAGTCATTTCGACAAGTTTGATCCGAGGGTGCTAGAGTAACGTCATGAAAGTTTTCTATAACGTCCTCGGCGTGCTGGCTGTCCTGCTGGGCATCCTCGGCATCTTCCTGCCGCTGCTGCCGACGACACCCTTCCTGCTGCTGGCCTCGGCCTGCTTCGCGCGTGGCTCGGTACGCCTGCACCGCTGGCTGATCGGGCATCGGGTATTCGGCAAGTACATCGCCAACTTCGAGGCCGGCCACGGCATCCCGCTCAAGGGCAAGATCGTGGCGACAGTGATGCTGTGGGGCTCGATGGCATGGTCGTCGCGGCACTTTGACAGCATCGCGATCCTGATCACGATGGGCGTGATCGGCGCCTGCGTGAGCACGTATATGTGGTGGTATCTGCCGACCCTGAAGCTGCCTTCTACTCCCACCAAGCCCATCGTTTCCCCAACCGAGTTGCCGTAAATCGCTGCTTTTTCAGCACGTCGTGATCTGCTGCCCGATTTTGTACTATCATTAGTTACATGAAACGCGACAGCAAACTCTCTTCCGTCCTCCACGTGCTGCTGCACCTGGCCCACAGCGACCGCCCGATGACGTCGGAGCAGATGGCCAGCATGCTCGGCACCAACCCGGTCTTGGTGCGGCGCGTGCTGGCCGGCCTGCGTGAACGCGGCTACATCAGCTCCGAGCGCGGCCATGGCGGCGGCTGGACCGTGACGTGCGACCTGGCCCAGGTCACGCTGCGCGATATCTACGATGCCGTCGGCGCGCCCACCGTGTTCGCGATGGGCAACCGCAACGAGCACAGCGAGTGCCTGGTCGAGCGCGTCGTGAATGCCTCGCTCGAAAGCGCCTTTGCCGACGCCGAGGCGCTGCTGGTCGAGCGCCTTGGCCAGGTGAGCCTGGCCGACCTGTCGCGCGACTTCAACGGCCGTTACGACAACCACCTTCCTACGAGGCCCAAGCATGAACACGACCCAACCGGCACCTAGCGCGACAACGCACTACGACGCCATCGTCATCGGCGGCAGCTACGCCGGCCTGTCGGCCGCGCTGCAACTGGCGCGCGCCCGGCGCCGCATCCTGGTGGTCGACGCGGGCCAGCGCCGCAACCGCTACGCCGCCAATTCGCACGGCTTTTTGACACGCGACGGCCAGCCCGCCGCCGACATCGCCGCCGAGGGCCGCGCCAACGTCGCCGCCTATCCCAATGTGGCCTGGCACGACGGCACGGCGACCTCGGCCCGCCAGGATGGCGATGCGTTCGTCGTCGAACTCGATGGCGCCGCCACCGTGCGCGCTGCGCGCCTCGTGCTGGCCACCGGCGTGCGTGACGACCTGCCACCCATCGACGGCCTCGCCGAGCGCTGGGGCAAGAGCGTGTTCCACTGTCCGTACTGCCACGGCTACGAACTGAACGAAGGCCGCATCGGCGTGCTGGCCAGCGGCCCGTTGTCGGTGCACCAGGCGCAGATGCTGCCGCACTGGGGCCAGGTGACGTTGTTCACCAACGGCGTGTGTCCGCTGGACGATGCGCAACGGGCCGACCTGCAGGCACGCGGCGTGGAAGTCGACGAGACACCGGTGCGCCGCCTGGACAATGTCGCCACGGTCGTGCTGGAAGACGGGCGCCAGGAAATCATGACCGGCCTCTTCACCTACGGGCGCGTACACATGACCAGCCCGATCGCGGAGCAACTCGGTTGCGCATTCGAACAGGGGCCGCTGGGGCCGTTCATTCGCACGGACGACAGCCGGCAGACCACGGTCCCAGCCGTGTTCGCCGCTGGCGACGCGATGCGCGCCGCCAGTTCGGTGACGCTCTCGGTGGCCGATGGCGCCATGGCGGGCGTCGGCGCGCATCGCTCGCTGCTGTTTGGCGTGACGCCGTTTGCGGCGCCGATGATGCCTGGCGCGGCATCGCCGGCGCCTGCAGGCACCCGCGAATAAGCTTCTGCCCGTTGGCGTTGCCGTGACGGATAATGGCCACGTCACTTCACGAAAACCGCATATGGAAATCATTGTCCTGGGCACGTCGGCCGGCACGCCGACCCGGCAACGCAATATGTCCGGCCTGGCGCTGCGCCTGCGCGGCGCAAAACAATGGGTGCTGGTCGATTGCGCCGAAGGCACGCAGCACCGCATCCTGCGCACACCCCTGTCCGTCATGAGCCTGCGCGCCGTGTTCATCACCCACCTGCACGGCGACCATTGCTACGGCCTGCCAGGGCTGCTCGCCAGCGCCGCGATGGCGGGCCGCAGCGACGCCTTGACGGTCGTCGGCCCACCGCCGCTGCGCGGCATGATCGAGGCCATTATGGTGGCAAGCCAGCTGAGTCTACCCTTCCCGCTTGTCTGGCTGACGCCGAGCGACCTGGCTGGCGACTCGGCTGGTGACTTGGCCAATGCGCCGCTCCTGCCCGAGCTGACGGTGGATGCAACGGCGTTGTCACACGGCCTGCCGTGCTGGGCGTATGGATTCACGGAGGCGGCCATGGCGCGCCACCTGGATACGGAGAAATTGCGGGCGGATGCCGTGCCGGCGTCACCGTTGTGGGGCGATCTCCAGAAAGGGCGCGACGTGACGCTGGCCGATGGGCGCGTCATCAAGGCGACAGACTACCTGCTGCCGCCACGCCGCGCGCGACGTATCGTCGTCGCCGGCGACAACGATCGGCCAGAGCTGCTGGCCACCGCAGCGCATGGCGCGGACGTGCTGGTGCACGAGGCAACCTATACCGAAGACGTGCTGCAAAAGATCGGGCCAGGGCCGCAACACACTTCAGCAATGCGGGTAGCGCGCTTTGCCGAAGCGGCCGGCGTGCGCAACCTGGTGCTGACGCATTTCAGTCCGCGCTATCAGGACCGTGGCGCGCTGCCGATGTCGCTGCTGGAGGATGAGGCACGCGCGCAATACAACGGCAATCTGATCCTGGCGCGCGACCTGGATCATTATGTGCTGGACCGCAGCGGCGCCCTGGTGCGCACGGAGCAAGCGCCCACCGGCGCCAGGGCGGCGCCGTCAACGTCCGACGTGCAACCGCGTTGAACTGACACCGTATTACGCTGTTTCGCCAAATTCGGTTCTGGCGACCTGCACCCGCTTCATGGCGGTATCCGGATCGATGCCCGCCATGATCAGGTTGACGATTTCCTGCTTGTCCTCCTGCCCGATCCAGGCGCATTCCTTGCGGTGCGAGCAGAAATAGGCGTACCACGACACGTCGGCGGGCCGTTCCTTGCGCGGCTTCAGGCGTGCCGACACGGCGGCGCGTGCGGTCTTGGCATAGTCGGCAAGCTGGGCGTCGATCTTGGTCCAGTCGAACGCGGCGACGGCGTGGCGGTCAGCGTCCCAGTCGCCCTCGTACTGCGCAGGCGGCCGCATCGTTGTTGGCCCGACGGCAAGGGCCGCGAGGTTGGGCAAGCCATGGGCCGCGCAGAATGCCTCGACGAACCGGAGTTTTGCACCGATACCAACCTGCACTGCGCGGTCGAGTACCAGATCTTTGGGATACAGAAGACGGGCCAGCCTGAGCAAGTCCTTGTAGTTGACAGGCATGCCCTTGGCAGCGCCCGCGTGGTGCCGCAGAGCGTCGACCAGGCGCACGCCGACGTCGATATCATTGTGCGTACGCTGTGTATCTGCGGCGGTAGGAGTAACCATGCGAATCTTGTCAGAGGAATCTGGCCGTGGGCCTAATCCGTCATTATGCATGGCTTTGCATGCCCGATGAATGGCGCTCGACCAGATTCCCGGTGTCGCGGCCTGCGCCTTCCTGCAAGCAGATAAGGCATATCAATGTTGCACAAAATGCCGTGCTGCGATGATTTGGCCCTACAATGGGACGGATAACGTTCTGAAAAACAGCACTCATGCCAATGGAGGCTGCAGGCGTCTTGCCTGGGAGGCAGACCATGATGTATGAATTCCTGTCCAACAATGCGGATGATCTGATCCAGCGGTGTATCGACAAGGTGAACAAGCGCCCTCAACGGAACGCATCCAGAGAGCAACTGCGTACTGGCATACCCATGTTTTTGGAGCAGTTGACGAAAACGCTGTACGCAGAAGAGAAGATTGACACAGCGGCTGCAATGGCTATCTCCGGCGCCTCCGGGGGCGAGAGAAAGGACGCATCGGAAATGGGTGCGACGGCTGCCGCGCACGGCGCCGCGTTGCTTGCGCTGGATTACACGGTGGATCAGGTAGTGCACGATTATGGCGACCTGTGCCAGGCGATCACGGACCTGGCCATCGAGCGCGATGCACCGTTTTCAGCGGATGAATTTCGTACCCTCAACCGTTGCCTGGATAACGCCATCGCCAGTGCAGTCACTGAATTTTCCTTCCAGCGTGATTGTGCCATCTCTGATCGCCATGCCTCCGAAATCAACGAGCGCCTTGGTTTCTTGATGCACGAACTGCGCAATTCACTGAGCGTGGCCACCATGGCGGTCGCCGCGATGGAAATTGGCCAGCTGTCCATTTCGGGCGCCACCGGCGCCTTGCTCAAACGTGGGCACGCGGCGATGCAACGTCTAATCAACCTGTCACTGGAAGATGTGCGAGCCGAGGGCGCCGCAGCGGGGCCGAAAGGCATTTTCTCGCTTGCAGATTTCATTCATGAGGCACGTGATTCGGCGCAGCTTGAAGCTGACAAGCGCGGCTCAGAGCTCGTTGTTGCTGACGTCGACAAGCTGCTGGCCATCCAGGGCGACCGGGATCTGTTACTCGCTGCGCTGGCCAATCTACTCAATAATGCGTTGAAGTTTACCTGCCCGCATACCGCCGTCTCACTGACAGCCTATGCGGAAGGGCAACGTGTTCTGATCGTTGTGAGCGACCACTGTGGTGGCTTGCCAGCGGGGAATGCAGAGAAGATGTTTTCACCGTTCACGCAACGTGGTGATGATCGTTCGGGGCTTGGCCTGGGACTGTCAATTGCGCGTCAGAGCATCTCGCGCAATGGCGGTCAGCTGTCGGTGGAGGATTTCCCGGGTGTGGGGTGTGCTTTTACGATGAATTTGCCGCGGCATCTGGCGCTGGATGGGATTCCGCCTGTTGAACAGACGCATTGAGTTGAAAAAAAAGGGATAGCTTGTCATCTAACCCTTTTTATTGCTAGGTCTCTGGCCTGTGCAGGGCTTTGACGCACTTGCATAGGCCACTGATCGTTCATTATTTCTTGACTCGCACAGCATCAAAAAACCAACCCTGCCAAAAAATGACCAAGTGATTTGGCTTGGTGATAAAGACGGAAGTGCAGCTTAGGTCGACGACCGTAACTGGCGTGGGCATACCAAGTTCCTTTGAACTGGCATGAAATTCTTTGCGCAAATGAAGCCGCGGCTCGACCTTGTGCGCGTCAAATCGCGTTTTTCCGCAGTCCATTTCTCCAAATTTTACTTGCTCTTTTCTTATTGTAAAAACTTGGCCAAGCAGTTGTTGTGCTTCGTTCTCGTCGAGGGAGGCAATTTCCGCACCGTCAAGCGCAGCAGTAAATCGCCATTCACCAGTGACTCTGCGCTCAATCGAGTCCGAGGCATGAGCGGATGACGATATGCTCATAGCAATGACTAAAATAAGCAACAATATATTGCAGCGCTTAATCAAAGCCGTGCATGCAAGAAAAGACATTTCCATTCTCCTCATTTACTGGCTGCAGTTGACGCATCTTTGACTAGAAACGGCGCACTTTCTTCAGCACGCCGTTTTATAAGGCCAGGTGCAATAACATACTTCTTCTTACCTTTCTCAACCACTTGTACTTTGATCATCAATGCCATATTCGCGGCAGCCCCAGCAAAGTCGCCTTTATTCACAAGGTTAAAAGTGGTGAAGGAGCCCTTTGCCCCGGCATTGTAGGACAAGCTGCATAGTGCATCGAACTGGGCTTGATTAAGTGGAACATGAATATTTCGACGAACGACCCCCTCCGTCTCCGCAATCTTTTTCTCGAATTCTCGGTCAACCATCTCGACCGATACTTTCTTCCCCATCTCCTCTTTTGTACAAACACCTTTGTGAGCCAGAATCCCTACTCCCCAGGTGCAGTGCCCTTTATCTTTTCCCATATCATTGTAATACCGATAAACCGCTTGTTCCGTTGCTCGCAAGCGGACTCGTCCCTGAAGCGACATTTTCATTGTGGCATTCGGAGTCGTGGACTTGGGATTATGGTTGGTCATGCCTCACTCCATGGTTGAGAAAATTTAATTTACCAACACGGAGGACAGAACCATTGAAATTTCGCAAAGGAACTCGGCTCTAGCGAAATGCTGACCGATTCTGCTACTGCAGTTCCACCCATTACTCTGAGCTGAGGCAACAGGAATATGTTCCCCGATGGGTAGGTAGTATGTCGTTAATCGAACGCGAAATGAACGGTTTCTTACGTATAACCTGACGATGCCGCAAGGAATGGGCAGCACGTCTGAAAAATTTCAGAGTGCTCAGCGAGATGGATTACGATGGACGGACTGACAGATTTACCTTTTGGATCCATGTGGGGATCCATTGGCAAAAAATTGCAACAACCAGAGATGACAAGATAAGGCAGGCAGAACTGAGATGTGTCGCAAAGCATAAACGCCACGAAAGCTGGTGCACACTCTTGCCGCACTTCGGCTTTCAGCACAGGCTGCACATCACGCTTCGTGACGCATATATTGGTAGGCCTCCCGTGAGTCGAACACGGCACCAACGGATTATGAGTCCGCTGCTCTAACCAAGCATGAGCTAGAGGCCCAGAAACTGGGATGGTGGCAAGCAAACGCCACCTGCGCATCAACACGAACGTGATGAGCGAAGTGGCGAGAGCATATTGCCTTTAGTACAGGCGCGTCAAGCCCGCATCAACAATCAGCTGTTGTTCTCGAGGAAGCTCTTGAGCTTGTCCGAGCGCGATGGGTGACGCAGTTTGCGCAGCGCCTTTGCTTCAATCTGGCGAATCCGCTCGCGGGTGACGTCGAACTGCTTGCCGACCTCTTCCAGCGTGTGGTCGGTCGACATCTCGATGCCGAAGCGCATGCGCAGCACCTTGGCTTCGCGTGGCGTCAGCGAGTCGAGCACATCCTTGACTACGCCGCGCATCGAGGCGTGCAGCGCGGCGTCCGATGGTGCCAGCGTGTTGTTGTCTTCGATAAAATCGCCCAGATGCGAATCGTCGTCGTCACCGATCGGCGTTTCCATGGAAATCGGCTCTTTCGCGATTTTCATGATCTTGCGGATTTTATCTTCCGGCATTTCCATCTTGATCGCGAGCGTGGCCGGGTCGGGCTCGGCGCCGGTCTCTTGCAGGATCTGGCGCGAGATCCGGTTCATCTTGTTGATCGT
>Ga0308160_10008395_pt1 | contig 10068 bp, 9 predicted proteins | sample PhyFR1_FD_201036 | JGI IMG/M metagenome (GOLD analysis project Ga0308160, IMG submission 201036) | Phyllosphere microbial communities from UC Gill Tract Community Farm, Albany, California, United States - DLSLF.R1 | ecosystem: Host-associated > Plants > Phyllosphere > Unclassified | place: USA...
CCTGTTTGCAGTGCCTTCGGTGCAGTACGAAATCAGGCTTTTATTGGACAAGCCGTGTCTCAAACCACTGACCCTGGCGACTAAAGGGCCGGATCGCAAGCGCCTCGGTTTGAATTCCTTCCTGACCGTCAGTGCGGGCAAGGCAAGCCGGCCCGATATACGTTCGGTTCTCCGTCTTACGACGGCTACAAAGCCAACGGGACTGCAGAATCGGGCTGCACAAGCGCCTGCGGTCCGGCTGTAATCGCGTTCACCTACGAGGCCACCGGACGCTCAGGACCCCGTGTGCCGCCTGCTCGATACGGCTTAGGCGCTGGGATGTCCCCCTGCAGCTGCGCGGCATGGATCAGCATGGGCGCCACGAATATCAGCTTGCGTTCGAGTTTCCCAACTCCACAAGCCTGCATTCGGAAGTGCCCGCGGCGCCAATGCGGCGCCACGGTACTGCCACCCTCATGGGCAGCGCCCTCCTGGGGCAGGTCATCCGGGCCAACCCGGATGCCGTTGTAGAGGGACTCGACGCGTTGAAGCAATCGGGCCCGCTTCTTGACTCCGAGTCCGGCGATGCGCCGCATCGATTCATCGTATTCGTGATGCTCGATGCTGCGTGCCTGCCTGAGCGCCATGTAGAGGAAGACCTTGACCACATAGCTCACCGCTGCGTACATGGGCTTGTAGAAGGTCTCGACCGACCGTCCCTTCGCCGTGTCGAGAACCCGGTTGAGCCATTGGCCGAGAGGCTTGTCGTCACGCTCCGTTTCTCCCAGCAGGGCGACCTGGCCGCTATAGCAATCCTGACGCTGGCTGACGAAAATGAGCTCGAGCGTCCACTTGATTCCATCGCCGTAGCGCGTTGATGGAGGCGTGAAAAAGCAGAACACGCCGTCGAACAGACGGTCCGGTACATCCGAATCCGGCACCTTCAGATGACGGGCCGCCTCCGGGCCGAACCTGAGGTATTGCGCAGGATAGGAAGGCGCAACCATCTTCATTGGCAGGTCCAGATCCATATCGGAGTTGAGGAGCAAGGTCTCGAGCGCCGGCGTCGCTTCGATGATCGCCCCCTTCTGCAACTCGTACTTCAGGTTTGCGCTGATCGATATGGCCTGCATCCGCGCGTCGACCCGCGCCCGTGCTTCGGCTTCCATGTTGTCATGCGTACCCGCACGCATGTCGTCGAGCTGCTGCTGGATCTCCTGGCGTATGTTCCAGCACGTCGCCTCCGGGTCCGCCCACCGCTTCCATTCCTGGCCGCTACCGAGTGCCTGCCTCCAGGCGTCGAATGCGCCCTGATTGCGGAACTGGACCGGGTACGGCCGGCCATAAAGCTTGCTGACCCGGCTCTTCTTCAGGGCCGGGCCGATGTCGATGCGCTCCACTGTGAGCGCATCCGCGTTCCCGCTGCTTGCGGGCCTGAGAACCATGTCCAGCCCCATGGGCCTTCCAGTGGATACGTGCTTGCGCATGCTCCATCCCCTTGTTTTGCGCTGCTTCTTGGCAACCAAAGGAAAAATGTAGAACCCACCCATCAGCTCACCTTGAGATTAATCAAGCTGAACAAGATCAGCACATCATCGGACATTCGTTTCCCCGCTCCTACCCATCAAGGCAACAGCCGAGCCCGCCTCTTGCTTTTTATCAAGGTCACCGAAGACTTGTTGGTTACCTTAGCCGATGGAAAATCTGATACCTGATAAACCATTGGAGGCAACACATGGGCGAAAGCCAAGCGATCGCGGCGGAAGCTGCGCTGTCGGCGTTCACTCTCGATGCGCAGCACGACCGCCTGATGCGCCTGGACTTCCCCCGCGGCGATGGACCAGAGGCCATTCTCCTGCCGAACAGGATGACGGCGCATGAGGAGGTCTCGCGCTGCTTCCGCTTCGAGGTCGAACTCCTGTCGGACGACGCACGGATTCCCCTGAAGGCGATGATGGCCAGGATGGTCACGATCTCCCTGGTGCGCGAAGACGGTTCGCTGCGGCACTTCAACGGCTACGTCACCGAATTCGGCTTTCTTCGCGCCGATGGCGGCTTCGCCTTCTACCAGATGGTGCTCGAACCCTGGCTTGCATTCGCCAGGCTCCGCAAGGACAACGTGTCCTTCCACGGCAAGAGCGTTCTTGAACTGACCGAGCTCACCTTTGCCCATTATCGCCAGGCCGACTGGAATCCAGTCATCGTCGGCGACTATCCGCGCTTGACCTGCGCGAACCAGTACGGCGAGACCGACTACAACCACCTGCACCGCCGCTGGGAAGAGCTCGGACTGCACTACTGGTACGAGCACCGGGCCGACGGGCACACGCTCTGGCTCAGCGACAGGAGCACGCTCGCCCAGCCCATCGATCCGACCGGGATCGACGATTCCGCAGAAATCCCGTTCCGCGACAAGTCCGGTTCACTCGAAGACGACGGCATCCGCGAATGGAGTCCCGTGCGCCGCCTCGGCTCCGGCCGGACGACCCTGGCCAGCTTCGACTACAAGAATCCGGTCGCGCAACGGTCGAGCGCCGAGTCCCTAAACAACCAGGGCGACGTCTATCCGCACGAAATCTACGAAAACACGGGCTCGTATGGTTTCCGCACCCACGACGAGGGCGAGCAACTCGCGCAGCAGCGCATGGGCGAGCGCGACGCGAACACGCAGACTTTCGAAGCACGCGGCAACGATCGCACCGCCCAGCCGGGCCGGTGCTTCAAGCTCGGCGACCACTTCAGCGCCGAGCTGCGCGTTCCCAAGCGCGGCGAGCCGGCCCCGCCCAGCATCCGCGACCGCGACTACCTGATCCTGAGCGTCGACCACGAAGCCAGCAACAACTACCAGGCCGGGCCGGGCGCGCCATCGAATTACGAGAACACGTTCCGGTGCGTGCGCAAGGACATCCAGTGGCGCCCGGGACGCCACTACAACAGCCAACCCTGTACTTATCCCGGCATCCAGACCGCCATCGTGGTGGGACCTGCCGGCTCCGAGATCCATACCGATGGCTATGGACGGGTCAAAGTCCAGTTCCACTGGAACAGGCTGGACGAATACGACGAGAACAGCTCTCCTTGGCTGCGCGTGATGGCGCCGGGTGCGGGCAGCGAATTCGGGAACATCCGCCTGCCGCGGGTCGGCGAGGAAGTGGGCGTGGTCTATCTCGACGGGAACATCGACCATCCGGTGATTCTTGGCGCGCTGTACAACTACACCCACATGCCGCCGTGGCAGCTGCCGGAGCAGCAGGCCTTGACGGGCCTGCGCAGCCGCGAACTGCAGTCGGGTGAAGGCAGCAGGCGCGGCAACCACCTGGTGTTGGACGATACCCCAGGCAAGATCCAGGCACAGCTGAAGAGCGATCACCAGTGCAGCCAGCTGTCGCTCGGCCATATCACCCGCATCGAAGACCACCAAGGACGCCAGGACGAACGAGGTGAAGGCTGGGAAATCGCTACCGATGCTTGGGGCGTCGCCCGGGCCGGAAAAGGCATGCTGATCACCACTGAAGCGCGCTCCAACGCGACCTCCCAGGTTAAGGACATGGGCGAGACCATTCAACGCCTCACCTCCGCCCAAGAAAAACAAAAGAACCATGCGGAAGTAGCGGAGAAAAACCGAGCGCAGGAAAACGGCCAGCAATCACGCGTAGCGGCGTCGGTCAAGGCGCAAAACGACGCGGTTCGGGGTGATGGCGCCGGTTCCGCAAAACGTGGCTTCCCGGAACTTTCCGAGCCCCATTTGATACTGGCGAGCGCCGCTGGAATTGCTACTGCCACGGCGCAGTCTACGCACATCGCTAGCGAAGGGGACACAGCGATCACAACGGGGAAAAGCGTCGCGATTGCGGCCGGTGACGGTTTCTTCGCGAGTGTCGTCACTACGCTCCGCCTGTTCGTTCAAAGAGCTGGCATGAAGCTGATTGCTGTGGCAGGCGATATCGATGTGCACACCCTCTCCGACAGTATCAATTTGCTTGCGAAATTGAACATTACGCAAACGGGAAACCGAATTGTTATCAATGCCAAGGAAGACATCGTTATCAACGGCGGTGGCAGCTACGTCAAATTCAGTAAGGCCGGGATTGAGCACGGTACAACCGGCACATTTGTGGCCCATGCCGCCACCCATAGCTTCATCGATCCAAAGAGTCTCGCGCTTGCCTCAAACGAAATGGAAAAAGGCCACTTCGATCAGACCCCGGTCTTGCGCGATCTCGATGGGCCGTTAGCAAATCGCAAGTTCGAACTGATGCGCGAAGATGGAACGATCATCAGGGGCGTCACCGATGCCGAGGGTCGTATGCCGGTGCAAAAAGGCATTGCGATGGCGACAGCAAAATTACGGATATTGAGCGACTAATATGACCGACAGTACGAAAGATATTAAAAAGATGACGCAAAGCGTGGGTGGAGCGATGGAGGGTGAGTTTGACCTGACACCAAGTCACACCGAACAGCGCGAAACCATATTCATGATGCCGCCGAGCAGAGTGATTCCAATTATTTTCTTGCCAGGGGTTATGGGGAGTAACCTCCGCATGAGCAAGGCTCGCACTGCAGAGGTTGGTGACGAAAATGATATTGCTTGGCGGCCGGATACGCTGGGAGCAACGACGCTATTCACCAAAGTCAGGACAGCCTCTTTTTTGACGCCCGAGGAACGGCAAATGAAACTCGATCCAGATGAGACCGAGGTTGACTACTATAGATTTACCGAAAATCAGGGAAAATTCGACCCGGGCGGCGGCCAAACCAAAAAGTCGGATAATCGGCACAGTAATGTTCCCGACTCTTTCGGAGGCGCCGGCCTATTAACCACCGACCGCGCTGCGTGGGGCGCCGATGAGGCAAAGAACCGTGCTGGCGCGGCTACTGCGGCGCAAAAAGCGCGCTGGCGTGGCTGGAGCGAAATCGGATTTAACGATTACCGTGAAGCACTTGAAATATTAGAACGCCGACTTTATCACATTACGGACCCCTATTATGCGCCGTTTTCACATAATCCTTTGCATGGGGTGTGGGTATCCGGACAAGACTACGGCAGGTCAGTCACAGGCGTTCGTCTCGCAAAATGGGGCGCTCCTGCGGGCAAGGCGTTGGAAGAGAGCGAAGTTTTACGAATAGCGAATTGTCTCTACCCTGTCCATGCGATGGGGTACAACTGGCTGCAGAGTAATGCAACTTCGGCTCGAAAAACTGCGGCGCGAATCAGGGTATTAATAAAATCGTATCAGGATCATGGACAAAAATGCGATAAAGTCATATTGGTTACGCATTCGATGGGAGGAATACTGGCGCGTGCAATTATTCATCCGGAGATGGGTGGACTGAACGATGTCGTACTGGGAATCTATCACAGCGTTCAGCCGGTGCATGGCGCAGGCGCTGCTTACAAGCGAGTTCGCAGCGGCGTTACGGGTAATTCGCCAGCTGCGCTCGTCATTGGCAATACGGGCCAGGACGTTACCTCCGTTTTTGCCAATGCACCGGGTCCTCTCGAGTTGCTGCCAACTCCTGCGTATGGGCAAGGTTGGCTGAAAGTGGTCGATCAAAATGACAGAGTGCTTGCACAATGGCCAACAAAAACCAAGGACGTCGGTGGCCAACCAGGAACGTCGGATGCCCTGCAAACGAATGGCACGCCGCTCGAGGATATCTACCTCCAAGACAGCGACAACTGGTGGCGCTTGTTTAATCCGGACTGGATCAATCCGGCCGGCAAGAAGTATAAAAAAAGCTCGGCTTGGGAAATGGTGCAAAAACGGATTTTTAAAGCGCAAGATTTTCACGATAAGATCAAGGACACGTTTCACGCAAATACTTATGGGAGCTATGGCACGGACACTACCGATAAGAACCTAACCCATGGAAACGTGGCATATAAAGTGGATTCGCTATCGAACGACTTCAACGATATTGCGTCCTCCATATCACCGGGGCGTGGTGAGCCATCGACGTGGAAAATAATTAGCGAAGATGGGAAAGGCGATTTAATTGTCATGTCGGCGGAAAAGCGAAAATTCAAGCTCAAACTACTACCACCAAAAGAGGCTGGAGACGGAACAGTTCCAACCGATTATTCAGCTGCAAAAGTCAAGGCCAAGATACACTTCAAGCAAACTGGCTACGATCACCAAGGCAGTTATCACAACGATTTTGTGTTAGCGTCGATGCTGTATTCTGTGGTCAAAATTGCCAACACAGCGGAAGGTTGGAAAAAATAGCGCGGCGGCTGCATTAAACCGCTATACGCCCGGCTAACCTAGCGTTTGCAAGTATGTTTGCGAACATTCCTATTCTTATCAGATCAAATGGCCATATTCAATAGACGAGATTCTCGGAAAACGGGTATTCGTATCGCGGCGATCATATTTGTCGCTTTCTTAATCCTGTTATTTCTATTCAATTACCAGAAGTATTCGTATAAGGAGCCGGGCGTGCCAAATAGAATCGAACCATCTCGAAAGCTGAGTGAACTTTTTTCTAAAACTAAAGATGTTTGTTTCGGCCGTTATGTATTAACCGTGCCAGCGGAAGCGCGTCTGGCTTTTGGCTACCAAGAATTCCCGGCGGAAATTATTACTCACAAGAATGCAGCAGGACAAGCGAAAAATTTAGCTGATGCATATATTGTTGAGTTAAAACAGGAGGACGATGACGCGGAGGTGGCGTACCTGGGCCCCGGAGCAATCCCTTCAAGCATCCAAATTCGCTTCTTTGCCGGTGCGTTCTTAAAGCAGAAAGGCGCACAGGGGATCAGAAACTTCGACCAAATCGGCGACCATGTCTTTGAATACGGTTGGGGTTCAGGCAAAGAGGAGTCAGCGGACCAAATCATGAAGCGCATGGCCGAGATTGCCCGTAATCTTCGTGTCCGCGACAACGCAGAGGTGCCGAAAGAGCCGGGGATATGCATTAACGAAGGATTTATTGCCGACAACACTAGCAACGATCAGGAGATCTTCGGCGTGGGGATCTCTTTGCCAAGCATCCCGGATGTGCGATTCTCAATCAGATCGAACAAGAATGCGAGTACCGAGGGCCCGAATGGCGTCGGTCTTATCGCACGCCATGAGGGTGCAATGACAGCTCAAGGTGTTGTCTTCCCAGTAGTCGCGGACATGGCGAGGTTGCGAATGGGCAGGCACATGGTAAATACCTGGGCTGGTGAGGAGGTATTGCTTCGGCATAATGGGGAGCATGGGGCGATTGCGCACGAGTTCCTCTGGGCATTTGTGGGCAAAACTGGGGACAGGGCCAGGCCAGCCAGTGTTAACATCCATCTGGACACCGGGGTTGCCGACGACACGAAATTTGCGACAAGGGGTTCACTCTCAGATGATGAGGCCGTGGCCTTATGGGACAAATTTCTTAGCGGCCTGCGCTTTCGGAATTGAGCCTGGCGCGTGGTCGAAATGATGAAACCAATGCGGAGAGGGTACGAAGCATGTCAATGAAAATCATCGTCGTGGGCGATTCTACCGATCACGGCGGTAAAGTCATCAGCGGCTCGCCACTGCACGATGTGGACGGAAAGCCCATCGCGCGGCTTGGCGACCAGGTGGAGTGCCCACAGCACTACCCGGGCGGCAAACCACACGGGGTCAACAAGATCATCACTGCCCACCCCACCCTGTCCGTGGGGGGCATTGCGGTAGCCGTGGAAGACTGTGTCACTGAATGTGGATGCAAGTTGATCGGCACGCACCGGGCCAGCGTGGGCTGAACGGGCTCGATAACTGTCCGCCATCTGACCATGTGACGTACATGTGACGTGACTCCCGATAAGTTACCATCCCTCCCCTTTGGCATGACTGGTTATCGCATCTAGCAAGCGTTTCAAGTCATTGATTAATAGAGGTTCCCATCCCGACCCCGCGACTTTTAATCAATTGGTTTGATCCCGGTGCAGCCTACTAAGATTCAACGAAAACGCCAGCCGTCGGATCCGCGTTCTGTTTGTCGAATACAGGTCGTTCAGGCCGGTTTGATCCGCACGGAGGGACGCTTGAGCTGTTCTTCCTGCGCCTTGATGTCTGCAGCGTCTGATGGGACATCTTCACAACACGTGACATCTCCTTGACGGCCACGCGAGGCGACCTGATTAAAGGCGTCGTGGGTATCCACGCCGGATCTCACCATGTTCTCTACCGCCTTGCCCATCAGTTCACCGAGCTTTCCCTTACGTTCAGCTTCCAGGCAGGTATACGCTTCATAGCTAGCGTTCAGGGCGACGCTTGCAGAGTCGGTGACGGATACGGTACGGGCCATCAGGGCAGAGAGCTGCCACGGGCGGCTGCACTGAGTCCAGGGAGACGCGCCAATGCCCGCATTTTTGCCGCTCCCTGCGATTAGGCTGAGCGAACCACCTGCGTGCTCGCCTCGGTCGCCAGATTTACCGACACGTGACAATATCCCTTGGATTACGATCCCCGCGGTCTGGATACCAGCCAGCGATTAATCTCGCTCCAAAGCCAGCCAGAAGAGCGGGTTGACAACTTTACCTTCACCGGGAAGGTTCCCTTCTTGATTTGAAAGTAAATGCTCGAACGCGACAAGCCGGTCATGGCGGTCACTTCCCGTATTCTGATAATCCTGTCGCTTGCGTTTGCATTGGTGTCCATCTTTGCTCCTGTTGAGATCGTGCTGCAGCAAAGATAGTCGAATGGGCCACGTATGCAAGCGATAGGCGATATACGGCTGCACCTGCGTCCAACCATCATCTTTCCACTGAACGGTTGTCGTTTCCCTGACTGACGGCTCCGCTACGCAGCTCTCAGGGCCTCCATGGCCACCTGGTCGATATAGTCCGCCCAGCGTTGCATCATGACCCGCCGCTCGTCCATGTACTTGGCACGGTCATAGGCGCTCTCCAGCTTGTCCTTCTGCGCATGCGCCAGCTGGCGGTCCACCACCTCATGCCGGTACCCCAGGATCTCCTTAAGCGTGCTCATCGCCAGCGCCCGGAAGCCGTGCCCCGTCATGTCTCCCTTGTACCCCATGCGCTCGAGCGCCTTCAGCAGCGTGTTGTTGCTCATGGGCCGCTGGGGGTCGCGCAGGTTCGGGAACAGGTATGTGCCGCCGCCCGTATGCCGATGCAGCTCGCGCAGCAGCGCCAGCGCCTGGCGCGACAGGCAGACATGGTGGTCGGTCTTGTCCGGATTGATGCGGCGCTTGCCGCGCTTCATGCGCCGCCAGGGAATGATCCACTCGCCTTTCTCCAGGTCGATTTCGGACCAGGAGGTTTCGATCAGCTCGCTGGTCCGGACGAACACCAGCAGCATCAGGCGCATTGCCACCCGGGTCGGCACGCCCATGCAGGCCTCGTTGGCGTACAGTGCCCGGAGGAACCCCGGCAGGCCGTCGGTGCCGATCGCGGCAAAGTGCCCCTTCTCTCGCGGCGCCAGCACCTCGCGCAGGAACTCGGCCGGATTGCGTTCCGCCAGCCCGCAGCGGATCGCATACTTGAACACGCGCGAGCAGTTGGCGGTAAGCCGGTTCGCGATTTCCAGCGCGCCACGCCGCTCCACCTTCTGAATAACGTCGATGACGTCGCGTGCATGGATCTCCGCAATGGGCATCTGCCCGAACGCCGGGAACACGTCGGCCTCGAAGCGGCGCAGGATGTCCTGCGCGGTCTAGGGCTGCCGCTGGTTGATCATGACCTGGTGCCAGTCGCGCGCCACGTGCTCGAAGGTGTTCTGCGCCCCCAGCCTTGCATGGCGCGCCTGCTCGGCCCAGGCACGGCCCGGATCCGCGCCGGTGGCCAGCAACTGCTTCGCGCTGTCTCGCTTCTCGCGCGCGTCGGCGAGGGACACGGCCGAGAAGGCACCAAGGTGGAGCTTGTTCTCCTTGCCGTTGGGCTGGCGGTATTTCATGCGCCAGTGCTTGCCGCCCGCAGGCGTGACCTCGAGGTACAGGCCGCCACCATCGTCGAGCTTGTACGGCTTGTCCTTCGGCTTGGCGTTCCTGATCTGCAGTTGGGTAAGCGGCGGGACCATCTTGGGCATTTTGCGGGCCTCCTGTCCGTGAGGTCCATGAAGAAGCCCCCAAACGAGCCCCAAAAAGCACTGGCTCGACGGG
>Ga0308160_10008396_pt1 | contig 10068 bp, 9 predicted proteins | sample PhyFR1_FD_201036 | JGI IMG/M metagenome (GOLD analysis project Ga0308160, IMG submission 201036) | Phyllosphere microbial communities from UC Gill Tract Community Farm, Albany, California, United States - DLSLF.R1 | ecosystem: Host-associated > Plants > Phyllosphere > Unclassified | place: USA...
TCGATGTAGGGCGCATCGGCGGCGCAGGTCAGGAGCTGGTAGTTGCGTGCACCGTCGCCGGGCGGCGCCACGACGCCCGCGTTGTGGCCGCCGGCGGTCAGCAGGAAGGTCGTTTCGGTGTCGCTCAGCACGCCGATCTTGTACACCGAGCGCCACGGCGCGACGTGGTCGGTACGGGTGCCGACGGCGAAGATGGGCGCCTGGATGTCGGTCAACGCGACCGGCCGGCCGTCGACCAGGTAGCGCGCGCCGGCCAGGTCGTTGTTGAGGAACAGGCTGCGCAGGTATTCCGAATGCATGCGGTAGGGCATGCGCGTGGCGTCGGCGTTCCACGACATCAGGTCGGTCTCGCGGTCGGGCACGTCGAGCAGGTAGTGGCGCAGCTGGCGCGACCACACCAGGTCGTTCGAGCGCAACAGCTGGAAGGCCCTGGCCATCTGGCGCGTGTCGAGGTAGCCCTGGCTCCACATCGACGCTTGCAGGAAGCTCACTTCGCTGTCGTCGATGAACAGCGACAGCTCGCCCGGCTCGGTGAAGTCGACCTGGGCCGCGAGCAGGGTCAGGCTGGCCAGGCGGCGGTCGTGGTCGCGCGCCATGGCGGCGGCCGCGATCGCGAGCAGGGTGCCGCCGAGGCAGTAGCCGCAGGCATTCACCTGGCCGGAGCCGGTCTCGCGGCCGATGGCCTCCAGCGCTTCCATGATGCCGAGCCGGCGATAGTCGTCCAGGCCCATGTCGCGCTCGGCGGCGCCGGGATTCTTCCACGAGACGACGAAGACGGTGTGGCCCTGCGCCACCAGGTAGCGCACCAGCGAATTGTGGGGCGAGAGGTCGAGGATGTAGTACTTCATGATCCAGGCCGGCACGATCAGCAGCGGCACCGCATGCACTTGGGGCGTGACCGGATCGTAGCGCAGCAACTCGGCAAGGCGGTTGCGCATGACCACCCGGCCGGGCGTGAGCGCCACCTCATGGCCCGGACGCAGGCCGGGCGACGCGCTGCCGCTTGCCGCGCGCCAGGCGTCGCCGGCCGCACGCGCCGCGCCCGACACCAGGTTCATGCCGCCGCGCTCGCAGGTGGCCTGCAGCACCACTGGATTGGTCGGCACGAAGTTCGACGGCGCCGCCGCATCGAGCAGCTGGCGCGCGACGAAGGTGACGACGTCGGCATGGTGCGGCGACACCCCGCGCACGCTCTGGGTGGCGCGGTGCCACCATTGCTGCTGCAGCAGGAAGCCCTGGCTCAGCACATTGAAGGGCCAGCGCTCCCAGGCCGGGTCGGCGAAGCGCTTGTCCTGGGCCAGCGGCTCGACCGGTGCGGCCTGGGTGGCGCGTGCGGCGCCGGCGCAATACTGCCACCAGCGCAGGCTCGCCTGGGCCGCGTGCGTCGCCAGTTCGACCTGTTTGTCCGGCGAGAGCAGCAGGTGCAGGCCCCAGTCCACCCAGGCCAGCGCCAGCGCTGCCGGAGAAACGTGGCCCGTGAAGCGCCCCAGCCATGCGTGCAGGGGCAGGTCGAGCGTTGCGCGGGCGACGTCCTCTTCCGGATAGTGATGGCGCGTGCCTTGCCAGGCGCTGGCGTCGCGCTCGCGCACGGTGGCCGGGGCGGGAGCGGAGTCGGGCCGGTTCATGGGACCTCAGTGCGCCATCAGGACCGGCAGGGGCGCCTGCCGCAGGACGGCCCTGCTGGCGCCGCCCAGCAGCAGTTCCTGGAAACGCGAATGGCCGAAGCAGCCCATGACGACCAGATCGGCGTCCTGTTCCCGCGCCAGCGCCAGGGTGGCGCGTCCGGTGTCGTGGCCCGGATCGCGCAGCGCGTGGGTGGCGCGTACCGCATGGCGCCCGAGAAAGGCCAGCGCATCGTCGATTGCGACGGTGTCGATCGACGCATTTGGGAACTCTGGCGTGAACACCGTCAGGCTGACCTGGGTCGCGCGCTGGAGCAGGGGAATGGCGGCGCTCATCGCCGCGCTTGCCTCGCGGCTGCCGTTCCAGCACAGCAGGACCCGGCGCGGACAGGCGGGCGGGACCGGCGTATGCGGCACCACCAGCACCGGACGCGCGGCATTGACCAGCACGTAATCCGGCATGCGCATGGCGCTCGGCAGATGGCCGAGGCTCTCGTCCGGGTCGTCCTGGCTGAGCACCACCAGGTCGGCGAAACGCGCCAGCAGCGCCAGCGCATCGGGCGCCTGGTCGCTGACCAGGCGCGACTCGTGCGAGACGCCGCGGCGGTCGGCAATCGCTTCGAAACCGTCGAGGGCGCGCCGCGCCGTGCGCAGCAGCGGATCGGTGTAGCCGGCAAGGAGCGTGCACGGCCCGGCCTCGCAGCCTTTGGGAAACACCTCGCGCGAGACGCCGGTCATCGCCGCGCCGACCAGGTGCGCCCCGTGTTCGGCGCAGACGGCGGCCGCCAGTTCGATGCGCGCCGGCGCGTGGCGCGACAGGTCGGCATGGACGAGGACGGTCTTGTAGCGCATGGCGCTCCCGGAAGTCGAAGGCGGCTGGCACCGGCGCCGCGCCTATCTGCAGTCTCCCGCCCACCATCCCCCGGCGCCATGATGTACATCAAATTCGGCGCAGAGCCTGAGGGAACTTTGCGCGGGCCGCTGGACACGACCTCGGGACTGTGAACGGTTTAGTGGCCGGGCACGAAGCTGCGCAGCAAGCGGTTGAAGCTCCCCGGATGCGTCATGTTCATACCGTGCGATGCTCCGGCAATGGTCTGCTTCTCGGCGTGGGCGATCCAGTGCGCCAGCTGTTCCACGTTGTCGCGGTACATGCGCGGGCTCCGTTCTCCCTCGATCAAGAGGGTCGGGCAGTGCACGCCGGCCGCCGCGGCGCGGGTATAGGCCGGCAACGGATCGCGGAACTGCTTCGGCAACGTGGCCGCGTTGTCCAGCGCCATCGTGCGAAAAGCGGGCGAACTCCGGCGCCAGATGCCGGGCATGCTGACCGAATCGACGAACATCTCCAGGCCCCCCTCGAACGCGCCTTCGTCGATCAGTTCGGCGACCCTGGCGCGCAGGGCGAGCGTCTCCGGCGCCAGCGCGGCGTCAGGCCGGCCCTCGACGTGCAAGGGTCCGCCCGGATCGGCCAGCGTCAGAGTGCGGACCAGTTGCGGATGGGCGCGCGCCAGCTGGAAGGCGACGCAGCCGCCGCGCGAATGCCCGACCAGGTGCACCGGATCGAGCGCCAGCGCGGTAATGAACTCCGCGAGTTCCTCGGCGTGCGACTGCCAGCTGAACGGACGCGCCAGGCCGGCTTCGTCGGCCGGCCAGTAGTGGCTGAGGCTGACCGCGATGCAGCGAAACTGTCTGGACAGGGCGGCAGTCTGGACGCTCCAGTAGCGGTAGTCGCACAGCGAGCCGTGGACGAACAGGAGGGGCTCTCCGGAGCCGGAATCCGTATAGGGAATCCGGAGTCCGGACGGGAGGGCGGCGAACGCCAGGCCGGAGGCAGCGCTCGCCGCCGTATCGGTTCGTGCGTTCACGCATGACTCTCATGTTGGCGGGGGCGCTAGTGTAGCAAAACCTGTGCCTCGTCCTTGCAGTAATCGCCCGCCATCCTGGGTCAAACCGGGATTGCACCGCCTTGCATGGAGCTGCCATGGCCATTACCAATGTGTCCGCCGGGACCAACGTCGAGGAGATCGCCGACGGCGTGTACCGGATCAATACGCCCGTGAGCCTGGTGCCGGGCGGATTCTCGTTCAACCAGTACCTGATCGTGGACGAGCAGCCGCTGCTCTTTCACACGGGCCCGCGCAAGATGTTCCCGCTGGTGCGCGAAGCTGTCGAACACGTGATGCCCGCCGGGCGCCTGCGCTTTCTCGCCTTGTCCCATTTCGAAGCGGACGAATGCGGTTCCCTGAACGAATGGCTCGCGGTGGCGCCGCAGGCCGTGCCCTTGTGCAGCCGGGTGGCGGCGATGGTGTCGGTGAACGACGTCGCCGACCGGCCGGCGCTTGCGCTGGCCGATGGCGCCGAACTGAGCCTGGGGCGGCGCGCCGTGAAATGGCTCGATGCGCCGCACCTGCCGCACGGCTGGGAGACCGGCTTCCTGATGGATACCCTGAGCCGGACGCTGTTTTGCGGCGACCTGTTCACCCAGGGCGGACCCGGTGTGACTGCGCTGACCACGCAGGACATCCTGGACAACAGCGAGGCCTTCCGCCAGCCCATGGATTATTTTTCGCATTCGACCAACACGCGGCAACTGATCGAACACCTGGCGGGCGAAGCGCCCACGACCCTGGCCTGCATGCACGGCAGCGCCTGGAGCGGGGACGGCGCCGCGCTGCTGCGGGCGCTGGGGCAAAGGCTGGTCGGCGACCCGGCGCGACCAGCGTGATGCGCCCTCAGGGCGCGTCGACCAGCACCTCGCTGATCTGGACGACAGGCTTCTGGTTGGTGTAGTTCGGAATGTCGCCCATGATTTCCTTCGTATGCGGACCGAATCCCGCCTGGAAGGCGTCGAGGGAATCGCAGAACAGATGGCCCATGGCGATGTAGGGTGCATTCGCTTCTGCCGTGCCGCCCGCCAGCGCCCGCTCGACCGTGTAGTACTTGCAGGTGTCTCCCATCAGCCGCTTCACCATCGGCATGTGGCGTTCGCGGTAGTAGGCATCGTCGAAACGGGCCTCGGGGCCGTTCGGATACATCACGCTTACCTTGATCATCGTCTGTCTCCTGTTGTGTGAGTGGGCTTGCCAGGCACATCCTGCCCCGGCGCGCGGCGCCTGGCAAGCGCCGCGTTGCGTTTCACGCCTGCTTATCCGTCCCGCATGCGCCAGCCGGCGCTGATCGCCTCCATCGCCTCGATCAGGGCGCGCGCGCCCGGCGCCAGGTGTGCGCCTTTGCGCGTCATGACGCCGATCGAACGTTCCAGGCCGGGCATGTCGAAGGGCAGCACGGTCAGCTGGCCGGTCGTGACCTCATGGTGCAGCTGGTGGGCGGACAGCACGGTCAGCATGTCGCTCGAAGTCAGCAGGCCGCGCAGCAGGGCCAGGTCGCCCGTCTCGACCGTCGGCTGGGGTGGCGCCATGCCCTGGCGCTGGAAGAACTGGTCCAGCGATTCGCGTAGCGGCGCCCCGGGACGCGACAGCACCCAGGGATACGCCTCCAGGTCGGCCAGTCCCAGCTGCGTTCTGCGCGCCAGCGGATGGCCGGCGCGCGCCACCAGCGCCGCCTTGTCCTCGAACAGGGGCAGCGTGCTGAAGGCCTCGCCGGGATGGCTGCGCAGGGCGCCGACGATGAAATCGATGCGCCCGCCGAGCAGGCCGGCGGTCAGTTCACCGTACGGGCTTTCCAGGGAACTCACCCGCAGGCGCGGATGGCGCTGCGCCGCCTGCGCGATCGCCAGCGGCAGCAGCCGGGTGCGCGCCAGGGGCAGGGCGCCGATCGTCACCGTTCCCTGCACCACGCCGGCCAGGGCGGCGACGTCCTCGGGGATGTGGCGCAGTTCGGCCAGCACGCGGCCGAAGCGCTCGACCCAGCGCCGCCCGGCGTCGGTCGGCAGCATGCCGTGGGCCGTGCGCAGGAACAGCGGCTGGCCCAGCATGTCTTCCAGGCGCGCCAGCGCCTGGCTGACGGCCGACTGCGAGGTGCCCATTGCGTGCGCCACGCTCGGCATGTGGTGCATCTCGGCCAAGAGGGTAGCGGCCTGCAGGCGCCGCTCGTTGAGCAGGGCTTCGATGCCGCCCACCTTGCGCCCGTGCCGGTCGTGCGCGCGCAAGGCTTCCTCGCGCACCGCCTGCAGCTCGGCGTCGATGCGGTCGGCGCGCAGGCGCACGGTTTCGCCGGCGGCGGTCGCCAGCATGCCGCTGCCCTTGCGTTCGAACAGCCGCACGGCCAGCTGCTCCTCCAGTGTCGCGACCGAACGGGTCACGGCGGAGGATGCCCGGAACAGTGCGCTTGAAGAGCGGCGGATGCCGCCGGCCGTGGCGACCGCGCGAAATGCGTGCAGGTGACGAAGGCTGAGTTCGGCCATGGCGGATCCGGCTATGGGTAATAAGAAAATTAGAACACTTGGAGGCCCAGAAAGCAACCACGCGAGACGCATCAGCCCAGATACTTGAGGCCATCACCTCCCTGCGGATACGTTCATGGCTAGCGACATCACCTCCGACCTGCGTCCCGTTCCCTGCATCCTGATGCGTGGCGGTACCTCGCGCGGCCCCTTCTTCCTGGAGTCCGACCTGCCGCGGGGCACCGCCGAGCGCGACCGCCTGCTGCTGGCCGCCATGGGCTCGCCCGACCGCCGCCAGATCGACGGCCTGGGCGGCGCCCATCCGCTGACCAGCAAGGTCGGCATCGTGCGCCGCAGCAGCACGCCCGGCGTCGACCTCGATTTCCTGTTCGCCCAGCTGCAGCCCGAGAAGGACACGGTGGACGTGACGCCGAATTGCGGCAACATGCTGGCCGCCGTCCTGCCTTTCGCGCTCGAACGAGGCTTGCTGCCGGCCGGGGAGGGCACGACCACGGCGCGCATCCTGACCCTGAACACGGACATGCAGTGCGACGTCACCGTGCTCACGCCGAACGGGCGCCTGCAGTACACGGGCGAGGCCCGCATCGACGGCGTGCCGGGAACCGCCGCGCCGATCACGATCAACTTCCTCGACACGGCCGGTTCCGTCTGTCCGGCGCTGCTGCCGACTGGCCGGATGCGCGACACCGTCGCGGTCGGCGGCGCAGAGCCTTTCAGCGTGGAGGCGACCCTGATCGACAACGGCATGCCGATGGTGCTCGTGCGCGCGGCCGACTTCGGGATCACCGGCTACGAAACCGTCGACCAGCTCAATGCCGACGCGCCCCTGCGCGCCCGCCTGGAAGCCCTGCGCCTGGCCTGCGGGCCGCTGATGGGCCTGGGCGACGTCGCCGCCAAAAACTATCCGAAGATGTGCTTCATCGCAGCGCCGCAGGCCGGCGGCAGCGTTGCCACGCGCTGCTTCATCCCGCACGTGTGCCACGAGGCGATCGGCGTGCTCGCGGCCGTGACGGTGGCGACGGCCTGCGTGCTGGAGGGCTCGGTCACCGAGGGCAGCGCCGTGCTGCCCGGCGGGCTGCGCAAGACCGTGTCGGTCGAACATCCGACCGGCGAATTCAGCGTCGAACTCGAACTCGACGCCCAGGACCAGCAAAAGGTGGTGCGCGCGGCGCTCCTGCGCACGGCGCGGCCCATCATGCGCGGGGAAGTGCTGATCCCCGAATGACACCAGAGAGACGAACCATGCGCAAACCCCTGATTATCGACTGCCACGGCCATTACACGACCGCGCCCAAGGCGCTGGAAGACTGGCGCAACCGCCAGATCGCCAACCTGAGCACCCCGGCGCTGGGGCCGACAGCCTCGGAGCTGAAGATCAGCGACGACGAGCTGCGCGAGTCGATCGAAAGCAACCAGCTGCGCCTGATGAAGGAGCGCGGCTCGGACCTGACGATCTTCTCGCCGCGCGCCAGCTTCATGGCCCACCACATCGGCGACTTCGAGACCAGCGCCACCTGGGCTGCGATCCGAAGACCTGCATCCCCGAGCTGGAGCGCTGCGTCCGGGAATACGGCATGGTCGGCATCAACCTGAATCCCGATCCCTCGGGCGGCCACTGGACTTCGCCACCGTTATCAAGTCGCCACTGGTACCCGATCTACGAAAAGATGGTCGAACTGGAGATCCCGGCGATGATCCACGTGAGCACCAGCTGCAACCCGTGCTTCCACACCACCGGCGCGCACTACCTGAACGCGGACACCACCGCCTTCATGCAATGCCTTACCAGCGACCTGTTCAAGGACTTCCCGACCCTGAAATTCCTGATCCCGCACGGCGGCGGCGCCGTGCCCTACCACTGGGGGCGTTTCCGCGGCCTGGCGCAGGAGATGAAGAAGCCGCTGCTCGACGAGCACCTGCTGAACAACATCTTCTTCGATACCTGCGTCTACCACCAGCCCGGCATCGACCTGCTCACCAAAGTCATCCCGGTGAAGAACGTGCTGTTCGCCTCCGAGATGATCGGCGCCGTGCGCGGGATCGATCCCGAGACGGGCCACTACTACGACGACACGAAACGCTATGTCGAGGCGGCGAACATCACGGACGACGACCGCTTCCGTATCTTCGAAGGCAATGCGCGCCAGGTCTATCCGCGCCTGGACGCCTCCCTCAAGCAGAAAGGACTCTGACATGAGCACGCCCCTGATCAACCAGCTCGGCGTCGTCAAGCGCAACATCGAACGCGCCGACGCCGGCGCGGCGGAACGTCTCGGCCGCTTCGGCAGCGCCACCGTGCACGAGGCCATGGGCCGGGTCGGCCTCCTGCGACCCTATATGCGGCCTATCTATCCAGGCGCCACGGCCAGCGGTACGGCGGTGACGGTGCTGCTGCACCCGGGCGACAACTGGATGATGCACGTCGCGGCCGAACAGATCCAGCCCGGCGACATCGTCGTCGCCGCCGTTACCGCCGAGTGCACCGACGGCTACTTCGGCGACCTGCTGGCCACCAGCTTCATGGCGCGCGGGGCGCGAGCCCTGGTCATCGACGCCGGCGTGCGCGACGTGCGCGTGCTCAAGGAAATGGGCTTCCCGGTCTGGAGCCGCGCCATCAGCGCGAAAGGCACGATCAAGGCCACGCTCGGCTCGGTCAACGTCCCGGTGATCTGCGCCGGCGCACTGGTCAACCCGGGCGACGTGATCGTCGCCGACGACGATGGCGTGGTCGTGGTGCCGGCGGCGGACGCGCCACGGGTGGCCGAGGCCGCGCAGAAGCGCGAAGACCTGGAAGGCGAAAAGCGCGCGAAGCTCGCTTCCGGCGTCCTGGGCCTGGACATGTACAACATGCGCGGCCCGCTGGAGAAGGCGGGCCTCAGGTATATCGACTAGCACACTTACAATAAAAGGAGACGCACATGCTCGACAAACTGAACCAGACCCGCCGCCACATCCTGGTAGCTGCCGCCATGGTGGCAGCCGGAATCACAGCAACTTCGGCCGCCAATCCGGCATCCGCGGCCGAACCCCTGAAGGTCGGCCTGATCCTTCCGATGTCCGGCCCGTTCGCCTCGACCGGCCGCCAGGTCGACGCCGCCGTCAAGCTCTTCCTGCAGCAGAACGGCAACACGGTCGCCGGGCGCCAGGTCCAGGTCATCCTCAAGGACGACGGCGGCGTCTCGCCGGACGTCACCAAGCGCCTGGCCCAGGAACTGGTCTCGCGCGACAAGGTGCAGGTGCTGGCCGGCTTCGGCCTGACGCCGCTGGCGCTGGCCGCGGCGCCGATCGCGACCCAGGCCAAGGTGCCGATGATCGTCATGAACGCGGCCACCTCGATCATCCCGCAGCGCTCGCCCTACATCGTGCGCACCGGCCTGACGGTGGCTCAGGTGACGGCGCCGATGGCGCAGTGGGCGGCGAAGAACAATATCAAGTCGGTGGTGACCCTGGTCTCCGACTACGGCCCCGGCATCGACGCCGAGAAGGTGTTCGTGAAGGACTTCGGCAAGGCCGGCGGCAAGATCGTCGAGACGCTGCGCGTCCCGCTGCGCAATCCCGACTACGCGCCTTTCCTGGCACGCGTAAAGGATGCCAAGCCGGACGCGGTCTTCGTCTTCGTGCCCTCGGGCGAGGGCGCGGCCGTCATGAAGCAGTTCACCGACCGTGGCCTGGCCCAGGCCGGCATCAAGCTGATCGCCACCGGCGACGTGCTGGACGACGACCTGATGCCGAGCATCGGCGACGCCGCGCTGGGCGTGGTCAGCAGCCACCACTATTCGGCGGTGCACCCGTCGCCGGAAAACAAGGCCTATGTCGCCGCCTTCACCAAGGCCAATCCCGGCATGCGTCCGAACTTCCACGGTGTGGGCGGTTACGACGGCATGCAGCTGCTGTACGCGGCGCTGAAGAAGACCAAGGGCGACAGCGACGGCACCAAGTTGCTCGAGGCGATGAAGGGCCAGTCCTGGACCAGCGTGCGCGGCCCGGTGAGCATCGATCCGCAGACCCGCGACATCGTGCAGAACGTCTACATCCGCAAGGCGGAGAAGCGCGACGGCGGCGTCTGGAACGTAGAATTCGACA
>Ga0308160_10008397_pt1 | contig 10068 bp, 9 predicted proteins | sample PhyFR1_FD_201036 | JGI IMG/M metagenome (GOLD analysis project Ga0308160, IMG submission 201036) | Phyllosphere microbial communities from UC Gill Tract Community Farm, Albany, California, United States - DLSLF.R1 | ecosystem: Host-associated > Plants > Phyllosphere > Unclassified | place: USA...
GCCGATGCCATCGGCCTTGGTGGAAACCATCGGCACCACCGGGCAGCCCAGTCGCGACGACAGCGCGGCGATATCGATATCGATATGCTGACTTCTGGCGATATCCAGCATGTTCAGCGCGATGATGCACGGGATGCCCAACTCCAACAGTTGCAGCGTCAGGTAGAGATTGCGCTCCAGGTTGGAGGCGTCGATCACGTTGATCAGCAGATCGGCATCGCCACTGAGGATGTAGTGGCAGGCGATCTGTTCGTCGAGCGAGGTTTGCTCCGAGATGGTGGTCAGGGAATAGGTACCTGGCAGGTCGACCAGCTTAACTTCAGACTGTGGCGTAGTGAACTGACCTTCTTTGCGTTCGACGGTGACGCCCGCCCAGTTGCCAACCCGCTGCTTGGCACCGGTCAGTTGATTGAATAGTGTGGTTTTACCGGAGTTCGGATTGCCTACTAAGCCGATGGTGAGTTTTTTCATAATCAAAGATGATACTAGTTAGTGAAAACAACGCCGGCGCAATGGAACGGCGGCAATCGAACCCAATGACGACGGCTCAGGGTTGCTCGTCAAGCAGCAACAGGGCTAGATCTTTTCTGCGCAGCACCAGGTTGACGCGGCGGGTCTTGATTGCTATCGGATCGCCGAGCGGCGCAACGCGCACTATCTCGAATGAGGAGCCGGGCAGCATACCGAGCGATAGCAATTTCTGGCGATAAGCTGGCCCAATTTCGCTGGAGAAGCCGGCGATCTTATAAGTGTGTTTGGGCAGAATAGGCATGTCATTAACCTTCCGGGAGTCGGGGTAGTAGGGCTGATGATTATTGCGCGTTGTCGGCGAACAAGATGCGCCATCGGCGTTACTCACCTATAAATCTGCGCAAGAAATAAAAAAAGCAATAATAGTGAGAATCGTTATTGCTTTCAATGCGCAAGGAAAGGGTATTGGTAACCAATTGTTATTGTGGTAATCGCAACCGCCAGCAACATTGCTTTGATGAAAGCTGTATGACTAATGGCACAGATGAGAATGATGAGCAATCAGTTGCGTAGTTGTGATTGATTTCATAGCCTTGACAATTATGGCGGCAGTTCCGTCGCCTTTTATTTTTACCGCGGGGAATTTAATAATATTTTAATGGTGGAATACGGGCGGTAACCATAGGTGTTTCGCCCATAAAAAACCAAATGAACACGCAGTGTTAATTGAAAAGTTAGAGCCTATTCCAGTAGGCGCATATTGTTGCAGCCAGTTTGGACACGGACAATGCGCAACAACCGCAGCCTGAAGTATGTGAGGAAGGTGAGCGCTGCCCAGGTGCAAAATGGCAAATAAAATAGCTTAATGGGATAGGTTCTTAATATACCCGCCATACTTCAAGTTACCTGGGCGTGAGCTTTCCTCGCTCAACCCAGTCACTGAATGATGTAAACTCCTGGGGATTAATGCACCTCATCCCTGAGGTTCAGCCTGCGGCCCAGCGCAAGCACGGTTCAAATCGGTTCCCCACCGATTTGTCGTTGCTTTGCCGCCTTCCTGCTAGGCGCATGATTTAGGGTATAAATGGCGAGCGGGAGATATTTGCCGATTGGCATTCTGGATGGCGTGTTGAAAAAAAGTGCGAGATAGTTTATCGGCAAGGGCGCAACTCGCTGCGCCCTAATAGTCCGATTTAACGTTTTTTGCCGAGTGCCGCCGATAGGGCATCGCCCATGGCACTGTTGCCAGCCGGGGTACTGCTGCGTGGTTTGGCCGTTTTCGCCGCTGTGCGGCTGAGGTTATTCTGCGCTGGTGCCGCGGGGTTGCCGCCACGGCGCGCTGAACCTTCACCGGGTTGTTCATCTAAACGCATGCTTAGCGCGATGCGTTTGCGCTGTAAATCGACTTCCATCACTTTTACTTTGACGATATCACCGGCTTTCACCACGGTGTGCGGATCTTCCACAAACTTGTCTGCCAGCGAGGAGATATGTACCAGGCCGTCCTGATGTACGCCGATATCCACAAAGGCACCGAAATTGGTGACGTTGGTGACTGAACCTTCCAGGATCATCCCTGGTCGCAAATCATTGAGGGTTTCAACGCCCTCGGCAAAGGTGGCAGTTTTGAACTCCGGCCGTGGGTCACGGCCCGGTTTCTCCAGCTCTTTCAGAATGTCGGTTATCGTTGGCACGCCAAACTTCTCGTCGGTGAAATCGCTGACTTTCAGGTTGCGTATCGCCGATGCATTGCCCATCAAGTCCTGCAACGTCTGGCGGGTAGCGGCCAGAATGCGCTCCACTATCGGGTAGGTTTCCGGGTGAACGGTGGAGGCGTCCAGTGGGTTGTCGCCATGGTTAATGCGCAGGAAGCCAGCGCATTGTTCGAAGGCTTTCGGCCCCAGGCGGCTGACTTTCAGTAGCTGCTCGCGATTGCTGAAACGGCCATTCTCATCCCGCCAGTTGACGATATTTTGCGCCATCATGCGCGTCAGGCCGGCTACGCGGGTCAGCAGCGGTACTGAGGCAGTATTCAAATCGACGCCAACGGCGTTCACGCAGTCTTCCACTACCGAGTCCAGCTTCCTAGCCAGTTGGTTTTGGCTGACATCGTGTTGGTACTGGCCAACGCCGATGGATTTCGGGTCGATCTTCACCAACTCCGCCAGCGGATCTTGTAGACGGCGGGCGATGGACACCGCGCCGCGCAGCGACACGTCGAGGTGCGGGAATTCCAGCGCTGCCAGCTCGGAGGCAGAATACACTGAGGCACCCGCTTCGCTGACGATCACCTTCTGTGCCTTTACCTTGTTGAACTGCTTTTGCAGGTCGAGATAAAAACGCTCGGTCTCGCGTGAGGCGGTGCCGTTGCCGATGGCCACCAGTTCTACCTTGTGCTTGATGCACAGCGCCGCCACGCTGGCGGCGGCTTTCGCCGCTTGGCCCGTGTGCGGATAAACGGTGTCGGTGGCGATCAGCTTGCCGGTGGTGTCCACCACTGCCACCTTCACCCCGGTGCGCAGGCCAGGGTCGAGGCCCATGGTGGTGCGCATGCCCGCTGGGGCAGCCATCAGCAGATCCTGCATGTTACGGGCAAAAACGTTGATTGCTTCATCTTCCGCACGCTCACGCAGCGTGCTCATCAGTTCGCTTTCCAAGTGTAGCAGCACCTTGATACGCCAAGTCCCGTTGACTACCGCTTTGCGCCAAGCATCGGCTGGGGCATTGTTCAGGTGTAGGCCGAGGTAGTTAATGATAATCAGCTCCGCCTGACTTTCGCGCGGCGTTTCTTCAAACTGTGGATCGGCATTCAGCGCCAATTGCAGCACGCCAGCGTTGCGGCCACGGAACATCGCCAGCGCACGGTGCGAAGGCACCTGAGCAATAGGTTCGCGGTGGTCAAAATAGTCGCGGAATTTGGCACCTTCTTCCTCCTTGCCTTCCACCACCCTGGAAGCCAGATGGGCGTTTTTCCACAGATAGCTGCGTACCTTGGAAAGCAGGGTGGCGTCTTCGGCAAAACGCTCCATCAGGATGTAGCGTGCGCCATCAAGGGCGGCTTTTACGTCCACCACACCTTTGTCGGCGTTGACGTAGCGCTCGGCTAACTGTTCCGGCTGCTGTTGCGGCTGTTGCCACAAGCTATCTGCCAACAGTTCCAGACCGGCTTCGATGGCGATCTGCCCACGGGTGCGGCGTTTCGGTTTGTATGGCAGGTAAAGATCTTCAAGTTCGGTTTTGCTCAACGTTGCGTTAATCGCCTGTGCCAACGGTTCGCTCAGCTTGCCCTGTTCTTCAATCGATTTAAGGATGGTCTGACGGCGATCTTCCAACTCGCGTAAATACCCCAAACGGGTTTCCAACTGGCGCAGTTGGGTGTCATCCAAGCCCCCGGTGGCTTCCTTACGATAGCGTGCAATAAAGGGCACAGTATTACCCTCATCCAGCAGACGGATGGCGGAGTCAACTTGCTGTGGCCGGGCCTCAAGCTCTGTTGCAATAATGCGGCTCAGTGGGTGATTCATAAGTCTATTATCTGTGTTAAGAACGGTGAATAAACAGGGAACAGTTATACGGATTGATGGGGGAAAATGCCAGTGGAGCAGGCCACCGGAGTGGGTAAACCGGCGTATTCCGGTGGCCGAGTGGCTGTTAGGAAAAAACGAAACTTTACTTTGGGTATTCGATCTTGTTGATATGCCACCAGGCTTCACCTTGCGGGGTGTTGACGATGGCGGTATCGCCCACTTCTTTCTTCAGCAGGGCGCGAGCCATGGGCGCGTCAATGGATATATAATCCTTGCGACCAAAAATTTCGTCATAACCGACGATACGAAAGCGTTTGACATCACCATTGTCATTCTCCACCTCAACCCAGGCACCGAAGAATACTTTACCTTCCTGTTGGGGAGCATAATCGATGACCTTCAATTGCTCCAGGCACTGGGCCAGATAACGGACGCGACGGTCGATCTCGCGTAGCCGTTTCTTATTGTACTGGTAATCGGCATTCTCACTTCTGTCTCCCAGACTGGCGGCCCAGGCCACTTTTTTAGTCACCTCTGGGCGTTCCTCGCGCCAAAGATAGTCCAGTTCTTGCTTGAGTTTACTGTAGCCTTGGCGGGTTATCAGTTGAGTTTTCATGGTAATTTATCTTTATTGAGTCACTGCCACAGGGTCAGTGAATGTGAAACGATAACCGGACATTTTGTGCTGTTGCATTGTTTTATCAGCCTGCGCAGTCTTTAATAATCGGGAGTATCCTTAGCAATAGCGGCATAATGAGGGTTTTTGCTATTCTTCCATCGTATTACCGGGAAAGGAGAGCGATGAAAAGGAGGCATTATCTTAACAAAAAACAAGGAATTTGAGCGCATAACCCATCAAATTGAAGGTATTACTGCATGGAATTTAAAGACTACTATGCGACGATGGGAGTCGATCCCGCCGCCGACTTGAAAACCATAAAAACCGCCTACCGCCGACTGGCGCGCCAGTACCATCCTGATGTCAGTACTGAGAAGGATGCTGAAAGCAAGTTCAAGGAACTGGCGGAAGCGTATGAGGTGCTGAAGGATGAAGAGCGCCGCGCCGAATACGATCAGTTCAGGCTGCACCGCAACGATCCTCGTTTCTTTGAGCAGACGCACGGCTATGGCGGGCAGAGAGAAACGGGGTATGGCGCGGGTGCACACGATTTTTCCGACTTCTTCGAGAGCATGTTCGGTGGCCATACCGCAAGAGGCCGACGCTCTGCCGCGCACGGTTTCCGTGGGCAGGATCTTGAGATGGAAGTTCCGCTGTTTCTTGAGGAAACGCTCAATGGCCAAACCCGAGCAATTTCTTATCAACTGCCGATCGTGGATGAACTGGGTCGACAGGTGAGTGAAACCAGCAAAACGCTGAATGTGAAAATCCCGGCGGGCGTGGCTGATGGTGAACGTATTCGCCTCAAGGGTCAGGGAGTCGCTGGCGTGGACGGCGGCCAGAATGGCGACCTCTACCTGATCATTCGCTTTGCGCCGCATCCGTTGTTTGAGGTTGAGGGTCACAACTTGCATATCGTGGTGCCGCTAGCACCATGGGAAGCCGCGCTGGGGACCAGCATTGAAGTGCCGACGCTGACCGGTAAGATTGCGCTGACCATTCCCTCCGGCAGCCAAAGCGGCAAGCGGCTGCGGGTCAAAGGTAAGGGGGTGGCTGGCAAGAAAGAAACCGGTGATCTGTACGCCGTTCTCAAGGTAGTGATGCCGCCGAAACCGGATGAAAAAATCAGCGCCCTATGGCGAGAGTTGTCTGAGCAGGTGGCGTTTGATCCCCGGACGGAATGGGAGCCAAAATGATGAGCAAAGAGATAACCTTTACCCTGGTGGAACTGTGCCAGACAGTGGATATTTCACAGGATGAACTGGTCGAGATTGTAGAGCTGGGTGTGATTGTGCCGTTGCAACCAGAACAAGTGCGTTGGGAGTTTGATTATCCGGCGTTGAGCCATCTAAGACGCGCACGGCGGTTGCGTGCTGAGCTGGATCTGGACTGGCCGGGGATTGCCATGGCGCTTACGCTGCTTGAAAGGGTTGGTGAATTGCAGAAAGAGAACCGGCGATTGCATCGCCAACTTGCGCGTTTTTTGCAGACGCCTGAAACAAGATAGCCATGCTATGCTCACCGAGCAATTGTCTGCCGGTGGCGTTTTTTATTCTTATGGACAGTATGGCGAGGCGGCTCTCTAACGGAGGGATGCCCTATTTAGCTGATTAAGCGCCGGAATTTTGGTGAGCCCAATGCAATAATTGATGAAAAGTATTGATAAATTGGGAAAAAATATGATTTGTAACAATTCCGGCTTGAATATATACCTTTTAAAGTTGTCCAGACTGGCAGGGTTTTTTAACAATAGTCGACTTAGGCAATAAAGCCTTTGGGAGTAATAACATGCAAGAAAATCATAAGATCCTAGTCGTCGACGACGATATGCGACTGCGCGCGCTTTTAGAGCGTTATTTAACCGAACAGGGCTTTCAAGTACGTAGCGTTGCCAACGCGGAGCAAATGGATCGCTTGTTGACGCGTGAATCCTTTCACCTGATGGTGCTGGATCTGATGCTACCAGGCGAAGATGGTCTCTCAATTTGTCGCCGTTTGCGTAGCCAAAGTAACCCGATGCCGATCATTATGGTGACGGCTAAAGGTGAAGAAGTTGACCGTATTGTTGGCTTGGAGATCGGTGCCGATGACTACATCCTAAAACCATTCAACCCACGTGAACTGCTGGCTCGCATTCGTGCTGTGCTACGTCGACAGGCCAATGAGCTGCCGGGCGCACCTTCGCAAGAAGAAGCAGTGATTGTCTTCGGCAGATTCAAACTGAACCTCGGCACCCGCGAAATGTTCCGTGAAGATCAACCCATGTCGCTGACCAGTGGCGAGTTTGCGGTGCTGAAAGCGTTGGTAAGTCACCCGCGCGAACCACTGTCACGAGACAAGCTGATGAACCTGGCACGTGGCCGTGAATACAGTGCGATGGAGCGTTCCATCGATGTACAAATTTCCCGTTTGCGCCGCATGATTGAAGAAGATCCTGCGCATCCACGCTATATCCAGACTGTCTGGGGGCTGGGCTACGTCTTTGTTCCAGATGGCAGCAAGGCATGAGACGATTGCGCTTTTCACCGTGTAGTTCATTTGCTCGAACCCTGCTGTTAATCATTACCTTGCTGATTGTCAGCCTGGTGACGACTTATTTAGTGGTGCTGAACTTCGCCATCCTGCCTAGCCTGCAACAGTTCAACAAGGTATTAGCTTATGAAGTGCGTATGCTGATGACCGATCGGCTGCAACTGGAAGATGGCACCGTGCTGCCAGTGCCGCCAGCGTTCCGTCGTGAAATCTATCGCGAGCTGGGCATTTCCCTCTATACCAACGCGGCGGCGGAGGAAAATGGCCTACGCTGGGCGCAGCACTATCATTTCCTCAGCCAGCAGATGGCGCATCAGCTTGGCGGGCCGACCGACGTGCGGGTAGAAGTGGACAAAAACTCTCCGGTGGTGTGGCTGAAAACCTGGCTACAGCCCGATATCTGGGTGCGTGTTCCGCTGACTGAAATCCATCAGGGCGATTTCTCGCCATTGTTCCGCTATACCCTGGCGATTATACTGCTGGCGATAGGGGGGGCCTGGTTGTTTATCCGTATTCAAAACCGGCCGCTAGTGGAGCTGGAGCATGCCGCTTTGCAGGTGGGTAGAGGTATTATTCCGCCGCCACTGCGTGAGTATGGGGCCTCTGAGGTGCGTTCGGTTACACGGGCATTTAACCAGATGGCGTCAGGGGTTAAGTTACTGGCGGATGACCGCACGTTGCTGATGGCTGGGGTCAGTCATGATCTGCGCACCCCGCTGACGCGCATTCGTCTGGCGACCGAAATGATGAGCGTGGAGGATGGCTATCTAGCTGAATCGATCAATAAAGATATTGAAGAATGCAACGCCATCATTGAGCAGTTTATCGATTATTTGCGTACCGGTCATGAAATGCCGATCGAAACCAGTGATCTGAACGCTATCCTTGGTGAAGTAGTGGCGGCAGAAAGTGGCTATGAGCGGGTGATTGAAACCGCCATGTTGCCAGGTACACTGATGGTGAATGTCCACCCATTATCCATTAAGCGTGCGGCAGTGAACATGGTGGTCAATGCGGCGCGCTACGGTAATGGCTGGATCAAAGTCAGCAGTGGGCGCGAGCTGCTGCGCGGATGGTTCCAGGTTGAAGACGATGGCCCAGGTATTGAGCCGGAAAGGTTGCAGCATCTTCTACAACCTTTTGTGCGCGGCGACAGTGCGCGTAGCACCAGCGGTACCGGGTTAGGTCTGGCGATTGTGCAGCGCATTATTGACTCGCATGACGGCGTGCTGGATATTGGCACTAGTGAACGTGGCGGGTTGCTGATCCGCGCTTATATTCCCCTGCCAGTGTTGCCAATCGATAAAAGAGCATCGGAAAATGGGCATCAACCCCAGAAGGACAACGCCTGAAGGTTCTGACAACGGGCCGGTGGAGCGCCAACCGCTAGCACTTCCTGTTCATTACAGCGTATTCCGCCGCATCTTCATGCAGGTGCCGAGTATTATTGCTCATCAGCCAAGGGTCGATTAGGGTGACGCCGCTATGGATGAAATCCTTAGTATTGCGCGTGGCTAATGTAGCACCGTAATGCAGGCAGGTGGCGGCGATTTGGTTGTCCGGAATGCTGATGGCAATGCCTCGGCGGTGATTGGTACCCATTAATTCCGCATGCTGCATCGCGCAACCTATATCAAAGGGCAAAATCCTTTCTGGAAACTCCTCTTGCAGCATTTCGCTGAGGTTGTTTTGCAGCTCGATCTGTCTCTTACCATAGGGCATACAGAAGATGCCGGTATAGAGTTCTGCGACCACGATAGCGCTCAAATAAAATTGATACGTGTCCTGTTCATCCAACCACTTTAATACATTGTAATGAGGGGCTGGGCGCAGCAACTCCGAAACCACATTGGTATCGAGTACAATCATTTTTCGTCATCTTCATCAAATTTAACGATGCGGGGTGGCACTTTATCACGCGGCGGTATGTTTAATTCGACGCCGCCAAATTTAGCAAAATATTGATGCATGCGTGTACCCAAGCCATAGCGCGGCGTTTTTTTCACTAATGCCTGTTGCAAGATCATGCGTGCTTCCTCCTCCATGGAATGACCATTTTTAGCTGCCGAAATGCGTAGTAGCTCTTTTATTTCATCGTTTAGATTCCTGACGGTTATAGTTGCCATTTAAACCTCCTTTGCTAGCAATGATTTCATTGCTGTATTGTCGCGTCTGGCTGGATGAAAAGCAATCAGTGAAAGCAAAAAGGTGTGGAATTCCACACCTTAGCTGTAGGGGTAAATCTAACGGGTTACAGTTTGGGACCAGCGATGATCAGCGCCGCCCCCGCTGGCGTATCGGTATATTTGTCGAAGTTGGTGATAAAGCGTTCGGCCAGATCCTGCGCTTTTTCCTGCCACTGCTTAACGCTGGCGTAGGTGGTGCGTGGATCAAGAATATCTGGGTTCACGCCAGGCAGGGCAGTCGGCATGGACAGATTGAAGATGGGCAGCGTGACGGTTTCCACCTTGTCGATTTCACCGTTTAGGATAGCGTCGATAATGCCACGGGTATCTTTGATCGAAATGCGTTTGCCAGCGCCGTTCCAGCCCGTGTTCACCAGATAAGCTTGGGTGCCGGCAGCCTGCATGCGCTTCACCAGCACCTCAGCGTATCGAGTTGGGTGTAATGACAGGAAAGCAGCACCGAAACAGGCGGAGAAGGTCGGTGTGGGGTCGGTCACGCCGCGCTCGGTGCCAGCCAGTTTGGCGGTGAAGCCGGATAGGAAATGGTACTGAGTCTGGTCGGCGGTCAAACGTGATACCGGCGGCAGTACGCCGAAGGCATCGGCGGTCAGGAAGATCACCTTGGTAGCGTGACCCGCTTTGGAAACCGGTTTGACGATATTCTGGATGTGGTAGAGCGGGTAGGAAACACGGGTGTTCTCGGTTTTCGAACTGTCGTTGAAATCGATGGTGC
>Ga0308160_10008398_pt1 | contig 10067 bp, 5 predicted proteins | sample PhyFR1_FD_201036 | JGI IMG/M metagenome (GOLD analysis project Ga0308160, IMG submission 201036) | Phyllosphere microbial communities from UC Gill Tract Community Farm, Albany, California, United States - DLSLF.R1 | ecosystem: Host-associated > Plants > Phyllosphere > Unclassified | place: USA...
GAAATATGAAGATAACCAATGGGTTTATGTAGATTTAGGTAAAACGGAAGAGATTAGTCAGGTCATCATCGAATGGGAAGCTGCTTATGCTAAAGCATATAAAATTCAGGTTTCGGAAGATGCTGGAAACTGGAGAGATGTACATGTTGAAAATGCATCAGATGGTGGTACAGACCGGATTACTTTTAACAAGACCAGGGGTCGTTACGTGCGAATGTATGCCCTTAAGCGAGCTACAGATTATGGCGTCTCTATTTATGAATTTGAAGTGTATAAAGAACAAAGGCTGAAGTCGCCGGAAGTTCAGCTGATTAAACTTAAGCTGAAAGATGAAAAAGGGTCCTTATTATCAGATAACTTTTACTGGAGAAGCAGTGCCCATAACGATTATACGCAGCTTAACGATTTGCCAGCGGTAAACCTTAAAGTGACTTCTACAATAAGTACTAAAAATGGCCAATCTGTTATCAGCGCAAAAATTAAAAATCCATCAAATGACATCGCCTTTGCCGTTAAAGTTCAGGCCGTAAATGTTAAAACTGGTGAAAGTATTTTGCCTGCAATTATGAATGACGATTACTTCACCCTTTTTAAGGGTGAATCAAAGGACATCGAAATTAAATTCGACCAGCATTTACTCAAGGATAATAAATACAAATTGCAGGTTGTGCCTTATAACAACCGGAAAAAATAAAGCGAAAATCTGCAGCAATAGCGGCATTAAAACCAATTAAATCATATTATGAAAAGATTTACAATTCTCTTAATTTTCTGTTTGGCCTTTACCTGCGCTGAAGGTGTTTATGCTGTCATGAAAGACAGCCTGTTAATAGCTGATGCACTGCAAAGTAATATGGTTTTGCAGCAGAATAAATCATTTAAAGTCTGGGGAACGGCAAAGGCCGGCGTTCAGGTCTCCATTCAGGCCGACTGGATGGCAAACCCCGTCCATACAACCGTGGAACAGGACGGCACTTTCCTTGGAATCATTGATGTACCAATAGCCAGAAAGGGCGATTTCAATCCACACCAGATTCAGGTAAGCACTGCGGGAGAAAAGAAGGTGCTGTCGAATCTTCTTATTGGAGAAGTATGGTTCTGCAGCGGACAATCAAATATGCAATTCGCCGTGAAAGAGATGATTGGGGCAGATGAAGTGCTAAAAGAAGCGGATGAGCCAAACATCCGCTTGCTGAATGTTGGCTTGAATTTCAGTGCCAGTCCTATTGGTCAATTTTTGGGGAAATGGCAGGTAAGTAATATGGAATCAGTTAAAGGATTCAGTGCAGTAGGCTACACCTTCGGCCAAAAATTATATAAAGAATTGAATATTCCTATCGGGCTTATCTTCTCCGGAATCGGCGCTTCCGGCGTACAGGCCTATATCCCACAAGATGAGCTGGCCAAAAATAATCGCTTAAATGAAACTTATCTTAAACCTTATCTGGAAAGTCCAAAAGCGGCAGAAAAGATTGATGGAGGTTTTTCATTTGAAAAGGTTGTACGTCCATATTTATTATACAACGCCATGATTCATCCTTTTCTTAATCTGTCTATTAAAGGCATTTGCTGGTATCAGGGCGAAGCCAATCACATGGAAAGGGAATCCTATGTTACCGCTACCCAAGTAATGATCAGTTCCTGGCGAGAACGGTTCAAACAAGGAGATTTACCTTTTTACTATGTTCAGATTGCGCCATATTTTCATGAAAAAGAAGATCCGAAATTAGCGTTTGATGCTTTTTTCAGGGAAGCACAGGAAAAGGTTTCATCGCTTAACAACACAGCCATGGTGTCTACGATGGATGTCGGGGAGGCAAAAGACCTGCATCCTAAAAACAAAAAACCTGTTGGATTAAGGTTAGCGGCAGTGGCACTAAACAGGGTATACAATCAGCTTTCCGTTCCATATCAAGGGCCACAGTATAGCCATGTGGATTTCAAAAAAAATACAGCTGCCGTTTCTTTCAGGCCAGAATCTTTAGGAACCGGCTTGAATACGAATGATGGAGCCGCGCCGGCGTTTTTCTACCTCGCAGGAGCAGATAAAGTATTTTATCCTGCAACAGCCAAAATTGTTGGTAATACGGTTGTGCTGAGTAGTAAAAACGTAAAAAGCCCTAAATCGGTACGCTATGCTTTCTTCAATTATCCGGTTACAAATCTGCAAAACAAAGAAGGTTTCCCGGTGAATCCCTTTAGAACTGATGATTGGGCGGAAACACAATAATGAAGTTCGATCTTAATTATTTAGAAAAAATCTATAAAGATCATCTTGCTGATATTCAGGAGTAAATATTATAAAGTTTCCCAAGAATAAAAACTTTATAATATTCTATTTGATTACTTGCTAAAACGTTTTATTTATATTTAATTTGTTATACCAATTATAAACTGTATGTCCAGAATGCTGAGGAAGATTTTCCTTTTTGCGATATTTTTAGCTTGCCCTACCTTATCGTTTTCTCAAAAAGCTTATTTTGTTGATGGCTTTCATGGCGGTATATGGGGTCACTATCCGTTAGGATATACATCTTATATTGTAGAACAGTTAAACAAAAATCAAAATTGGAACATCAATCTGGAGATAGAACCAGAAACCTGGGCCAGGGATGTTCAAATGGATTCTGCTGGCTTTCAGGCGCTGAAGGCGATAATGAGCGATCAATCGGTAAATGGACGTATAGAATACGTAAACCCGACATACGCACAGCCCTACATGTATAATATCTCCGGGGAAAGTATCATCAGGCAATTTGCCTATGGTATCAACACCCTGAAAAAGCATTTCTCGAATCTAAATTTCAAAACCTATTCCTCAGAAGAGCCTTGTTTTACAAGTGCACTTCCACAGATCCTTAAATCTTTCGGTTATCAATTCGCTTCCCTGAAAAATCCCAATACAGGATGGGGAGGTTATACCAGGGCTCATGGTAAAGAACTTGTAAACTGGATTGGTCCGGATGGCAGTGCGATTTTGGCCAGTCCACGGTACGCAGTTGAAGCTTTAACACCTAATTCCACCTGGGAAACCACCGGGAACGACAATAATCAGGGGTTTATTAAGGCTGCCTTTGCAGATGGAATTCTAAATCCTGTTGGTATGACCTTGCAAGACGCTGGTTGGCGCCAGGGCCCTTGGTTAAAAGGTGATTTTTACAAGCCCAGCATTTATACAACCTGGCGGAACTATTTTGAAAATGTAGCTGATGTTAAGGCAGCCACTGATTGGAAATTCAATCAGGAAGATGTATTAACCAGTTTGGTTTGGGGTTCGCAGGTTCTGCAGCAATTGGCACAACAGACCAGGGCTTCCGAAAATAAAATTGTGCAAGCCGAAAAGATTGCAGTCATAAATAAACTGGATCATGGCGCAGTTTACCCGGCCAGCGCTATTGATGGTGCCTGGAGAACTCTGATGCTTGCGCAACATCATGATTGCTGGATTGTACCTTATAACGGTGAAAAAGGAGATACCTGGGCGGACAAAGTTTTAGATTGGACAAATCATACCAATGCGATAGCGGATAGCATCAAACATTTATCCAATGAAGCACTTAATAAGCCAATTAGCTATCTGAAAGTTTATAATACACTGGGAACGGCGCGCGAGGAATGGATAAAAGCAGAAATTCCTGCAGATTTTAGTTCAGCTGATCAGCTGGTCATTATGGACCAGTTTAATAAGACCTTACCCACGCAGCTTTTAAAGAAAGACGGTGTTATCATTTTCAAAGCCAGGGTGCCAGCTTTTGGCTTTGCAGCATTTACAGTAAGAAAAGGTAAGGCCATAGCAAATAATCAAGGTGCCAAAATTGTATTTAATAAAAATGGCGATTGTATCCTGGAAACGGATCTTTACCGAATCTACATTGACAAAGCTAAGGGTGGCACTGTCAAAAGTCTGGTAGCAAAGACGCTCGGTGCGAAAGAATTTGTGAAAGCAGGTGGGGAGCACAGGTTTAATGAGCTACGTGGAAATTTTTATAAAAAAGGTGGTTTTCATTCCAATACAGATATACCAGCCAGCATCAAGATTCTTGAGGAGGGGCCTTATCAAATCAGCATTGAAATTGAAAGTGAAATAGCGGGTAATGCCGTTTCACAGGTTATCAGCTTAAGTCAGGGCCAGCAGCTGATCGATTTTAAATTAACCATAGACTGGAAACTAAATGAAGGTATTGGTGAATTTGAGGAAACCAATTATCAATCGAGAGCCTTGCATAAAGCCTTTTATGATGATCGCTTTAAATTACTAACCCTATTTCCACTTGCTTTAAATAACCAGAAAGTGTTTAAAGACGCACCTTTTGATGTTACAGAAAGCAGATTAAAAAACACCTTTTTCAATAGCTGGGATAGTATCAAGAATAACATCGTACTCAATTGGGTGGACGTTGTTGATGGAGCCGAAAAATACGGCATGACCTTGTTCACAGATCATACCAGCAGCTATACCCATGGTGAAGATTTTCCATTGGGTCTGACGACCCAATATTCGGGTTATGGTTTATGGGGCCGTGATTACAGCATAACAAAAGCAACTCAAATGAAGTACCAGCTATTACCGCATCGGGGTAATTGGAGACAAGCAGGAACAACCGGACAGCTGGATCGTATTAAAGAACCTTTACAAGTCTCTTATACTTCTGTTAAACCTCTTGTTTTTAATAAATCGTTTATCGCAAGTTCAAATCCTGTTTTATCTATCTCCTCCTGTACCTACCGAGGTGATGATCTTTATGTAAGGGTATTTAACAATGCTAAAACGCCGAGTATTGGCAACATTAATATTCAATTTCCAGCGAAACAGGCCACTGTGGTAGAATTAGATGGAACAGTAGTTAAAAATGCGAAATTGAAGTCACTGGGTACCACCGTAAAGCTGATCCCACTGGAAATGAAACCTTTTGGTATTACGACCATTAAAATTTCTAAATAGTTGTTTGGGAGATGTTTATATCATTCAAAATTAAAAATATAACATATGTTCATTAAAAATCTCATACTAGGTTTTATGTTGGCTGTTTTAGGCAGTGCACAACTCAAAGCACAGTCGCTAAAGCCTTTCGTAGCGGGCGATCGGGTGGTTTTCCTTGGAAACAGCATCACCGAAGCTGGATATTATGGCTCTAACATCTGGCTGTATTACATGACACGCTTTCCGGAACGAAAACTTTCCATCATCAATGGCGGTATTGGTGGCGATGTTGTAGGACAGATGAACGCCCGGTTTGAGCAGGATGTGCTACCTAAAAAGCCCAATATTCTGGTACTCACGTTTGGGATGAATGATACCGGTTATGCGGAATTTAACGAAAGCAATGCAGCAGAAACCGCCAAACAACGAATTGCCAAATCCTTACAGAATTTTAATTTGCTCAGTGAAAAATTAAAAGCTCAGCACGGTATTAAACCTGTGATAATGTCTTCTTCGCCCTATGATGAAACCATGGAGAATAAGAATAACTACTTCAAAGGAAAGAGCCAGGCAATGGAGCAGATCATCGCATTTCAGCAAGCATCTGCTAAAAGCAATGGTTGGAGTTATATTGATCTTTTTCATCCCATGACTGACATTAACATTCGGGAACAGAAAAAGAAACCTGATTTTACCATTACCGGACCAGACCGCATTCATCCAGGCAGGGGCGGGCATTTGGTCATGGCGGCGCTGTTTCTTAAAAACCAGGGATTGGCTGGAAAACCTGTGGCTTCCGTTAACCTGGATGCTAAAAAAGGACTCGTGTCTGCGCAGCAGGCTAAGGTTGACATCAATTCTAAAAGTACCCAAGGTTTAAGTTTTAACTATTTAGCGGAGGCCTTGCCCTTTCCGATAGATTCTGTTTCCGGTGTATGGGAAAACCCGCAGACGCAGGCAGATGCATTAGCCGTATATCCGTTTATTCAGGAGTTTAACCAGGAAACGCTAAAGGTAAGCAACCTAAAAAAGGGTAATTATGACCTCCTGATCGATGGTCGGAAAATCAAGCGCTTTACTGCGGATACACTTGCCAAAGGCATAAACATGGCCATGTTAAGCAATACACCACAATATCAACAAGCATTGTCCATTATGTACTTAAACGACCTTCGTTTAGATCTGGAAAAGAAGTTAAGGGAGTATTACTGGCTGCAGTTTAATTATTTCAGCGCACAAAATATGATGTTTGATGATTCCGATCTTGCATTTGAAAAGGTCTCGGAAAGAGCCAAAACGGATTGGTTCGTGAAAAGTAAAATGGGTACTTATCAAACAGCCCGTTTGCCTGAAGTAAGAAAAATGTGGGAGGCAAACATCAATGCCTTAACTGATCAGATCTACCAGATCAATAAGCCAAAAATGCACCTTATAGAAATCGTAGCAGCAAAATGAAAAAAAGATCAATACTAATGGGTTTGTGCTTGACGGCTTCTCTGGCCTGCCAAACCAGTAAACGGGCTGAAAATGCCAAATATGTAAATCCATTTATAGGGGCAAGTACCAGCGTTGGTGATGCCGGAGTGTACCATGGGTTGGGTAAAACTTTTCCGGGTGCAACAACGCCATATGGCATGGTCCAGGTAAGCCCGAACACCATCACCGGAGGTGACAATGGATCAGGTTATAGCTACGAGCATACCAGTATAGAAGGCTTTGCCTTTACGCAGATGAGTGGTGTAGGTTGGTTTGGTGATCTGGGGAATTTTTTGGTGATGCCAACAGTAGGGCCATTGAAAACGATATCCGGAAGTCTGGAAAGCCCAGATTTGGGATACCGCTCCAGGTATGATAAGAAATCAGAGAAAGCTTCGGCAGGCAGCTATTCCGTGTTTTTAACGGATTATAAAGTGAAAGCTGAAGCAACAGCAGCACCGCACAGTGGCATGTTACGCTTCACCTTTCCTGCAAATGATAGCTCCAGAATCCAGATTGATCTGGCGAGAAGGGTTGGTGGTACCTCTACGGAGCAATACGTAAAAGTGCTCAATGAAAACACCATAACCGGCTGGATGAAATGTACGCCAGATGGTGGTGGCTGGGGAAATGGCGACGGTAAGGCAGACTATACTGTGTATTTCTATGCCGAGTTTAGTAAGCCATTAAAAAACTATGGCGTCTGGTCTGCTAATATTCCAGACGGCACGGTGCGCAAAAGAGAAGAGGTACTTGGCAAAGCTTATCAAGAATGGGTTGCCGATGCTGCGGTTTCTAAAAATGTAAAGGAGAAACAAGGTAAGCATCTTGGATTTTTTACGGAATTCAAAACCACACAAAATGAAGAAGTACTCCTGAAAGCAGGGATTTCTTTTGTAAGTATGGATGGTGCTAAAAATAATTTAACCAAGGAAATTAATGACTGGAACTTCGAAAATGTCCAGCAACAAGCGACTGAATTGTGGAATCAATCCTTGTCCAAAGTTGAAGTGGAAGGAGGAACTGAGGATGAGCGAAAGGTGTTCTATACCGCTTTATACCATACGCAGATAGACCCCCGGATGTTTGAAGATGTAGATGGAAACTATATTGGGGGCGACGGAAAAGCACATCAATCTAAAGCCTTCACCAAACGCACCATTTTCAGTGGCTGGGATGTTTTCCGTAGTCAGATGCCTTTGCAAACAATCATCAACCCAACACTGGTTAGTGATATGATCAATTCCCTGGTGACGCTTGCAGATGAAAAAGACAAAGATTACCTGGAGCGATGGGAATTATTGAATGCCTACAGTGGCTGTATGATCGGGAATCCTGCAGTATCACTGATTGCGGATGCTTACGTCAAAAACATCAGAAATTTTGATGTGCCCAAAGCATATCAACTGGCGGTTAACAGTGTCGAAAAATTTGGCAATGGCGATAAAGGCTATACAACGGATGGCTTTGGGATATCCCACACGTTAGAATATGCCTATTTCGATTGGTGTGTTGCTCAGATTGCAAAGGGACTGGGTAAAACGGAAGATGTAAACAAATATTCAAAAAGAGGTCAGGCCTTTCGAAACATATTTGATCCGGAAAAAGGCTGGTTCCGTCCAAGAGACAAAAACGGCAATTGGGAGCCATGGCCGGCTGAAGGACGATTGAAACAGTGGTACGGATCTATTGAAAGCAATGCCTATCAACAAGGATGGTTTGTGCCACAGGATGTTGATGGTATGGTAGCGTTAATGGGTGGTAAAGAAAAAGTGACGGCTGATTTGCTTACTTTCTTTGAAAAAGCACCGGATAACATGATGTGGAACGATTACTATAATCATGCTAATGAGCCGGTGCATCACGTACCCTTTTTGTTCAATAGGGTAGGTTCACCCTGGTTAACACAAAAGTGGACCAGGGAAATCTGTAAAAGGGCCTATCTAAATAGTGTTGAAGGCTTGGTAGGCAATGAAGATGTCGGACAGATGTCAGCCTGGTACGTACTGGCTGCAAGCGGTATCCATCCCATTACACCAGGCGACAGCAGGTACGAAATTACCAGTCCTGCCTTCAATTCAGTGGTGTTAAATGCAGACAAAGACAAAAGATTTACGATCAAGGCAAATAACAATTCGGCCCAGAACATCTATATCCAAAAAGCAAGCTTAAACGGCAAACCATATAACAAATGTTATATTGATTACAAGGCAATCATGGATGGTGGAGAATTGGTTTTGGAGATGGGATCGGTACCTAATAAGGCCTGGGGTTTAGAAAAGTAAGATACAGGCCAACCTGTAGATTCTGCAGGTTGGCCGCTAATAAATTAGCTGCTTGTAATGAACTGGTTACATCGCAAAAAGAATAATTATTTATTTGCTAAAATGATTTAGTTGTCATATTTTAGATATACCAAATATAAATGACTGATATGATTAAAAAACTACTATTAAAAATGGCAGTTCCCTATACTGCCGATTTAAAGACTGTGCCAGGTGGCTGTGCGCGAAGAAGCGTAAACAGGTCTGCGACTTTCGGTCATGATAATTTCTCCTCAGCTGAAGGCAATTCAAAAGCTTTTAGTTTAACAAACATCGATTTTTAAGAATAACACAATATGAAGGCGATAATCTTTTGATTATTCGCTAAAACGTTTTATTACTGCGTACTGCATGCTGAAAGCAATGGTTGGTTTTGCTAAAATCAATGTATTGTCTGTTCAGGGAGGGTGGCTCTTATGGTCAATTCGCAAGGAATTCCTTGCCTGGCTATTTGGCTTTAACCGTAGTGAAAAAACGCTTTCATGCTTACAATATTGCCCTTAAAGGCCAAATAATAAATGATCAAATGAAAAAAAGTAAGTTATTACTAATGGTAACGCTCGCAGGCGCTTTTCTGTATTCCTGCCAGAAAGAAAGTTTTCTGGACCAAACGCAGTCTACCGATCTCAATGAACAAGTGGTTTTTGCGGATAGTACATACACCATAGATTTTCTATCTGGCATCTATGCGGATATCGGCTTTAGCACAGCCCCAAAACGTTTCGGAGGCGGTGGTCTTGATGCCAGTTCAGACGAGGCGGAGGGTGCATCTTCAGGCGCGGTCAACACCTTTATACAATTTGCTACGGGTACCGTAAATCCAAGCATCATCACCAACGATGCCTGGAGGATGGCTTATACGAACATCAGAAGGTCAAATATTTTCCTTAAAAACTTACCCAATACCAAATTGGGTAACAACATCAAGGTTCGGGCTGCGGCGGAAGCCCGCTTTCTGCGTGCTTATTACTATTCTATACTCTTACAGCACTATGGTGGTATTCCATTAATGGGTGATACGGTGTATAACATGACGGATGCAATCCCATCTGAAAGAAATACTTACCAGGAATGTGTGGATTACATTGTGTCTGAATTAGAAACCGCATCCAAGGATCTTCCCTGGGCACATATTGGTGAGGATTATGGCCGAGCCAATAAAGCCGCCTGTTTAAGTTTAAAAGCAAGAGTTTTATTGTATGCGGCAAGTCCGTTATTTAACGGCGGAAGTACCGCTGCAGGAGATCCCCTAAAATCCATTGTCAGTTATCCGGATTTTGATAAAGAAAGATGGAAAAAGGCACAGGATGCTGCCCGGGAAGTAATCAATAGCGGAAATTATTCCC
>Ga0308160_10008399_pt1 | contig 10066 bp, 9 predicted proteins | sample PhyFR1_FD_201036 | JGI IMG/M metagenome (GOLD analysis project Ga0308160, IMG submission 201036) | Phyllosphere microbial communities from UC Gill Tract Community Farm, Albany, California, United States - DLSLF.R1 | ecosystem: Host-associated > Plants > Phyllosphere > Unclassified | place: USA...
TCGAACGTGCGTCCAGCTCTCCCTCTTCTATCCCTCCGGTCCTCACTGTGAGCGACTGCAGAGACTGATGCCGAGTACGCGGTCCGCCCCACAGGTCGCAAGGAGGCGGTCGAGGAGCTTCGCGAGACGCACCGCCTCGAGCACAAGTCGCAGCAAGACGAGATCGACTCGCTCCGGGCCCAGCTCGCCGACAAGGACACGCGCCTCGCCGCGTCCGAGTCGGCCGCCGCTCAGACGCGCGCCGAGGTGACGGCCGCCGCCGCCGAGTACGACAAGCTCAAGGTCGTCGCCAAGGAGGAGGAGGAGAAGCGCATCAAGGCGCTCTCGCTCCTCCGCGCCTTGCGCCAGAAGCTCGTCAAGAACGAGCAGGACAACCGCGACTCGGACCGGGTCATCGCCGAGGCGCGCGCGAGCGAGAAGCAGGCGCAGGACACGCTCAAGGCGGACCGCGCCCGGTTCGACTCGGAGATCGTCGCCCTCCGCGCCGCGCAGGAGCAGCAGGTCAACAAGCTCAAGCAGAGCTTTGAGCGCGAGACGGCGACCCTCAAGCAGCAGTACGAGCGCGACGCGACCAACAAGAAGGGCCAGTTCGAGCTCAACGCCATCACGGCCAAGGCGCAGCAGGCCAAGGACCTCTCGGCGCGCGAGGCGCGCATCCAGCAGCTCGAGGCGACCGTGCGCGAGCTGAGCACGGCGCGCGACGGCGTCTTTGCGCAGCTCCAGGCGCGCCAGGCCGAGGTCGAGTCGAGCGCGGCGCAGCAAGAGGCGCTCAAGACGCGCGCCGCCGAGCTCGAGTACGAGGCGGCCGAGCAGCGCGATCGCGCCGCGGCGCTCCAGGACGAGGTCGACGACCTGCGGCGGCACCGGCACGACTCGGCGCGCGATGAGGGCACGACGCGCCGGCTCCTCGAGGAGGCCGAGGCGCGCCACGCGCACAAGGTGCGTGACCTCGAGGCGCGCGCGCAGCAGCTCGAGCGCGACCGGCGCGAGATCGAGGACGAGATGGGCCGCAACCTGCAGGAGCGCCTGCGCGAGGTCGAGCGCCTGCGGGCCGCGCTCGCCAAGAAGGACGTCGACTTTGCCGACTCGGTCCAGAACAGCCAGAAGCGCGAGAAGGAGATCGACGAGGCGCAGAAGGCGCGCGCCGAGGTCGAGAAGCGGCTCAAGACGGTCGAGGCGAGCCTCGAGGCGCTCCAGGACGACGCCGACCGGGCACGACAAGGCGAGGTGCGTCCCTCTTCTCCTCCCTGTTCTGCTCTCTCTCTCGATCTCGGAGCTCACCTCCCTGACTCTCGCTCGCAGGCGGCCGCCAAGGAGGAGCTCAGCGACCGGCTGCAGCGTGCGACAGAGCTCGAGGCTCGTCTCGAGGAGGTCCAGACGCGCGAGTCGAACCTGCGCTCGACCAACCGAGTGCGTCCCTCTCTCTCTTTCGTTCTCCCGGTCTTCACGAAGGCTTGCTGACTCTCGTCGCTGCCACAGACCCTGCGCGAGGAGCTCCGCAAGTTGCAGTCGGGCGTCCTCCTCGCCGAGAAGCAGCGCCAGCCGGGCGTCGGCTACTTCGCCTCGTTCTCGCAGCCCTCGGGCTCGCACGCTGCGCACGCCTCGACGAGCTCGCTCGTGTCGCCGCCGCTCGTCACGCCGCCCTCGGCCACCTCGGCCGCCGCCGCTTCGACGCCGGGCCAGCCCATGGTGCCCAACCCGAACGGCAACGCCGAGGAGGCCATCTCGTACGAGTACCTGCGCAACGTCGTCCTCCAGTTCCTCGAGCGGCCCGAGATGCGGGTGCGTCCTCCCTCCTCCGTTCCTCGCCATCCTGCACGAGTCCTCCTCGCTCCCTCCTGACGCCCTGCCTCGCCCAACCCGCTCGCAGCCCCAGCTCGTCCAAGTCCTCGGCGTCATCCTCCAGTTCACTCCCGCCGAGCTGCGCCGTCTCGCCGCCAAGTCGGCAGCGCACTGAGCGCGCGAGGTCCGACCTCGGCCCCGCACCTCGTCCCGCTCGCCCTCGCCCGCACCCTGTCCATCTGTCGTCCGTAGCTCCGTCTCCCAGCATGTAGTGCAGCATTTTGGCCGTGTCCCTGCGCGAGCTCGAGGGCGACCGCGGAGACGAGGGGCGAGCGAGAGCTGATGCAGCGCGAGGGTCAGTCGTGCGGCGTCGACAGCACCTCGAGGCGGCCAGCTGGGGCGGCACAGAGCTTGATGAGGGTAGTAGGACGACCTGCGCCGGCGTCCTGCCCTGCTAGTGGAGCTGGAGGGCGAGATCGGGGGTGGCTCAGCCGAGATGAGCGGTCGCGGGCGGGGGGCGGCGAGGGCGGATGCTGCGCCTAGGCGGGCGCGTGTGCTGGACCCAGAGGTGGCTCTGTGGGCGAGCTGGGCCCTGCTCGAGCCAGTCGAGCGGGTGGGTGAGGAGCGAGCGAGGGCTGCCCGTCTCTCGTCGCCTCGCCTCGCTCTCCCTCCTCCACCGCACCGCGCCACAACCGTCCGTCACCCTCTCCAGGGATCCCTGCACCTCTGCCGACGTCTCACACACCTCTTGCACCGCTCGCAGATGGCATCCGGTCCTCCACCCGGCTTCTTCCCCCAGGACATGGGCGAAGGGCCCTCCGCACCGCCGACCTACCAGGTGCGCCTCGCCCTCACCCTCTGGACCGCTGTCGAGCGCGCCAGCTGACTCTGTTCCACACCCTCGTCGTCGCCCACCCCTCTCCCCCGATTACAGGAGCCGCCCGCCATGTCGCAGGAGCAGCTCGAGGCCAAGGCCCGCAAGTGGCGAGCGTTCTCTACCAGGCGCTTCCCGGGCGACAAGAAGGGCAAGGGCAAGGTCATCGACACGGGCAAGCAGGCCATGCCCGCCGAGCACCTGCGCAAGATCATCCGCGACCACGGCGACATGTCGAACCGCAAGTTCCGCCAGGACAAGCGCGTTCACCTCGGCGCCCTCAAGGTGCGTCCCTGCTCTCTCCTTCTGCATGCAGGCTCGTCGTCGACAAGATTGCGAGGCTGACGCCGTGCTCGTGCCCGCAGTACGTCCCGCACGCCGTCCTCAAGCTCCTCGAGAACATGCCGATGCCGTGGGAGCAAGTGCGCGAGGTGCCCGTCGTCTACCACATCACGGGCGCCATCACGTTCGTCAACGAGGTGCCCAAGGTCATCCCGCCGGTCTACCACGCCCAGTGGGCCACCATGTGGCTCGCGATGCGGCGCGAGAAGCGCGACCGGCGCCACTTCAAGCGCATGCGCTTCCCGCCGTTCGACGACGAGGAGCCGCCGCTCGACTACGGCGACAACGTGCTCGACACCGAGCCGCTCGAGTCGATCCAGCTCGAGCTCGACGAGGACGAGGACGCGCCGATCGCCGAGTGGTTCTACGACTCGAAGCCGCTCATCGACTCGCCGCACGTCAACGGCTCGAGCTACAAGCTGTGGAACCTCGACCTGCCGCAGATGGCCAACCTGTACCGCTTCGGCCGCACCCTCCTCAGCGACTTCAACGACGGCAACTACTTCTACCTGTTTGAGCCCAAGTCGTTCTTCACGGCCAAGGCGCTCAACGTCGCCATCCCCGGCGGGCCTCGGTTCGAGCCCTTGTTCCGCGACGCCGACAACTTCGACGACGACTGGAACGAGTTCAACGACATCAACAAGGTCATCATCCGGCAGCAGATCCGCACCGAGTACAAGATTGCGTTCCCGCACCTGTACAACTCGCGCCCGCGCAGCGTCCACATCTCGCCGTACCACGAGCCGCACAACCTGTACATCCGCACCGAGGACCCGGACCTGCCCGCCTTCTACTTCGACCCGATGATCCACCCGATCTCGTCGCGCGGCGTCGCGCCCAAGAACGAGCTCGTCCCGCACGAGGTCGACGTGTTCGGCGGCGACTCGAACGGCGAGGACGACGAGTTCGAGCTCCCGGACGAGTGCGAGGCGTTCCTCGCCGACGACGACGTCGAGACGGACCGCACCGCCGACGCCATCGCCCTGTGGTGGGCGCCGTACCCGTACAACCAGCGCTCGGGCCGCACCGTGCGCGCCCAGGACGTTCCGCTCGTCAAGAACTGGTACCTCGAGCACTGCCCGCCCGGCCAGGCCGTCAAGGTCCGCGTCTCGTACCAGAAGCTCGTGCGTCCCTCGCTTCCCCTCTCTCTCTCTCGGCCTTCCTCCTTGCTCGACCTCAGTCACTGACTCTTCACTATCACTCTCGCTCGCAGCTCAAGTGCTACGTCCTCAACCAGTTGCACCACCGTCGGCCCAAGGCGCAGGTCAAGAAGAGCCTTCTCAAGCAGCTCAAGGCGACCAAGTTCTTCCAGACGACGACGATCGACTGGGTCGAGGCCGGCCTCCAGGTGTGCCGCCAGGGCTACAACATGCTCAACCTCCTCATCCACCGCAAGAACCTCAACTACCTCCACCTCGACTTCAACCTCAACCTCAAGCCGGTCAAGACGCTCACGACCAAGGAGCGCAAGAAGTCGCGCTTCGGCAACGCCTTCCACCTGTGCCGCGAGATCCTGCGCCTCACCAAGCTCATCGTCGACTCGCACGTCCAGTACCGCCTCGGCAACGTCGACGCGTTCCAGCTCGCCGACGGCCTCCAGTTCATGTTCGCCCACGTCGGCCAGCTCACGGGCATGTACCGCTACAAGTACAAGCTCATGCGCCAGATCCGTATGTGCAAGGACCTCAAGCACGTCATCTACACGCGCTTCAACACTGGGCCCGTCGGCAAAGGTCCCGGCGTCGGCTTCTGGGCGCCCGGCTGGCGCGTGTGGCTCTTCTTCCTGCGCGGCATCGTCCCGCTCCTCGAGCGGTGGCTCGGCAACCTCCTCGCACGCCAGTTCGAGGGCCGCAACTCGAAGGGCGTCGCCAAGACGGTCACCAAGCAGCGCGTCGACTCGCACTTCGACCTCGAGCTGCGCGCCGCCGTCATGCACGACATCCTCGACATGATGCCCGAGGGCATCAAGCAGAACAAGAGCAAGACGATCCTGCAGCACCTGTCCGAGGCCTGGCGTGCGTCCTCCTTCCTCTCGCTCGCCGCCTCGTCGTCGCCGCTCGGACCCCTCGCTGACGTTTTGTCCCTCTTCCTCGCGCGCTCGCAGGTTGCTGGAAGGCCAACATCCCGTGGAAGGTGCCCGGCATGCCGACGGCGATCGAGAACATCATCCTGCGCTTCGTCAAGGCCAAGTCCGACTGGTGGACCTCGGTCGCCCACTACAACCGCGAGCGCATCCGCCGCGGCGCCACCGTCGACGTGCGTCCTCCTCTCCTCCCTCTCGCCTGCGCCTGCACCTGCACCTGCACCTGCTGACGCTCGCCTCGCCCTGCAGAAAACCGTCGCCAAGAAGAACCTCGGTCGCCTCACGCGCCTGTACCTCAAGGCCGAGCAGGAGCGCCAGAACGCCTACCTCAAGGACGGCGTGCGTCCCTCTCTCTCTATCTTCACTCCTCTTGACTACGTCCTGACGTCGTCGCACGTGCTCGCAGCCGTACGTCTCGTCCGAGGAGGCCGTCGCCATCTACTCGGCGACCGTCCATTGGCTCGAGTCGCGCAAGTTCGCGCCCATCCCCTTCCCGCCGCTGTCGTACAAGCACGACACGAAGCTCCTCGTCCTCGCGCTCGAGAAGCTCAAGGAGGCGTACAGCGTCAAGGGTCGCCTCAACCAGTCGCAGCGCGAGGAGCTCGCCCTCGTCGAGCAGGCGTACGACAACCCGCACGAGACGCTGTCGCGCATCAAGCGCCTCCTCCTCACCCAGCGCGCGTTCAAGGAGGCCGGCATCGAGTTCTTCGACACGTACGAGAAGCTCATCCCGTGCTACGACATCGAGCCGATGGAGAAGATCACGGACGCGTACCTCGACCAGTTCCTCTACTTCGAGGCCGACAAGCGCGGCCTGTTCCCCTCGTGGATCAAGCCGGCCGACACCGAGCCGCCGCCGCTCCTCGTCTACAAGTGGTGCCAGGGCATCAACAACCTGCACGACGTGTGGGAGACGAGCGAGGGCGAGTGCAACGTCCTCATGGAGACCCAGCTCAGCAAGGTCTACGAGAAGATCGACCTCACGCTCCTCAACCGCCTCCTGCGCCTCATCATGGACCACAACCTCGTGCGTCCTCGTCCTCGTCCTCTTCTTCCTCGCCGCCCGATCTCGCGCTCGAGCGGCTCGTCGCTGACCTTCTCAACCTCCCTCTCTTCCCTCGCAGGCCGACTACTGCACCGCCAAGAACAACATCGTCCTCACGTACAAGGACATGTCGCACGTCAACGCCTACGGCATGATCCGCGGCCTGCAGTTCTCGTCGTTCATCTTCCAGGTGCGCCTTCTTCCAACCTCGCTGCCTCGTCGACTCCTCACGCTCCCCCGGTCGCTGACGCCCTTCTTCCTCGCTCGCAGTACTACGGCCTCATCCTCGACATCCTCATCCTCGGCCTGCAGCGCGCGAGCGAGATGGCCGGCCCGCCGCAGATGCCGAACAACTTCTTGCAGTTCCGCGACACGGCGACCGAGACGCGGCACCCGATCCGGCTCTACTCGCGCTACATCGACCGGGTCCACATCATGTTCCGCTTCACGGCGGACGAGTCGCGCGACCTCATCCAGCGGTACCTCTCGGCCAACCCGGACCCGAACAACGAGAACTTGATCGGCTACAACAACAAGAAGTGCTGGCCTCGCGACTGCCGCATGCGCCTGATCAAGCACGACGTCAACCTCGGCCGCGCCGTCTTCTGGGACATCAAGAACCGCCTGCCGCGCTCGCTCACGACGATCGACTGGGACGACACGTTCGTCTCGGTCTACTCGAAGGACAACCCCCAGCTCCTCTTCTCGATGAGCGGCTTCGAGATCCGCATCCTGCCCAAGATCCGCAACGTCAACGAGCAGTTCACGCTCAAGGACGGGGTCTGGAACCTCAGTGCGTCCTCCTCACTCCGCCCTCCTCCCCCTCTCTCGCCCGCTCCTTCCCCTCTGACGCCTGCCCCTCCTCCTCCCTGCAGCCAACGAGGCGACTAAGGAGCGCACGTCGCAGGCGTTCCTGCGCGTCTCGGACCAGGGCATCCGCGACTTCGAGAACCGCATCCGCCAGGTGCGCACCTCTCCTACCTCTTCTCGATGCGCCTCGCGCTCGCCTCGACGTGCCTCGCGCTCGAAGAGCCGAGCTGACGCCGGGCTCGTGCAGATCCTCATGTCGTCGGGCTCGTCGCCGTTCGCCAAGGTCATCAACAAGGTGCGTCCCTGCCTCCCGCCGAGCTCGCAGCCGAGCTCGACTGACTCGGCCTCTCTCTCGCTCGCAGTGGAACACGGCCATCATCGGCCTGCTCACGTTCTACCGCGAGGCGGTCATCCACACGACCGAGCTCCTCGACTCGCTCGTCAAGGCCGAGAACAAGGTGCAGACCCGCGTCAAGATCGGGTCCGTCCTCTCTCCCGCTCCTGCCTTCCTCCGAGCCTCACCCTGACCCTCATCATGCTCTGCAGCCTCAACTCGAAGATGCCGTCTCGCTTCCCGGTGCGTCCTGCTCCACGTCGATCCCGCTCGAGCCTCGCCGCTGACCTGCCCCTTCCTCCTCGCGCAGCCCGCCGTCTTCTACACGCCCAAGGAGCTCGGCGGCCTCGGCATGCTCTCGATGGGTCACATCCTCATCCCGGCCTCCGACCTGCGCTGGAGCAAGCAGACCGACACGGGCATCACCCACTTCCGCGCCGGCATGGGCGGCGGCAACTCGGAGGTGTACGTCCCTCTCTCCTCGCTCTCTCTTCGCTGCAGCGTGCTCCTGCGTGCTCCTGCTGACTCAGCGACCTCTCTCTGTGCGCCCTGCAGCCTCATCCCGAACCTGTTCCGCTACATCCAGCCCTGGGAGGCCGAGTTCCTCGACTCCGCGCGCGTCTGGTCCGAGTACGCGCTCAAGCGCAAGGAGGCGCAGGCGCAGAACCGCCGCCTCACGCTCGAGGACCTCGAGGACTCGTGGGACCGCGGCATCCCTCGCATCAACACGCTCTTCCAGAAGGACCGGTGCGTCGTCGTCCTCAACTTGAGAAGGTCGCCCTCTCGGACCTCTCGCTGACGGACTTGCCTTGCTCGCAGCCACACGCTCGCCTACGACAAGGGCTGGCGCAACCGCGTCGAGTGGAAGCGCTACCAGCTCCTCAAGCACAACCCCTTCTGGTGGACCTCGCAGCGTCACGACGGGTGCGTCCCTCCTCCTCCCTCCGTCCCCTCTCTCGCTAGCGCGCGCTGACTCGTTCTCTCTGCGTCTACAGCAAGCTCTGGCAGCTCAACAACTACCGCGTCGACGTCATCGCCGCGCTCGGCGGCGTCGAGGGCATCCTCGAGCGTGCGTCCACTCCCCCTCGTCCCTCGAACCGCTCTCGCTCGCCCGAGGGATCCAGCTGACGCTGCTCCATCTGCAGACACGCTCTTCAAGGCGACTGCGTTCCCGACCTGGGTGCGTGACCCTTCTTCTTAGCCCCCTCCCCTCGTCGTCGTCGGCGGCCTCCCTTGCCTCCACCTCGGGTTTCCGCCTCGCTCTGCTTCTGCAGCACCTTACTGACACTCACAAACGCTCTCTACACACAGGAGGGACTGTTCTGGTGCGTTTTTGGCCCCTCGTCGTCGTCTGGGCGGCCGTCGCCGTCCCCCTCGCCCCCTCCTCGCCCCCTGAGGCCCTCGCGGCCTCCCAGAGACCTGTACTGACTCTCACGACCTCCCAAACTCAGGGAAAAAGCCTCGGGCTTCGAGGGTGACACTCCCATTCTTCGTTTGTGCTTGTCGGACGAGCGAGAGCTGACTCGACGCGCCCTCCTCCTCCTCGCCCTCCCAACCTCCCCAACCCCTCCCGACGCCTCCCACGTCTTCCTCGCGGCCTCAAACGCGAAGAGTCGATGAAATTTAAGGTGCGGGCGACCACGTTTGAGGTCTTTTTTGCGCTCCCTCGCTGACATCGGCCTGTTCCTGCAGAAACTCACCAACGCCCAGCGCTCCGGCCTCAGCCAGATCCCGAACCGTCGCTTCGTCCGTCTTCGCTCCATCCAGATTCCACCCTCTGTCGGTCGTGAGGCTGACCTCTTCCTCCTCCCACCTCGCAGACGCTCTGGTGGTCGCGTACGTCGAGGACCCTCCCTCCTGCCCCTCTCCGCCGACTCGAGCTGACCTCGCCTCCCCTACCTCCCTCTCACACATTCCTACTGCACCCTCTCGCACACTCCTCGCCCTCTCGCACCCACTCCCTCTCGCCGACTCGCCGCCCTCGCGCTCGCCGACTCCCCCTCACGCCGCACGGACCCCTCCTCGCCCTCTCGCAGCCACGATCAACCGCGCCAACGTCTACGTCGGCTTCCAGGTCCAGCTCGACCTCACGGGCGTCTTCATGCACGGCAAGGTGCGTCCCTCTCGAGCTCGTCGTCGTCGTCGTCGTCGGTCAAAAAGGAGAAGAAGCTGACCCGGACCCGCCTGCGCACGCAGATCCCGACGCTCAAGATCTCGCTCATCCAGATCTTCCGCGCCCACCTGTGGCAGAAGATCCACGAGTCGGTCGTCATGGACCTGTGCCAGGTGTTCGACCAGGAGCTCGAGGCGCTCCAGATCGAGACGGTCCAGAAGGAGACGATCCACCCGCGCAAGTCGTACAAGATGAACTCGTCCTGCGCCGACATCCTCCTCTTCTCGTCGTACAAGTGGAACGTCACGCGGCCGTCGCTCCTCACCGACTCGAAGGACGTCATGGACGGCACGACGAGCTCCAAGTACTGGGTCGACGTCCAGCTGCGGTGGGGCGACTTCGACTCGCACGACATCGAGCGGTACACGCGCGCCAAGTTCCTCGACTACACGTCGGACAACATGTCGATCTACCCGTCGCCGACCGGCCTCCTCATCGGCATCGACCTCGCGTACAACCTCCACTCGGCGTACGGCAACTGGATCCCGGGCATGAAGCCGCTCGTCCAGCAGGCCATGGGCAAGGTCATGAAGGCCAACCCGGCGCTCTACGTCCTGCGCGAGCGCATCCGCAAGGGTCTCCAGCTCTACTCGTCCGAGCCGACCGAGCCGTACCTCAACTCG
>Ga0308160_10008400_pt1 | contig 10065 bp, 7 predicted proteins | sample PhyFR1_FD_201036 | JGI IMG/M metagenome (GOLD analysis project Ga0308160, IMG submission 201036) | Phyllosphere microbial communities from UC Gill Tract Community Farm, Albany, California, United States - DLSLF.R1 | ecosystem: Host-associated > Plants > Phyllosphere > Unclassified | place: USA...
CAGGGCCATGCCCAGCACATAAAGGCGCATCTCAGAAACTCCCCTGCACGGACAGGTAGGTACCGTTCTGGTTATCCAGCGTGGCGATTTCACCCAGCCGCGCATAGGCCAGCACGATCGCCAGATGTTTGTTGGGGAAATACCCCAGGAACACATCCGCCCAATCGCTTTCACCGGCGAACGACAGGTTGTCCGGCTTCTCCCGGTACTCCACACCCAGCGCCCAGCGCGGGTTGAACAGCACAGCCACCGACCCTTCTTTCAACAGGCTGCGGCTGTCACGCCGGTCGCCACCAAAACCCAGCAGGCCCAGTTCGTTGGCGCGGCTGTAGCGCACACCGCCGTTGACCAGCAGGTTGTAGCCGAACGCCGCGCCCATGAACAGTCGACTGGCCGTCAGGTAGCCCTCGACATCTTCGTCACGCTGCGCGCCGACCAGACTGGGGATGAGAAAATCCTTCTGCCGCTTGTACGCCAGACCCAGCGCCACTTGCGGCAGCTGGTCGTAGATCAGATCGCCGAACAGACGCACTTTCACGCCAAACACATCCTGGCTGAGGCTGTCTTCGGGCAGCCCCAGCTTGTGCACCAGAGAGCCCAGGTCGAAGCGTTGCCGGGCATAGGAAAATTCGATGCGATTCCCATAGCTGGCGGCCATGCCGGCCACGTCCAGCCGGTAGTCGGGCAGGTCCACGCGCGTGGCGAACGCCGTTGCACCCCACTCGCCTTCTTCGCCGTAACCGGACAGCACCGCCCAAGGCGTGATGCCGCCGCCCGCAGCCCCGTCGATACTGCTGGCACCGCCGGTGGCCAGCAGGCGGCCTTCACTGGCATGAAGAGAAGGCTGCCAACACAGGGCCAGCGAGCACAACAACAGGGCTTTTCGCATCATGACCTCAGTGAACAACGGCAGTCGAGGTGGGCAAAGGAGGCTGCATCCAGGCTTCGAAGGCAGCCGCCGTCAAAGGTCGGCTAATCAGATAGCCTTGGGCGGTATCGCAGTTCCAGCGCTCCAGCAGACGCAGGCTGTGTTCGTATTCCACGCCCTCGGCCACGACCTTGAGGCCCAGGTTATGGCTCATCTCTATGGTAGAACGCACGATCACCGCATCCTCGCTGGTTTCATCCAGGTTACGCACGAACGACTGGTCGATCTTCAGCTCCTGCACCGGCAAGCGCTTGAGGTGGGCCAATGACGAATAGCCGGTGCCGAAGTCGTCGACAGACAGGCTGATACCGCTGTCGCGCAGACTGTTGAGTACCTTCAAGGCTTTTTCCGGCTCACGCATGATTGCGCTTTCAGTGATCTCGAAGATCAACTGCTCGGCCGCTATGCCGTACAGATCGAGCAGGCGCAGGACACGCTCGTGCAGATCGGCTCCGAGCAGGTCGTCCGCGGAAATGTTCAGCGACAGCTGCACGACCAGGCCGCGGGCGTTCCACTCGCTCAACTGCCGAATGCCTTCCTCGATGACCCAACGGGTCAGGGTCTGGATACTGCCGGTACGCTCGGCCAGTTCGATGAACTCACCGGGCGAGACGTTACCCAGTTGCGGATGTTGCCAGCGCAGCAAGGCTTCGGCCTGACGGACCTGCTTGTCGCGCAGGTCCAGCTTGGGCTGGTAGTGCAGGGACAACTCGTTGTTCGCCGCCGCGCGGCGAAGGTCGCGGATCAGGCGCACCTGGCGCTGGTGCGCCAGATCCCGGCCGTGCTGATACACCTGCAGACGCCCGGGCATGTCGGCGGCGTCGCGCATGGCAATGGCCGAGCGCGCGAGCAATTCTTCGGCACTCAAGCCGTCGGCGGGAAAGGCGGCGATGCCGATGCGGCAGTCGATCGCAACGTCGTGCCCGCCGAAACGGTGGGGCTGCAGCAACACCTGTTGCAGTTTGTCGGCGACCGCCACGGCGCTGTCGCTGTCGACGTTTTCCAGCAGCAGCAAAAATTCGTCGGTGGCCAGGTGCGCCACCGTGTCGCCGGGCCGCACCAGCTCCAGCAGAGTCTGTGCGACTTGCTGGAGCAGCTTGTCGACGAAGGTCGGGCCGCCGCTCTCGCTGAGCTCACGCAGGTTATCGATACCGATGGACAGCAGCGCGATCGGGCGGTCGGCGGCAATCGCGCTGCCCAGCCGCTCCATGGCCAGGGCGCGGTTGGGCAGTCCGGTCAGGGCGTCGTGCAGGGCGTTGTGCGCCAGTCGCTGCTCGCGCTCGGCAATCCCGGCCTGCATGCGGCCGATGGCCTGGGCCAGCACGCCCAGTTCGTCGGTGCGATCCAGCGGCACGTCGGTCTGGTAGTCACCATGGCCGATGCGCCCCGCCGCCCGTGCCAGGCTTTGCAGCGGCAGCGACACACTGCGTGCCAGCAGCAGCGCGCCCACCAGCGAGGCCAGCAGTGCCGCCAGGGCAATGCCGAAGATATTGCGGTCCAGCGCCATGAACGGGCGCATGGCTTCGTCCAGCGGACTCTGCAGCAGCGCCATCACCCGCCCGCCCTCGGCACCGCCGCTGCTGGCCAGCAGCAACGGCTGGCTCAGGTAGGTACGTTCCTCGTGTTCGGACAGGGAAATGCGCTGCGCCGCCGATTCATTGATCTGCATCCACTGGGCGATGCTAGCGGCCAGCTCTGCCGGCTGGGTGCTGACCAGCTCGCCGGCCCTGCCCGCCTCGCTGCTGAGGAAAGACACCTGCAGATTGGTCAGGGAATTCAGCTCTCGGGCAAGGGCCACGTCCATGCTGAAGCCCATCACCACGCGCGCGATCGGCAACGGCGCCAGCACCGGCGCCTCGACCAGCAGATGCGGCAACCCCTGCAACGGCACGAACAGTACCGATTGATTGCTGCGGCGCAGTTCGCGCAGCGCCGTGTCGTAGCGAAACACGCTGCCGGTGGGGACCTGATCGACCGTACTGGCCAGGACCCGGCCGTCCATGCCCAGCACAAACATGTCGGTGGCACCGATACGTGCACCCTGGTTCTGCAGGGCCGAATGGATGGTGGCCGAATCGCCGCTGGACACCGCATCCCGGAAACCGAAGTCCGCCGCCAGCAATTGCACGCCGTCGCGCAAACGACGCCCGCGCATGTCCAGCAAACGCTCGAACACCCGCGTACCCACTTGCAGTTGCTCCCGGGCCTGGGCACGCACGGCGTCATTGGTGGCCACTTTGACAGCCACGGTCAACGCCCCGACCACTACCAACAGCAGCAGGATCAGGACGCAGGCGATGCGCGCCTGGAAACTATTGCGCAGCTTCACCGGCAGCCTTTTTGAATGCCTCACTGAATGGGCTGGTTGCCGGTTCCTGCACCGCGTCGTCCGCTGTCGCTTCGACCGTCAGGGTGTAGCGCTGCGTCATGTCCGTCGTCGTCATGTCCAGTTTTCCTGTCTGCTGCACTTGCGCGTCTGCACTGCGCGGATGCCACAGACTCACTTGGTAGTGGCCCGCAGGCAATTGATCGAAACGCACGCGCCCTTGTTCGTCACTGACGGCGAACCAGGGATCCTCGGTCACGTAGATATAGCCCAGCATCCAGTCGTGAATGTTGCAACCCAGCACCACGACGCCCGGCTTGTCGAACAACTCCGGCTGGCTCGGCGTGCCTTCGTACAGACGCAATTCGAAGCGCTTGGCCGGTGAAAAGGAATACACCTGATGGCGGATGTTGTCGTTGTTGGGGAACGACACCGACGTGCCCGTGGCGACCGCCAACACGTGCGGCAGATACTTCTGCGCACGCTGGTCCATGATCGCCGTGGCCTTTCTGGAGCCCACAACAGCCGGGCCGCCGGAGAGGCTGAGCACCGCGTCGGCCAGGGGTGCGCCATTGGCCTGAACGATCCGTGCCTCGAACGAGGCAGCGCCGACCCAGGTACTGAAGACCAAACCGCTGAGCAAGGCGCCTAACCTGAGCATGAAATCTACCTGACGAATGGAAATGTTGCCTGCCGTCGCGTTCGGCCTGCGCCGGTTACAAGCCCGGTTACAACCCTTATCGGCCGCCCGCCGCAAAGCTTCAGTGCCGCCATTGAAACCAGTCGCGCCCCGCCCCATCTAAGCAGCATAGTCATTGACGCAGGTGCCCCATGAGCGACCAGCAGGAATCCAACGAGAATCCGTCCGAACATCTGGACAACGAGCACATCGAGCACTCGACCCACTCCAGCACCGAACTGGCCCTGCCTGGGCAGAACCTGCCGGACAAGGTCTACGTCATCCCGATCCACAACCGTCCGTTCTTCCCCGCGCAGGTGCTGCCGGTCATCGTCAACGAAGAGCCGTGGGCGGAAACCCTCGACCTGGTCGCCAACACCGAACACCACTCGCTGGCGCTGTTCTTCATGGACACCCCGCCCGACGACCACCGTCATTTCGATACCTCCAGCCTGCCGCTGTACGGCACCCTGGTGAAGATCCACCACGCCAGCCGCGAAAACGGCAAGCTGCAGTTCGTCGCGCAAGGTCTGTCACGCGTGCGCATCCGCACCTGGCTCAAGCATCACCGTCCGCCCTATCTGGTGGAGGTCGAGTACCCGCAGCAGCCCATCGAGCCCACCGACGAGGTCAAGGCCTACGGCATGGCGCTGATCAACGCCATCAAGGAGCTGCTGCCGCTCAACCCGCTGTACAGCGAAGAGCTGAAGAACTACCTCAACCGCTTCAGCCCCAACGATCCATCGCCGCTGACCGACTTCGCCGCCGCGCTCACCTCGGCCACGGGCAACGAGCTGCAAGGCGTGCTCGACTGCGTGCCGATGCTGCGACGCATGGAAAAAGTCCTGCCGATGCTGCGCAAGGAAGTCGAAGTCGCGCGTCTGCAGAAAGAAATCTCCGCCGAGGTGAACAAGAAGATCGGCGAGCACCAGCGCGAGTTCTTCCTCAAGGAACAACTTAAGGTCATCCAGCAGGAGCTGGGCCTGACCAAGGACGATCGCAGTGCCGACGTCGAGCAGTTCCAGCAGCGCCTGCAGGACAAGACCCTGCCGCCCGCGGCACAGAAGCGCATCGACGAGGAAATGCAGAAACTGTCGATTCTGGAAACCGGTTCGCCCGAGTACGCCGTCACACGCAACTATCTGGACTGGGCCACTGCCCTGCCATGGGGTGTCTACGGCAAGGACAAGCTGGACCTCAAGCATGCGCGCAAGGTGCTCGACCAGCACCACGCCGGCTTGGATGACATCAAGACACGCATCATCGAATTCCTTGCCGTGGGCGCCTACAAAGGTGAAATCAGCGGTTCCATCGTGCTGCTGGTCGGTCCGCCAGGCGTGGGCAAGACCAGCGTCGGCAAGTCCATCGCCGAGTCCCTGGGCCGACCGTTCTATCGCTTCAGCGTGGGCGGCATGCGCGACGAGGCCGAAATCAAGGGCCACCGCCGCACCTACATCGGTGCCCAGCCGGGCAAGCTGGTGCAGGCGCTCAAGGACGTCGAGGTGATGAACCCAGTGATCATGCTCGACGAAATCGACAAGATGGGCCAGAGCTTCCAGGGCGACCCGGCGTCGGCACTGCTGGAAACCCTGGACCCGGAACAGAACGTCGACTTCCTCGACCACTACCTGGATCTGCGCCTGGACTTGTCCAAGGTGCTCTTCGTGTGCACCGCCAACACCCTGGATTCCATCCCCGGCCCGCTGCTCGACCGCATGGAAGTGATCCGCCTGTCCGGCTACATCACCGAAGAGAAAATGGCGATCGCCAAGCGTCACCTGTGGCCCAAGCAGCTGGCCAAGGCAGGTGTCGACAAAAATCGCCTGACCATCATCGACAGCGCCCTGCGCACTGTCATCGAGGGCTATGCCCGCGAGGCCGGCGTGCGCCAGCTGGAGAAACAGCTGGGCAAACTGGTGCGCAAGGCGGTGGTGCAGTTGATCGACAAACCCGATGTGCCGATCAAACTGGTGCCCAAGGATCTTGAAGCCTCCCTGGGGATGCCGGTATTCCGCAGCGAGCAGGTGCTGTCGGGCAAAGGCGTGATTACCGGGTTGGCCTGGACCAGCATGGGTGGCGCGACCTTGCCGATCGAGGCGACGCGCATCCATACCCTGAACCGTGGGTTCAAGCTGACTGGGCAACTGGGCGAGGTGATGAAGGAGTCGGCGGAAATCGCCTACAGCTACATCAGCTCCAACCTTGCGCAGTTCGGCGCCGATTCCAAGTTCTTCGACGAAGCCTTCGTGCATCTGCACGTGCCCGAAGGCGCCACGCCCAAGGACGGTCCGAGCGCGGGGGTGACCATGGCCAGCGCCCTGCTGTCCCTGGCCCGCGATCAGGCGCCGAAGAAAGGCGTGGCCATGACGGGCGAACTGACCTTGACCGGGCACGTCCTGCCAATCGGCGGCGTGCGCGAAAAAGTCATTGCTGCACGGCGCCAGAAGATCATGGAATTGATTCTGCCAGAGCCCAACCGAGGCAACTTCGAAGAGCTGCCGGATTACCTAAAGCAGGGCATCACCGTGCACTTCGCCAAACGTTTTGCCGACGTCGCCAAGATTCTCTTCTAACCCATCCACCCCCTGTAGCAGCGGCGCAAGCCGCGTCAGGGGGCATCGCGTCCCTTCAAACATACTTTATCTACCGCCGACGCGGCTCGCGCCGCTGCTACAACGGCCTCATCCGCCACACCCCTCGCGTCCTGACGCGGCGCGCGCGGTGGCTACGCCTCCAAACACCACAATCCCCTGTAGCAGCGGCGCGAGCCGTGTCCGGGTCCACCGCCGCCCCACCGAACGCACCGCAATCTTCTCAAACGCGGCCCGGGCGCCTGACTCCTGCACATTCGATGAACTGGGTTATGCTTGCCCCATCCTCGTCCGTTCGGAGCCACCATGTCCGTCGTCCGCCTGATACTGCCCGCCAGCCTCACCTTGCTTACGGCCTGCGCCCAGCAACCACGGCATAACATCGAACTGGAAGACCAGAGCCAGTGCCCGGTTGTCCTCAGCGTCGGCCAGACCATCACGCTGCAATTGCCCACCAACCCCAGCACCGGCTACCGCTGGCTGGTACAGAACCCCGGTGCCAGCGTCCTGCGCAGCCTGGGCCCGGAGGTCTACAGTAGCGCTCGGGAAACAGGCGTGGTCGGTGCCGCCGGGCAATCCACCTGGCGCTTCCAGGCACGCGCGCCAGGTGATGGCCACCTGATGCTGGTACTGCAACAACCCTGGGCCCCGGAAGTCCCGCCCGCTGAAACCTTCAGCTGCGACATCACCGTCAAATAGCCTGTAGGAGCGGTCATCGGCCGCGAACGAGCCACCTCGGTACCGCTTTCACCCCGCGATATTCCTTCGCGGCCGATGACCGCTCCTACGGATCCCCTCAGGGCGCAAAAAACCACACTGCACCCCACAAAAAATGCACCCCCGCCCCACATCCGCTAAAATGCCGCCCCGTTTTCCCGCAACCCGCCTGGATCGCCCCGTGAGCAAAGAGCCCGACCGCCTATTCGCCCAGCCCCTGAGCCAGGTCCCCGACTTCGCCTTCAACGAAGACGTGGTGCGCGTGTTCCCGGACATGATCAAACGCTCGGTGCCCGGTTACCCCACCATCGTGGAAAACCTCGGCGTGCTCGCGGCGCAATTCGCCCAGCCCAACACCACCCTCTACGACCTGGGCAGCTCGCTGGGCGCCGTCACCCAGGCCCTGCGCCGGCACGTGCGCACCGAAGGCTGCCAGGTGATCGCCATCGACAACTCCCAGGCCATGGTCGAGCGCTGTCGTGAATACCTCAACGCGCAGAACTCCATGTTTCAGGAGCTGCTGCCGGTCACCGTCATCGAGGGCGACATCCTCGCCCTGGACTTCGAACCGGCCTCGGTCGTCGCACTCAACTTCACCCTGCAGTTCATCCCCCCGGCCCAGCGCCTGGAACTGCTCACCCGCATCCACAAAGCGCTGGTCCCCGGCGGCGCACTGATCCTTTCTGAAAAGCTGCGCTTCGAAGACGACCAACAACACGACCTGCTCACCGACCTGCACATCGCCTTCAAACGCGCCAACGGCTACAGCGATTTGGAAATAGCGCAGAAACGCAGCGCCATCGAAAACGTCATGAAACCCGACAGCCTCGAAGAAAACCGCGATCGCCTGCTTGCTGCAGGCTTCAGCAAGGTCGTGCCCTGGTTCCAATGCCTCAACTTCGCCTCGATGATCGCCCTGCCATGATTGACCTGTCCCCGCTCGTCCGCCGCCTGGCCAACACCCCGCTGGCCACCTGGGCCAATGGCCTGCAAGCCCAGCTCGACACCAAGATGGAAAAAGGTCACGGCGACCTGCAACGCTGGCAGAGCGCCCTCGATGCCTTGCCCTCGGTCACCGCCTGCGACATCGACCTGGTCAACGGCCTGCGCCTGGACTGTAAAGACAACGCCGCCACCCACGACCAGATGCGCGCTGCCCTGATGGGCCTGTCACCCTGGCGCAAAGGCCCGTTCGACCTGTTCGGCGTCCACGTTGACACCGAATGGCGCTCGGACTGGAAATGGGAGCGCGTCGCCCCGCACCTCGACCTGCGCGGCAAACGGGTTCTCGACGTCGGCTGCGGCAATGGCTACTACCAATGGCGCATGCTCGGCGCCGGCGCCGACAGCGTCATCGGCGTCGACCCCAACTGGCTGTTCTTCTGCCAGTTCCAGGCGGTGCAGCGTTATCTGCCCGACCTGCCCGCCTGGCATCTGCCCTTCGCCCTGGAAGACCTGCCCGCCGGCCTCGAAGGTTTCGACACGGTGTTTTCCATGGGTGTGTTCTACCACCGCCGCTCCCCCATCGAGCACCTGCTGGCGCTCAAGGACTGCCTGGTCAAAGGCGGTGAGTTGGTCCTGGAAACCCTGGTCGTTCCCGGCGACGTGCATCAGGTCCTGGTGCCCGAAGACCGCTACGCGCAGATGCGCAACGTCTGGTTCCTTCCCTCCGTGCCCGCCCTGGAACTGTGGCTGCGCCGCGCCGGCTTCAGCGACGTGAAGTGCGTGGACGTGAGCATCACTACCGTGGCCGAGCAGCGCGGCACCGAATGGATGAAGTTCCAGTCACTGAGTGACTTCCTCGATCCGGACGACCACAGCAAAACCGTCGAAGGCCTGCCCGCGCCGATGCGGGCGGTGATCACTGCGAAAAAGTAGCAATGGCAAAGGGCCCTGTAGCAGCGGTGCAAGCCGCGTCAGGGGCCCAACGTCTCTAAACTGGCTCACCTCAAACGCACCATTCGTCAGTCCCTCAACATTGTCTCATTCCTGCGGCCCCCGCTCCTGCGCCACGAAACCTGCCACCTGTGATCCATGTCAAAGTTGTGTCCCTTTTTTGCCTTCACAAGGTTCTCCAAAGGCTATATCGTGTGCCTCCTGATGACGCAGCACACTACATAGGCGATTTCCAGCGACTTCCCTGCCGATGTACGGTGCTACTGGCTAATGCCTTTCTGCCTTGATCGATTCGCCATAGATGCAGCAACAGTTTTCCTCTTGAACTGATACGTGCCGAGCAAAACTCCGTATAATTCTCGGCCCACGAAGGACTCGCGCCATGACTGACTGTGATGCCGTTGCCAACGCCTACATCCAGCCAGGCCGCTGCCAGTCAAGCCCATGCAGTACTTGAAACACCCCAGAATTCCACAAGATCCGAGGGTCTAATCCCTCAACAAGACCGTCGCCTGATGCCGTGCAGCGCACCATCGGCAAACCACATTCCAAATTCATCAGCCGCCACAAGCGGCCTCGAGCAGGAGCCTCCCCCATGCTGAGCTGGGACGAATTCGACAAAGAAGACGCAGCCGAACCCGCCAAAGGCGCAAACGCCGGCCACGCCAGCGAAGCTGCCATGGACAAACTCGACAGCGCCGGCGGTGCCGCCGCCCAGGAAGCCCGCGCCGCCCACGCCAGCGACTCCGCCGCCGTAGCCCGCGCCAAGGCCGCCCTGAACAAACTCGACATCGCCGAAGGCCTGGCCGAGCTCGAAGGCTCCGCCGCCCGCGTCGCCGTCGACGAGAAGCGCATGATCAACTGCCGCGCCGACCTCAACCAACTCGTACCCTTCAAGTACGACTGGGCCTGGCAGAAGTACCTGGAC
>Ga0308160_10008401_pt1 | contig 10065 bp, 14 predicted proteins | sample PhyFR1_FD_201036 | JGI IMG/M metagenome (GOLD analysis project Ga0308160, IMG submission 201036) | Phyllosphere microbial communities from UC Gill Tract Community Farm, Albany, California, United States - DLSLF.R1 | ecosystem: Host-associated > Plants > Phyllosphere > Unclassified | place: USA...
CCATGAAGCTTTCAACTTAGGCTTGGATCCGTCTTTAGGATTCGCGACCGATGAAAGTGGTGGGGAAGGAGAGCTGGAACATGGGGAGAATATGTGGCCTGATAAGGAGGTATGGAGCGGTGCGGAGCGTTTTGTAAGTCATTGACATGAGTGTTCTATGGACATTGCTGATATGCTAGAGGAGTACATGTCTCGACTACTAGTGAGTCTTCTCAACGTACTGTTACTCATACCAGTTCGGCCATATTACGCCTTGGCCAATCGCTCTTCCCTCTCTTTGCATTAGCGCTCGATCTACCGGAGACCTTCTTTGACGACAAGGTAAGCTTGCAATCCCAAATTGTACCGAGAGGTCATCCAAGCTGATACGACTAGACACTATATCCAGCAGCGATCATGCGATTGCTCTACTACCCTGCTCGGACACTGGATGAGGCTCGAGAGCTGGAGCCGGGAATCGGGGTAAGTATCTCCAGCTGCAGAAGGGCTGGGCACTGACAACCAGAGCCATACTGGTATCTAGCTATAGCTCTCCGTGGGATCGAGCAAAGCTGACTTGTAAGACTTCGAATGTTTCACCATCCTACGGCAGACGGATGTTACTGGTCTACAGGTGCAGAACCGCAAGGGCGATTGTAAGCGACAACGTCCCTGATGCTGAGCTGATTAGATAGGGATCGACGCAAGCTATATACCTGACACATTTGTGATCAACATCGGAGATCAATTTGCGAGGTGGACTAGTATGTCCACCCTCACATTCCGAGAGAAGAGCTAACACATAGACGACATCTTCATATCAACCACTCACCGGGTCCACCCAACCCTATCCGACCGATACTCAATCCCATTCTTTTTCGGGTGCGATCATAATGTTCCCCTTATACCGCCTGCCACTTGTGTGACGGACGATAGACCGGCAAAATACGAGGTAATGACTGCCGGTGCATATGTCCACATGCGACTGAGCGAGATATACGCCGTAGGGGTTGAAGGTAAGTGATCTTGGCAATCGTTGTAACTCGGTACATGTATAATACAATTCTACGCGACTGGTCTTTCTCCAAAGGGCGGTATTATCGCCTCGAGTCTATACTAATACTACTCGGTCTCCTCATATGGCCTTTCTTCCAATTCCCTTCTTTGCCCCCATCGATATACTGCCCACCTAACACCGGATCCCCCGGCCTCGGCTGGGTGGTGACAACGATAGATGCTGCTCGCTTGGGCAAGCCGGCACGTTCACCCACTGCCGTTTTCTTCAGCTGCACCTTTGGACTCTCATTCTCCTCGTTCAATTTATAGCCTTTCTCCCTCGTCGACCCTATAGTTGATTGTGAAGCAAAACTTTCCGGTCTAGCCGCTTCGATCTCATCGTCCGAATCCTCCATTTCAAGAATCAAATCAGAATCTTTCGCATCGTATACTGGGCTACTGGAAGTAGAGGTAGCTTCGGATATTGGTCGATTCTTGGTCCTGGGGGTACCGAATGGGACGACGAATCTCGTTCCAGGGATCCTAAACCCGGCACTTCGGGGCGTGGAGATGGATCGATTAGTCTCGGGACTGAGGAGGCTTTCACGACCATTATCCGACTCGATTGACGAGTCTGAATACCTCTTTTCTAGCTCAAATCTGACTCCCATTGCAGTCCGGGTAGATCTGGTACTTCGTACTGATCCAGATCGGTCAAGCGGTGCAAGAGAGGATCTCAGGGAGGATTGGAGAGCTGATACACTCTGAGCCGACTGAGGCCGGGGCGGGGTCGAAATTGGGGATCCGGGTGAAATGGGTACGGGTGATGGTGACGCTCGCTTCTTAACAAGGGTGTTTGGTGATTTCCTACCAGTGTCCTGCTTGGCGGCTGGTTTTAGACTGGAGCCAAGTAATGCTTGATTGTTGAGAGGACTGTTCTTTTCTTGAGACCTGGTACCATCAGACCTAGTTTGTGGTTTAGGGAGACGCGAACATATAGCAGCGTCGACTTTCCTTGGTTTCTGAAGTTTGGATCCGGAAGGTGTCCAAGTTGCGGTACCGCCCGGAAGTAGGAGGTCGGAGGGGTTGGCATCACCGCTGATGACCGCTTCTGCCGGAGGGACAGGCTCGACCGGGCTGCCAGGTTTCGATTTCGCCCATGGTAGACTGGACGAATACGCACTTTCTGCAATCGACTTGGTCGGGCTTTTGGCAAAAGGTACAGGAGCATGGCCGCCGACCTGAGATTGATTGGACGATCGTTCGGGGAAGTGAGGTCGGATTGTAGGAGGTACGATTGAAGCATGAGAGATCGTATTCCCCCTTTTCGGTATTGATCGCAAGATTGTAGATTTTCGACCAAAGGTGTTGGCCGAGTCGACTGTCGACTGTCTTGATCCACCTAATCCTGCACTTGGGGCAGTAGTGGTAATAGTCGGTACTTCTTTCGAATGCAGTACAGGAATATCAGACCCTTTCCCCATTCTCTGATGTATATTTTCCCTTATTGCAGTAATTGACCTCGGTCGCTCCAATTGAGGTTTGTCCGGTTGACAGTTATCTCCCACAGGATCCAAGCCCAAAGGAGGTGGTTTTCGTTTACTCTTCGCCTCCTTTCTCTCTTCGACACTCCCCTTTCTCCCCGCCTCGGTGTCGGCTCTAGATGGGGCCCTAGAATCAATATCCGCAAACCCAGAATACGCATCACCGGTAGTTTCTAGACTTTTCCTATCCCCGAATGGCCTAGCGATGAGCCCTCTCATCCGACCATCAGGAGCAACATCGATGGTACTAGGTGGTATTTGTGTTCCAGTAGCTCCTAACCCACCTCTAGCGAAGGTCGGATATCCTCCACGTCGGATGTCATTCAAGCCATCACTAGGCCTTCGGATTGGTCCAGAGATATTTCGCTTCAATTTCAATTTCCATGGACCTAGATCGCCTTCCCCGATTTCAGGATCAGCTTGATCAGCTTGGGGAATCTCAGGATCGGTATTTGCGACATGTTCTTGTTCTTCCTTGGAGAGTAGTTGGGTATAACATGCGGGTAAGGGGCGGAAGAAGAGTAAGCGGGTTGTTCGAGAAAAGTAGAGAGATGGGGGAGGGGATTTGGGCAGTTTTCGTCGCCTAGCAAGGAGGATTAGGCCAATTGCCTGTATTATTAGCTTCTCCTATGGTAGCTCCACCTCGGACGACGTACCATGTGCGAGTTGATCATTCCGATGACTAGCAATCCAGCATGTGCAGCCCAGACAGCTGGGATGGAACTACCGATAAGTTTCTGCCTGGATTGAGGTTCTGGAAACTTACTATACTCTTAATCCCTCAACTGCGATACTGCCAGTCAGCTATCGCAGAAACAACTGAAGACGAGCTTACATGACCTGTCCCACGCCCAGCCATAGTGGGGTCGATTGCGGACCAAAAGCTGGCACCTTCTTGTAAAGCCACATTTCCGGTAAGCCCAGCTGAGCCAGCAGGAGGAAAACAAGAGCGCTCGCTGCATGGTCAGATCTTAACTCTCAAGCGGTGAGAAAGCATACCCATAATCATCCTAGACACTGATGCGAACCTGCTGATCAGCTACTCCGATCATGTAGAGGTGATATAACGCACAGTGGTCCACCGGTAGAAGTGGGCACACTGCTCAATCCGACCACCCCGCTTGTCGGTTTCAAGTCACCTTCCGCTCTCTTGCCCCATGATCGCCTCACAGGCTCAGCGACTACTAGCGGACTATCATCCACAACAGGCGTCACCCGAATTGCAGCAGTATTAATAGGTCGAACGAGTGGCGGGGTGGTCGTTATTGCCTCAGGACCCAATTGGACGACTGCGGGCGTGATCGATTGTAATGGTGCAGGTGCGGGTGTGGGTAGTATGGAGTTGGTGATCAACCTAGGAGCCGATGCGGAATCAGCCAGGGATCGGGTCGTCGGTCTAGAGAGAGATGTGTTAGTAGTCGAAGCGTTGGATCGGTTCGAAGCTGGGGCGGTGTTAGGATTGGTTAATTGCCCCAAATCACTAGTCTCATTAGCAGTCCTCGTGAAAGCTAGAAAGTGAACTCACCCAACAAGAGCAATGAACTGAGCTGCCAGAGCCCAGACCATGAATACTACCGCGACAAGGCGAAAGAGGTTGAAACAGTACCAGCTGATGGTAGGTCGCATCATCTCGATTCTATTGTGGTGTAAGTGATTGAAAACGAGCGTGAGCAGCTATTGAGCCGCTTTTGAGGATTGATAGGATGACAGCAAGGTGGGTTGGGGGATGTATGTCAGTGATCAGAAAACGGATAAAACGGGAGAGACAGGATCAAGAGAACAGAGGATGTCGAGAGTCGATGAAACAAAGTTGATCAAACGTAGTATTCCTTTCATTGAGATCAGCGGTGAATGGTGATTGGAAGGACCGTCAGTGTCACCCATCATGATCTTCGCAGTGACATGTGGCGCTTCGATGCTGTGTCGTGAGCATCACTTACCAAGACGTAGACGTATGATAATTTCACATGATGCATGATGCAAAATGTTGTATGCAGTAATTCGAATGAACAGTGTATTTGATTTTCTACTTGTCGTCCGACACGATGTCCTCTCGCTTGGGCCTATTTGTCAGTACACGATCTCGAAGATTAGTTATAAGGGACATACCTCAATTCCTTGAGCTCCTTGCTCGTCCTGATATCCTTGCCTTGACCAAGAATATCCTTTGCCTCCTCTTCAAGTCCGATCCCGAAATCTCGCTCCTGGGCAAGATCAACGACGTGGTCCAGTTCCTGCAGATTAGCTTGCAGCTCAAAGAAAAAGGAGCGAGAGAGCTTACGACGAAACCATCCTTGTCAACATCCAACTTCTCTCCAAGCTTTTCAACCATCTCCTCGGCAGGCGCATGTTTGATAGCTCGGAAAGCAGTTTCGAGATCCTTGAGCGAGATCTGACCCTTGGCATTGGTATGGATAATGTTCAAGCTCGATCCGACTTTCTCGTCGTACTTCTCGAGCTGACCGTCGATCTTCTTGATCATGGATCGGACTCGCTTGGAGACGGCAATGGCCTTTGGATCAGTCTCCTCGGGTCGCTCCTTGGATTCCTGCCATGTCAGTCATGCACACCTCAACAAAAGAGGCAACTCACAGCCTCAGACAGCATGTTGTCCTCGAGCAAAGTCTGTAGCTCTCGTCGCTCCTTGACAATAGAGGACTTGGCAGTCAAGATATTGAGAGCCTCGGCCAGCTCGCTGAGTTGCTCCTTTGTCATCCTGGCATCATCCTCGACCTCGGCAGGCTTCTCGGTCTCGCCAGCAGCGGTACTAGGCTCAGAAGCAGCAGCTTCGGCTTTAGCGGCTTCCTCTGCTTCCTTGGCTTCTCGCTTGGCTTCCTCTTCAGCCTCTCGAGCTTCCTTCTCTTCCTGCAAACGTCAGCTGGGCCATGTGCTCAATGAACAATGTAGCTCACCTGTTCTTGCTCGGCCTCATCCTCAATGAGCTCTTGCTGTTGTTGCAAGACCTCCAATCGCTGCTTGTAGGTAGCGGCCTCGGACGCGTCGAGCTCGGCTTCGTTGATCTGCCTGTCAGCTAACACCTAATGACTTGGGCGAGTCAGCTTACCAGGTTCTCGGGAAGACTGCTGAGTGTGGTAATCAAAGAGTCCATAACATTATCACCCTTTTGCTCAAAGTTGAACGCTCGACTGAGGACCAAGAGGACACCAGATACACCGTTGATGTAATGAAGTTCGATCCAGGTCATGAGCTCCTCCCTGAGACGAGCTGGCGATACACCCGAGAATCGAATACCTCGAGATTGGCAAGCGGATTGTAGTTCTTTGGTGGTCAGAGAATCGGCTCCTTCAGCGTGGATCATCTACTTGATCAGCTTCAAAGTTCTCTTCGGAGCAAGGCCTAGCTCACCATATCATCGATCCTGACTCGCTCAAGCTTGCTTCGGATTTGATGCTTGAGAATATTGTCGGTACCGAAAGCGTTCACACCGATGTATTTACACATGGAAACAAGCTGAGGTCGACTCAAATTGTCCAAGGTGATGTCATCATGGAACAGCTTGGCGACTCGAATGACATCGGTATCGGAAGGAGTTTCTCCAGTGGATCGTACCTGTACATCAGCTCAGAACCCTATGTGTCGGGTATTTGAAAGCTCACCTTTCGGAAGAATCGCTTGAACTCGTCACTCTTGATGACATTGTCCATCTTGAGACCTGATCCTCGAACTGTTTCTTGAAGGAATTTGGCCATTTCGATTCGAACTCGAAGTAATTTACGTTGCTTCTCCGCCTACCAGTCAGTATCACTCGATCGGGGGGAATTACAAACCTACAGCAGCGAAGTCACCTTCGAAAGTGGAGGGGAGCATGTTGGGGAAGAGCTTCAGTGCTACGGGGAGCAAGAACTCCATGAATGGGATAAGGACGAAAGGTAAGAATGGGATCAAACGCAGTAGATCCGTGGTTGTTCGCTTCAACTGCATCGTCAGCTTGAACCTCGTGACGAGACAAGAAGAGCTCGCCTGTCGTCGCTCACGCCTAGTGAGAGTAGACCCCTGTAACACCTTGTACTGCAGCTTTGCACTAATTTTGATCTCCTGACCAAGCAATTTCGTTCCATGCCAATAATGAGAAGCTTCCTCCTTGACCTTAGCCCATGCTCGAGCAGGTAAGCCCTTTTTGGGCTTCTCATCCCGCTTTACTGCTTTCTCCTGGACCTTCTCTGCTGCTATATCGACAACTTTAGGCGGTATAGAACTGATTGGTAATGGTGGGGAAGGCGGTGCTGCTGAAAGAGGCGGTGTCGTAGCGACAGTCTTGTCTGTCTTGCTGGCGTTGGTGGAAGGAGGTGGTTGGGGGTTTGATGAGGTGGATTGCTGAGTTTGGGTGGTGATTGTACGGTATAATTGAAGACGGGTTTGTAGAGGGGTGAAGGGAATAGAAGGAGCGAGACCGAGGATGGATCGTGAGCGCAGGGTACTGATAGACGCTGCGGCCATGTATTGAGCATTGATTGAGCTAGCTATACTTGTTAGCATCTATGCCCGACGTTTCAAGGCAAAGGACCCACCTCTCAGAGCTGAAGAACGGTTGACTGAATAACTCGCAGTTCTCCCCAAAGCTCCGGCTCCAAGCCTAGAAGAGCTTCCAGTGGACAGCATTACGAGGATATGGTATGATTATGTGTATGAGTTCTGGTATCTATCTACTCTCCCATCCTGCTATAAATCAGATGCTGAATGTGTAGAGTATAAAGAATAGAAAGATGATTCCAAAAACGGCGCGGCAGTTGAGTATCACTAGCCGAAGCCGAAGACGCGCGTGGCCTTCTTTCTCTTGCCACCTCTGCCTTCCATCGACTTCTTGGTAGCTACTCTATCCCTTCTTGCTCACTACACTCTCATGCACACTGTATCTATCTTTGTACTTCACAAGAAGATGTCATGCTTCTACATGTGTTGAGCTATTCCAAAACTTGCGTAAGTGACTCGCGGCAGTCTACAACGTCATAATATTGGGTTTTGCACCCAACAATTGGTTCGAATCGCATGAATCCTCAGTTTCAGACACTCTGACCTAGCAGAAGGACTACTCTTTACATTTACCGTCTATAATTCATGAATTACGCAGCGTGAAGAGTGAAGAAGGAGTTGCTCCTATACCCCCATAATGATGTGGCACAACCACGCGCGTCCGTGCACTAATAGTGTTCCTGGAGGTAATGGTTAGTATTCTTAGATTCAAGTTTATAACATGTCGTTCAGCAACCCCCTGAATGTATGCCTGATACCACCGATACTATACGTCCTGTACTTGATCATATTCCCAACGCCGACAAGACCAACGAAGATTCCACATCTATACTCGGAAGAGCACTACAATTGGATACCGGATAGACATCCAGATGTCAATTGTTACAGGAAATATACCGCAAAGCAATTACAACCATTCAATGGACTGAACGAGAAGCAGAAAGATGGTGGGAAGATATTGTTGGCTATCATGAATACTGGACGAAAGGGGGAAAAGCTGGAGAGGACAGTCTTTGACGTTTCGGCAGGAAGGACTTTTTACGGTCCAGGTCAGTCTTGCTCTCGAGGCTTAGGGTGAGTCACTGACTAAACAGATGGGATGTACGGGAACTTCGCCGGTCGAGATGCGTCACGAGGGATGGCAAAGCAGTCTTTTGACGAGGGTAAGCTTTTTCAACAACGTTACGCAATGAAGCTAACCTGCAGATATGCTCAGCGATGTTAACAAGCCTCTAGACGACTTGTCAGGTCTGACCGACTCCGAAATGTGAGCTTCTTCCGGCCCTTGGCTACTCCATAAGCTAACGTCTAGCTCAAATATGGCAGGATGGCATGGTCATTTCGCGGCCAAGTACACCATTGTCGGTGAGCTAGTCGAAGGTTAGAGAAAATGTATCATGTGAAAAGCGACAACCATTTATTTCTATCGCCATCCTCTGGGTTCACTCAAGGACGTTCGAAAAAGCTGATGATATACGAGGATACTCATCTATATGCAAGACTACTAAACTTGACTGTACTATATACAATACCTATGACAAAATATACAATTCTCCCCTCTCCTGTTACGTCCATAATCAGTACTCGCCCCCTGTGCCGCACAGGTGTCTAAGGATAAAGTCCTGTACTTGAGGCCTATACAAATCCGTCTCATGCCATCCCCCTTCCACAATCGACCACTCATGCCTGATCCCATGTTTCGTAAAATTCTCGTGAAGCTCTACAGCTATATCGTACCTGCTCAAATGAAATGGTGTTCCATCGTCCAGTACCGGATGGTAATCATCTTCGGATCCAACCAAGATCTGGATGTTGGTTTTGTTGATGCGAAACGGATCGACTGAAATGCCGAACAAGGTCTCAGTATCGATCGTCCCGCTAGGCCAGGGTTTTGAAGCGATGAGGGTTGATCCTCCTGGTGCGCCGATCGAGACGGCTGCGATACGTTCCGGCCAAAGGTAGAGGAGTCGATGAACGAACTAATTCATCAGTATTGTTCAGCTGGGATCCTAGACAGACTTACCTGGCCACCTCCACTGAATCCAGCCAAGCCGAATCGCTTAATATCGACAAATCCCCAATCATCCTTCAATTGCTGAAGTGTATCAAAGAGGATAAGGTCGTATCTCTTCCTATTGCCTTGAGGTGCCGTCTCTGCAGGATGCAGTATGTACTTGTATGCGTTACTGCCATCTGGAAACTACTTGATTAGCTATTGATGCCTCGGACGGGAGGGCACAGGCTCACATCGAGTGTTCCAGCCCAGAGAGGAGCCACGATGACCACACCTTCCTTTTCAGCCCTTTCTGCCCAGCTGTTCCTCAACCTCTCTGCGTCCCTCACTGATCCATGAACAAGTACGACCACTTTGAATTCACCATATCCGTCCCACTCCCCTTGTCCATTTTGCGTTTCAGGGACGTCACCCACCCATCGCCTTGAGACCGGATGCGAGCTCGGCAAGTAGATGTAAAATGAAGTTGCTGGATCCGAGCGACTCAGGTAGGCTGTCGATACGGATGACGCTAAGCGTAGCGAGAGGTGCTTGACTGGACAAGTATATAGCGAGGATGTGGGAGTGACAGTACCCGACATAGGTGGTGGAGACGGAGCGATACGATTGAGCTTCAAAGGAGCGAAGGATGGTTGGGGTAGGACAGGTCTACCTCTTATACTTGAGCTCGAGCCCGTGGCCGCAACCAGGGCGGTAGCTGGGGCCGTTGTCGAGGCGTCGACAACATGATCCTGACTAGAATTACTGCTGACAACCAAAGGAGGCATCTTTGGTGATTACTACGAGAAGCCGAGGGTTGTATACTATCATTGCTTCTTTATTAGGGCTGCGCAAGCATTATCGCACGTCCGATTGGACTCGGAATGAGGGTTGTAGAGTAATCTGATCTGGTGTACGGTAGTCGAGGTGTAGTGTAAAGTGTGCAAATCCGAAAAGAAGTTAATCTTATCGCCGGACTGGATTTACATATTGTGGTCCGGACCTAGCTTAGGGGGCCCTTTCTATGCAGACAAGTACATGCATACAACGTTGTAACCATGA
>Ga0308160_10008402_pt1 | contig 10064 bp, 10 predicted proteins | sample PhyFR1_FD_201036 | JGI IMG/M metagenome (GOLD analysis project Ga0308160, IMG submission 201036) | Phyllosphere microbial communities from UC Gill Tract Community Farm, Albany, California, United States - DLSLF.R1 | ecosystem: Host-associated > Plants > Phyllosphere > Unclassified | place: USA...
CTCGTCCGTCGTCGTTCGGGCTGCGAGACGGCGTGCTCGTCGCCCTCGGCGTCGTCATCGCCGCCACCTCGGTGACCGCGGCCGTCCTGGCCGGCACGTGGGAGTTCGTCCTTGCCTGAGCGGGTCGCCGTCGACGACGCCGTCGGGACCCTGCTGCGCCGAGCCGAGGAGGCGCGGGTCGGGTCGCGTCGCGTGGTCCTGTTGATCGACGGCCGCTCGGGCTCGGGCAAGACCACGCTCGGCCGTGCGGTGGCCGCCGCGTGGCCCGTCGACCGGCTCGGACCCGTGCGCCTGGTGCACCTCGACGACGTCTACCCGGGGTGGCACGGCCTCGAGGCGGCGTCCCGCGTGGTCGAGACGTCCATCTTGTCGCCGGTCGAACCGGGATGGCGGCGGTGGGACTGGGAGCACGACCGCGCGGCGGCATGGGAGGTGCTCGACCCGGCCGTCTCGCTGATCGTCGAGGGGGCCGGGGCCTTGACCCGCGCCTCCTCGTCGCTCGCCGACGTCCGCGTGTGGCTGGAGCTCGACGCCGACACCCGCCGGCGACGGGCCCTCGACCGCGACGGCGCCGCCTTCGAGCCGTGGTGGGACGTCTGGGCAGCCCAGGAGGATCGGCACCTCGACCGGTGGTCGCCGACGGGCCTCGCCGACCTGGTCGTCGAGGCCCGGTAGCGCCCGGGCGTCAGAGCACCTGCCGAGCCCGCAGCAGGTCGCCCAGCACGGGCGAGACGGCGAGCGCGAAGGCCGTCGTGAGGTGCACGCGGTCCTCTTTCACGGGGACGGTGCCGACGAACGCCGGACAGAGGTCGCTCACGCAGGTCAGCACCCGCAGGTCGACGAACGTCCCGCCGACCTCGTCGAGGACCTCGCGATCGGCCGCCGCCCGGTCGAGCCACGTGCGGGACGTCCGCGAGATGCAGTCGACCGGGCTGCCGCCTCGCCGGAAGCAGGACGCGATGTCGGCGTCGTCCGGTGGCGGGGTCAGGATCACGACCGACCCGGCCGCGGCGGCCACGCGTCGAGCGTGGGCGCCGAACCCCTCGGACCATCGATCGGGTGTGATCGTGCCCGCTCCGTCCTCGGAGAGCGTCTGATAGGAGTTGGTCACGAGGACGACGTCGGGGCGCGTGTCGTCGATCAGGGCGAGGGTCTCGTCGTTGTGCGCGCGACAGGACTCGAGGATGCCGGCGACGTCGTTCTGGACGCGGATGTCGACGAACGGGCACGCGAACTTGGCCCGGTTGATCAGCGTGAATCCGCCGTCGGGCGACTCGGCGAGGGGGATGAGTGCGTCGAGGTGGTGCATGGCCGTCGAGTCGCCGACGAGCACGACCGTGGTGGTCGCCGTGGGGGAGGCCCACGTGCAGTCGTCGGGTGTGAGGCCCTGGGCCTCGGCGTCGCCACAGGCGAGATGCGGGCTGCCGGTTCGCGTCCCGTCGATGACCGACTCGAGGCTCGGGTCGAGGTCGGGCCACGAGGTGGCCGAGAGCGCCTGCGTGATCTCGGCGGACCACTCGCTCAGGGCGGGCACGTCCAGGGTCTGGTCGTCGCCCGGAGCCGCGGGCCCACCGCTCGTGTCGATGACCACGGACCCGTCCGCCGAGGCGCCCGGGACGACGGGGGGAACGGCCGCCGGTCGGGCGGCCTGGACGGCGACCACGCTCGCGGCCAGGGCCGCTCCCGTGAGCAGGGCGACCCCTCCGCGGCGGTAGGTCGACCGGTGTTCCTGCCGCCACCGTCGCCAGGGGCGTGCGCGAGGGCCGGGCTCGAGGAGGGGCGACGAGAGGAGCGGACGTTCGACGAGGTGGTACGTCGCGGCGGACAGGGCGATCGTGAGCACGAGGACCGTCGGCCAGAGCACCGCCGGGTCGTCACCCAGCACGGACCGGCCGATGACGAGCACGACGAAGTGCCAGAGGTAGACGGAGTACGAGAGGTCGCCCACGATCGACACCGGCCGGCTGACGAGGGGCCCCAGCCACGGCGTCCCGACGCAGCCCGTTCCCGAGGCGAGGACGAGCAGCGTGGCCGCCACGGGCAGGAGGGCGCCGGGAGCCGGGAACGGGACGGTGCTCGTCGTGACCCAGGCCGAGGCCCCGACGCCGATCAGGCCGATCCACGCGAGGGGTGGACGGAGGACGTCGGGAAGCCGGGTCATCGCGGGGGCAGCCGTCGCGAGGAGCGCTCCGAGGGCGAGCTCCCACGCGCGGGTCAGGCTCGAGAAGTACGCCACGGTCGGCGACGTCACGGACTGCTGCCAGGCCCACGCGAACGATCCGAGCACGAGCAGGAGCAGGACGAACCCGAGGGCGACCCGCGGGACGGCCGTCTCGTTCCGCCGCCGGGCGAGAGCGACGGCAGCGAGGACCACGAGGGGCCAGACCAGGTAGAACTGCTCTTCGACGGCCAGGGACCAGTAGTGCTGGGAAGGCGACTCGGGGCCCTGGGCCGCGAAGTAGTCGGTGCCGGTGGACGCGAAGTGCCAGTTCGCGAGGGACGCCACGGACCAGAGGGCGTCGATCGCTGCCGACGTCCCACGGGACGAGCCGATCACGAGCCAGGTGGCCGCCGTGCCCAGGAGGAGGACCAGGACGCTCGCCGGCACGATGCGTCGGATGCGTCGTCGCCAGAAGGCAGCGATCGAGATCCGGCCGTGACGATCGGCCTCGCGGAGCAGAAGCCCCGTGATGAGGAACCCCGACACGACGAAGAACACGTCGACCCCGACGAATCCACCGGTGGGCCGACCCGTGACGTGCTCGACGACGACCATCGTGACGGCGAGGGCCCTGAGGGCCTGGATGTCGAGACGGTGACCGCGCGCGACGGGGGCGGTGGTGGGGGGACGGCGAGGGGCGATGTTTCTGTCGATGGTGTGCACCCGATCTTCTGACGACATGTGGTGAGGCATATATTACCCATGCTCGTGTACCCTGACGGCATGACTGATCCTCTCGTCGAGACTCCGACCCGTTCGCGTCGCAGATTCCTGCTGGTCGGCGCGGCGGGCATCGCGGCGGCCGGTGCCGCGGCGGTCGCTCCCGCCGTGCGGCCCGCTCGCGCCGCCGACGCGCCCTCCGCCGACGCGCCCTCCGCCGACGCGCCTCCTGCCGACGGGTCCGGCGCGGCACCGGTAGGGGGCGTCGCGGCGTCGGACGATCGCACGGGAGTCGACGTCCGTGACCACGGCGCGGTCGGCGACGGTCTGACCGACGACACCGCCGCGTTCGTCCGGGCCGTCGAGGCGGCCAGGGTGGTCCGGGGGCGTGTGCTGGTCCCGGCCGGCACGTACGTCGTCGACTCCGTCACGGTGCCGCTGTTGGTCTCGATCCAGGGCACGGGGGCCGACGTCAGTCGGTACGGGGCCTCCACCGACGGTGGTGTGAACATCCGGCACCTCGCCCGTTCGACGAAGCCGATGTTCGTCGTCGACGGCAACGGTGTCACCCTCGAGGGGCTGACCTTGCAGGGCAACGGGTCGACGGCGCCCCTGGTGCAGGTCGTGAACGGGTTCGAGTCCCGCTTCGACCGGGTGCAGTTGGCCGGCGTCGCCGGAACGGCCCTGCTCGTCGAGCGGGTCAACAACAATCTCTGGTCGGACCTCTTCGTCAACAACTGCGGGTCGGCCGACGCGGCTGCGGTCGTCGTCCGGTCCCCGGTGTCGGGTGGGTCGAACACGAACACGTTCACCTGCGTGAACCTCCACATCGAGGGCAGCGCGAACGTCGCGCTTGATCTCGCCTGGGGTTCGACCGCCGAGTACTTCGTCGAGTTCGTCCGGCTGATCGCCCCGCACATCGAGACGCTGCAGCGGGCGGGCTCGGGCACCGACGCGACCGTGCGCATCGGCAACGTCCGGCAGGTCGAGTTCGTCGCCCCCACGATCTACGGAGGGCCGGGGCCGTTGATCGAGCACGACGAGAAACGACGTCGGGGCGTCGACATCGACGGCGGCGTCCGGCTTCTCGGCGGCGCCCTGCTCGGCGCCGACCCTGCCCAGGTCGGGGCGTCGAGCGTGCTCGTGCGGCTCACGAAGGGTGACGACTTCGCCCTGGTCGGCACCCGTCTCGGCCGGTTCACGCAGGCGGGGGTCGAATTGGCCGAGGGGTACGGCTCGCGGTTCGCCGTCGATCCGACGACGCGCATCGCCTCGACCGGATCGGCCGTCGACGTCGACGACCGTCGCGAGGTCCAGGCCCGGCCGCTCTGGGCCTGGGGCGGTGACATCGGGGTGGGGCGTCGTCTGATGGGCGCCCTCGGTGGTCCGTCGCCCGTGGCGTCGGCCATGGGGCGGAACGGCGACGACGCACCGTCTCCGACCCTGTCGGGTTCCGATCTGCGGGGAACGGTCGCCTTCGGTTCCGGTCGGGCCCGTCGTCCCGGCACCCAGGTGCGGGTCCGCTATTCGAAGCCCTTCACCACGCCGCCGGTGGTCTCGATCTGCCCGGCCTCGAACGCGGCGGCGTCGGCCCAGTTCTTCGTCGTCTCACGCGCCGACGCCTTCGACGTCGAGATGGTCGGCGACCTCGCGGACGGCCTCCCGGCCGACGCCTACCGGTTCACCTACCAGATCATCGGCTGACGGCGGCCTCCGTCAGGCCCAGCCGAGCTCGTGCAGTTGGTCGTCGTCGATGCCGTAGAAATGGGCGATCTCGTGGACGAGCGTGACGTGGATCTCGTCGGCGAGCTGGTCGAGGTCGTCCACGGCGGCGAGGTGCGGTTCGCGGTAGAGGATGATCCGGTCGGGTAGCTCGCCGAAACCGTACTGGCCGCGTTCGGTGAGGGCGACGCCGTCGTAGAGGCCGAGCAGGTCGAGCGTGCCGTCCTCGGGGCGGTCCTCCGTGACGAAGACGATGTTGTCGAGCCCGTCGACCATGTCGTCGGGCAGCAGATCGAGCTGGTCGACGACCATCGCGTCGAACGCCTCCGCGCTCACGTCCGTTGGGTCGAGGCCATCGGCAGGCCGTCCATCGTCGCTCTGGTCCACGCCTGCGAGCCTGCCATCGGGGGCTGCGAGGGCGGTGTGTTCCGCGGGCGGGTCGTCGTCCAGTTCCGTGAGGGGTCGGCTAATCTTTCTGCGGAACGGGAGGCCATGACACATCCTGAGACCCCGGCGACGTCCGACCACGTCGAGAACCGTGACACACGAACGGGACCCCGCAGCGTCGCCGTCGACCTGGTCCGTGTCGTCGGCGTCGTCGCCATCGTCGCGGCCCACAACTGGGGTGAGCGGCCCTGGGCGCATCCGTGGTTCTACACCTGGCACGTCCCGGTCTTCTTCGTCATCACGGGCTACCTCTGGAAATCCGACCGTCGGACGAGCCGCGAGCTCGCGAACCGCGCCCGGACCCTGCTGGTGCCGTACGTGGCCTGGCTCGTCGTCGTGACGCTCGTCATGCAGGGCTTCCTGCTCACGCGCGGGGGGATGGTGACCGACGGGCTGCTCCGGGCGATGGTCCTCGGCGGTTCGCATCTCGCGCGCCCGTACTCGACCTTCTGGTTCGTCACGGCCCTGTTCTCAGCCGCCGTCCTGATGCGTTTCCTGCAGAACCGGGTCGCCTTCCTGCCGTGGGTCGTCGGCGGTCTCGGTCTGGCCTGGGCGGCGACCGACCCAGCCGGACTGAGCGCCGTGCCGCAGTCGTTGGGGCTGGCGCTGCCTGCTCTCGTGTTCATCGGCGTCGGCATGGTGCTTCGGCGCCACCGCGAACGGATCACCGATCCGCTGGTCGTCGGAGCCGTCCTGCTGGTGCCTGCCCTGGTGCTCGGTGGGCGCGGAGTGTTCGCTTCGCTCGACATGAAGATCGGCGTCCTGGGGCAGCCCCTGGTGGGCGTGTTCATGGCGTCGGCCATCTCGTGCGGGGCGATCCTCGTCGCCGAGGGCACGGAGCGATGGCTGCCCCGGTGGACGCGCCGTGTCGTCACGGAGGTCGCTCAGGTGTCGCTGCCGATCATCATGGCTCACACGTTGGTGTTCGCCCTGTTCGAGCAATCCGGGGTGGCTCTGTCGAAATGGAGCTTCGTGGTGGCCTACGGAGCCCCGCTCGTGCTGGGACTCGTCCTAGCTCGCACACCTGCCCGGGCGATCTTCCTCGGTCGCTGAACTCGACCCGGAAGGACGCTGAGTCCTGACCTGCGACCGGAAGGCGCCGGAGCACGAAGAATCCCCTGCCCATCGATGGGCAGGGGATTCCATTCGGGTGAGTAACGGGGCTTGAACCCGCGGCCTCCTAGACCACAACCAGGCGCTCTACCAGCTGAGCTATACCCACCATGTGCACTCGCCGAGGCGATCGCAACGAGAAGACTCTACTACAACCGGGGGGCCCATTCGTCCACGACGGCCTTCGAGATCGCCTGGACGTCCTCTGTGGTGGGGCCGGGGTCCGCGACGAAGCCGGCGCGACGGTAGTACTCGAGTTCGCGGATGGATTCGAGGATGTCGGCGAGGGCGCGGTGGCCGCCGTGCTTCTGGGGGGCGTTGAAGTACACGCGGGGGAACCAGCGTCGGGCGAGCTCTTTGATGGACGACACGTCGACGCTGCGGTAGTGCAGGTGACCGTCGACGCGGGGCATGTACTTCGCGAGGAAGGCCCGGTCGGTGCCGATGGTGTTGCCGGCGAGGGGGGCGTGCTGCTCGGTGGGGACGTACTTGAGGATGTACTCCAGCACCTCGAACTCGGCCTCGGCGAGGCTGACGCCGTTCGGGATCTCGTCGATGAGCCCCGACGAGCGGTGCATCTCGGTGACGAACTCGCCCATGTTGTCGAGGGCGGACTGGTCGGGTTTGATGACGATCGTGAAGCCCGGGTGCACGGGCGTCAGGTCGAAGTCCGTGACGACCACGGCCACCTCGACCAGTTCGTCGACCGAGAGGTCGAGCCCGGTCATCTCGCAGTCGATCCAGACCAGTCGGTCGTTGCTCGTAGCCATTCGGCGAGTCTAGTCCGGTGCCCTTCCGGCACCGCGCCTCCTGCCCCGGACCCGTGCTGGAGGCGCGGTGCGGGTCGGTCAGATCGCGTCGCCGGCTCCGATGGCCTCGGCTTCGACGCGAGCCGGTTCGGGGCCGTCGTCGACCCGGCGCAGGGCGCCGCGCGCGGCCACCACGACGACGAAGGCGACGGCGACGCTCGCGGCGGCGAACACGTAGGCGGCGCTCGGGGCGATGGTGTCGGCGAGCAGGGTCGCGACGGGCGGGGCGACGGCGCCGCCGAGGAAGCGCACGCCCGAGTAGGCGCTGGACGCGACCGAGCGGGGCAGGTCGGTGGCCTCCATGACGGACTCGGTCAGCACGGTGTTGAGCACGCCGAGCACGAGGCCGCCGACGACCACGCAGACCACGAGGGCGGCAGGCGTCCCGACGACGACCGCGGCGGCGACGAGGTCGAGCGCGAGCAGGGGGAGGGCGATGCGCAGCACGGTCGTCCGGCGCAGGCGTGCGGTCAGCAGCGGGGCGACCCAGACGGAGGTGATCGCGAGGCCGACGCCCCAGCCGAAGAAGGTGAAGCCGATGCCGAGCGCCCCGAAGCCGAGCGGGTAGGGCGTGTAGGCGAGCAGGACGAAGAAGCCGATGTTGTAGAAGAGGGCGGTCGCGGCGAGGGCGCCGAGCGCCGGGTTGCCCAGGGCGCGGAACGGTGCCGAGAGCGCCGTCGGCGTGGGTTTCTCCATGGCGCTGCCCTTCAGGAACAGCACGATCGCGATGAAGGCGATCGCCATCAACGTGGTGACACCGAAGAACGGGCCGCGCCAGCTGACCGAGCCGAGCAGGCCGCCGATCAGCGGGCCGATGGCGATGCCCAGGCCGAGTGCCGCCTCGTAGAGGATGATCGCCGAGGCCGTCCCGCCGGACGCCGCCCCGACGATGGTCGCGAGCGCGGTCGAGATGAACAGGGCGTTGCCGAGCCCCCAGCCGGCGCGGAAGCCGATGATCGACCACACGTCGCCGCTGATGGCGGCGAGCAGGGCGAAGACGACGATCAGGGCGAGCCCGATCAGCAGGGTGCGCTTGGCGCCGAGTCGGCTCGACACCCAGCTGGTGAAGAACATCGCGACGCCCGTGACCGCGAGGTAGCTGGTGAAGAGCAGCTCGGTCTGCGTCGGGCTGGCCTTCAGCGACTCCGCGATCGCGGGGAGGATCGGGTCGACGAGGCCAATGCCCATGAAGGCGACGACGCAGGCGAAGGCGATGGCCCACACGGCGGTCGGCTGCTTCAGGATGCTCGGCTCCGGTTCGTGCGTGGTGCGGGCCGAGGCAGGGGCAGGCGCGCTCACGCGAACACCGCCTCGGTGTCGGCGCGGACGTCGGCACGGGTGCCGACCCGCGAGGCCAGCAGGCGGGTCGCGTGCTCGAGCACGGCCCATTCGTCGTCGTCGAGGTCGGCGAACAGGCCGCCGAGTGAGTCGGCGAGTTGCCCCCGCCATTCGGTGAGGGCCGCCGTGCCCTTGTCGGTGATGGCGATCAGCCAGGCCCGGGAGTCGTCGGTGTCGGCGATGCGCTCGACCAGCTCGCCGTCGGCGAGCCCCCGCACGAGCTTGGTCATGGTCGGCTGTGAGACGCGGCTTGCCCGGGCGAGGTCGCCGACGCGCAGCTCGCCGTCGGTCGTCAGGATCGAGAGCGTCCGCCAGACGGCGGGTGAGGTGGTGCGGCCGGTCTCCTGCGCGGCGATGCGCGTCAGGCGATGGGTCGACGTCAGGAGGGATTCCAGGATGTCTGTCGGCTGGGAAGTCATCCGCCAAGTGTATAGCCGAGCTATATAGCTTGGCTATCTTTTTTCGGCGAGGGGAAGCTGGGCGCCGACTCCGCGCCTCCTGGTAGACCTGTGGGCATGACAGACAGCAAGCCCACCGTGGCCGAGGGTTCCGAGTACGTCGTCTTCTTCGACGGTGGTCCGAGCGACGGCTCCACCGACACCCGCATCAGCACCGACGGTTCGTACGACGAGCAGATCACCGACTTCGTCCTGATCGACGGCATGGAGACCGGCATCGTCTACACCGCCACCGAGGCGAAGATGGTCGGCGAGCAGCTCCAGGTGCACTACGCGCTCGACGCGAAGGACAGCGACCCCGTCGACGACCCGGAAGACCGCAACGACGACCGCGACAACTGACGCCGGCGGCTCCGGCCGCGACGACGCACGAGACCGCAGGAGGCGCGGGGGAAGTTTCCCCCGCGCCTCCTCGTTGTCCCCGGCATGATCCTCGAGCTGTACACGTCCGCCTTCTGCGGTCCCTGCCACGCGGCCAGGGCGGTCGTGGCCGAGGCGAGGGGGCTCGTGCCCTCCCTGGTGGTCGACGAGGCCGACGTCGCCGCTCGGCCGGAGGCTGCCGAGCGGCGCGACGTCCGCAGCACGCCGACCATCGTGATCACGCGGGACGACGGCGAGGTCGTCTTCCGCTCACCGGGAGTGCCGACGCTGGACCGCCTGCTCGGGGCCTTGTCCCTCGCGATCTGACCGCGGCGGCCCCCGTCATGGAGGGCTCATAGGATCTCTGCGGCGTCGCCATCGGCCGGTGAAAGGCCGCTGATGGGCTGGCGACCGATCGTGGTCCCATGCCTGACACCGACATCCTGCGTCTCGACATCGTGGTGCCCGTCTTCGACGAGGCCGCCACCCTCGAGGCCAGCATCGCGAGCCTCCATGCCCATCTGACCCGTCACGTCACCGAGACCTGGCGCATCACCGTGGCCGACAACGCCAGCACCGACGGCACGGCGGCCCTCGCCGACGACCTCGCCCGACGCCTGCGGGGCGTGACCGCAGTCCACCTCGCCGAGAAGGGCCGCGGCCGTGCCCTCAAGCAGGTCTGGGCGGCCTCGCCCGCCGACGTGCTGGTCTACCTCGACGAGGACCTCTCCACCGACCTCTCGGCGCTCGGCCCGCTCGTCGCACCGTTGCTCTCCGGCCACTCCGACCTCGCGATCGGCACCCGGCTGAGCCGGTCGTCGCGGGTCGTGCGCGGCGGCACGCGGGAGTTCGTCTCGCGCAGCTACAACTTCCTGCTGCGTCGCACGATGGGGGTCGGGTTCAGCGACGCCCAGTGCGGCTTCAAGGCGATCCGGC
>Ga0308160_10008403_pt1 | contig 10064 bp, 7 predicted proteins | sample PhyFR1_FD_201036 | JGI IMG/M metagenome (GOLD analysis project Ga0308160, IMG submission 201036) | Phyllosphere microbial communities from UC Gill Tract Community Farm, Albany, California, United States - DLSLF.R1 | ecosystem: Host-associated > Plants > Phyllosphere > Unclassified | place: USA...
CGATCCGCTGTACGTCTTCATGGACGCCGACTACGAACAGTTCGAAATCGAAGAAGAGAACCTGGGCGACGCGCTGCACTACCTGAAAGACGGTATGGAATGCGAAGCCGTATTCTATGACGGCAAGGCAATTTCGGTCGAACTGCCGACCACCATCGCGCGCCAGGTGATCTACTCCGAGCCAGCGGTCAAGGGCAATACTTCGGGCAACGTCCTGAAAGAAGCCAAGATCGAAAACGCGATCGAAGCCCACCAGCACATCGTCATGGTGCCGCTGTTCGTGAGCCAGGACGACACGATCGAAATCGACACCCGTACCAACGAGTACAAGAAAGTCGTGCGTAACTAAGCACCGGCCTTGTCGAAAAAAACGCTGCTTCGGCAGCGTTTTTTTTCGTCCATCCATTCCTTCAGAAGCCCGGGACTTTGTGACAACAGCATATGTCTTACTGATATGCTATTGCTTTCAATAAAAACGAGGGATGGCGATGAAGCGCAGGGATTTCGTGCAATTGGGAGCAGGCCTGGTGGCCGGTGTGGCGCTGGCGCATCCCGCGCTGGCGGCGCAGGGCGCCGATGACAGCATTCTCGAGGCCGGCGTGCAGGCCCAGCAGGAAGCGATGCGCAGCGGCAAACTCAGCGCGCATGCGCTGGCGACGCGCTACCTGGCGCGGATCGAGGCCATCGACCGCGCCGGTCCGCGCCTGCGCTCGGTCATCGAGACCAATCCGGATGCGCTGGCCATCGCCCTCGAGCGCGACCGCGAGCGCAAGGCCGGCAAGCTGCGCGGCCCGCTGCACGGCATTCCGGTGCTGTTGAAAGACAATATCGCCACCGCTGACCGCATGAGCACGACTGCGGGCTCACTCGCCCTCGACGGCGTGCGCGCACAGAAGGACGCCCATATCGTGGCGCTGCTGCGCGAAGCCGGCGCCGTCATTCTCGGCAAGACCAATCTGTCGGAATGGGCGAATATGCGCTCGACCCGCTCGTCGAGCGGCTGGAGCGGGCGCGGCGGCCAGACGCGCAACCCGTATGCGCTCGACCGCAACACCAGCGGTTCGAGTTCAGGCTCGGGCGCGGCGATGGCGGCCAGCCTGGCCACGCTTGCGGTCGGTACCGAGACCGATGGCTCGATCGTCTCGCCGGCGTCCACCTGCGGCATCGTCGGCTTCAAGCCGACCCTGGGGCTGGTCAGCCGCAGCGGCATCATCCCGATCGCGCATTCGCAAGACACGGCCGGCCCGATGACGCGCAGCGTGGCCGACGCCGCGCTGCTGCTGGCGGCGCTGAGCGGCGCCGATGCGCAGGATGGCGCCACCAAAGAGGCGCGCGTAGGCGACTATGCGGCTGCCTTGCGGGTCGACGGCCTGCGCGGCAAGCGCCTTGGCGTGGCGCGCGATTTCTTCGGTGGTAACGAGCAGGTCGATGCCGTGATCGAGAAGGAACTGGCGCTGCTGGCGGCGCAAGGCGCGATCCTGGTCGACGTCGAGGTGCCGAATACCGACAAGTACAACGAGACCGAGACGGCCGTGCTGCTGCACGAATTTCGCCCCGACCTCGAAGCCTGGCTGGCGGCGTATGCGCCGCACGCGCCGGTCAAGACCATGGCCGACATCATCGCCTTCAACGTCAAACATGCGCAGCAAGAGATGCCGCACTTCGGCCAGGAACACCTGATCGCGGCCCAGGCCAAGCCCGGGCTGGCGGCGCGCGAATACAAGGAGGCGCTGGCCAACAACCTGCGTTATGCGCGCGAAGAGGGGCTCGACAAGGTGATGCGCGAGCACAAGCTCGATGCGCTGGTGGCGCCTACCGGCGGTCCGGCCTGGCTGACCGATTACGTCAACGGCGACCACTACGGCGGCAGCTTTTCGTCGCCGGCGGCGGTGGCCGGCTATCCGCACATCACGGTGCCGGCCGGCTTCGTGCGCGGTTTGCCGGTCGGGCTGTCGTTCGTGGGCGGGGCCTGGAGCGAGGCGGCGCTGATCGGGATGGCGTATGCGTATGAACAGGCCAGCCGCCGCCGCCGCGCGCCGACCTATCCGGCCACGCTCAAGCTATCAGCCGGCTAAGCTCAGTTTTCCACCGCCCGCTTGGCGGCGACGAATTCAGGGCCCCACAGCGGGTGGCCCTGTTCGCCGGCGGCCAGGTCGAAGCCGGGATCGAGCCGCAGGGCGCGCACGAACTGCTCGCGGCACAACATCTGGCGCCCGGTAACGCAATAGCTGAAGGCGATGTACTTCAGGCCGGTGACGCGGTTGCGTACGCCGGCGCCATTCATCTCGGCCCCGCTCAGGCGGCGGATGGCGCCGTTGTAGTCGCCGTCATTGAACAGGGCGATCCCTTCGCGCAGGGCGACTTCGTCGCGCCCGGCGCTGCGCTCAGTGCGCTCAGTCCGTTCGGTACGCGCCGCGCGCGCAGCAGGCTGGGGCCGCTCGGCGCGTGCACGCACGTCGTCGGCGCGTGGATGGGCGCGCGCCGGCTGCTTGCCGCCCAGGCCGGGCGCGACCTGGGCGCAGCCCGCCATGGCCAGCGTCAGCAGTACGCAGGCCGATAATTTCAGGGATGCGGTGCTTGCGCTCACGGTGTCTTCTCCTCGGTAAAATCCAGTTCGATCACGCCTTTGCCGCCCTTGACCGACTGCACCGTCACGGTGTGCTCGGCGAAGCTGGGGTTGATGATGCGGATCGTGTGCTCGCCCGGCGGCAGGGTCAGGTGCTTGAGCGGCGGACTGGCGCCGCGCTCGACGCCGTCGACAATGATCGTGCCCCATGGCTGCACGACAAGTTTATAAGTGCTGCCGGCAACCGCGGGAGCGCCCTTTGGCGCCAGCTGGATGGCGGTCGGCGGCGCCACGCCCTCGGCCGGGGCGGCGGCGGGCATGGGCGCCGTGGGCGTCGAATTGTCAGCCGCTTCGTCGATCACAGGACCATTCAATGCGGGCGGCGCGGCCTGCGGCAGTGTTACCAGCGGCTCGGCCGCCAGCTCGGCGGCAGGCTGGTTCGCCGTGACGGCCGCAGTCTCGGGTACCGACAAGGCGAGCGCGTCGCTGCTGTCGGTCTGGCGCAGCAAGATCGCCAGCGCCACGATCGCGGCCAGCAGCACGATGGCGGCCATGATCAACAGCGGCCATCGGCTCGAGCGGGCATGGGCGCCAGCGGCCGGCGTCAGCCGTTCCTTGCGCGCCACCTCGGTGATGCGCACCGGCGCGGCTGGCTCGTCGCCCGGCAAGCTTGCTGCAGCAGGCGGACCGAGCACCACGATGCCGAGCATATTGCGCAGCTCTTCGATGCTGTGTGGACGTTGTTCGGGATCAGGCGACATGCAGCGGTCGATCGCCGTCAGGAACGACTCGCTGTAGCCGGGCAGGGCGCGGCCCCGCAGCGGCCCGTCCGGGCGCAGTTCGAGCGTGATGGCGTAATGGATCGCCGCGCCCAGGTCGCGCAGGTCGTCGGGAATGCGCTCGTCGAGCGCCGGCTCGCCACCCTCGGGCAGCAGCATCGGGTCGCCCGAATCGAGGATCATGATGGTGTCGGGCGAGATGCGCCGGTGCGGCATGTGCATGCCGTACTGCACCTCAAGCGACTGCAGCAGCTGGCGGAAGATGCGGCGGCACCAGGGTTCGCTGACCATCTCGTGATTGTGCTCGACGATCTCGCGGACGGTGCGTCCTTCGATCGCGGGCATCGGGATGGGCTGGGCGTCGGGCGCTGGTATGGTGGGCTGATTGATGGTCATGGCATCGTGCCGGTCACGCGGGATGCGTTATCGGGCAACTTGTTTTATTGCAAATGATGCCATATTTGCGCCGCGCACGCGTCCCGCAACGCAACAGTGCGCGGCCCGTGCCAACGGCTGGCCGGCGCCGCTCAGACTTCGATGAAGCGCATCTTGAACCAGCGGCCCTTGATGGCGCCGAAATCCGGGCCTGGCGCCGGGCCGGCGGCGAGGCGCTCGACCGCGGCGCGCGCCACGCTGCGATCGAGCGCGACGTAGCTGTTGAACTCGCCGATATTGATTTTGCCCACCTGTTCCTTGGTCAGGCCGGCGTCGCCGGTCAGCGCGCCCAGCAGGTCGCCGGGACGCAGCTTGGCCTTCTTGCCGCCGGCGATGTTCAGGGTCACCATCGGGGCCGCTGCCGCTGGCTGGTCGAGGCCGCCGAGCGAATCGATCTCGGCCCAGACGGCGGGCTGGTCCTGGTATTCCTCGACCAGGCGCACCCATTTCTTTTCGTTCGGCGCGCACAAGGTATGCGCCATGCCGCTGCCTCCGGCGCGGCCGGTGCGGCCGACGCGGTGCACGTGTACTTCCGGGTCTTTCGAGACATCGACGTTGATCACGGTGTCGAGGTCGGTGATGTCGAGGCCGCGCGCGGCGACGTCGGTTGCCACCAGCACCGAGCAGCTGCGGTTGGCGAACAGCACCAGGATTTCATCGCGTTCGTGCTGTTCCAGTTCGCCGTACAGGGCCAGCGCCGAGATGCCTTGCGCGCGCAGCGCTTCGGCCAGTTCGCGGCAGCGCACCTTGGTGTTGCAGAACGCCAGCGCCGACACCGGACGGTAGTGGCGCAGCAGGCGAGCAACCGCCTCGTCGCGGCCATCGAAGCCGATTTCATAAAAGCGCTGGGCGATCTTTTCGGCGCTGTGCTTGCCTTCGACCGTGACTTCGAGCGGATCGCGCAGGAAGCCGGCAGTGGCAAAGCGGATATCGTCCGGGTAGGTGGCTGAGAACAGCAGCGTCTGGCGCCGCTCGGGCGTGGCCGAGACGATGCCGGCGATCTCGTCATAGAAACCCATGTCGGTCATGCGGTCGGCTTCGTCCAGCACCAGGGTCTGCACCTTGGACAGGTCGAGCGTGGCGCGGCCCAGGTGGTCGCGGATACGGCCCGGGGTGCCGACCACGATGTGGGCGCCGTGTTCGAGCGAAGCGATCTGCGGGCGCATCGACACGCCGCCGGTCAGGGTCAAAATCTTGACGTTGCCGACGCCGCGCGCCAGGCGGCGCAGTTCGCCGGCGACCTGGTCGGCCAACTCGCGCGTCGGGCACAGGACCAGGCCCTGCACCGCGAACCAGGCCGGATTGAGCTTGTTCAGGATGCCGATGCCGAAGGCGGCGGTCTTGCCGCTGCCGGTCTTGGCCTGGGCGATCAGGTCGCGGCCACCCAGCACCGCGGGCAGCGTTTCCGCCTGCACCTGGGTCATGTGGTGGTAGCCGAGGGTAGCCAGGTTGGCCAGGAAGCGCGGTTCGAGGGACAGCGCGGTGAAGGAATCGGATTGCATTCTTAAGCCTCCAGCCGGCAGCGCCGGGCTATTGGGGATCGGGCGCCCAGACCGGCAGGCCGGTCAGGTCGAGTTTATCGTCGCGTTTCCAGACGGGCAGGCCGGTGGTATCGGTTTCTTCGATCAGGCAGAGTTGCTCTTGCTTGAGCGTGCTGCGGCGCGGGCGAGGGTTGCGGCGTGTCGGTTCGGGATGCAAGCCAGGCGCCGGATCGAGCGGTGCGGCAGGCTCGAAGCCCGGCAAGTCGAACGTCGCGTTGTCTTTCTTGTCTCTCATCCTCTGCCTTTTGTAGCCGCAGAAAACAAAAGCCCGGCTCGTTGAGTCGGGCTTCGTGCTGAATTTGGTTGCGGGGACAGGATTTGAACCTGTGACCTTCGGGTTATGAGCCCGACGAGCTGCCAGACTGCTCCACCCCGCGTCTGAGAAAGACAGTATAGCGCGTCCGGCCTGGATTTGCAATCGAGCCCGCCAGGCAGTCGCTGCGCCGCTTCCGCGCAGGCGCCGGCACGTCGCTGCGCCGCTCCTGCGGCGGTGCCGGCAAGTTGCAACGTCGCCCCCGCGCAGGCGGGGGCCCCATGTGCTGCGCCCGGCCAAAGCTCAGCCGGCGGCCCGCAACCGCCACAGGGACGTCACTTCCTGCGCGCGCGCCGCGTGCAGCGGGTCGTCGGCATCGGCGGCGCGTGGGTGCACGGGCCGGGTATCGTGGCGCGCCACGACCTGGAGGCCGGCGTCCGCGATCCAGCCCAGCAGCTGCTCGCGGCTGCGCAGGCCGAGGTGCTCGGCGAAATCGGACATGACCAGCCAGCCTTCGCCTTCGGGTTCGAGGTGCTCGCCGAGGCCACCGAGGAAACCGCGCAGCATGCGGCTGTCGGGATCGTAAATCGCATATTCGATGGCAGAGCTCGGCTTACCCGGCAACCATGGCGGATTGCACACTACCAGCGGCGCGCGGCCTGCCGGGAACAGGTCGGCCTGGATGACCTCGACCTGGCCGGACAGGCCCAGGCGCGCGACGTTCTCGCGCGCGCAGCCGAGCGCGCGCTGGTCCATGTCGGTGGCCACGACCTGCAAGCCGCGCCGCGCCAGCACGCACGACAGCACGCCGGTGCCGGCGCCGATGTCGAACGCGCGCCGGGCGCCCGGCGGCAGCGGCGCCTGCGCGACCAGCTCGACGTATTCGCCGCGCACCGGCGAGAACACGCCATACCAGGGATGGATGCGCTCGTCGAGCGCCGGAATCATCACGCCCTTGCGGCGCCATTCGTGGGCGCCGATCACGCCCAGCAATTCACGCAGCGAGGCGACGTACGGCTCGTCGGCCGGGCCATACGCTTCCAGGCAGGCAAGGCGGGCATCGGGTGCGCGCCGCAGCGGGATGCCGTGGTCGGCCTCGAACGGGATCAAGAGCATCGCCAGCGTGCGGGCGCGCTGCAGCTGGCTCAGGCGGTGGCGGTGGAATGCTTCCGTCGGCGTCGCCTGGGCCTTGCCGGCCTTGGCGCGGCGGCCGCGCTCGCCCTTGTGCTCGATGCGGCGCACCAGCGCCTGCAGCAATTGGCGCGCATTATTGAAATCGCCGCGCCAGAGCAGGGCGGTGCCGTCCAGCGCCAGCCGATAGGCGGCGTCGGCGCTCATGGTGTCGTCGGCCAGCACGACCTTCTTCGGCGCCGGCCAGCCGCTCTCGGAGCGCCACGCCGCCGCGCGGGTTTCGCCGCCTTCCACCCATTCGATGCGCGTCATATCAATGATGGTGCTGCCAGTTGCCGTCGCTCGACTCGACGTACGACCTGACCGCGTCCGGGCTGCCGGTCGCATGGCGTTTGACTTCGCCGCAGGCGCAGATGCCCTGGTAGGGCTGGATGTGCGAGCAGGCGGACACTTTCTGGAGGAAGACTTTGACCGGCTTGGTGCATTTCGCGCACTTGAAGGTCAGGATGCGGGCTGGCTTCATGGTTGGAACTTGTATGGTGAAAGAAAGAGCGGCATTTTACACCCGGTGTCACAACGGTCTGGCCAGGTCGCAATTCGTCGCCAGCAGCACCAGTCCACGACGTCGCGATCGTGTTTCGGTGCGCTCATGCATGCGGCTACCGAACCCGCTACCGCGATTGCATCGAAGCGTCATTCCACCACCACCGCGCTGCTCCCGCCCCCCGCCGGCCGCACCAGCACCTTGGTCGCGATCCGCTCCGTCATCTCCTGCACGTGCGAAATCACGCCGACCTTGCGTCCGAGCGACTGCAGCGCATCGAGCGCATCCATCGCCACGCCCAGCGTTTCGCTATCGAGGCTGCCGAAACCCTCGTCGATGAACAGCGACTCGACCCGCACCCGGTTCGACGACAGCGAGGCCAGGCCGAGCGCCAGCGCCAGCGACACCAGGAACGACTCGCCGCCCGACAGCGAATTGACCGAACGGACCTCGCCGCCCATGTCCTGGTCGCGCACCATCAGCGCCAGCGACGGCATGCCCTGGTAGCTGACCCGCTCCAGGCGGTAGCGCTTGGCGAGCTGCCCCAGGTGGGCGTTGGCGTAGCCGAGCAGGACGTCCAGCGTGAATTGCTGCGCGTAGTTGCGGAACTTCTTGCCGTCGCTCGAGCCGATCAGCTCCGACAGCTTGCCCCAGCGCTGTTCGAGCGACTGCTGGCGCTCGATCTCGGCCAGGCTCGATTCGGCCTGCTGGCGCCGTTCGTCGTCCTGCATCACGCGTAGCCGCAGCGCGGTTGCCGCTTCGATGGCGGCCTGGCGTTCGGCGCCGAGCGCGTTGAACACCGCTTGCACCGCCTCGAGCGGCTGGCCATCGGGCGGCGCCGATTCAAGGTGGGCCGCGCGCTGGGCGCGGCGTTCATTCAGGATCGTCGTTGCATGGCCTATTTCGGTCTCGATCGCGTGCAAGGCCGTGCGTTCCTGCGCCAGCCAGGCGGCGCCGACCTGCAGCAGGCGCGCCAGTTCGTCGGCGCCGTCGATCTCGTCCAGGCCGCCGGCGTCGCGACGGTATTCTTCCAGCCAGTCGGCCAGCGCCGTGGCGGCCGCCGCGCCTGCGCTATCGAGTTCGCCGATCCGTTCGGACAGCTGGGCCAGCGCCGCGCGCGACCGGGTTTCGCCTTGCTCCGCTGCGTTGGCGGCCAGCTGGCGCGCCGCCAGCTGTTCGCGTGCGCCGGTGACGGCCGCGCCCAGCGCGCGCTCGACTTCCTGCAAGGCGCGGCCCTGCCACAAGGCGGCGCGCTCGGCGCGCTTGCTCGCCAGTTCACCATCGATGCGTTCGTACTCGGCCGACAGGCGGGCGCCGGCCGCATCGATCTCGGCGATGCGTGCGTGCGCGGCCGAGGCTTCCACCTCCAGCGTGGCGATGGCCGCTGCCGCGCGGGCCAGGGCCTCGGTCTGCTCGCGCCATTGCGCCGCTTCGTGCGCGCGCGCCTGGCGCCAACCGGCCGGATCGCGGCGCCACGCCGCTTGCCAGCCGTCGCCCTGGGCGGCCGCCAGCGGCGGATCGAGTTCGGCCAGCACGCCATCGAGTTGCGTGGTGGCGGCGGCCTGGCGTTCGCTCAGGCTCTTGAGCTCATTGCGCAGGCGCGCCGCCGCTTCGCGCTCGGCCTCGGCGTCCTGGCGCAGGCGCGCCAGCACCGCTTGCGCGGCGTCGACGTCGCGCTGGGCCGCATCGCGCGCGGCGCCGGCGCTGCGCCACGCCTGTTCGCGTCCCGACAGCGCGTCGAGGGCCGTGCGCAGATCGCTGCGCTGGGCCCCGAACCAGTCGCCGCGCTGTGCTTCGTCAGGCGCTTCGGCTGCTACAGGATCGCTGTTCCAGGCTTGCAGCAAGGCGGCGACGCGCGCGTCGATCGCAGCGCGTTCGTGCGCCAGCGCCGCCAGCCGTTCCTGGGCGGCGTTGACGGCTGCCTGTTGCGCGGCCTGCAGCGCGCCGTTCTCGCGCACCCGCGCGCGGCAGGCGTCGACTTCGGCGCGCAGGCCCGCGAGCATGGCCTTCAGTGGTCCGTCCTGATGGGCGTAAGGATGGTCGAGCGCGCCGCATACGGGGCAGGGGTCGTCGTCGGCCAGGCTGGCCCGCAGTTGCTCGACATCGGCGGCGCAGGCCAGTTCGGCCGCGCTCAGCGAGCGCTCGGACTGGGCCATGGCCGCTTCCAGCGCCGGCGCGGCGCCAGCCGCTTCGGCCAGGCTGCGTTCGGCGGCCGCGCCTGCGGTCCCGGTACGGTCCGCCTCACGCGCGAATCCGTCCAGCGTTGCGCGCGCCGCCGACCACTCGGACCAGACGCGTTCGGCGGCCGCCAGCCGTTCGCGCCGGCTTTCCAGCGCCTGGCGCTCGGTCGTGAGCGCCTGCGCATCGATGCCTTCGAGGGCGGCCATCGCGGCGCGCCGGTGAGTTTCCAGGGCGTCGAGCCGCTCCAGCGCCTGGCCCAGCGCGCCGGTGGCCTGGGCCTCGCGCCCCGCCGCCTGGTCGGCCGCCGTGCGGGTTGTCTCCAGCGCCCCCTGGCCGGCGGATAGGGCCTCGAGCGATTGTCCGGCCTGGCGCAGCAGGCGTTCCCATTGGGGCCAGGCGGCGGCCACCGCCTCATGGCGCGACTGGGCTGCCAGCCAGGCGGCCGCACCGTCGCGCAGCTGACGCATGCGCGCCAGCTCGTCGGCCTTGGCCTGGTGCTGGTCGCGCGCCTGGCGCGCCTGGGCCCGCGCCGCCTCCAATGCGGCTGTCGCCTGCGCATGGCTCGGCGCCAGCGCGTCCAGCGCCGCATCGAGCGCCTTGGCCTGGTCCAGCTGCGGCGTGGCGACGCGCAGCG
>Ga0308160_10008404_pt1 | contig 10063 bp, 10 predicted proteins | sample PhyFR1_FD_201036 | JGI IMG/M metagenome (GOLD analysis project Ga0308160, IMG submission 201036) | Phyllosphere microbial communities from UC Gill Tract Community Farm, Albany, California, United States - DLSLF.R1 | ecosystem: Host-associated > Plants > Phyllosphere > Unclassified | place: USA...
TCATGCTCATTTCGATGATCCCCACGAGGACCAGCATGAGCACGGGCGCGATGATGGCCATCTCGACGAGTGTGGCGCCAGATTGACGTTGGAGTCTCTTAAACAACATATTCGGGCAACTGTGAGCGTGTGCGTTGGTTGTATGCGATAAACTGCAGGGATTCTACAGGGCAATAATCACGCCCTGTAACCGTTTTAGCGAGGAGGCCACGCGTTTGTCGGCGCGCAACAACATGAGTTGGTACCCTGATATCCGTCGTTTGATCGCCGCCGCACGGCGCACGCCCGGCGCCACGGCGCCATCGGCCGCCGCGCCTGAAGCTGAAGCCTGGATGGTGTTCGGCATGCGCGTGCTGCTGTCGGTGTCAGCGCTGCTGACCCTGTATATCGGCCCCGGTGGCGTGGTCGCTTCCAGCGCCTGGACCTGGCCGGTGCTCGGCGCTTACGTGCTGCACAGCCTGACCTTGCTCGTGATCGCGAGCTATCGCGCGGGTTTCTGGCACGGCCCCAACATCTACTGGATCGACATCTTCTGGTACGGGCTGATCGTCGTTGCCACCGGCGGAGGCACCAGCCCGTTCTTTTCGTTCTTTCTGTTTGCGATCCTGGCCACGTCGTTTCGCCACGGTTTCGACGCCGGCGCCAAGCTGACGCTGGGCGCGGTGGGCATCGTGAGCCTGTCCGTCGTGCTGGTGCAGGGGTTCCAGTCGTTTCACATCCTGCTGCTGCGCGCGACCTTCCTGCTTGCGCTGGGCTACATGATTGCGTTCTGGGGCGGCCTGTCCGTTGACCAGCGGCGCCGGCTGGCGCTGCTGCGTGACGTCAGCCGGCTGTCCAACCCGCGCTTCGGCGTGCAGCACACGCTCGATTCGCTGATGGACAAGATCCTGCGCTACTACGGCGCCAGCACCTGTACCTTGCTGATGCAGGACAGCCACCAGCGCTGGATCCTGAATACGGCCCACCACCCGAGGGCAGGGCGCCCGATCAGCCGCAGCCGGCCCGATGCGGCGGACGTACAGCCGTTGCTGGCGCTGGCATCGGGCGCCACGCTGTACCGCGGCCCCGGCGCCGGACTGCTGCGCCTGCTGCCGGGCGGGGTATGCGCGGTGCGCCTGGCCACCGGTGAAAAAGAGTGGTCCAAAACGGACATGGATGCCTGCGGCCACGTGGCGGATCTGCTCGATACCGACGGTTTCGTCAGCGCGTCGCTGCCGCTGCGCAAGGGCAGCGGGCGTATTTTCGTGACCGGCAGCCGCCTGCGCCGTAGTGATGCGACGTTCCTGAAGCACATCGTGCAGCAGGCGTTTCCCGTCATCGAGACCATCGATCTGCTCGACCGGCTGGCGTCCGAGGCGGCGTTCCGTGAACGCCAGACCATCGCGCGCGATCTGCACGACAGCACCATTCAGCCGTATATCGGCCTGCGCCACGCGGTGGCGGCGATCCGCAACGGCGCCGGTGAGGACAGTCCGGTTGTGCCCGAACTCGACCGCTTGCTGGCCATGTGCTCGGACGTGATCGGTGACATGCGCGACTTCGCGCAGCGTTTTCGCAGCGGACGCCAGGAAGAACCCGAACTGCTGGTGGCGCTGCGTCGCCAGTTGCGCCAGGTGCAGAATTTCTATGGCGTGGACGTGATGCTCGAGGTGCAGGGTGAGGGCGTGGCCAATGACCGTATGGCGGCCGAGGTGTTCCAGATCGTCACCGAAGGCATCAGCAATATCTGCAAGCACACGCGGGCGCGCACGGCCGGCGTCGTGATCGAGGACGACGCCGGCCAGCTCGCGATCGACATCTTCAACCCGGTGACCGATGGTGCTGTGGCGCCGAAACCGTTCGTGCCGCGCTCGATCGCCGAGCGGGTGGCGGCGGTGGGCGGCACGCTGGGCGTCGAAGCCGACGCGCGCCAGACGCTGCTGCGCATCCGCATTCCGGTCTGACCGGCACCGATACAACGTAATGGAGAAACCATGACCATCCGCATCCTGCTCGTGGATGACCACAAGACCATGCTGTGGGGCCTCGAACGCCTGATCCAGGCCGAGGGCCCGTCATTCACACTGGTGGGCAGCGCCAGCGATGGCGCCGAAGCCACGGCCCTGTGCGCCGCGCTGCGCCCGGATATCGTGCTGCTCGACCTCGACCTGAAGGGCAGCAGTTCGATCGACTTCTTGCCGGCGCTGGTGGCCAATGGCAGCACGCGCGTCGTGATCCTGAGCGCGAACCGCGACCAGGGCACGCTGGCGGCTGCCGTGAAAGCCGGGGCGCGCGGCGTGGTCAGCAAGGAAGCGCCGACCGACGACGTGTTGCTGGCCGTGCGCAAGGTGCATGGCGGCGAGCTGTGGCTCGACCAGTCGCTGATTCAGGCGCTGCTGGGCCAGCTGGTGGCGCCCGCGCCAAAGGCCGATCCGGAGGCTGATCGCATCGGCACGCTGACGGCGCGCGAGCGCGACGTGATCGGCATGATCGTGCAGGGCAAGGGCGCGCTGAACAAGGAACTGGCCGAACGCGCGTTCATCTCGGAGCGCACGCTGCGCAATCACCTCACCACCATCTACCAGAAGCTGGACGTGGCAAACCGCCTCGAGTTGTACGTCTACGCCATCAAGCACGGCCTCGCCTGAGGCCTTACCTTTGGCGCAGTCAGCGTTGTCTATTGATGACGCCGATTGCGATGCAGAACAATTGTTCTGCAGAACTGACCCGCCCGCCATCCAGGGCCCAGCGCCAACCCGGATCATTGCGCAGATAGCGTGACGCCACGCCGCGAAAGCCCAGTAGCCAGGACTTGAAACGCCCGTGGCAAGCGTTCACGTTCTGCAGGTGAATGGCGCGGCCGCCCGCATGCCTCGTGCGCACGCCGGCACGCAGATTGACTGCCTCGTGGGCAATCCTGCACTTGCGTGCGAAAGCCCGATAGGCAGCATGGCTGTCGGTGATCAGCAGTGCCTGGGGATCGAGCCCGGGCAGCAAGTTCGACTCCTGGCGTTGGGGCAGGCGTTGGACCATGGGACCGCTCATCAGTTCAAAGCCCGCCTCTATTTAACGTTGACTGCGCCTCACCTCTTGCTCCAGTCAGAATGCGCCGCAGGGCGACCCAGGACAAATGTACCGGGTTGCCGTGGCGCAACGTACCTTTTAAAAAGGTAGTTTTGACGGATGGCAACAAAGTTCGTGGTCCGTATGATTCAACTCATGCGCTGCGTATCGTGACATGCGGTACGACGGCAGGCGAACAGGAGCGAACGGTGCACGACAGAGAAGACAACCCGGAACAGCAGTATGAAAGCAGCAACAACCCGGCCATGTCGTATGTCGTTCTCTCGGTTCTGCTTGCAGTTGTCTGCTTCATCGCGGCAATGGCTGCATGGACGAGCGCATAAAAGCCAACCTGCTAACCCTTGATTACCGACCCTTGAAAGGATCCACCATGAACTTCATCAAAAACCTGATCAAAGAAGAAGACGGCGTTACCGCCATCGAATACGCACTGATCGCATCGCTGATCGCCGGCGTCATCATCACCGCCGTGAGTCTGCTGGGCGGCAACATCAGCACCATGTTCACGAACCTGGCAGGCAAGATCAACCAGACGCCGAAGTAATTGACGTTCCGTCCGCCACTTGGTGGACCCGATCCGGCACGGGCTGTCCCGCGGCCGGATTTTTTTTACCCGGAGAATTCATTGTCAACTCTGCCACTCCTGCTGCTGTTCGCTTTGCTAGGCGCCGCCGTCATCACCGATGTGCGTGCGCGCCGCATCCCGAATGCCGTCGTGTTTCCGGGCATGCTCGCTGCGTTCGCGCTGCATGCGCTGCTGCCGGCAGGGGCAGGGTTGTTCAGCACACCGGTCGGCGGGCTTGGCCTGCTCTCGGCGCTCGGCGGCTTCGCCCTGGGCCTGGCCCTGCTGCTGCCGATGTACGCACTGCGCCTGATGGGCGCCGGTGACGTCAAGCTGCTGGCGATGGTGGGCGCCTTTGTCGGCGCCGGGCAGATCCTCGTCGTTGGCCTCGTCACGCTGGTGGCCGGCGGCGTGCTGGCGCTGGTGTTTGCGGCCTGGCAGCGCAATCTGCGCCGCCTGGTTGCCAACGCGTATCACATGGCGCTGCACACGACCTACTCGGCACTGGCCGGCGCGGTTGCCGCGCCGACGGTGCCACTCGAAGCCGCCAGCGGCCGCCTGCCATACGCAATCGCGATTGCCACCGCCACCGTGGGCTGCGTGCTGTGGCTGCGCGTGCACGGGGAGATGCCGTTGTGAGCCTCGCCCTGCTTGCACCCGCAAACGCGCCAGCCGACGCCAGGGCAGCGCGCACGGTCGACGAGACCGGCTTGCCGTTCCTGTTTCTGGCCGAATTGCTGGGCAAGATCCTGTTCCAGCGCGGCCAGCTGCGCCTGGCCGAACTGGCCGCGCACACCAAGCTTAATGTCAGCGTCATCGATCCCTTGATCGCGTTCCTGCGCAGCGAAAAGCTGTGTGAAGTCGCGCGCATCGGCAACAGCGGCACCGATGCCGACCTGTGCTACATCCTCACCGAGGCTGGCCGCGCGCGTGCCCAGGCCGCGCTGGGCCGCAATGCCTACGCTGGCCCGGCGCCCGTCACGCTGGCTGCCTATGTCGCCCAGGTCAAGGCGCAGAGCGTGGCGAACATGCAGGTCACGCGCAGCGCAATGGCCGCCGTGTTCGATGGCGTCGTCGTCAATCCGGTCGTGCTCGACCAGATCGGCGCCGGCATGAATTCGGGCCGCGCACTGTTCCTGCACGGCGTGGCCGGCAGCGGCAAGACCTATCTGGCCGAGCGCCTGCGCGACCTGCTGATTGGCACGATTGCCGTGCCGCACGCGCTGATGGTCGACGGCGAGGTGATTCCGTTCTTCGACAATGTGCAGCACTGCGTGACCGAAGCGGCGGTGACCGACGCGGCGCTCATCGAAGCACCGGGCCTGGACCGCGGCAGCGCGCCCGACCTGCGCTGGATCCGCGGCGTGCGCCGCCCGGCCGCGCTGGCCGGCGGCGAACTGACGCTTGACATGCTCGACCTGCGGTTCGACCCGCACACCCGCCTGTACCAGGCGCCGCCGCATCTCAGGTCGAACAACGGCATCTTCATCATCGACGACCTGGGGCGCCAGCGCTGCACGCCGGAAGCATTGATGAACCGCTGGATCGTGCCGATGGACCGCAATGTCGACTACCTGACGCTGCATACCGGCCACACGTTCCAGGTGCCGTTCGACGTGATCGTCGTGTTCTCGTCGAACTTCGTGCCGCAGCGCCTGTCTGATGGCGCCTTCCTGCGCCGCCTTGGCTACAAGATCGAGGTGCCGGCAGCATCGACCGATGAATACACGCGCCTGTTCCGCCAGGCGTGCGAGTCCGTCGGCGTGGCGTTCGACGCAGCGTCGTTCGATTACCTGCTGGCCTGCCACCGCGAGCGCGGCGTGCCGCTGCTGGCCTGCTACCCGCGCGACCTGATGCGCCAGTTGCGCGACCTGGCGCGCTATGAAGACTGCGCGCCTGAACTGTCGCGCCGCACCCTGGACTGGGCCTGGGACAACTATTTTGCCGCGGGCGCCCCGGGCCGGCCCGCCTCACAAGAACGCCGCGAACGCGGCACGACGGAGTATGAACATGCGTAATTCGAGAGCGATCCTGATCATCGGCGTGGCGCTGCTGCTGGCGCTGGGCGCCGTGGTACTGGCGGCCAAGTGGATGGGCGAGCAGGGCCCGGCGGGCACCCGCGTGGTGGTTGCCGCCACCGAGATCGGGCAGGGCGCGCGCATCCTGCCGGCCAGCCTGCAACTGACCGACTGGCCCGCCGGCTCGATGCCGCCTGGCGCCATCACCGACATGAAGCTGCTCGAAGGGCGCATTGCCCGTGGCGATATCGCCCGCGGCGAACCGGTGCTCGAATCGAAGCTGGCGCCGGCCGGCACGCTGGGCGGCCTGTCGGCGGTGGTGGCCAGCGGCAAGCGCGCGATGACCGTGCGCGTCAACGATGTCGTCGGTGTCGCCGGTTTTGCGCTGCCTGGCAACTACGTCGACATCCTCGTGAACCTGGCGCCCACCAACAGCGATCTGGCGCAGAACGCCGGCTCGATCTCGAAGATCGTCCTCGAGCGCATCCTGGTGCTGGCCGTGGCGCAGGAATCGGCCGTGGACGACACCAAGCCGCGCGTCGTCAATGCCGTGACGCTCGAGCTCACACCAAACGAGGTCGAAAAGCTCGATCTGGCCCGCTCGATCGGTTCACTGTCGCTGGTGCTGCGCAACCAGATCGAAGCGCAGCCGGCCAACACCACCGGTGCGACGCGTGAATCGGTGCTCGGCCTGCCGGCACTGTCGGCGCAGGCCCCGGCGCCGGTACGTGACCCGGCGCCACGCATTGCTCCTGTTACCCCACGTCAGCCCAGCGCGCCGCGCGACGGTGTCCTGGTGATCCGCGGCCTGGACGCCGCTTCGCAAAGCTTTTGATTGAAGAATCCGTCATGACCACATTGACTCACAAGACCCTGCTGGCCTGCGCCGTCGCGTTGACGCTCGACGCTCATGCTGCCCCTGCTGTCCCCGCCGGCAAGGTGGACGCCGCCGTCGCGAGCGCCCCAGCGGCTGACTGCATCGACCTGCGCGGCGGCGCCAATGGACGGCTCCAGCTGATGCGCGGCAAATCCGTGCTCAAGCGGTTCTGCACACCGGCCGGCGCCGTCATGGTGGGCGACCCGAAAGTGGCCAACGTCGTGGTCCCGGGCGCCAGCGAAGTCGTGATCGTCGCGCGCAGCGTCGGCAGCACGAACCTGATCGTGTCCGGACGCGACAAGCGTTCCACGGTGATCGACCTGGATGTGGCGATCGACACATCGGCGCTGCGCGCGCAGTTCGATGCGCTGTTCCCGCGCGAGCGCGGTATCCGCATCGGCGCCAGCGGCAATGCCGTGGTGCTGTCGGGGATGGTCAGCGATGTCGGCGTGGCCAGCCAGCTGGTGGATCTGGCCACGGCGTTTCAGGAAAGTGCAGCGCCTGCCGCTGGTGGCCAGGCCGACAGCGGCGCCGGCAGCCCGTCGCCGCTGTCGGTCGGCGCCCCGGCGGCACCGGCCGCAGGCTCGGCGAGCGCCGCGAAGGTGCTCAACATGCTGTCGATCGCCGCGCCGCAGCAGGTCATGCTGGAAGTGAAGATCGCCGAAATCTCGAAGTCGCTTGTCGACCAGCTGGGCGCCAAGGCGGGCTTCTCCAAGACCAACGGCAACTGGACCTATGCTGCCGTATCGAGCCTGCTCAGCGGCGGCGCCGGCGCCGTGACTGCCGTGGGCACCGGCATCAAGGAATTGACCATCGACGGCGAAAAGCGCGATGGCCTGATCAAGATCCTGGCCGAGCCGAACGTCATGGCCATCAGCGGGCAGGAGGCGAGTTTTCTTGCCGGTGGCAAGATCTTCATTCCCGTCGCGCAGAATTCCTCCAGTGGCGCGGGCCTGATCACGCTCGAAGAAAAAGAGTATGGCGTGGCGGTGAAATTCACGCCGACCGTGCTGGCGGGTGGCCGCATCAACCTGCGCGTGGCGCCGGAAGTGTCGGAACTCAATCGCGAAGGCATCGGCATCACCACGCCCGGCGCGACCAACAACAGCGCGACCGCGATCCTGCCATCGTTTACCACGCGGCGCGCCGCAACCACGGTGCAGCTGCAGGATGGCCAGAGCTTCGCGATCGGTGGCCTGATCCGCAATAACGTGACCAGCACCATCAAGCGCTTTCCGCTCCTGGGCGACGTCCCGGTACTCGGCGCGCTGTTTCGCAGCAGCGACTTCCAGAATGACCGCACCGAACTGGTGTTCATCGTGACGCCACGCCTGGCCAAGCCGATGCAGTCGCAGCCCGCATTGCCAACCGACGAGTACGTGCAGCCGACCCGCGCCGAATTCCTGCTCGGCGGCCAGCTCGAAGGCCGCGCCGCCCCTGTCGCACAAGAGAATTGATCATGAAGACGACCATCACCGCCATCCTCGCCGCATCCTGCACGCTCCTGCTGAGCGGCTGCGCGACCGACACGCCCGCCGGCACCGGCCATACCGTACGCAACATCATGGCCAGCCAGATCATCGCGCCGCAGGGCAAGCGCTCGGTACCGGGCAGCGATGCACGCACCGCGATCCTCGCCTACAAGAATTACCAGGGCTCGTTTGCTACGCCCGCACCGCAGGTCGAGATCACGGTGTTCGGCGGGAAGAAGTAGAGGCCACCATGAAAATCGCAATCCTTTCGCGCGACGAGCGCCACCTGATCGAGCTGTCGCGCCAATTGCGCGCCCGCCCGGGCAGCGACGAAGTCGACATGATCGCCGGCACGCCGGCGCGCCTGTCGACGATGAGCGACGACGCCATCCCCGACCTGCTGGTGGTCGACCAGCCGCGCGCCGACGAGGGTGACCTCGACCAGCTCGAGCGGCTCGGCCACCTGTTCCCGCGCATGGCCTTCATTGTGCTGTCGGCCGACCTGTCGCAGGATTTTTTGCTGCGCGCGATGCGCGCCGGCGTGCGCGAAGTGCTGCCGGCCGCGCCCGCTGCCACCGACCTGATCAAAGCCGTCGATCACATCGCCGAGAAGTTCGGCAGCCAGGGCGCGGTGCAGGGCAAGGTGCTGGCGTTCATTTCGTGCAAGGGCGGCAGCGGTGCGACCTTCCTGGCCACCAACCTGGCTTACGCGTTGTCGGCGGGCGGCACGAAGCGCGTGGCGATGATCGACATGAATCTGCAGTTCGGCGACGCGTCGCTGTTCGTCTCGGACAGCAAGCCGCTGGCCACGTTGTCGGATGTGGCGACCCAGATCCACCGGCTCGACCCGTCGTTCCTGTCGTCGAGCATGGTCGCCGTCACGCCCAACTTCAGCGTGCTGGCCGCGCCGTCCGACCCGGCCCACGCCAGCGACGTCAAGCCCGAACACATCGACGCGATCATCAAGCTGGCGCGTCGCCAGTACGATTTCATCGTGCTCGACGTCGCGCGCAGCCTGGATCCGGTGACGATCCGCGCGCTCGACCATGCCGACACGATCTACCCGGTGCTGCAGACGACGCTGCCGTACATCCGCGACGGCAAGCGCCTGCTCGACGTGTTCCGCAATCTGGAGTACGGCAGCGACAAGGTCGAAATCGTCGTGAACCGCCACGACAACAACAGCGACATCAAGCTCAAGGACCTCGAGCAGGCGTTCGACACGACGCATCTGCGCACGATGCCGAACCACTACGATGCGGCGGCCAAATCGGTCAACCAGGGCGTGCCGATCACGCGCCTGGCGCCCGAAAGCCCTCTCAGCGCAGCCTTGATGACGATGGCGCGCAGCCAGACGGGCGAGGCGGCGCCGCAAGCGGCGGCGGGCGTGATGGCGCGCCTGTTCAAACGGCGCAAGACTGACGTATGACCCGCGAATTGTCCAAGGAGTCCAACGACATGAACATGATCCCATCCGCTTCGCTGCGCGAACGCCTCGGCAGCGCCGCGCTTAGCAGCAGCACCAGCACGATCGCGGGCGTACCGACGCGCGTGACCACCGGCGCCCCGGCGCCGCGCGTTGGCGCCGTGCGCGGCGGGCCGATCGACAACCGCGCCTACCACCAGCTCAAGTCCCGCATCCACGAAGCACTGCTTGACCGCATCGACCTGGAAAGCATGCAGCGCCTGAACGGCGATCAGATCCGGCAGGAACTGCGCCTGCTGGTGGAGCGCCTGCTCGAAGAAGAGATGGTCGTCATCAACGACGCCGAGCGCAAGATGCTCACGCGCGACATCCAGAACGAGATGCTGGGATTCGGCCCGCTCGAGCCGCTGCTGGAAGACCCGACTGTCTCGGACATCCTGGTCAATACGCACAAGCAGGTGTATGTCGAACGGCGCGGCAAGCTCGAACTGACCGACGTGACCTTCACCGATGAAGCCCACCTGATGAAGATCATCGACAAGATCGTCTCGCGCGTGGGCCGCCGCATCGACGAATCGAGCCCGATGGTCGATGCGCGCCTGCCGGACGGCTCGCGCGTGAATGCGATCATCCCGCCGCTGGCGA
>Ga0308160_10008405_pt1 | contig 10063 bp, 18 predicted proteins | sample PhyFR1_FD_201036 | JGI IMG/M metagenome (GOLD analysis project Ga0308160, IMG submission 201036) | Phyllosphere microbial communities from UC Gill Tract Community Farm, Albany, California, United States - DLSLF.R1 | ecosystem: Host-associated > Plants > Phyllosphere > Unclassified | place: USA...
TAGCGAGCATACGGGTTGCCGCAGCCCATCGTTGATCTTGAGTGTCCATCGCTTTGGGATTGACAGTTGATGAGATTGAAAGAACACTGAGAACAGTGGCGGAGGTGGAGCATCCCTGAATCCTATTCTCGGTCTTCTTCACCGCTTTACGGCCGAGCATGATTTCGCCATAGTATCTACGTGAAGTGATGCATTCATGATCGTATACGTACAGACTGAGTCGACAGGGATCTATTCTCTATTATCTATGCTCTAGGTCGCTTTCGGCTACCATCGCCTCCGCCCTCTCCTCCTCCTCCTCCACCTGAAGCACCATTGAATCCACCACCACCACCCCTAGCCGCTCCTCCTCTGCCCCTGGATCCACCTCGAGCACCCCCTCCTCCACCACCTCCTCGTCCCATACCACGCCCACCACCACCGCCGCCTCCTCCTCGACCGCCATTAGGCGCACCCTGACCTGACGAGAAACCTCCCTGCCTAGCTCCTGATGGTCCAGCAGAGACCCGAAGACCCTTGGTACCCTTCAATCCCATCTTTCCAACAGTCTTGGCTTCCAAAGATGGAACCTGACCTCCTTCGTCGTAGCCCAAAACTTCGAGAGCGTATTGATTACCATGTTCCACGAGGGTCGTCTTGTCCCATCCAAGTACTCTTGTTGACGAGTTGTAGTATCCCAACCAAGCTTGGTATGCTTGTGCTTTCGCGGTGTTGGAAACGTGTTTGAGAGCAGCGTTAATTTGGGTCTGAGCAGAGGCGAGCGAGGAGGCGGGCAGTGTCGTGGACTGCAGAGGTAGAGCTCGGATAATGGGTAGTCGGAGGAAGTGTTTTTCGAATTCTCCGAGAATCAGGATACCATGTCCCTCTTCTCCAGCCCTAGCTGTTCGACCGAGTCGATGGATGTCTGATCGTCAGCTTACAGCCCAATATGTCTAGAATAGACTCACACTGCTCCTCGTTACTTGGCAAGCCGACCTGGACGACAGCGGTCACACCCTTGACATCGATACCTCGGGCAGTGACATCGGAGCTGAATAGAACACCCTCTTTGGCCTCCCTAAACTGTTCAGTGGCTTTTCCTCTGGCGGATTGAGACATCCTGGAGTGGATCTCCCATGTCGGATAGGAAAGGTTCATGTTGGAAAAGATCTCGTTGAATATGCTGGCAGATCGAGCAGTGGGTAGGAAAGCCATGACTACTTGATTAGCATTTCTCAACGCGACAGAAAGGAAAACGACTAACTCTTGAGTGGTCCTTTTGCCTGCTCCCTCTTAAGCACCTCGCTGGTTGCAGCAACGACATCCTTGAAATCCACAACCAAGACCTCCTGCGTGACGTGCTCATGAGTGTTGTTGGCGTCTTCGGAAAGAGTAGTGATGAACTTGTGACCGGGTTTGAGCGCAATTGAAGCGATCTGATCATTAGGCTTGGATCTCATTGGTATAGTGAGGAATACTTACCTTTCGGATTCCATCTGGCACTGTAGCCGTGAAGAGTAGTGTTTGACGATCGACCACATCTCGATTTGGCAGGGTACCCAGGATCTTCATCAACTCATTTCTGAATCCCTGGTCGAGGAGTCGGTCGGCTTCGTCAAGTACGAGGGTTGCTGATTGTTAGCTGAGTTGGTCTCTTGAAAGAAAGGCTTACCGAGCTGATCAAATCGGCCCTTGATTCCTTCATTCTCGATCAAGTCAACCAGTCTACCTGGAGTAGCGATGAGGATATCAGCACTATCACGTCAGCCTCAGGATACGCAAAGACAAAAGGAACGTACCGCCTGGACTGCAAATGCTTGACGTCGGTCTTGATGTTGGTTCCTCCAATGACGGTCTGGATACCTAGTCCAGTATCCTTAATCAGGCCTTCTGCGGCGACACCAATCTGAGATGCCAGTTCCCGAGTGGGTGAGAGGACGAGAACGCTTGTAGATGACTTGGCGGGAAGAGCGGATCGGTTGAGGAGATGGTGGATGGCTGGAATGAGGAAGGCGAGAGTCTTTCCGGTTCCAGTCTTGGCTTGAGCCATGACATCGTGACCTTGAATGGATACGGGGATGGTGGCACCTTGAACCTATTCTATCAGCGGTACCCCAGCGGTCTACAATCCAACGTTACATACCTCTGAACAGGTCTCGAAGGGAATGTTTTGCATTAGGCGAGGATGTATCGTCGTCAATTCGGCGAATCGCTTAGCAGCATTTGTCGTGACTAGCTACCAGTCAGCTCATCTGCAGCATCGGGCTGTATAACGTACTCCAGCTTCAATGTCGGGAACAGTTGAGACGGGCTTTGCCTGTGTAGGTTGGATTTGACTCAGACCATTGCTGGCTTGAGTGTGACTTCCACGTCCTCGCGCACCTCCACCGCCCCTTGATCCTCTACTTGCACCTCTTCCGGCTGCTCCTCTTGCTCCATTAAGTACTCGTGACATTATCGATAAAGTTGATTGACAATGGAAAAACGTTCAAACGCGACTTTCGGAAAAATGCTATCTCTTCATATCTCCACGTGGACTGACGTATCAAGTGCAAGGTGTTTATCTCCCCTTGCCGATATTTGGAGGAGACGATTTTTATCATCGAGCTGGGGGTGGTCGCGGCGTGTATCATCTCTGATCACACGCTGTTACTACCATAGGATTGCCATACCATTCCTTACAGCGAAGTCTCGGGGTGAAGACCCTGCCTTTGAGGGTGAGACCGACGGTCATGCCGTAGTCGAAGGCCGAGGGTCCGTTCAATGATACACCAATACTCATTATACTTCATCCGATACAGCAACATGTCTCGTCTGATTATTACAGGAGTGACAGGATGCGGTGAGTCTCTAGACACCTTGACAAATACGACTCGGAGCTGAGATCTGCAGCCGGAAGTGCCATCTTGACCCAGGCTTTAGCTTCACCGCAAGTAGCCCATGTCACCACCCTATCCCGTCGACCCCCTTACGACATCACCGGAAACTCGAAGCTTACCACCATTATCATTCCTTCAACAGAATACCCCCGAGGCTTCGAAGAGCTCTCCCCCTCCCTGGTCGAGACGCTGAAAGCGGAAGGACATACCGGAGTTATCTGGGCTCTCGGTATCAGTCAAACTCAAGTCAACAAGGACCAGTACATACAGTAAGTAACCCACTCTTTGCTGACTTGTAGCTGATACCAGGATCACCCACGACTACACTCTCGCAGCCGCACGAGCCTTTCAACAACTAGGCACCCCCGAAAGGCCCTTTTCATTCATCTACATCAGTGGAGAGGGTGCCGATCAGGCAGAGAAGTCCTGGACCCTGTTTGGTAAAATCAAGGGCCGAACCGAGAAGGCTTTAGCCGAACTGTCGAGCGATTCATTCAAGACGGTCTCGCTCAGGCCCGGTGCGATCTTGATGACGGAAGAGGTACGTACTTGGAGAAGGACATGAACGCTGATCTATGCAGCACACCAACCGAATGGGTACACTATCGCGGCTTGGTTTGACGTTCTTTCATCGCCTATCCAAGACGATCATTCCGAATATGACAATCAGCTCCATGGACTTGGGTTCCATTGCCGTAGGATTAGCGACAAGCTCAAGGGGCTGGGATAAGATGACGGCGGAGGGATGGATTGACAACAAGCGAATGTTGGAGATGGTCAGCAATATCCAGGGGTGATCGCGTACAGTGACATATCAAAACTTCTTTTGCGTTGGGAAGTGCCTCCATGCAAATGTTCAACAACGAGCGGGGAACATAATGAAATGGGGATCGTCAAATCTCATCTGAGGCTAAGTAGCGAGCTCGCGGGGCTGATTCATATTTTCATTATGCATTTTAGGGACCAAGCGTGTCTATCACTCTATACCGATATCCACCGGGCCATCCATTTGTTCACAATCTGGGCAGATTAGCCAGTCGAACGGTAAACAGGACATACCTCTTGGGCTTCATCGACTAAACCATCATCGAGCAGCAGCTGGACAACACCCCTTACCGCAGATTCGAGGGCCGAAAAGATCCAGGCGTGGTTGATCGAAGTATGTTCTCCGATGCTGACATCAGCTGGGCAAACCGATTGATTGACACTCACAAGATATGATTCGCGTGAGTTTTATGATACTCCGGCATATACCGCTCGTGCTGACCAGTGTAGGGAGAAGCCCAAGAGCCAGCGGCATTCGGGTCCAGGCCCCAGCATTGCCTGTCGTAGATACCTGTGTACTGTTCGGCTGCTACGGATCCATGAATCTCTTCCATTGCTTCAACGACCAGCCTGACATGGTCTTCTTCGCTCATGGCTTGGAGGAAGGGACCTGCGGCCGTATTGTAGGATGCCAAAAGCGCACCAGGGCCGGTCCCGTTGATGTTGTATGCGGGATAGCAGAATGATCCGATTCCAGGAAGATCGGTCGCACCACAACCTCCGATAATTGGCGGATCTAGCTTTTCCCAGAATCTTGTTTCATAGAGAAGCTATTTTCAGTTCTCGCTGAATTTATCGTGCTCACCGTGACTTTACAAGCAAAGGAATATCCCAGACCTCCAACAGCCTCAGTCATGACGGGGCTCAGGGTAGGAGTTTTCCACAGTCTAGCGATAGAGAACGGAACTGCAACAAGGGTCTTGTCGTACGCTTTGGACTCTTTCTTGCCGTCTTTCCTCCATGTCACTCCTGTTTTGTTTGTAGTCTCGTTGAATGAAATCTGCTCAACTCGTCGACCATAATTCAAACGATTGTCGACGATTGGATGGAAAGCCTCGGCAAGACGATTCAACCCTTTGTCGATAGTGACCCATTCGTTAGCGGCAAAGTATACGCCATCGTAAATCGAGCTCCAGAGGGTGCCGGTACCGCCGACTGCCGAAGTTTCGTTCCAGCCAAGACCCTGCGCTCGCAAGAAGGAGCTCTCGGAGAAATCCATCAACCCATCCTCTGCTGGTCAATGTCACACCATGTCGCGCACTTACCTATGGCTTGCTTGTGAGCCTTGAAGAGATTGTTTGCAGCCTCTTTGGCCTTGTCATCGAACCCGATCAAGTCCGACATGGCGGTTCGAGCGTTGGCAATCTGAGCAGAGACCGGAGAGGACGTGATATTTGCGGTAAGCTCAGCGTATTGGCTACGTCTAGGAGTGGTACCATCGGGATTTCGAAGACCTCCTTGATACTGGAAGGTACTGGCATCTTAGTCACACGATTAACACAAAAGCAGTGGTCTTACGCAGAATTGCTTTGTATCCAGGGGATGAAGTTGACTTGAAATACTGGGTCAACCTCGCCGTTGATTTGGTTCAAGACCTCGGCCAACTGGAACACCAGCTTATGATCCTGAATATCCAAGGTCTCGTTCGTTGCGGCGTAGGTCATGCTAACTGGGAAGCGCATAGGTCTATTATCAGCACTAGACACGCTCAGGACTTACCCTTGTTCTTGATACTGATAGTCCTCGGGAGTGGTGTTATTCAGATAAGTAGTTCGAAGTCGACTGATTTGGTAAGTGGGATATCAGTCAGGTCACATACCCTCCAATTCGATCTGATGACTCGGAAATTTCCCAATTGTGGATACCGACTTGATCAAGAAGTAAACCAGACATGAGTCCTGCCATACCACCACCCAAGATCGCAATTTTCTGATCTTTCCTTCCAGCAACAAAGCTGTTGGACTGATTCTTTGCTTGAAGGTAGGCGACTCCATCGAACCAAGGGCCATATGGGTCATTGATCTCCGACAGGGTGGACCGTTTCTTGAGCGGAGTGCCTTTGACCTTGATTGGTGAAGACATGCCTAAAAGGCCGGAAGTGTCGAAAGCATGCAGACAACCGTCGGGAAGAACTTCGGCAGGGGTGAGCCATACAAAGCGGGTACTATTTATGAGCGGAGCAAGATGATAATGAAGAAACATACGGCTTCTCGCTGTAGGCTCTCGCCGCAAATCGCCCAATCTCGTGATGGGATTGATCGGGGTGCGTCAGCCCACAATCGCCGTAAACAAGGACAATATCGTCTTGTAGCGTTTCTCCACCGATATAGCTGACATGTATGTTTGTCGCACCATTGGCATGTACTTCGGGCGAGCTGAATAATGAGCGTGAGCAATCATGCAGGAGACTCACTTCAAGAACTCTACTCCTCTAGCCGCAGGACCAGCCAATGCTCTAGTCAGTAGACCGAGTGTAGATAGGTAGAAGAGTAGCATCTTTGCTGCTGACAACCAATGTCCGGCATTCACTGACCTTTATACATACAGGTTTCCGAAACCGACAGCATCGGCCCGGTCCGGAGGTCCTTATCTTTACAAGAGTGGGGGTCGACCACCCTCGTTCCTCAGCCAAGCTAAGCTCTTTCCGAATTTTTAGTCGGAAATTTGAAGAGTACAGCTCCACCATGCCAGCGCTCGCTAATGACCCCAAAAGTATTCAGCCCTGCGATATTCCGACGATATCTACTTGGCGCAGTGGGCTAGCCATGACATTGATAAGGAATTCCCACGTCGACCCGCCGTAGTAAAAGAAAAGGCACTAATGAATGCCAAGACGACAGGCACAAATTGACGCTTCCGATTACTTCAGGGAACACCCAACATTGCGAAGCCCTTTGGTAGAGAACAGTGCCGTCACCGGGACTCGCCATGAGGTGCTTGATAACAGTTGCTTTGCCAAGATCCGACGCTCCTAGGCGCACGTCAGTGAAAGATAAGGACGAGCTCTTGTCAGCTACAAAAGGCATCTGATTCGTTTGGTCTCCTCCTGATAAATCCACCAGTCGACACTCACTCAACATGCTATTTTCTCTCACTTCTATCGTGTCGCTGCTTGCCCTAAGTGTCTCCGCCACGCCTCATTCCTCCGGCTCGTCAGACCTCACCAAAAGGGAGAACAACGCGGTCAAATACCTCGGCTCTCAATCTGCTACTTTGTCTGGCGGTACGCGGTTCGGCGACCTCGTCTTTGTCAGCGGTCAAGTCCCTCTGATCAACGGAACAGTCGTCCCTGGAGGTAGTGGGAGCAATCCTCGCAGAGGGAGGAACCGATTGGTCCAAGGTGCTCAAAGTGACAGTTCTTCTCCAAGGTACGTTGTTGATGATCTGGATAAAGCTGACTGAAGATATCCGAGATTTACCTGCGATGAATGAGGTATATGCGGCTATGATCCCGGATCCGAAGCCGGCGCGGGCTGCCTTCGAAGTTGGCAATTTGCCAGTGTTGTGAGTCCCACTTGAAAGACCTGAGCCAGTATGCTGAAATTTTCAGCGGAATATCGGTAGAGATAGAAGGTGAGTATCCCTTTATTCATTGAGCAAAAGATGCCAAGAGCTGAGACTTCTAGCCATCGCTGCTGTATAGATATCAGTTTGGAAATGGATGAGCGAGATGTGACATTTAAAGGCTCGTCCATCGTAGTGACGGGCGCGCTGTTTGAGAGAGTAAATATGTATACTTCGTGGTGCATATCGTTGCCGGAATATCACAGCCCTGCGTGGTTCTTACTTTGACCTTCTTACTCTGCATCCAATGGACATCGCTCAGGACGTTGATCAACCTATCGCGTCAGCGTGGAGGGACAGTGCTATCTCAGTAGACGTACCTGGATACCACCTCTTTTGACCTCATCTCCATCAGGGAATGGACGTTTCCAACCACCATCCCTTGTAGGCGTGGAAAGCCATAATCGGAGAAGATGGCGTCTTGGTCTTGGCGGAGCAAAGTCGGTGTATGCTGTCCTGGCATGAAAGACGTGTGCTACCACGTCAGTCAGAACAACAGGAGTCGACTGATACGTACTGTCGGCTACGAATTGAATATCTCCAACAGCTAGAACCATATGGAGTGATAGGCGCTGAGCGACATCCTCGAGTACTTGAATAGCTTCGAGCTGTTCGGGGGTATGTCCGGGAATGAGACCAGCCTCTACATGTCGCCCGACTGGATCTGTCAGCCAATGTATCGTCAAGCTACAACTCCATACGTACTGGACTTGAGGAAGTATGGGTCATACGAAGAGATGACCTTTCCGTCATGGTAGTAGAACAGCTTGCGCTGTCAGCGTCACGGCTCAATCGTTCCCTAGTGGACGTACTGCTTTCTTGACCCATCCATTCTGTCCCTCGGAGACCTCACCCTTTCGGTCAAAGTACCACTCTGGACGAGTAAACAATTCCGCAACATCAGGTCGTTCAGCTTGTAAGGTGTTCCACAGATGATGAGCGGAGACCACATCGCCTGGGACATTAGCGGTATCCGACGATGCAGACGTACTTTCTCCGCCTTCTTGTGCTTTGGCGAGGCATAGTAGGCCAACAATGTCGGCTGCGTCGGTATGGAAGAATTGCCTTGCCGCTGTACTGTAAATCCGGACTTTGTCGATTTGGGTAGGATCGTTACCAATATCCTGGATAGATCAGCTTTTGGTCCTAGATCACAGCACTGTATACTTACCTTAACATGTCCCAAGATATGCCCTTTGCCGTTCTGACTCAATGTGACGCCAAAAATCGTCCCGATGGCGAGGTATGTCGCTGCGCTCTGGTGGATGGGCCAACGTTCGACTGGTAAACCTTGAATCAAGGTAAAACCGGATCCATTGACGACCTGTTCCCTCAATCCTTCCAAGAACTTGACTACAGGTGGACTTAGTGGGAAGGTAGACTAGATCATCTCAGCCAATCTCGCTGATGGGATGACTTACCTTGTTGATTTGGGGTAATTCCACACCTCGAGCCTTGAAATCTTCGTACGATTGCTCCAGCTCAGCAATCAGCTCGGGCGTCCATCGATGCTGCCATTTCGATGTATCGTTGATAAATTCTTCTCGCTTCCAAACCGTAGGTCCAGTGATCTCCTTCGGAAAAGCAGAATATGGAGCTAACAACTCTGGAACCGGCTCATGCTGTCCAGAAGTGAAATTTGAGGTCTTGGTAGCGGCGGTTTCGGTGAGGGTGAATGTCATGGCGATGTGGGATTCGGTTTTTGCATCTTGCCTGCTTTATATATAGCTATAAACAAGTACTAAACCATAAATGGTACTAGCACGAGCACGAACAATGTTGTCGAAAGCACGCAACTGATGATCATGACATACAAGTTGCAACCGAGAACGCGTCACGTCTGCTAGTATCAATACCATTTGTCATGCGTTTGGGCGTCTCCTTCGTGTCGTGTATGTCGTTACATGAAGATCTATGAGGCCCATTACGCTAATTATGGAATCTATGCTACCTATGAGGATCCCAATGAGTCCTGCCCATCAAGAGGAAACTCTCGTACGCTACCCCATCCCCTATCTCCGGCTGGAACGTCTGTTGTGAAGCGTATGCGTTCAATGCATAGCGGTAATAGCATTCGCTATTGATCAGCTAATCCTATACACCATTACAAGGACTCACTTGGCAGCAGGACTGATATACCCTTCACGCATGTACTTCCAATTATTATCGGCAATACGCTCGACCCACTCTGCATTCGCGGGGTCGAGCAGCTTTTCCATGGCTTGTGGTAAATATTTCTCCAAAGGTCTCTTGACTTCGACGACGTTCTGTAAAGGATCGTTCTCGTCGGAAATCATCAGGTGGTGGTAATGCTGGATCCATTCTAGGGGATGGGTGACAATGACGGATCGGCATTGTTGCAGATACCTATCGTCAGCTCGCTTAAAGAGCAGATAGACTCACTTGAGTCGACCTGAATAGGCCCATCCTTCAACATGTGCTAGGAATTGATATGCACAATGCTCAGCTGGCGTTTTGAGATCTCCATTGTGCGCTTTCCTTCCTTCCTCATCTTCATTTACTTTGCCCCAGTCGAGTGATGCCACATCCGACCATGGTTGATTTTCGCTTGCCCTCATGAGTTCCTGCTGGATCAGCAATGTATCGTGTGACCGGGCATAAGACGGACTCCTCGGACATCAACCATAGGTACACCTCTCCACATCAACTTGGCTTCCTTCTTATCCCAACTCGAAGTTTCCACCGTTCCATTGACATCAAAGTGTAGTCCTAATTCCTCCTCAAATAGTTTTGCCTTGTCTCTGACCTCTGTGTATGCCCCTACTCCGGGTTCAGGCCATGAAAAGAATCCGAAA